>Ga0114946_10002480_pt1 | contig 12662 bp, 10 predicted proteins | sample WalLakDeSediment_FD_88676 | JGI IMG/M metagenome (GOLD analysis project Ga0114946, IMG submission 88676) | Lake sediment microbial communities from Walker lake, Nevada to study Microbial Dark Matter (Phase II) - Walker Lake 11/02/13 Deep Sediment | ecosystem: Environmental > Aquatic >...
ATCGACATGAACTCCTTGCCGCGGTGGCTCATCTCGGCGACGCACATGCCGCTCCCGCGCCAGTCCAGCATCTCCTCCCGGGCCTGAAGCAGCACCGCCGCCGGCAGCATCGCCGGTCCCGCGCTGAAGTTAAACGCTCGCGTCATTAACATCGCCTCCGGATGACCCTTTAGAAAAGTTGCGAGAACGACGAGCTAACCGACCTTCCACCACCTGTCTGCTCGCCGAGCATGCGCCAGCTATTGCGCAGTGATTCAAACCTTTAACTGCGTAGCGCCTTACTCGATCGCGGCGACGAGCTGCCTGATGTTCGGCTGTTGATTGTCTAGTTGCGACTGGTTAACCGTAATTCTCCTACCAGCCACTGCGTGCGACCCAGCAGTGAGCCGCACGATGGGAATGCCCAAGGAGCTCGATACAACCGAGGCCGTGTTGGCATCAACGATTTCGAACTGAAACATTGAGTTAAATGCCTTTCGGTTTCGAGGACTCCCGGAGCCAGAGGGATGGATATGGAAGACATTCGGGTTTGCAAGCCAAACTTTCCATATCTCGTCACCGATCTCCGTCACCACCGTTTGGAAGGCCTTAGCAGATTTGACATACCGGGTAAGCCGATTCCCAACGTAGCAGTATATCCGCGGAACCGGTAGCCGGAACTGCTCGGACAAAAGGAAATACTGTGACTGCTGGGCGCCAGGCCCGCGTCGGACGCCATAAAGCAAAGCCAACACTGTGCGGACTGCACGCTTGGAGGAACCGTCGGCGGAAAAAGGAATGATGAGGCTATCGGATGCGGATAAGGCAAGCTCCGTGTATATCGAGAAGCTTGGGTTGCAGTCAACAAAAACCGTAATTGTCTCTGCGTTCCAGGACTTCTCAATGTCTTCGATCAGGTCACGAATCCATGTGTGCACAACCCGCCAGGCGTCCGTCGGGCCAGGAAACGTCGCCCCCAGCACCCGGGATGCTTGGATTTCAAGCTGATCGTCTCCGGGGACCAAGTAGAGATTCGGAGGCACAAAGCTATTGTGGTCGGCGATTCTTACGAGGTAAGAAGCGCCTGTATACGGATTTACGTACGGGCTCCGTATCCGGTCTTCGACGTACCCAGATATTGTTCTCCGAGGGGTTTGTGCGCTTAAAGAGTCAAGTACCCTCTCCCCATCGCCCATTCCCCCAAGCAACATTCCAGATGAATTTGCCTGTGGGCAGAGATCAACCACTAGGACCCTCGCGTCCGGATGAGTGCGTGCGTATTCGCAGGCGAGCTGAAACGTCAGATAGCTCTTGCCTACACCACCTTTGTTGTTCCAAAGAGCATATACCGTCACGTCACGTCCTCAAGTGTGTGGGGTCAGAAGAGTCCAACTTACCGCACTCACAACCGGTAACGTTAGGAAAAATTCCAACTCCCCGGCATGGCGGGCGCGAGCGGCAATGCCCGTCGCACGTCTACTCCGCGGTCCCATTCCCGCCTTCGGGAAGCCCATCGTTCACCCCTTCGCCGCCGAACCGCCCATCGCCCTCGCTGTCGCCGTCGCCCTCCCCGTCAAGGCCCAGGACGCGCTCGACGTGGGCGAGGCGCTCGCCCTCGGCGACGGCAATCAGCTTGACGCCCTGGGCATCGCGCCCGACCACCGGGATCTCCGCGACCGCGGTACGCACCAGGGTCCCGCTCACCGTGATCAGCATGATCTCGTCCTCCGGGCGCACCAGCACGGCACCGACCTGCTCGCCGTTACGGGCACTGGTGCGGATGGCGATCACCCCCTTGGTGCCCCGTCCTTTAGTCGGGAAGTCCTCGATGGGGGTACGCTTGCCGTAGCCCTTTTCGGTGACGCTCAAGACCGTCCCGGGCTCGGCCACCAGCATGGCGATTACCCGCTGGCCGGGGTCGATCTGGATGCCGCGCACGCCGTGGGCGGCGCGCCCCATGGCGCGGACCTCCTCCTCGCGGAAGCGCACCGCCTTGCCCGCCGAGCTGAACAGCATGATGTCCTGCTTACCGTCGGTCACCGCCACCCCGACGAGGCGCTCGCCCTCGTGCAGGTCGATCGCGATGATCCCGCGCGAGAGCGGGCGGGAGAACTCGGTGAGCGGGGTCTTCTTGACCGTCCCCGCGCTGGTCGCCATGAAGACGAAGTAGCCCCCCTCGTACTCCCGCACCGGCAGGACCGCGGTGATCCGCTCGCCGGGGTCGAGCGGCAGCAGGTTCACCATCGGCCGGCCGCGGGCGGTACGGCTCGCCTGCGGCAGCTCGTAGACCTTGAGCCAGTAGACCTTGCCCTGGCTGGAGAAGCAGAGCACGGTGTCGTGCGAGTGGGCGACGAACAACCGGTCGATGAAGTCCTCGTCCTTGGTCGCGGTCGCCGAGCGCCCCTTGCCGCCGCGGCGCTGGGCCTGGTATTGGGCGAGCGGCTGGGCCTTGGCGTAGCCCGCGTGCGAAAGGGTGACGACGACGTCCTCGGGGTTGATCAGGTCCTCCAGCGTGAGGTCGGTGTGATCGGTGAGGATCTCGGTACGGCGCTCGTCCCCGTACTGGTCGCGGATCTCGATCAGCTCCTCGCGGATCACCTCCATCAGCCGCTCGGGGCTGGAGAGGATGTCGAGCAGGTCGGCGATCTTCTTCAAGATCTCCTCGAACTCCCCGATGATCTTCTCCTGTTCCAGCCCGGTGAGGCGGTGCAGGCGCAGATCGAGGATCGCCTGCGCCTGGGTCTCGCTCAGGCGATAGCCGTCCTCGGCGAGGCCGAGCGCGGGGTCGAGGTCGTCGGGGCGCGTCTCGCGCGCCCCGGCCCGCTCCAGCATGTCGGCCACGGCGCCCGGGCGCCAGACCCGCGCCATCAGCCCGGCCTTGGCCTCAGCCGGGCTCGCCGAGGCACGGATCAGCTCGATCACCTCGTCGATGTTGGCGAGCGCGACCGCGAGCCCCTCCAGGATATGCGCCCGGTCGCGCGCCTTGCGCAGCTCGAACAGGGTGCGCCGGGTGACCACGTCGCGGCGGTGGCGCAGGAAGTACTCGATGAGCTGCTTGAGGTTCAAGAGCCGCGGCTGCCCGTCGACCAGCGCCACCATGTTGATGCCGAAGACGTTCTGCATCTGAGTGTGCTGGTAGAGGTTGTTGAGCACCACCTCGGGGTAGTACTCGCCGCGCTTGACCTCGATCACCACCCGCATGCCGTCCTTGTCGGACTCGTCGCGCAGCTCCGCGATGCCCTCGAGCTTCTTCTCCTTCACCAGTTCGGCCATGCGCTCGAGCATGCGCGCCTTGTTCACCTGGTAGGGCAGCTCGGTGACGATGATCGCCTCGCGCCCGCTGTGGCGGTCGGTCTCCACGTGGGTGCGCGCGCGCAGCACGATCCGCCCGCGGCCGGTGCGGTAGGCTTCGCGGATCCCGCGCACCCCGTTGATCATCGCCGCGGTCGGGAAGTCGGGCCCCGGCACGTGCTCCATCAGGGCCTCGATGCCGATGGTGGGGTCCTCGATCACGGCGAGACAGGCGGCGATCACCTCGCGCAGGTTGTGCGGCGGGATGTTGGTCGCCATGCCCACCGCGATCCCTGCCGAGCCGTTGACCAGCAGGTTGGGGAAGCGCGCCGGGAGCACGGTGGGCTCCCGCTCGGAGTTGTCGTAGTTGGGCTGGAAGTCGACCGTCTCCTTGTCGAGGTCATCGAGCAGGGAGTGCGCGATGCGCGCCATGCGCACCTCGGTGTAGCGCATGGCCGCGGGGGCATCGCCGTCCACCGAGCCGAAGTTGCCCTGCCCGTCGACCAGCATGTAGCGCATGGAGAAGCGCTGGGCCATGCGCACGATGGTGTCGTACACGGCGGTGTCGCCGTGGGGGTGGTACTTACCGATGACGTCGCCGACGACGCGGGCGGACTTCTTGTAGGGCTTGTTCCAGTCGTTGCCCAGCTCGTTCATCGCGTAGAGCACGCGTCGGTGCACGGGCTTCAAGCCATCGCGCACGTCCGGCAGGGCCCGTCCGACGATCACGCTCATGGCGTAATCGAGGTAGGACTGCCGCATCTCGTCCTCGAGCTTGATCGGCAGGATCTCTTTCGCGAACTCCGGCATGGGGTACTGAACCGAGGTGGGAGGGCGGCTCAAGGCGCCGCCTGGTTGTGCTTGTTAGAAAAGCGAAAAGGATACCATGCCGCGGGGTTTCGCCGAACCCCGATGTCGCGCCCGGCAGCAGTCCCAAACCGGCCAACAGGTCGCGCACCGACCGTCCGCGGGCGGGAGATCGGCGCGTCACGGGTCCGCTTGGGCCCTCTCCCTTGACCGGCATTCCGGCAGAGCCTGCCCGCGCACAACCCGACCTCGGCTTTCCCTTCCCTGGCGCCTGGTTCGCGGCAATCCGTGCCGGGATGACGGGGTTATTGGCCCCGCGCGCGCTCGGCTCCGCCCATCAGCGCACGGATCTTCTCGGCCGTGGGCCGCTCGATCACGCCGCGCTCGGTAACGATCACGTCGACGAGGCTCGCGGGGGTGACGTCGAACACCGGGTTGCGCGCGGCGACCCCCTCGGGGCCGAGCCGGCGCCCGCCGCAGGCGAGGACCTCCTCGGCGGCGCGCTCCTCGATCGGGATCTCGGCCCCGCTCGCGACCTCGAGGTCGATGGTCGAGGTCGGCGCCGCGACCATGAACCGGACCCCGTGATGGCGAGCTAGCACCGCGAGGCCATAGGTCCCGACCTTGTTGGCGACGTCGCCGTTGGCCGCGATGCGGTCGGAGCCGACGATCACCCAACCGATCCCGCCCGCGGCCATGAGCCCGGCGGCGGCCGCGTCGGCCTGCACCACCACCGGGACACCCGAGTGCTGAAGCTCCCAGGCGGTCAGCCGCGAGCCCTGCAGCCAGGGCCGGGTCTCGTCGGCATAGACGCGGGTGATGCGCCCGGCGGCGTAAGCGCTGCGGATCACCCCAAGGGCCGTGCCGTAGCCGCCCGTGGCGAGCGCCCCGGCGTTGCAGTGAGTGATCACGGCGGTCGGGCCCTCGATCAGGGCCGCCCCGAGCTCGCCCATCGCATGATTGGCCGCACGGTCCTCCTCGTGAATCGCGACCGCCTCCGCGAGCAGCGCGGGGACCGGGTCCCCCGCGCCGACCCGCTTCAGGCACGAGCGCATCCGCTTGAGCGCCCAGAACAGGTTGACCGCGGTGGGACGGGAGGCGGCGAGGAGGTCGAGGTCCGCCTCGATGGCCGCGCGCCAGTCCTCACGGCCACTCAGGCCCTGAGCCGCCAGCACCACGCCATAGGCCGCGGCGATGCCGATGGCGGGGGCACCGCGCACCACCATGTCTCGGATCGCCTGGGCGGTCGCTCGCGCCGAGTCGAGCGCCAGGTACTCGGCGCGCGCCGGGAGCGTCCGCTGGTCGAGGAGATAGAGCCGGCCCTGGTGCCAGACCAGCGCCTGGTCGGGGTGGGGATCGAGGGGGATGCGGGTTTCCATCGGATACTCCCTATGGCAGATTGGGCCATCTTGCCGCCCGGCGGGCCGGGGACTCAAGCCGTACAACCGAGATGCATGCCGACCTTCTGATTCACGCCGAGTGGATTCTGCCCGTGGACGCGAACGACAGCGTCCTCACCGATCACAGCCTGGCCGTCAGCGCCGGCCGCATCCAGGCCATCGTGCCCACCGCCGAGGCGCGCCGGGTGGTCCAAGCCGAGCGCACCCTGGAGCTGCCCCGCCACGCCCTGATCCCCGGGCTGATCAATGCCCATACCCATTCCCCGATGACCCTGCTGCGCGGGCTCGCGGACGACCTGCCGCTGATGACCTGGCTCAACCGCCACATCTGGCCGGCCGAGCAGCGCTGGGTCGACCCCGACTTCGTCCTCGCCGGTACCCGGCTCGCCGCGCTGGAGATGCTCCGGAGCGGCACGGTCTGCTTCAACGACATGTACTTCTGGCCCGAGGTGACCGCCCGCGCGGCGGCCGAGGCCGGGATGCGCGCCATCGTCGGGATGATCGTCGTCGACTTCCCGACCCGTTACGCCGACTCGCCGGAGGACTACCTGCACAAGGGCCTGAGCCTGCACGACCGCTACCGCGGCCACGCCCTGATCGGCACCGCCTTCGCGCCCCACTCCCCCTACGCGGTCTCCGACGAGCCGCTGGCACAGGTACGCACCCTGGCCGACGAGCTGGAGGTACCGGTCCACATCCACCTGCACGAGACCCATGACGAGGTCGTCCAGTCGCTGCGCGATCACGGCGAGCGGCCGATCGCGCGGCTCGACCGCCACGGGCTCCTCGGGCCCAATCTCGTCGCCGTGCACATGACCCAGCTCGAGGACGCCGAGATCGAGGCCGTCGCCCGCGCCGGTGCGCAGGTGGTGCACTGCCCCCAGTCCAACCTCAAGCTCGCGAGCGGCTTCTGCCCGGTGGTGCGCCTGCTGGAGGCCGGGGTGAACGTCGCCCTTGGCACCGACGGGGCGGCGAGCAACAACGACCTCGACCTGCTCGCGGAGCTGGGCACCGCCGCCCTGTTGGCGAAGGGCGTGGCCGGAGCGGCCGCCGCCCTGCCGGCCCATCAGGCCCTGCGCATGGCCACCATCAACGGGGCGCGGGCGCTCGGGATCGATGGGGAGACCGGCTCGCTCGAGCCCGGCAAGTCCGCCGACCTGGTGGCGGTCGACCTCGGCACCCCGGCGACGGAGCCGGTCTACCACCCCGCCTCCCAGCTCGTCTATGCCGCAGGCCGCGACCAAGTCCGTCACGTTTGGGTCGCCGGCCGCCAGTTGATCCGCGACGGCGAGCCCACCACGCTCGATCCCGGCGAGGTCCTCGCCGAGGCCCGCGACTGGGGCGAGCGCATCGCCGCCTCGGACCCTGAGGATTGAACGAGCGGCCGCGCGCTCATGCCTAGCCTCAACCTCAAGCACCTGCGCTACTTCTGGGCCGTGGCCTCGCACGGCTCGATCGCCCGCGCCTCCGAGGTCCTGCACCTCACCCCGCAGACCATCAGCGGGCAGCTCCGCGAGCTGGAAGAGCAGATCGGCGCCAAGCTCTTCGCCAAGGCTGGGCGCAACCTGGCGCTGACCGACACCGGTCGCACGGTCTTCGCTTACGCCGATGAGATGTTTCGGATCGAGGGCGAGCTGCGCGACGTGCTCGCCGGACGCACGCCGGGGTCGGCCCTCACACTGAACGTCGGCATCGCCATGGTGGTGCCCAAGCTGCTCGCCTACCGGGTGCTGGCCCCGGCCCTGCACCTCGCCGAGCCGGTGCGGCTGGTCTGCCAGGAGGCCAAGCTGGTCGACCTGCTCGCCGATCTGTCGGTGCACAAGCTGGACCTGGTGGTGGCCGACAGCCCGGTGAGCCCGGCGCTCAACATCCGCGCCTACAACCACCCGCTGGGGGAGTCGGGAATCAGCTTCTTCGCGGCGACGCAGGAGGCCGAGCGGTTCCGCCCCGACTTCCCGGCCAGCCTCGACGGCGCACCCATGCTGATGCCGACCGCGAGCAGCGCACTGCGGCGTGCGCTGGAGCTCTGGTTCGAGCGCATCGGGGTCAGTCCCTGGGTCGTCGCGGAGTTCGAGGACCGGGCGCTGATGAAGGCCTTCGGCGAGGCGGCCGCAGGGGTCTTCACCGCCCCCACGGCTGTGGAGGACGACGTGCTCGCCAGGTACGGGGTCGAGCTGATCGGGCGCACCGACGAGGTGCGCGAGCGCTTCTACGCCATCTCCGCCGAGCGCCGCATCAAGCATCCGGCGGTCGCGGCCATCACGGCGGCGGCGCGCGACGCCCTTTTCGTCTAGCCGACCGACCGAGCGCGGGGTCGAGGGTTACAATGCCCGCGCCCTCCCGAACCCCAGACCACCCCTGAGGCAGTCCATGTCCGAGGCACACCCCAACGTCGATCACGCCGAGATCGGTAAGTTCGAGGCCCTGGCGGCACGCTGGTGGGACCCCGGCGGGGAGTTCAAGCCCCTGCACGAGATCAACCCCCTGCGTCTGGGCTATATCGAGCAGGCCGTCAGCCTCGCCGGCAAGGAGGTGCTCGACGTCGGCTGCGGCGGCGGCATCCTCTCGGAGGCCATGGCGCTCGCCGGGGCCAGGGTCATGGGGATCGACATGGGCGAGATGCCGCTCAAGGTCGCCGAGCTGCACACCCTGGAATCGGGCGTCACGGTGGCCTATCGGCGGGTGCCGGCGGAGGTCCTGGCGGACGAGCGGCCGGCGAGCTTCGATGTGGTCACCTGCATGGAGATGCTGGAGCACGTCCCGGACCCCTCCTCGGTGGTCGCGGCCTGTGCCCGCCTGGTCCGCCCGGACGGCTTCGTGTTCTTCTCCACCCTGAACCGCAACCTCAAGTCCTACCTGCTGGCGGTGATCGGCGCCGAGTACCTGCTGCGGATGCTCCCGCGCGGCACCCACGACTTTGCCCGCTTCATCCGCCCCTCGGAGCTGGAGCGCTGGGTGCGTCAGGCCGGGATGCGCGTCACCGACATCACCGGGATGACCTACAACCCACTGACCGGCGCCTACCGCCTCACCAAGTCCGACGTGGACGTCAATTACCTGATGGCCTGTCGGCTCGCCGACGATGCCTGAGACCGGTCGCAACGGCAGGCCGCGTCGCGACGGGGTGCTGTTCGACCTCGACGGGACCTTCGCCGACACCGCCCCCGACATGGCCCGCGCACTCGACCGGCTGCTCGCCGCCCACGGGCGAGCGCCCCTGCCCTTCGAGCGCGTCCGCCCGCAGGTCTCCCACGGCTCCAAGGCGATGATCCAGCTCGGCTTCGGGCTCGGCCCCGAGGATGCCGGCTACGAGGCGCTGCGCCGCCAGTTCCTCGACCTCTACGCCGCGGACCTGGCACGGGCGACCGCCCCCTTCCCCGGCATCCTCGACCTGGTGACCGAGCTGGAGCGCCGGGACATCCCCTGGGGCATAGTCACCAACAAGCCCGGCTGGCTCACCGACCCCTTGCTGGCCGCCCTCGACCTGGACCGGCGCGCGGCCTGCGTGGTGAGCGGCGACACCGCCGCCCGCCCCAAGCCCCACCCCGATCCGCTCCTGCTGGGCTGCGAGCGGATCGGCCGATCACCCGCGGACTGCTGGTACCTGGGCGATGCCGAGCGCGACGTGCTCGCCGGTCGCGCCGCCGGTACCGGCACCCTGGTGGCGCTGTTCGGCTACCTGGGATCGGGCGAGGACCCCGCCACCTGGGGCGCCGACGGCATGATCGAGGCCCCGCTCGATCTTCTCGGCTGGCTGGGACTCACGAACGGCTGATGCGCGAGCAGTGGCGCTTCCCAAACCGGGCGACCCCACCAGGGTCGAGCGCCTACTACAGCGTCCGCTTCGCACCCGCCGCTCGGCGCGACCACCTCGCCGCCCTGCTCGCCTGGCGCCACCAGGTACGCGCCATCCTCCATGAGGTCTCGGACCCCGGGGTGGCGCGACTCAAGCTCCAGTGGTGGCGCGAGGAGCTCGGGCGCACCTTCGCCGGGGAGCCCCGCCACCCCCTGAGCCAGGTGCTCGCCCCCCTGCTCGACGCCCGTCGGCTCGCTCCCGAGCCCTTCCGTCGCATCGCCGAGCGGGTGGAGGCGGAGATCCTCCGCCGCCAGCCGGCGGACGAGGCCGAGCTCACCGCGGCCTGCGAGGACGACCTGGGCGCCCTCTTCGAGCTCCTCGCCGCCTGCGAGGGCGCAGAGGAGCGCGAGTCCCTCGCCGCCGCCCGGCGGCTCGGGGGGTTCTGCACGCGGGTCTACCTGATTCGCGACAGCGGCGCCCTGGCGCGCCAGGGCCGTGCCCCGCTCCCCGCCGACCGCCTGCGCGCACTCGGGCTCTCCCACCAGGCCCTCACCCAGGCGCACCACCGCGAGCGCCTGCCTGAGCTCCTCGCCCCGGCCGCCGCGGCGGCACGCGCCGCGCAGGACGCAACCGAGCAAGCCCCGCGGCTACCGGTGACCCTGCGCATCCGCGGCCGTATCCTCGCCGCGTTGCTCGGGGAGCTGGAGCGCGCCGATCTCGATCTCGCCGAGCAGCGCATCGGCCTCACCCCGGTGCGCAAGCTCTGGCTCGCCTGGCGCGAGGCGCGGCGGTAAACAGCGCCCACCGCGCGCCCAGGACGAGCAGCCCCAGCGATCCCGATCGACAACCCAGCGGAGACGACCACCCGTGCCAGACTACCGACCCGAACCAGATCTGCTCGCCGGGCGCACCATCCTGGTGACCGGCGCCGCCGAGGGCATCGGCTATGCCGTAGCCGCCGCCTGCGCCGAGCACGGCGCCACGGTAATCCTGTGCGACCGCGACGAGGGCGACCTGGGCCCGGTCTACGACCTCGTCGATGCCGCCGGTGATGCCGAGCCGGCGATCCTGCCGCTCGACCTGGAGCAGGCCAACGAGGCCGCCTTTGCCGCCGCCGCGGAGGTGGTCGGCCAGACCTTCGGGCGGCTCGACGGGCTGGCGCACTGCGCCGCCTTCGCCCCATTCCTCAGCCGCATCGACGATTACGACGCGCGCGAGTGGGAGCGGGTGCTGCGCATCAACCTCAGCGCCCCCTTCCTGCTCACCCAGGCCTGCCTGCCGCTGCTGCGGGCCGCCCCGGACGCGTCGGTGGTCTTTACCTCCGATCGGGTCGGGCGGCGCGGGCTCGCCTACTGGGGGGCCTACTGCGCCGCCAAATTCGGCATCGAGGGGCTGATGCAGACGCTGGCCGAGGAGAACGAGACCGGCGGCAAGCTGCGGGTCAACAGCCTCGACCCCGGCATCCTGCGCACGGGGCTGCGCGCCAAGCTCTACCCCGGCGAGGACCCCTATGACCTCCCGCCCCCGGAGAGCGCGGCACCCCGCTACCTCTACCTCCTGGGGCCGGACAGCCGGGGCGTCACCGGGCAGGCGCTCTAGCCTACGCCGGACGCGGGGCGAGGGCGGCGAAGGCGGTTTGCCCTCGCTCCCGCACTCCCGCATTGGAGCAAGTCACGACGCCCCTCGAGATGTTGCGAGGCCGGCGCCCGTGCCGAATCCGCGGCGCTGGTACGGACCGCTCGAGCAGCAAGAGCCGCCGCCCAGTCATCGACTACGAGCCCCCTCGCCACCGCCTTTGGCGCGCGTGGCGACGCGCGCCAGTCCCTCGGGAGCTGACGCGCGCCGTTCGCCGATCGAGACCGATCAGCCTCTGGCGTCCTCCTCGAACATCCGATAGACCACCCCGGCGATCGCCGCGCCGGCGATCGGGGCGACCCAGAACAGCCAGAGCTGCATGAGCGCCTTGCCCTCTCCGTTGAGCGCCAGCACCAGGGCCGGGCCCGTGCTGCGGGCGGGGTTGACCGAGGTGTTGGTCACCGGGATCGAGATCAGGTGGATCAGGGTCAGGGTCAGACCGATCGCCAGTCCGCCCGCCACCGCCGTGCCGCGCTTGTCGGTCACGCCGAGGATGATGAAGAGGAACATGGCGGTCATCACGACCTCGGTGATCAGGGCGGCGGTTAGGCCGTAGCCGCCGGGGGAGAGCTCGCCGTAGCCGTTCACCGCCAGACTGTTGGCGGAGAGGCTGAAGCCGTCGGCGCCGCTCGCGATCATCAGGATGAGGAAGGCCGCGAGAATGGCCCCGATGGTCTGAAAGATAATGTACATCGGCGCCTCGGCGAAGGAGAAGCGTCCGCCCACTGCAAGGCCGATGGTGACGGCCGGGTTGAGGTGGCAGCCCGAGATATGGCCGATCGCGTAGGCCATGGTCAGCACGGTGAGACCGAAGGCGAGCGAGACGCCGAGCAGGCCGATCCCGATGTGGACCGGGCTGCCGCCGATGTCGGCCATGAAGGCCGCGGCCAGAACGGCGCTGCCGCAGCCGCCGAGCACCAGCCAGAAGGTGCCGATCAGCTCGGCAATGGAGCGCTTCATCAGTGACATTTGGTTGTTCTCCTTGACCTGGGGTTTGATGAAAAGGGGCAGGACGTACGGCCGGCTCAGCGCACATCGGGGCTTGGCAGGCCCCGCCTCTACGGGGCGCCGGCAGCACGGGCAGCGAGTCTAGGGGTTTTCCCGGCCGTTGAATATCCCGATCGATCGAGGTCTACCGCGATCGCTTCGCGCCGGGCCAGCCGCCAGCACTCGCCGCCCCCTGCCGCTCCGGCCGGTTAACCTGGAAAGCGCAGCTCGGGCGGCTGGTCGTTAAGAAAAGCCAGGAAAAAAGGGGGGATCCACCAACCGCGCTCACCCTCAGGGCGAGCGCCCTCGCCTTACAACACCATGTTTCATCTGTGTTTATTTGCATTCAGTTGCGGACTCATGCCTTTCTTAACGTGAAAAACGCGCTGCGCGCGTTTTTCACGTTAACCCCCGCCACTTTTCCGCGCTTTCGCTGCCTCGGGAAAGAGATCGGCCGGACGATCGACATCGCGTACGACGCCAGGGTGAGCGCAGGGTACCAGCGTCAGCTCTGCGGGGTGGGCGCCGAGAATGACCTGCCCCCCTTGATCCCCTTCCAAGGCGAGGAGCACTTGCCTCCAGCGGGCGGAGAAGGCGACGGGGTGACCGCGCCGTCCGGCGTGGATCGGAGCGGCGAGCGAGGCCCCGGCGTCGAGCGCTTCGAGTACTGCGCGGGCGTCCTCGGCGCACAGCCAGGGCATGTCGGCGAGCCCGACCAGCCAGCCGTCGGCCGTCGGCGTCTGGGCAACACCCCAGGCGAGGCTGTG
>Ga0114946_10002481_pt1 | contig 12661 bp, 12 predicted proteins | sample WalLakDeSediment_FD_88676 | JGI IMG/M metagenome (GOLD analysis project Ga0114946, IMG submission 88676) | Lake sediment microbial communities from Walker lake, Nevada to study Microbial Dark Matter (Phase II) - Walker Lake 11/02/13 Deep Sediment | ecosystem: Environmental > Aquatic >...
ACCTTAACTCCTCCATTGTGCGTGATATTATCCGGAATGGAGGTGATGCGACTCAGTTCGTGCCTGAGGGGGTTGATCTGGGTAAATGAAGCAAGCCTGCCATTCAGGCCAGGAAATGCCGGAGTAGGAATGCAACCGAGCGGTATGAATAATCCAGCAAGGATTTTACTTCTTCCCTGCTGCACCAGATGGCTTTTTCGATTTGTTCCTTTACTTGTGGGACAGGCTCTTGCCCCCCTGCGGCCAGCATATGAAACCAGGTGGTGGTTTTGAGCATCCACCTGCCTCTTTCATCCATATAAACATGCATGGTCTGGGGCAGTTCAGACAATACGGATAAGCCGCCAATACCACACTCCTCTTGAACTTCCCTTACAGCAGTCACTTCGGGTGTTTCGCCATTATCAGGCTTTCCCTTTGGCAAATCCCATTTCCCCAGTCTGAAGATCATCAGAATCTCTTTCTCAGGATTCTCAACCAGCCCGCCGGCTGCTTCCAGGCTGATTAAATTTGAACGGAACCGATGAAACAATGTGTGGGGTTCCCTGCTGATCACTGTCAGGTCTTTTCCGGATTTATCGTTTGTCCATTTTTGAAACATATAAAAAAAATCTGATGCCCTGTCATCAATAAAGATAGGCTGGTTGCTGCCGGGATTTTCTCCGGCTTGCATTATTGTAAGGCAACGGGGTTCAAAAAATATTTTATACATATTTCTTTATATATGTTTAAAAGCCTATTTTTGCAGCTCATCATAAAAAACCGGTTATGCACGACTGGCAAACGACAGCTCTGGAAACAGCGGCTTCCCTGCTGCAAATTAACGCAATAAAAATCAATATAAGAAATCCGTTCACCTGGGTGTCGGGGATTAGGTCGCCCATATACTGTGATAACCGGCAATCGCTTTCCTATCCTGATATCCGGTCCAGGATAGCTGCAGATATGGCCGGTATCGTTTTTAGTAAATTTCCTGCCTGTGAGGTGATTGCAGGAGTAGCTACCGGCGCCATTGCCCATGGAGTACTTGTTGCTGAGCGGTTAAATTTACCATTTGTGTATGTGCGGTCGAGCAAAAAGAGCCACGGGCTGTCAAATCTGATCGAAGGCAATTTGAGGCCGGGAATGAATGTTGTGGTGGTTGAAGACCTTGTTTCTACGGGTCAAAGCAGCCTGGAGGCTGTCAGAGCGCTGCGCGCATCCGAAGCAAAGGTACTTGGAATGGTAGCCATATTTTCCTATGAACTCCCCTTAGCGGTGAATGCCTTGAAAACACACGATTGCAGGCTTTTTACGCTGACAAACTTTTCTGCCCTTCTGCAACAGTCCAAAAACACCGGGTTGCTCACAAACGAAGAAACAGACATGTTGAATCAATGGCGTAATAATCCCGAAACCTTTTACAATGGCAAGCTATAACAGTGATAGTGTATTGTTGAATGCACCTTGTGAGGAAGTATATGGTTTTCTCAGTGACTTCCGTAACCTTCAAAGCCTCATGCCTGAGCAGGTTACCAATTGGCAGGCTACAGAAAGCGAATGTTCATTCACCATTTCCGGACTGGCAAATTTTTCAATGGAACTGGATTCCAAAGCTTTCTGCAGAAATATCCACATTGTTTCAAAAGGGGATAACCCGGTGTCGTATTCCCTGGATTATTTTTTCCGGCAAAAAGACAGACAATGTGAAGTTTCTGTTCAGCTTGACGCAGCATTGAGTGTGTTCTTGCAAAGTGTGGCATCGAGGCCGCTGCAGAACCTGGTCAACATTATTGCGGAAAAATTGCAGCATACTTTTCAATAACTGCGACTTAAAATAAAAAAACTATTTCTTTCATGTCATAGTGCCTGATCGTGCCGTCTTCATCAAGTATGATCCTGCCATATCTGTTCACTCCGCAAATACGGGCCTCGAACTGTCGGAAAGAATGCCGAAAGCTGCGTATTTTGTTGTATCCGAGAAGATATTTTAGATAGGAAGTGTCTATGGCCCGTGAATGGCTGTTTTTCAACATCAGCAGCCAGCTGTTAATGCTGTTCCTTACCACTTCAAGACATTCGTCCAGTTCAAATGTTTTGCCTGTAATCTGTTTGCATGAGACGGGATTAGGAGCATCCGAACGGAATTCAGTCTGGTTAATATTTATGCCGATTCCGGCAATACAATATTCAATCTTGTTTCCGGTGATGGCATTCTCGATAAGAATCCCGGCAATTTTCCCATTCTCCGCGTAAATGTCATTGGGCCACTTTATCTGTACATTCTTATTAGGAAGAAGGCGGGATATGGATTCCCTGATCGCGAGTGAAATCGTTTTGGTAAGCATGAACTGGTCAGATGGCGAAACATAATCAGGCTTCCAGATGCATGAAAACAACAGGTTCTTGCCACTTTCGCTCTCCCAGAACGCCCCCGATTGTCCTTTCCCCGTCTTTTGAAAGGTTGTTTGAATGATCTGACCATCAAAGCCCTGCCCATTTTTTATTCTTCGCCATGCTTCATCATTGGAAGAATCTACAGACTGGATCCGGATGATATGCTGCCGTTGAAAAATCATATGATTGAAAGGAAAATTCAGTTCTTTAAAAGTAATGAAAAGTTTCTGATATATTAAGTGTTGCCTTTAGAACATTTTGTGGGCAAAAATCGTTAATTTTGCACAGTAATTTACAATACACTGCATGAGTAAACACAAATCCGTTGACAAATCAGGTTTGCTGCTAGAGGCTATCGTAAAGGGTATTCATGAAAAGAAAGGCCTTGATGTTGTTAGCCTGCATCTGGCCAGTCTGCAATCGACGGTTTGTGATTATTTTGTTGTTTGCCACGGTACTTCGCGCACACATGTCAATGCCATTGCTGAGTCGGTTGAGGAGGTAGTAAAAAGCTTAACGGGCATCACTCCCGGCAGGCGTGAGGGTTTTGCCAATGCTGAATGGATTTTGCTTGATTACCTTGATGTGGTGGTTCATGTTTTCCAGGAACCCGTCAGGAATTTCTTCCAGATTGAGCAGCTCTGGGCGGATGCCCCATTGGTGAGATACTGAGATGTCATGACGGCAAAATCATTTTAATCAGGTTATTATCGATGAAAAACCATATGGACAAAAATACCGGAACAGGATCAAGCCAAGGGAAAGGACCTGTCAAACCCAATGACATACGAAAGCCTTCCGGAAAACCTGGCGACAAGCAGCCAAAGAAAAAACCCGGTTCTACCATTTACTGGGTATATGCCATATTGGCTGTGGTGATTATTGCGATGAATTTTTTCAACTGGGGAGGATCGGTGGTAGAGATTTCCCAATTGCGTTTTGAGGAAGAGATGCTTTTTGTTGAAGAAGGTCGAAAGAATCCCATTGACAAGATCAAAATTGTGAACCAGGAAATCGTGGAAGTTTTTCTGAAGGCGGAGTTTGTTGGAACCGGTAAGTTTGAAGATGCCTTAATGCCAACTGGTTTAAGGGAGGCTACCACGCCGCATTACACCTTCAGGATTGCTTCCGTTGAGAATTTTGAACAGCTTTTGCGGGAAACGCAGCAGAAGCGGCCTGCAGATGAACGCTTTCCTGTTTACCCGGAGACACGAAAGAACTGGGGGGGTGATATATTGAGCTGGTTGCTGCCCATAGGCTTGTTGATTGCCTTCTGGATTTTTATTATGAGGCGTATGGCAGCAGGGGGCGCAGGCGGGCAGATCTTCAACATTGGCAAAGCCAAAGCCACTCTTTTTGATAAGGACTTGCATGTCAGTGTTACTTTCAAGGATGTTGCCGGTCTTGATGAGGCCAAGATTGAGCTGATGGAGATCGTTGATTTTCTCAAAAATCCAAAGAAATATACCGATTTGGGTGGCCAGATTCCCAAGGGAGCCCTTCTTGTGGGGCCGCCTGGTACCGGGAAAACGCTACTTGCCAAGGCGGTGGCGGGGCAGGCTCAGGTGCCGTTTTTCTCCCTGAGCGGATCAGACTTTGTTGAAATGTTTGTCGGGGTAGGCGCTTCGCGCGTCAGGGATTTGTTTAAGCAAGCAAAAGAAAAAGCTCCCTGTATCATTTTTATTGATGAGATAGATGCGATCGGCCGTGCGAGGGGTAAAAACCCAATGACCGGCGCCAACGATGAAAGGGAAAATACGCTGAACCAGCTGCTGACAGAGATGGACGGGTTCGGTACCAATGTCGGTGTTATCATTCTGGCTGCCACCAACAGGGCTGATATACTGGACCGGGCGCTCATGCGAGCCGGCCGTTTTGACAGACAGATCCAGGTAGAAATGCCTGACCTGGAAGAAAGAAAGGCCATTTTCAAGGTTCATATGAAACCACTCAAGCTTGTCGATAATATTGATTCTGATTTTCTTGCCCGTCAAACACCCGGCTTTTCCGGTGCCGACATTGCGAATGTCTGTAACGAGTCTGCACTGATCGCAGCCCGGAGGAATGCAAAAAAAATAGAACGTCAGGATTTCCTTGATGCCATAGACAGAATAATTGGCGGGTTGGAAAAGCGCAACAAAATTATCTCGCCCAACGAAAAGAAGGTAATTGCCTATCATGAATCCGGGCATGCGGCGGTCAGCTGGTTGCTTGAACACGCCCACCCCCTGGTGAAAGTTACCATCGTACCAAGGGGAAAGGCACTTGGTGCTGCCTGGTACCTGCCGGAAGAAAGACAAATTTCTACTTTCGACCAGATGTTTGATGAGATTAGAGCTACCCTGGCTGGAAGGGCAGCCGAAGAGCTCATCTTTGGCAAGATCTCAACAGGTGCGCTGAATGACCTGGAGAAAATTACCAAGCAGGCATATGCCATGGTGGTGTATTTTGGCCTCAATAAAAAAATTGGTAATGTAAGCTATTATGATTCCAGCGGACAGAATGAATATGGATTTACCAAGCCTTTTTCTGAAATGACCGCTCAAACCATCGATGAGGAGGTAAGAAAACTGGTCGAGCAGGCATACAAGAGGGCCTTGGAGATACTCACCGAAAAAAGGGAAAAACTTGAACAACTGGCAGAATTGCTGTTGGAGAAGGAGGTGTTATTCAGGGAAGACCTTGAAAGCATATTTGGGAAAAGACCGTTTGAAAAAGACGATGCAGTAGAGGTGGTACATAACTGAGCACATCGATGAAAGAAAGCACGCAAAAGGAGAAAGTTCTCAAAAATGTGAGGGATGCATTGGTCAACAGCATGAAAGCTCCTTTTGAGAATGTTGACCCTGGCCCCCAGGTATTTGAGCAGCCCGACCCCTCCATGCTTGACATTGTATTTGCAGAGGCTTTTTCAAATGCCGGTGGAAAGTTTATATATTGTGCCAATACAAATGAACTGGACCAGGCTCTTTCTTCCCTGATGAAGAAAAGAGGCATTTTAAAGCTTTATTGCAGCGTGGACATTTTTGCAGGGCTGATGGAGGACTATGGCGTTGCCAGTTTTTATGATAGCGCGGATATTGACCGTTGTGATGCTTCTCTTACCACCTGTGAGATGCTGATAAGCCGGCTGGGAAGCATTGTAGTCAGTTCCGTCCAGGGTGGTGGACGCAAAGGATTTATTTCCACACCGGTACACATTATTATAGCCAGCACCAGGCAACTTGTCCCTGATATAAAAAGTGCCTTTGATTTTCTTCAAAGGAAATATGGACCGGTATGGCCTTCATTCATCACTTTTATTACCGGCCCCAGTCGTACCGCTGATATTGAGATGAGCCTGGTGTATGGTGCACATGGCCCCCGCGACGTTTACCTTTTTTTACTGGATGCCGATGGAGATCAATAACAGCCGACAGTAATGAAAGAGAGTTGGGAAAAGATATATAGTTCGCATTTTGAGCATAAGGCGGAAATAGCAAAGGCTATTCTCGAAGATGCGGGGATTCAAAGTGTGGTGGTGAGTAAAAAGGACTCAGCCTATCTGTTCGGCGAACTGGAATTATATGTGCATCCTGATAATGTCATCAGGGCAATACAAATATTAAACGAACGATAGCCTTGAACAATCTTACGAAACGGATATTGACAGGAGTCATTTTTGTGCTGCTGATTGTGGGTTCCATCTTCATCGACAAGCATCTTTTTGCTGTCCTGTTTCTTGTCATCACAGCCCTGGGAATGTGGGAGTTTTACTGCCTCGTTGAAAAGGCGGGTATCAGCCCCAACAAGTTTGCCGGTATATTGGCCGGGATGTTTCTGTTTAGCTCCAATGCCATGATTTCGTTGAATGTTCTGAGCCGGGAAGTGCTCATGGGAAACTTTGTGCTGATCTTTTTGATATTCCTCTATGAACTCTACAGAAAGATGCCCAATCCTTTCACCAACATTGCATTTACCTTCTTTGGGATTTTATACGTAGCCGTTCCTTTCTCATTGCTGAATTATTTCCCCAACCCAGCTTTTCTCCCCGGGGTATATCACCATAATCTTTTACTGGGTTTCTTTATCCTTATCTGGATCAACGAAACCGGAGCATATATCATTGGGATGGCATTTGGCAAGCATCGCCTTTTTGAAAGGGTTTCCCCAAAGAAAACATGGGAAGGTGTTTTTGGTGGTGGGATGCTTTCAATCATTACGGCCATCATTATATCCAGATATTTTACCAATATGATGATGATCGACTGGTTGCTCATTGCATTGATAGTGGTCACATTCAGTACCTACGGCGATTTGTTTGAGTCCCTGTTTAAGCGAAGTATCAACGCCAAAGATAGTGGTAATATCCTTCCCGGTCATGGCGGTGTCCTTGATCGATTTGACGGAGTATTAATGGCTGCTCCGTTTGTTTTCGTTTATTTAACCTTGTTTTTCTGATAATGCTCCTATTATGACCCTACATAAAGAAGGCTTTAAACATATCATGCTGGCTGTCGCACTGATCTTTGCAGTTTTATTGGCTTTTCGGCTGGTATTCAGTGAGATTGCCTGGTGGCATTACGTGTTTTATGCATTAGTAACACTGTTATTTCTCTGGGTGGTGTGGTTTTTCCGTTCGCCGAAACGAACAGTTTTAAAAGATGATTCTGTAATCTTGTGTCCTGCCGACGGAAAGGTGATTGAGATAAAGGAGGTATATCACGATTCGATATCCGGAAAGCCCGTAAAGCAGGTGTCGATTTTTATGTCTCCCCTCAATGTGCATTTGAACAGGTATCCGGTCAGCGGAGAAATTGTAAGCTGTCAGCATTATCCTGGCAGGTATTTTGTTGCCTGGCATCCTAAATCAAGTCCGTTGAATGAACGCTCTTTTATCATCATCAGGACTCCGGATGAGGTTCTGATCGGCATAAGTCAGATTGCCGGCTTTTTAGCCAGAAGAATAGTGTGTTATGCCGAGCAGGGTTTGAAGGTGGAACAAGGTGCCGAACTTGGATTTATCAAGTTTGGTTCCCGTGTAGATTTATTTTTACCTGCTGAATACAGCTTAAATGTTAAAACAGGCGATACAGTTAAGGGTGGCCTGAGCATTATTGCCAGGAGCTGATCCGTGGCGGCATTGTTAAAACCATGCGGGAATGCCTCCCTGATTAATCCTGGATGGGCGCTCTGTTCCAGGTAATGACACCCGCACTCGTACCTGTGATGAATTCCTGATCCTTCATCCATCTGATCACCTTGATAATTTTATCCTCTGCAATATGGGTCGGTAATGATTCGATAAGGTCTTCCAGGCGATATGGGCTGTCTTGCAGGGCAGCCCTTATCATATAAAACAACTGGTCAAACTCCTGTTCGCTGACATCCAGCCTGCCAATCTCAATGCACACATCACAGTGTTTGCATTTTACTGCCTTTATCTCGTTAAAATAGGCCAGCAGGCATATGCTGCGGCATTTGTTGGACGACCTTATATAATTGATCATGGCGTCCACTCTTTTCTTAGCAAACCGCTCCCTGTCGTGGTGATTCTCTTTGGATATTCTCAGATAGTCGGCAGGCAGGCGGTCTTCCAGCCAGGTGATAACAGGGCGTTGGTTTTGTTTCTCGTACTGTATTACATTCACTTTGTGAAGGTATTGCAATAGCTTTTCAGTATGATCTATTGTGAGGTTTGCCCGCTTTGCAATGTCCTGTTCCCTGATTTTGACAAATTCAGTAAACAAGCCGGCATAGGAACGTAACAGTAATTTCATGAAGGAGTCGTATTTTGGATTGGCCACCTGAAACCTGTAAATGTCCTCCTTGTTAAGCATAAAAAATATGCGTGAGGGATTCGTCATGGCTTCTGACATACCCAGGTACCCTTCTTTTTCAAGAAACCTGATGGCATTAAATGCAAGGACTGTATCAAGATTATAATGACTGGAGAAGTCGTTCAGGTCAAATTCCATACTGCTGTCTTTCCCGGAACCAACGGCCAGTTGAAAATAGTTGCCAAGGCAATTGTACACTGACTTGATAAATGGCAGTGGCGGGAATGATTGTTCATGTGATCTTTTTAGCTCGATAATATCAGCATCGTTGTAGAGCAAAATGGCATACGACCGCTTTCCGTCCCTGCCCGCCCTGCCTGCCTCCTGGAAATATGCTTCAGGGCTTTCCGGCAAATCCATATGGACCACAGTCCGGACATTCGGTTTGTCGATTCCCATACCAAAGGCGTTGGTTGCAACGATGATCCTTATCCTTTCCTTCATCCAGGCATCCTGCTTCAGATCGCGCCCGGGAGTGGTCAGTCCGGCATGATAATAATCGGCTGGGATTTTGTTCTTATTCAGAAAGTCTGAAATTTCCCTGGTTTTTTTTCTGTTTCTTACATATATTATGCCTATGCCGGGTTGCTTGCGGAAAATCCTCAGCAAACGCGAAAGCTTATCTTCTTCCTTGAAGACCATGTATGTAAGGTTCTTTCTTTCAAATGACTGTCTGAAAACCTTTTGTTTTGAGAAAAGTAGTTTTTCCTGGATATCGTTGACCACATGCCGGGTAGCAGTTGCAGTTAAGGCCAGGACCGGCGTATCCGGAAGGAATTCGCGCACCTCAGCTATTCGAAGGTAGGGCGGGCGAAAATCATACCCCCACTGTGAGATACAGTGGGCTTCATCAACAGCCAGCAGGTTTACCTTCATTTTTGGCAAACGGCTTCTCAGAACATCTGTGGTAAGACGTTCCGGGCTCAGATACAGAAATTTGGTGTCACCATACACACAATTGTCGATGGCGATATCAAGTTCCATTTTGCTTAGACCGTGGTAGATGGCAACGGCCTTTACGCCTTTATTTTTCAGTGCCTGAACCTGGTCTTTCATCAGTGCGATCAATGGCGTCACGACAATACAGATCCCTTCCCTTACAATTCCGGGAACCTGGTAGCAGATAGACTTGCCACCCCCGGTTGGCAATAATGCCAGCGTATCAGTTCCTGACAATACCGACCGGATGATATCCTCCTGCAAAGGACGAAAGGAAGAATATCCCCAGTGTTTCAACAGAACCGACTGCAGCTTGATCTCCATACTTATGTATTTGACCGGCAATCAAATATACAAAAATAAACCAACAATACATTGGAAAATTGATCAAACGGTCGACCATTGGGAAGCAAATAAGCAGGAAGGAGGGATACCGGTTGTCAAGTTGCGGGTGGAATCTCCCCTTCATCAGCCATTTCAGGGGAAACGCCCGTGCAAAGGGCCCTGGGTCTCATCATAAAAACTATTTTATACCGGGCCTGTCTGGCCTGTGTATTTATGGGAACAGCAGGCTGCCCACCTGGTATACCAGCAGCGAAACAACCCAGGCGATCAGCGTGGTATAGACAACTGTAAATATTCCCCATTTCCAGTGACCTGATTCCCGGCTTATGGTTGCTATAACACCTATGCAGGGAAAATATAAAAGGACAAACAGCATGAATGAAAGAGCGATAAGCGGAGTAAATACTTTCTGACCTGCTTTTGGACCGGAGACATAGGTTTGGTTTTGAAGTTTCTCTATCAAAGACGCACTCTGCACCTGTACGTTTTCGTCGGCCTGGTATAGCACGCCAAGGGTGCTGACCACAATTTCCTTTGCAGCAACGCCCGTTATGATGCTTACGGTCATTTTCCAGTCAAAACCCAGTGGCGCCGTGACAGGTTGTACTGTCCGGCCAATCATTCCAATGAAGCTGTTTTCCTGTTTTTCAACAGCTATATTCATCCTGGCATTTTGTATGGCGAGCTCCCTGCCGGCCAGAAGATCCCGGAGGTAAAGGCTGTCTGCGCCATTCATATCGTTCAGGATGTGATCAGGAATTTTATACTCCTGTTCAATGGCCAATATTTTTTCATTTAGTTTGGCTTCATATTTCAGCCCGTCAGGGAAATATCCGAGGGCCCATATTATGATTGAAGCGGCAAGGATAATGCCACTGATCTTTTTTAAATATTGAACCGCTTTGTTCCACATGTGTGTGGTGATAGACCTGAATGTCGGAACCCTGTATGGTGGTAATTCCATTACAAACGGTATTTCCTCGGCACGGAAGAGTGTTCGTTTGAATATCAGGGCCATGGCGATAGCTGTCAGAACTCCTGTCAGATATATTAAAAAGAGAACAGTGCCCTGGTTTCCCGTAAAGAAGGCACTGATGAAAAGGACATAAATAGGCAGTCTGGCACTGCATGACATAAATGGATTGATCAGCATGGTGATCATGCGGTCATTCCGGTTGGCCAGTGTGCGTGTTGCCATAATGGCCGGAACATTGCAGCCAAATCCCATTAAAAGGGGGATGAAGGATTTCCCGTGCAGACCAATTCTATGCATCAGTTTGTCCATGATAAAGACGACTCTCGACATGTATCCGGTGTCTTCCATGAGACTGATAAAGAAGAACAGCAGCATGATGTTTGGCAGGAACACGATCACACCGCCTACCCCGCTGATGATCCCGTCGGTAAGCAGATCTTTAAGGGGTCCGGACGCCATTCTATCCTGCAAAAAGGAGGATAACCAGCCTACTCCGTCTTCAATCCATTCCATAGGGTAACTGCCGAGGACAAATGTGGCGGTAAACATCAGCCACATAAAGAAAAGAAATACCGGAAACCCGAACAGTTTGTGCGTGATCAGTGCGTCAACGGCTTCGCTGGTACGAATGCGCTTGCCATCGGCAACCTCATAGGTTTCTGTCAGCGCGCCTGATATAAAACCGTACCTGAGATCGGTAAATATGGTGTCAGGGGCATCGTGGAATTCTTTTTCAACCTTGTCGGCTTCCTGACGTGCCCTGTAAATGATCTCTTCATGGTTGAGGCAATTTGTCATTATTTTTTTTATGGCTTCCGTGTCGTTTTCAAGAAGCCTGATCGCCATATAGCGCGATGACACCCTGTCGGTAAGGTGCTGATTGCCTTCCCGGTTTATTGCAGCCTGAACGGCTCCGATTGATGCCTCAACAATTGTTCCGTAGTTGATATGGATATGCCTGATGGTTTTATTTCTTCCTTCAAAGACCTCAATAACCTTTGAAAAGGTTTCCCTTATACCCCTGCGTTTTGAAGAAACAGCGGGTATTATTGGTATGCCAAGCATTTCGCCAAGCGACCCGTAATCGAAATGATCTCCCTTCTTTTGCAGTTCATCAAACATGTTTAACACCATGATCACCCTGATATCCATGTCAATCAGTTGTGTGGTCAGGTAAAGGTTTCGCTCCAGGTTGGATGCATCAACCACGTTGATTACGATATCAGGTAATTTTTCTGAGATATAGTTCTGAACAAAAACCTCATCGGGGGTATAAGCGGAGATGCTGTATGTTCCGGGCAGATCGGTAATATTGATCCGGTAGCCATCCTGCTTAACGCTTGCCTCCTTTGCATCAACGGTAACACCGCTGTAATTGCCTACACGTTCTCTTGATCCGCTGGCAAAGTTGAAAAAGGTTGTTTTCCCGCTGTTTGGATTGCCGACGAGGGCAACATTGATGGTTTTCTCCGGCCCTGTTTGCCCGTTGCCGCGGCTTTCAGTGAACAATGTACCGTCGAAAGGTTTTCCTTCATAGCTTTGGCTGCCGTCGAGGGGCATGACCTCAATAAGCTGTGCTTCCGATTGCCTCAGGGATACATTGTATCCCATAATGTTGTATTCAATGGGGTCTTGTAAAGGGGCTTTCTTGATAACCTCCACGGTTTTCCCAACAACGAAGCCCATTTCTATGATCCTCCTGCGGAATGCACCACGTCCCTTCACCTTGAGAATGATGCCTTTTTCGCCATTATGCAAGTCAAGAAGGGTCACTGACGGATCAGGTGTTATTTAAATTCGTTTTAAATTAAGCAAAGGTAAATTATTTTTGGCAAATGCATGAATTAGATTATTTTTACATCTGTTAAAGTAATAAAACAAGGCCCTATGCTTATTCCAGATTTCGTTAAAAAAGACAAATATTTGCTTCCTCATAACAATACTATTGTAGGAAGATTGCGTAAGGCATTTGACAAGGAGATGGAGTTGTCCGGAAGTCTTGGCTCACTGTCGGAGTTTGCGCTTGGGCATCATTATTACGGGCTTCACAAGGAGGGGGGCCGTTGGGTATATCGTGACTGGGCGCCCCATGCGGTGAAGATTTGCATGATGGGGCAATTTTCGGACTGGAAGGCTGATGGGCGATTTGCTTTAAACCCACTTGGCGATGGTGAATGGGAGATCATCTTGCCGGGTGATTTGCTGC
>Ga0114946_10002482_pt1 | contig 12660 bp, 5 predicted proteins | sample WalLakDeSediment_FD_88676 | JGI IMG/M metagenome (GOLD analysis project Ga0114946, IMG submission 88676) | Lake sediment microbial communities from Walker lake, Nevada to study Microbial Dark Matter (Phase II) - Walker Lake 11/02/13 Deep Sediment | ecosystem: Environmental > Aquatic > Freshwater...
CATCGAGCGCAGTTTGCGTTGCATCAATAACGCGAGAGCCTGTCGCGCGACTCGCACCCCAAACGGCTCTCGGGCGGGGTCTAGGGACAGCATCCGCGGGCATCAGGACGTCACCTGGACCCGCCCCCCTTTTTCGGTAGCAGAATAGCGTTGTAGGCGCCGCATTTGGGGCAGCGAAGGTGGCGCTCCAAATGGGTCTCGTTGATCACGACATCTTCGACTTCGAGGTCGCTATCATTATTGCGGGGGCACCGCACCTTTGCCGTTGGGTCCATGGCAAGCACCTTCGCAGCCTCAATCCATCGCTGGGTCTCAGTGTTCATCGGCTACAGTCCGAGGGTATGCAGCGCCCGTGTGGCGAACGAGGCGGCAGCTTGGGTTTCCTGTGTTGCAAGTGCTGCGAAGACACCTTGCGAAGAGGCACTGGTACTCAAGCGATACAGCTCGTGAAGCAACGTCTGCCCGAGTTCGGCGCTTGAGGAGAACGCCTCCCGTCCAATGAGAAATCCGTTCTCGCCGAACATCGTCATCCCCGACGCGGGCAGACCCGGTTCGTACTGGATGGTCCGACCACCAATGTTCACGGTGACGCTCTCTCGAGCGGCGTGAGCCCGTCGGATGCTCTCGAACTGCGGCGAGTCCACGATCGCGCGAGCCTCGTGGATGATGGCGGATTCAGTGGCGTTGAAGCCCCCGACTAGCCCCTTTGCGCCCGTTGCAGTCGTGTTGCTCAGCGTGTCGTCGAGCCGCACTCCCTCCGCTCGCGCGGCGGCCCGAGCGAAGAGGTAAGGCGCTGCTACTTCAATCCGACCGCCGATGATCGCCAGCTCGGGGCCGCCGCTCTTCGCCATGACGCGGCCGGCGACGACCTCGTACAAGCCCTCCAGCGCGCGCGGCAGGGGCGGCGCCGGCTCGCCGAGGCTGGACTCGATCTTCGCAAATCCCTCAGGGTCGGCCACCGCGACCCGCTCGCGCGCGCGAATGGTCGCGGGATCAAAGTCGGCGCCAATCAAGGCGTCCTTGACCGGGCCCGGGAGCTCGCTCGCGCTGTCCTGGATGCGATTGGCCAGCGCGGCCACCGCTCCCGGAATTTCGGAGTCGGGAAGCTCGCCGTTGCGGATCCGGCCCTCGAGCGCGTCGACCTCCGCGGCCAGCTCGAGCAGCTTGCTGCGTGCCTCGGGCACGTCGTCGGCCAGAGCCTTCAGCTGCGTGCTCATCCGTGAGCAGCTCGAGCAGCGGGTGATGACGACGTCGCCGTCCGTGCGCTTGGCCGCCATCGTGTGCTCGCCCACCGGATGCGAGGCGCCCGGTGTGACGAGATCGGTGTCGGCGTCCGTGGTGCGAGACGCCGCCTCGTCTCGACGCGCCGCGGCGGTCGCCGTCGTGTCGGCACCCGCGGTCGACTGGGTCAGGCGAGGCCCGATGTCGTACTCGCGCGCGCGGATGTCCCCTAGCCCACCCGACGCGGTCACCTTCTGTGTGACCTCGATGTACTGCAAGTCGCCGCGTTTCAGTGCCGCCCGTAGCTCGCTGACCAGCTTCGGGTCCGCGTTCCGCATGCGTGGATCCGACAGGACGCTCTGGAGGTAGTCGCCGCGACCCTGCTGGAGATGCTCGCCACCGTCGGCACGGGTCGAGGTGTTGGTGGCCGAGCCGCCCTTGGCCTCGGCGACGATGAAGGTTGGGGGCGGCTTCGCGTTGCGGTACACGCCGTCGAGCTGACCCGCGCCCTTGCCCCGGAACACCTTGTTGGACTCGGGGTACGCCCGGCCGACGAACTCGTCGGCACCGAGCTCGCCCAGCTGCTCGGTGGCCTTGTTGCGCTGGGCTTGCGTCTTGTTTTGATCGCCGCGAGTGGTGAGCAGAGCCGCGGCTTCGTGGGCGCGCTGGCGGCTCTCGAGATCGCGCAGCTGTTGGGTCTGCTCGGGCGTGCGAGCGTCGCTGTCGCGCAGGCGAGCGAGGTCCGCGATCTCGGCCTCGGTCAGCGGGCGGGCATCGCCTCGCAGGCTGGCTTTGTGGTCCGCGTTGAGGTCGACCGGCGAGCTCTTGCCGCGCAGCTCGGCCAGGCGCGTACGATCGGCGTCCGTCCGTTGGCCGTCGGGCGTGTCGCGGATGCGGTTGAGGTCGGCGGTCTCGGCGTCGGACAGGCCGGTGCGGACGTACTCGGCGTCGAGCGTCGGCGACGGTCGGGCGCGCTCGCTGTGGACCTCGATGTGGCCGTCCCCGGCGGTGAGGCGGACCTTGCCCGCTTTCGGCGGCCGGCGAGAGACGCGGCCGTTGACGTCGACGAGGTAGTCGCTCTCGAGCGCCTTGGGCAGCGGCGGCACCGGCTCGCCGAGGCTCGCCTCGATCTTCGTGAAGCCAGCTTGATTGTCGAGGCGGGCCCGCTCGCGGGCGGCGACGGTGGCGGGGTCGAAGTCGGGTGCGTCGAGCGAGCGACCGATGGTGGCCGGATGCTCGCTGGCTGCTTGCTGGATCCTCCCCGCGAGAGCGGAGACCGCCTCGGGGATGTCGGCCTGTGCGATGTCGCCGTTGCGGATCCGACTCTCCAGCGCCTTGACCTCGGCCGACAGCTCGCCCATCCGCGCGCGCGCGGGGCTGTTGTCCGGCAGCGACGCGGCGAGATCATCGAGGCGGGTGCTCATCCGCGAGCACGCGGAGCACAGCGTGAGCACGACGTCACCGTTTTGCGTGCGCTTGGCCGCGACCGTGTGGCTGCCGTCGCCGATCTCGACGCGCCGCGAGGCGCCTGGGGTCACGAGGTCGGCGTCGGCGTCGGTCGGCCGCGACGGTGCATCGCCGCCACGGGGAGCGTTCGCCTCCGCGTCGGCCTTGGTCCGAGCCCCCGTCGCGCCGCCCTCGGGTCGTTCGCCTGCGCGCGGGGTCGGCCGTCCGCTCGCGTCGGTCTCAGGTCGCGGGGTCCCACCGGCGTCGGTCGGACGCGGAATCCCTTCGGCGCCGTCGGTCGGTCGTGGCGTCGCCTCTGCGCCTTCGATCGGTCGCGGCGTCCTCGCCTCGGCCGGGTCCGCGCCGCTGGGACGTGGGCGGGGTCCCCCCTCGGGCGCACGTGCACCGGACGGCGCGTCCGTGGTCGGACGAGGCGAGGCGCCCGCATCGGCTGCCCGCTGGCGCGCCGCTCCGTGGCGGGCCGCCGAGGATCCTCCGGCCATCCCGACCCCGCCACTGAGCGCCCGGAAGAAGTCGAACCCGCCGTCAGGCGACTCGGCCATCGCGGCGCCCTCGGCCACCATGGTCCCCGCGAGACCTAGCCCCACGTCGCTGCCGCGGGGCCGCAACCCGCGAAGGGCAGCGCCCGTGCTCTCTCCACCCGGAGGCCGCCACTGCGAGCGAGGCATGCGTGGATCGCCGGCGACCCGGCCCTTCGGCGCGCCGCCGCGCCCCGACGTGATCCCCGAAGTGACCGCCGCGGTGACGAAGCCCGACAACTGGAACTTCTGCGAGTACGCGAAGTAGGCGAAGGTCTGGGTCGCCGCCTCGGCCAGCAGGTCAGCGGTCATGTTGACCGCGACGTTGATCGCAACCCGGCTCGCAACCTTCATGCCCTCGCGGATCGCCGCCCCGGCGACCACTCCACCGAGGCCACTGAAGCCGCCGCCGAGCGCCCCTCCGACGGCGCCCATGATCATCGCTTGCCCGACGCCTCGGGTTAGATCGCGCTCGCCGGTCCTCCAGTTGTTGATCAGCTGAATGAGGCCCGCGCTGATCGCACCGACCACGGCCCCGACCGCGACACCGATCAGGATCGCGAGCGGTCCGGCGGCGAGCCCCGCCGTCAGCACGCTGGCCACGATCGAGAGCGCGATCACGACGATGATCAGCAGCACCGCGACGACGTCGACCCACGCCGGCTGCTCCTTCTCGGCGGCCAAGTACGCGTTGCGAGTGATCTCGAGCCCGAGCTTGTTCTGCTGCTTGCGGAGCTCCTCGGCGAGCTTCTCGTGCGAGTCGACGCAGGCCTCGTTCGCCTTGCCGAAGATCCCCGCGATCGCCTCATTGAAGCCCCTGACGGCGCGCTGCATGCCCGTCACGCCCGTGCTCTGCCCCTCCTGTGCCTTGCAGACCTGCTTATCGCGGGCCGACTCGATGGCGGACCGAGCCTCCGCCACGGTCTGGTCCATCTTGTCCTTGAAGTCTTGCTCGACCTTCTTGGCGCTGTCGTCGTTGGCCTTGGTGATCTCGCCGAGCGACTTTTGTGCGTTCGTGCCCGACTTGCCGATCTGCTGGGTGGTCGCGTCGAGCCCCTCGCGCATCTTCTCGAGGTACGCGCCGAGCCCGTTGTCGAGGCCCACGTCGGCCGACGCGATCGCCTCAGCCAGCTGCTCCGCCTCGGGCGGCTCGCCTGCCGTCAGCTTGTCGAGGAACTGCGTGACCTCCTTCTCGGTCTTTTGCAGCACCACATCGACGCCAGACACCAGGCCCTCGGCGCTCGTGTGGGCGAGCTCCTCGACCGCGACCTGCTGCATGTAGCCCGAGTCGTTGATCGCCTGGCGCTGGGTGTGCTGCTGCTCGGAGAGGTCTCGCAGCGTCGAGGTGAGCGCGGCATCAATGGCGCTGAGCTTGGCCACGCGCGTGGCCGCGAGGGTCGCGAGGGTCGACGCCAGGCTGCTGCTCAAGCCCTCGATCAGCTGGGTGTGCAGGGCATCGATGGCCGTCTGCGCCTGCCCGGCCGCGCTGATCAGCGCGCAACGGTTCTGCTTGCGATGTTCGGCCAGGCCATGGCCGAAGCGCATCGCCGTCGTGACCATGTTCTCGGCGGTGGCCTTCGAGGTCGTGCATGCGGCTTTTTGCTGCGCGTGCGCACGACGGACCGTCAGGCAGCCTGTGAAGAATCCGTCGTCCTCGTAGGTGCCCTTGCAGCCCTCGTAGGTGCTCGCGCGCCCGTTCCCGGTCGCGATCGCGGCGTCGGCCGCGGTCTCGCCCGCGAGGTTGTGACGGATGCGCTCGGAGCTGAACAAGGTGTTGAGCCCGGACAGACCGGTCTCGCGCCGCTGCGACGTGGCCGTCGTCGAGGCCGCGTGCTCGGCGGTGAGCTTGGCGATCGCGGCCGTCGTCTGGGTCGTCGCGGTTGCGACGGCTGACGAATAGGACGCCTCGACGTCGCCCCGCGCAGTCGTGGCGGCGTCGCGGGCGGCATCGCGGGCGGCGTCGATACGATCGCTGATGTTGTTCTTCTCGAGCTCGATCGCCGCGGAGATGCTCCGCTTCGTGTCACTGGCGGCGATGGCGATGTCCCCGGGAATCTGCTCCTGCGCGAACTTCAAGGCCGCGAACATCTGCTTGGTCGCACGCCCGGCGAACTTGCGCAGGGACGCGAGCGCGCTCGCATCCGCCCGCGTCGAGCCGCCCTTGCTGGTCTTGAACCGCAGCCCTCGTCCCACCCTCCGCGTGCGCAGGGACATCCGATCGATCGACGCGACCGACTCGCCGTACTTGTCGGCGGCCTGATCCCTAGCCGCCTCGCGCTCGGCGATCGCGGCGATGATCTCCGGGCTGCTGGCGCTCGACGACCCTCGCTCGCCGGCCGGGGCACCACCGCCAGCAGCATCAGCGCCCCCCGTGGCCGGTGCCGGTGCGGCCGGTGCCGACTCGCCGCCATCGTCGTCGGAGCACTTGGACGGCTCGGCTTCGGCCCCCCCTGCTCCTGCATCCGCTGCTCCGCCGGGAGCTTCTGCACCCGGCGTCTGCGCCGGCTGTGCGGCCGCGATCGCAGCACAGTCGCAGCGATCGTCGGGCGGTTCCCAAGCCGGAAACGCGACATGGTTCTCCTGCTGTTGCGGAGGCGACGGTGCGTCGGCGTCAGGCTCCGGTGCCTCGGCCGGCGGCTGAGGAATCAGCCTCGTGAAGCAACTCGAGTCTGTGAGCCCCTGCCCGACGTCGACGGGTTGATTGTCGCCGTCTCCCGACGATGACTCCGTCGCTTCGGTATCCGGCTGCGCCGGACATGCGTCCTGGGTGTTCCCCGCCTGCTCCGCTGCGTCGCTCTGACTGGCTTCGCCGGCACCATCTCCGGCTGGTTCTCCTGGGTCCGGCGCGGGACCCTGAGCCGCACCACCGCCGACGGGCGGCACCGGTTGTGGGCGGCGCTCGTAGTGACGCCACGCTCCCGTCGTGATCCGGTGCTGCTGAACGAGCCCGACCGAGTCGGTCGAGCTGCTCGAGGCTTCGGTGGGAGCTTCCGTCGCCGAGCTCGGCACGCTCGCATCCTCTGCCCGACGCGACGCGGGCTCGGCCGCCGACGCGGGCTCGGCCGCCGACGCGGGCGCGGCCGCCGACGCGGGCGCAGCCACCTCGTCGAGGAGCGGCTCGGCCGTGCGACCGGCCACGACCGCGTCCGCGACTCGATCGGCGTGACGCTCCCAGCGATCACCGACCGCCCCGACCCCGTCCGGGAGCGAGATGCCGGCCCGCTGCTGGATCGTGTGAGCGGCTTCGTGGGCGGTGAGGTGCAGGCTCGGCGACTCCCGAAACGCGATGCGCTCGCCGGACGTGAACGCGAGCGCGCCCATGTTCGTGGTCGCTACGCGGGCGTCGGCGCCGGTCTGCGTGCGGATCGAGCGGACGTCGTGGTGGCCGAACGCGGCCTGGATGCGGTCGAAGTGCGGCAAGGGCTGGCCCGCGCCCCGCAGACCCCGTTGCGCCTCGCGATGGATCATCGACGAGCGACGCCGTGCACGTCGGGCACGAGCGTCGGGCCGGACCTCGGCGCCACACGCGGCGCACTTGGTCTGCACGATCGTGCTCACCGGAGTGCGCTCGCGCGAGCACCTCGGCTGCGAATAGCTCGTGCAGTCCCACAGCTGGACCGTGTTGGTCGCGATCGCCGGGTCTTCACACGCGTCGCACTCTTGCTGGACCTCGGATGCCGGCAGCGCCGACTGCTGCACGCGAGCCTCGTCCTCGCACGCCGAGCACTTGCGCTGGACCAGCTCCCCGCACGTCGAGCACTTGCGCTGGACGGGATCACGCCGGCCCTCGCTCTCGACCCCGCACCCGCTGCACCGTTGTTGAACCGCGCCGGCTCCGGTCGCGTCGCCGGCATCGATGTCGCCGACGTCGGCGTCGGCGAGCTCGCCCTCGTCTTCGGCCCCGCCCTGGTCCTCGCCGTCGTCCTCGTCCCCAAACGCGCGTCCAGGCCCCGTCTCCGTCGTCGGCTCGACCGCCTCGCCGGGCTCGGGCTCCTCGCGCACCTCGGTCTGCCGCCCACGCAGAAACCACGGCAGCGTCGCCGCGTCGGACGTGCGCTCGCCCTCGATCTGCAGCTCCGGCTCGGACTCGTGGGTCTCCGACTCTGCTCGAGCCTCGGAATGCTCGGCGGCCGCGCGTAGAAACCGAGGCTGCCCGACGGGGCTCGATCCCGACGCGTGACGCCGGGACGTCGACGTTTCACGGCTCGACCGCGTCTTCGATGGCTTCTTCTGCGCGATGAAGGCCAACGCTAGCGATCTCCCTGCTCAGTCCGGGTCGGGCGAGACCGACGATTGCAACTGGTGGAGGAGGTGGACGACGAGGTCCTCGGCGGTCGCGTCGGACCCGAGCTTCGCGTCGCCCATCAACATGGTGATGAGATTCGCGACTTCGGCCGGTGGTTGATCGCCGCGTTCACGCAGCGCCGCGAGCAACGGCGCCACCCCGGTCGTGCTCACCCGCGCGAGGATCTGCTGCAGCGGACCGTCGAGCTGCACCGCCGGATTAACGCCCATGGCCCCGATGTCACCGAGCAGGCGATCGAGCGTCGCGGCCTCGATCACGCCGCGCTGGTTGCCTCGTTGGAGGACCTCGACGACCAGCGGAGTGACGGCGTTCATCAAGTCTCCGACCTCCTCATCTCGAGCTTCGTCTCGAGCTTCGTCGCCGTCGAGCAACGCGCCGCGCGTGTCGGCTCCGTCGAGCTCCGCGTCCTCGAGCTTGGCCCCGCGCAGGTCCGCGCCGCGCAGGTCCGCGTCTTGAAACGAAGCCCCACGAAGGTCGGCGTCTTGCAGATCCGCGCCGCGCAGCACCGCCCCCGACGCGTCGACGTCACGCAGGTCCGCGCCGCGCAAGGTGGCCCGCGTCAGGTTGGTCTCCATCAACGAGGCCCCTCGCAAGGTCGCCCCGTCGAGCACGATGCCTTGCGCATCGCAGTCCTCGAGCTTGGCCCCGGACCAGTCGGACTCGGCCGCGCGCACCCGCTGGAAATTGCACAGTCGCACGATCGCGCCGCGACCGTTGCTGCCGTCCATGCGAACATCACGAAGCGTACAGTTGAGCCACTCGATGTCGCGCAGCGTCGAGCCCCGCAAGTCGACGTCGCGCAGCGTCAGACCGTCTGCTCGCAGCCCCGCCAGGTCGGCGCCACGCAGCAGCTCGCCCATGATCTCGCGGTTTCGCAGCGTGGCCCCCCGATCGCGGATCTCGCGCAACTCCTCGTCAACCGGTGTACCCACGGCTCCCCGAGTGGACCATGTCCGCCCAGCTTTCGCCACGACATAGCGACCTTCGAAGGACCGAGATTCGCAGGAGAGCTTTCCGCGATCACACACGAGGAGCCATGAACAAAGGTTCGGATCGAGGGCCTGAACATGGTAGTTTCATCGGCGCGAGTTTTGCTGTGGGAGTCATGCGTTCCAACCGGCGAGTCCGGACCGGGCAGGCACGCGCTCGGTCCAGCGCCCGCCGTCAACCTCCGCCTGCCGCCGGCGCACGAGCCGGCGTGCCGCGGTTCCTGCAGGACTCGTCGCGATCGCCGGAGCCCTCCGGTTTGGCCTCGGATCGGGACCACGCCTCGGGTTGGGCGAGGGATCAGCTCGACGAGGCAAAGACCTGGGCCGCCACGGCGTATGGGCCCAAAGACATCACCGGGGCCGGAGGCCTGGGTGGATTCACCGCCTGGTACTTCCCTTTCGGTGGCCCCGGAATCCTGCACTTGGTGCAGCACGTGGCCGCGCAGTTCAAGGACACCTTGGTCGAGTCGGGCGGCACGATCTCACCCCACGCGGACCTGCCGGCGACGCCCGGGATCACGGCGCTTGCTGCTCGGATTCAGGCGATGCCGGAGCCGGACCGCACGCTCGCCCTGTCAAACTACCAGTGGACCAACGTCGCCGAACGGGCGCAATGGCTGGCTGACCTCGAGGCGCTGATCGAATCCGCCTGGGATTTCCAGCGCAGCTTTTTCTTGAACCAGCCGTACTGGGATTGGATCGGGGCCGACGTCAACATCGACGTGCGCGCGCGGATCGGGGCCAAGCAGGCGACCGATCACATGGATATCGAGGCCTACGAGCTGCCGACCGGAGAGAGCCTGCGCAACCACGGGATTCGGGAGCCGCTCCGCTCCGACCACGACTCGGCTCGGCTCAGCAACGCCAAGCACACCGGCGGCATCATGTCGTTTGGCGACGAAGTCCGGCCCCAGCAACACGCGACCTTCCATCACGCGCTGGAGACCGTCACGGCCAAGAGCCCGTGGGCGCTGGGGGAGGCCGCGTGCGCCGAGCCGGACATGCCCCCGTGCAGCGGGGACACCTGCGTCGCGTCGACTTCACTGGAGTCCGAGTCCGCCGAGAACTGAAGCGGTCTCGCTAGCGTCGGTCATTGCGGACCGGCCGGAGCCGGGCGCGGCCGTTGCCGTCGTCGAGCCCGGCCGGGACCTGCTTGCCGAGCTTGCGCATCTCGGCCTCGACCCCGCGCATCACGTCGTTCCAGCCGATCCGGCGCCCCTCGGCGCCGGCGACGACGGCGGCGCTGAGCACCGCGTTGCGGATGTGGCCGCCGACGAGATCGAGGCTCACGGCCAGCCGGTTGAGCTGTCCGGTGTCGATGTCGTGGTGCTCGCCGAGGTGGACCTGCCAAAGCGCTCGGCGCTGCTCGGCGTCCGGCGTGGGGAAGTCGATGATGAAGTCGAGCCGGCGCGTGAACGCGCTGTCGAAGCGCGACCGGTTGTTCGAGGTCAGCAGCGCGATCCCATCGTAGGACTCGATCCGCTGCAGCAGGTAATTGGTCTGCGCGTTGGCGAAGCGATCGTTGGAGTGCTTGACGTCGGTGCGCTTGCCGAACAGCGAGTCGGCCTCGTCGAACAGCAGCGCGACCTCGGCCTCCTCCGCGCGAGCGAGCAGCTGGGCCAGGTTCTTCTCGGTCTCGCCGATGTACTTCGAGACCACCGACGCGACGTCGACCCGGTACAAGGGCATGTGCAGACGCGACGCCAGCCACCCGACCGCTAGGGTCTTGCCCGATCCCGAAGGTCCCACGAACAGCGCACGTACCCCAGGCCGATAGCGCGTCGTCGCGCAGATCCCCAATCCGTCGACCAACCCTTCGCGTCGCCGACACCGCAACAGCAGCAGATCCAGCTGCTCTTGCGTGCGAACGCCCAGCACCAGGCTCTCGCGGGGGACCCAGGCTCGCATCGGCTCTGCGAGCGCCTCGAGCCCCGACGCGTCGCTCGACCAGGCGGCCTCGACGACGTCGTCGGCCGTGACGTGCTCGCGCTCGTCCATCGCGGCGCGCTGCTTGGCGAGCCGCGCGAGCTCGGAGATCCGACCGCACCCGTGCCGGTGGGCGTCGCCAAGCTCGGCCGCGACCTCGTGATCCCCCAGCTCGGCCGCCCACAAGGCCCGACGTTCGGCCGCGGCAGGGACCGGTACGTGCCACGCGAACGGAGCCCCGTCGCGCCCGGTGATCCCACCGTCGGGTCCGGCGGTGACGATCCGAGGGCCGCGGTACTGCGGCAGCGCTGGCACCTCGAACCGCTCCGATGGCCCGAGCTCACACTCGAAGACCGGCAGGAGGTTGTCGAGAGCCAGCCACGGGGTGATCCCGGGCACCTGGATCCGCGACAGAAACAGCGGCCGCTTGCCGAGCGACTCGCACACCGCCGTCGCGACCGCCCGTCGCTCGGCTTGCGATCCGCTGCGAATGGCCAGCGCGGCATCCGGGCGACTCGTCAGCGCGTGGCCGTGCCGACGAGCCTGCTCGAGCAGCGTCGGCGAGAGCCTCGGCATGCCATCACCTCCGCCGACCACCGCCCCGGCCGCCGACGCCGGGAGCCCGAGCAGCGCGGCCGCGAGGTGGGCCGGCACCGACAGCGCGCGCTCGGGCATCGGGTTCTCCTCCGGCGTCAGCGTGATCAGCCCGGTCGTCACGGCTGACCCCGACACCAACACGTCGAGCGGTTCGGTGCCGGGCTCGACCGCCCACTCGAGGGTCCGACCGAGCAGGCCGAGCGTCGGCCGACTGCCGCCGACCGGGTGCTGCAAGGCCGACAACGCGCGCCCGACCGCTACGTCGCGCTCGACGATGAGGCCCAGCGCGACCGCCAGCAGCTCGATGCGCGACAGCTCCAGCGCCTTGGCCAAGCGGATCAGGCGGACGTCGTCACGCGCCGGCGACATCGACAGGCGGGCGACCGCGTCGAGCAGCTCGGCCCGCGCCGGCTCACCGACGAGCTTGCCGAGCTCGAGCAGCGGCGCGAACTCGGGGGAGCGCTCGCCCCGAATCAACACCCCGAGCGACGCGAGCGCGACCTTGGCGATGGTCGACAGCGGGCTGCGAGGCCCGGGCCCGAGCTCAGACATCGAGGGTTCCCCCGAACACGTAGTGGTACTGCACGACTCGCCCGAGCCATGGCACCCACCCTGGATCGATGTCGAGGGCGGCCTTGCGGATCCGAACATCACTCGATTCCATGTTGAAGATCACGTCGAGGTGGGTGCGAGAGCACGAGACCGCGGCGTCGCGGCTCACGACGGTCGCCAAGTCGAGCTGCGCGTGGCGATCCAACCATGCCGCCACCGCCGCGTGCCATGCATCGATCAAGTCGTCGAGCGGATCGAGCCCAGCCAGGACCGGGGCCGGGACCTGCTCGGTCCACAGGTTTGCGAACGTTGGGGGCGAGACCCGCTCGATCAGAGGCGAGCGCGACGGAAGCTCGAGCGCGACGCGGATCGGATCGTCGGGCGCGATCGCGAGGGCGTCGGCGACGCGCGCGAGCACGCGGACACCGAGGTCGATGTCCTCGAGCTTCGGATGCTCGGCCACGAACCCGTCGAGGCCGAGCCGCGCGAGCGGACGCAGCACGAAGTACAAGCCGCCGTGTCGGGTCGGCTGCGGACGCTCGGTCAGCGTCCAGCGGGTCCGCCCGGCGTGGTCCGACTCAGGCGGCTGTGCTCGCTCGTCCGCCATCGCTTCGAGCGCTGCTCGGACGGGCACGGTCGACGCGGCGTCGATCGACTCGGGAGCCACCGCGTCCACGCTGGCGGTCGGTCCGAAGCCAAGTCCGAAGCCAAGTCCGAAGCCAAGTCCGAAGCCAAGTGGGCGCGACTCGACGCCGAGCTCCGACGGGCGGCGCGAGCCCTCGGGCGCCGGGGACCCGGGCTCCGCGGGCGGCCGCGACGCCCGACCTCGGCCGAGGGCCGGGACCGCCGGCACGCTACCCACGAGCCTGGCCAAGCGTGCGGCAGAGCTCCGCGGATGCGTCGCCGATGCGGCGGCCGTGACCAGCCACGCCACGCGCACGTCTTCGGCCCAGCTCGCGATCACCTCGCTGAGCGCCGGGCGGCAGGGGGGCGGAACGATCGGGGCGACGATCGGAGCCGCGGTCGCGGTGGGGATCGGCGTCACATCGAGGGCGCGAGCCAAGCGCTGGCCGATGATCGGATC
>Ga0114946_10002483_pt1 | contig 12660 bp, 9 predicted proteins | sample WalLakDeSediment_FD_88676 | JGI IMG/M metagenome (GOLD analysis project Ga0114946, IMG submission 88676) | Lake sediment microbial communities from Walker lake, Nevada to study Microbial Dark Matter (Phase II) - Walker Lake 11/02/13 Deep Sediment | ecosystem: Environmental > Aquatic > Freshwater...
AAGGGTTAATGCGCTGTGTTCCCAAGCTGGGAGCTGATAAAGCCAGCAGCGTGCTGTACCCCATCCGCGGCCGGGTGCCACCCCCCAACAACCGCCCCTCGGGCTGCGTTTTCTCGGCGCGCTGCGATTACACCCAGGATCGCTGCCGTCAGGAGAAACCGCGCCTCCGTGAGCTAAGTGGTGGTGCGTTGGTGCGCTGTCATTTCGCCGAAGAGATCGACCCCAGCCAGTGGACTCCCAGCCAAGATATCATCCCACCTGGCATTGGGGCCAAAGAGATACCATCTGACCCGATTCTGACAGCTAAGAACCTGACCAAGTTTTACGACGTTCAGGGAAATTCTCTGAAAGACGTGTTTGGTTTTGGAGAGAAACGGTATGTGAAGGCAGTAGAGAACGCAACTTTCGAGGTCAACAAAGGCACAACCCTGGGTATTGTGGGTGAATCAGGCTGTGGAAAAAGCACTCTGATTAAAACTCTGATCGGGCTGGAGAAAACCACCTCAGGCGAGGCTCGTTTCTTGGGCTTCGATATTACCAATAATATCTCGGAGCGAGACGAGAAATTGATTCAGGAACTTCAGATGGTATTCCAGAACCCGGATTCCACCATGAATCCATCTTATACCGTGGGACAGCAAATCGGACGGCCAATGGTACGGTTTAAAACCGTACCGAAGAATCAGGTTCGCGCTGAAGTTATCAAATTGCTGGAGGTTATGCGCCTGGGTGAGAATTACTATGACAGGCTGCCGCGCCAGTTGAGCGGCGGAGAAAAACAACGGGTCGGCATTGCGCGGGCTTTTGCCAGCCACCCCGAACTGGTCTTGTGCGACGAACCCGTCAGCGCCTTGGATGTTTCTGTCCAGGCAGCCATTTTGAACCTGCTCCTGGAAGTCCAGCAAGAATTCAACACCACCCTGATCTTCATCGCTCACGATTTGAGCGTGGTACGCTTTTTCTCGGATAAGGTTGCCGTCATGTACCTGGGGCAGATTATGGAGATTGGGCCTGCAGATGCCATCTATGGACCGCCCTACCATCCGTATACAGAAGCTCTGCTTTCGGCGGTGCCAATCCCTGACCCGAGCGTGCAGCAAAAGCAAATCCGATTAGAGGGGACAGTGCCCAGCGCGATCAATCCACCCAGTGGATGCCGTTTCCATACCCGCTGTCCTCGCAGGAAATTAGTCCCTGATAACGGGGCAATCTGTGCAGAAGAGATACCGCCCTGGCAAGAGGCCGCCAAAGGGCACCGGATTTTCTGCCATATCCCCCTGGAGACGCTGAGTACCTTTGATCCAGTAATCACTGAACCCAAGGAGGGGTCCGAATATGTTAGTTAGAGATTACTTGACCCGACACCCGATTATGATCTCGCCTGAAACGCATGCAACTGAAGCGCAAAAGATCATGCTGGAGAACAAGTTAAGACATCTACCTGTGGTTGGTGATGGGAAACGTTTACTTGGACTGATCACACGGGATCGGTTGAGCGTGCCGCCCTCGGACCTGGCCAGTCTGGATGTGTGGGAAATCAGCCGTCTTTTATCCAACCTGGAAGTAAAAAATTTAATGCTCAAGCGATCCGAGCTGGTCACCATCGCTCAAACTGCCACCCTGGAAGAAGCTGCCCAAACCATGCTCGCCCAAAAGGTGGGCTGCCTGCCTGTCATTGAGGATGAGATCGTCATCGGCATCATCACCGAAAACGATCTGCTGACGCAATTGTCCAATCTATTGGGTGGTCAGGTCAAGGGGGTGCGGGTGACTATTCGAGTGCCAGATAAGATCGGCGAGTTCGCCAAAGTGACCAGCGCTATCACCGCGCAAGGTTGGGGCATCTATGCCAGCGGCGCCTTACCCTCCCCAAAGAGGCCTGGCTATTGGGACCTGGTGGTCAAGGTGCGGAATGTTTCCAAAGAGAAAGTGATCGCTGCGCTGCAAGGAATCGACGGGCAAGAGATCATTGACATCCGCATAACGCCTTGTTCATGACTGACTGACAGGACTGACTTACGAGATCTAAACCATTTGTCCAGAAATACAAAAGGGGCGGTGAGTGTTCCGTCAAACGTGTTTCTATGATTTGAAAATGCCTTAGACGGAACACTTGTCCCCGCCCCTGCTTGGATTAACCAGGTCTACTGCCTTTGGTCAGCCCTTTTCTCCAGAATCTCGGCAAACACTGCTTCTGTTTCAGCAGAAAGTGGGGGCGTCTGATGTTCTGCCAGGATTTTTCTGGCTCGTTCATTGGCTCGGGTGAACATATCTTTGGAACCCGCTTTTTCCCAAACATCAAAGCGCTTGCGATCGATCAAGTCTGGAGCCCACTGACCAGTGCGGAAGTTCTGCATGGTGTGATCATCCGCCAGGAAACCAGCTCCTGGGTTGACCCGGTCTATGGCATCCAGGGCAAGGGTGTTCTGATCAACCTGCACACCCCCCATAAAGAAGCGGAGCATGCGGATGATCTCGTTGGCGATCACCAGCAATTCCATCGAAGAGGTCGACCCGTATTCAATATAAGCCACATCATGAACCAGGGTGCAGCGGGTCAGGAAGGCGTTCATAATCGAGAAGGTCGCTTCAATCCCGGCCTGGGCGTCCACGACCTTGCTGTCGGTGGCGCCGCCGTAGCCCCACACCGGCAAGTTGTAATATCTCGCTAATTCACACCAAGCCCCCATACCCAGGCTCCATTCCGGGCTTCCGTAGCTCACAATGGTGGATCTCATGTCCAGGGCGGCGGTGTTCATCCCGTAGAGGAAGGGTGCGCCAGGGTTAACCAGCTGAGTGATGATCAGCCCAAGCAAGCTCTCAGCATTGCCTAAAGCCACCGCGCCGGCTACAGTGACCGGCCCACCGCCGCCGGTGTTAGGTGAAGGGATATAGGCAGCAGGGATGCCCTTCTCGGCACAAAAGATGTGCTTTTGCAAGGATTCCTCAATGATGTGCAGAGGAGAAATGGGCTCGGCATAGTGCAGCAAGAAGGGCTTCTCGCGCAATTCGGTCTCGCCACCTGCAACAGACACCGCAACCCGGTAGATGTCTTCCATATCTTTGCGGTCTTTGGCAGTATAGACATTGGGTTTGACCGAGCCGCGCATCATGTTGATGAAGGCGTGAAGATATAAATCGTCAGGGGGCACGTCGGATGGGTTAGCCATCGACATAACAAAACTGATGTTATCGAGTGCATCAGCTACCGTGGCCATGTTGCGGACATCGTGAGCAACCGATCGCCGTCTTTGGCCGGTTTCCGGGTCCAGGGTAAAGGTGGTATCTGACCCCGAACCGAAAAATACTTTACCCAGTTCCAGAGGCATGCTCAGATTGCCGAGCCTGTCATACATGGGAATGCGAGATGGCGCCTTGTCAATCGCATCGGTGACCATATTTTCTGGTATTTTGATGCGGTCTCCAGATTCCCAGGCGCCAGCTCCGAGCAGCAGCTCGCGGCCCTGGGGGTCTTGCATCTTTACACCTGTGTGGCGCAAGATCTCGAGGGTAGCATAATGTAGTTCACGCACCTGCTCATCAGAAACCATACGAACAAATGGCTGTAAAGTGGGGATAGGGAGTTGCTGGGTCATATCTGCCTCCTAATTTTATTCTTCTGTACCCATTTGCATTAGGTGCGCTAACTCAAGCAGCCCGAGACAGAATCTCATTGACCTGCTTTACAAGACCTTTGTTCAAAGGTTCAGGTTTATGATCTATAATGATTTCCTTGACTTTGGCATTGAGACGGTTACCCAACGTGCTGGCGCCTTTCTTCAGCCAGATAGAGCGGATACTGCGGTCCAACAGAGTGGGATACCAAAAATCGCGGAAACGATTGAGGGTCTGGTCGGTATTGAGGAAATGGCCGCCCGGTCCAACGCGGTTGATCTCGTCCAGCATGAGGCTATCTGAACCGGTGTCGATAGCTTTCATCAGGTTGTTGGTCATAGCGACTAATTCATCGGTCAGAACGATCATCTCGTAGGAGCAGGTCAGGCCGCTTTCCATGTAGCCCACATCGTGGATCAGGTTACCACCGCTGAGTTGGGCCATCAGCACAGATAACATGGCTTCCAAGGCGGCCTGCTCGTCCATCACCTTGGCATCTGAGCAGCCGGCGTAGCCCCAGGTGGGCATCCCATACCAGCGTCCCAGTTCAGCTATAGCAGCCTTGGTGAGCTGGAACTCAGGGGAGGCGTAGCAAATTTGGGTGGCTTTCATATCCATATGGTGCAGACCAGCCCCAAAGATAAAAGGCGCCCCCGGTTTCTTGAGCTGGTGCAAGACCAGACTGCTAAAGATTTCTGCCAATGACATGGCCAACCCGCTAGCCATTGTAATCGGTGCGGTACCGCCCATCTGCGGGCCTGGAGAGTGCACCACCGGCAACTCGTACTCGGCCATCATGAGCAGCTTATCCACTGCGGTCTGGGATTGTTGCAGGGGCGAACTCGGCTCTGAGTACAACAGAATATGTTGCTGTTCGCGGAGGGCCTCGTAACCCCCGGCCACCGCGGCAGCCATATCGATGGCCCTTTGGCAACTGGCTTTATCGTTGGTGACGAAGACGATGGGCTTGGTAGTATGCTCCAGCATCATAGCCATCTGGACATCGTAGGTTAACCTGGGATCCACGTCCGCGGGCAGACCAATAGACATCACAAAATGGATATTGGGCAAAGCATCACAAAGGTGGTAGGCATTGATGATATCGTTTTGGGTAAACTTGCGGTGCTCGCCCGTATCGGGATCCAGCAGGTTGAGACAATCTGAACCCGTACCAAAGTTGACTTTGCGACCCTCCAAGAAAACAGCCGGCTCCCCATTCCGGTCGCACATGATCACCCGCCCGGGGGCTGAGCTGAGGGCATCTTCCACCATCCGAGCGGGCAATTTGACCAAGTTGCCATCTGAAACAAAGGCGCCAGCGTGTTTGAGCGTGTCCACCGCGCCAGGATGATGGAAGCGGATCCCGGTACGCCGGAGCACTTCTAAGGCTGCCAAGTGGATGTCCTCGAGTTGGCTCTCTGAAAGAACAGAAAATTGAGGGCTACGATATGCATTTCCTTTTTCACTTGCCATATTCAGCTCTCCCTGAGACAAATATTCAATGGATCATCTGTTTTCCCGACCAGCCAGGAAACCTTGACCTTGCTAGTGACGGAATAATTACCCAACCAGCTCACGGACCTTGCGGACAGCACTGGAAGCATCGGCGGCATAGCCGTCAACGCCAATTTTCTCGGCATAGGAATCGGTTACTGGCGCGCCGCCGATGATGACTTTCACTTTGTCTCGCAGGTTGCCATCTTCAAGCGCCTCAAGGACGTCAGACATATGGCCCATGGTGGTTGTCAACAGGGCCGACATGGCGATTACATCCGCGCCTCCCATGGCAGCTTCCAGGAATTTAGTGGGCGGCACATCAGTCCCCAGATCCTGGACCTCAAAACCAGCCCCTTCCAACATCATGGCAACCAGATTCTTCCCAATATCGTGCAGGTCGCCCTTGACTGTGCCGATGGCGACTTTCCCGGCTGACTTCACGCCGTCCTCGACAAGATGCGGCTTGAGCAGGTTCATCCCACTCTGCATAGCCCGAGCTGAGATCAACATTTCGGGAACAAAGAATTCGCCTGCCTCGAACTGCTGGCCGACATAGTCCATGGCAGCAATCAAGGCCTGGTTGAGAATTTCTTTGGGGGCTGTGCCGGCATTCAGCTCTGCCTGAACACCAGCGCCAACAGCAGATGCATCGCCTTCAACGACTTTTTGGTAGATATCTTTCAGAGACATTTGGACCTCCTTGATTGGATAAAGTTTTGTCAAAAAAAGAGTGGACGAGATGCAAGTAGCTCCATCCGCTCTTTGATTTTCAGTCATCAACCGATATCTTGCCACCGATCGGAGTCAGTTTCCATAACCGTATCGAGGATGGCTTCTTGAGAGGGGTCAACTTCATTCAAAATGGCCTGGCGCGCTCCTTCGAGATTGTGTTCTTCCATAGCCTTGATGATCTGGTTGTGCATTCGGATTTGCCTTTCCCCAATCTGCTGCACCACCATAAATCTAGCCAGGCGATCATGGAGATGACCCAAGGCTTCCGCCAGGGCCATATTACCGGAGGCCACGGCGACCAGGTAATGGAATTTGCGGTTCTCTTCGGTATAGCGTTCATAGGAAGCGTCATCCTCCCCGGTGTATCCCGCATGAACGTTGCGCAACGCCTCAATTTGTTCGGGTGTGATCCGCAGGACAGCTTTTTCAATCGCAGCCACCTCCAGAATCCGGCGAAAATCCAGCAGATCGCGCAATTCCTTCAAAGACAGGGCAGTGACGTAATACCCCGAACGCGGTTTGATGGTGACCAAGCCCTCCTGGCTCAGCATCTGAAGGGCATCCCGAACTGGCGTGGTGCTGGTATTGAAATATTCGGTGATATCTTTAACGATTAAGCGACTGCCTGGCTGGCGATGACCCATGATGATAGACCGGCGTAATTCTTTATAAATCAGGTCTTTAGCGCTATCTATTTCGTCTAGATTCGCAGATCTGTCCATGCCTGAAATCTTATCACAGGTCATATTGGTTGTAAATAACTGATATATCAGTTTTCGCAGAAATTGACATCTAAAATATTAGATGCTATGATTGGGGATATTGCAAACGCTACCCCAAAAGGAGTGCCTATGATCACAACTCATGGAACCCAAACGACCAGCGCCCATTACGCTCGGATGGGACAGGCTGAATGCGAAAAAATCCATCTGGCAAGTCTCGAAATCCTGGAAAGGATTGGGATCGACGTACATGACCAAAAAGCCAGGGATATCCTGGTGGAAGGGGGCGCCAGGGCTGACGGCCTGCGGGTACAGATTCCTGCGTATATGGTCGCCAAAGCCTTATCCACTACGCCAAAGCAAATCACGCTTTACGACCGGCATGGAAAAGTAGCCATGCGGGCTGGGGGTTATAATTCCTATTATGGGGGTGGATCAGATTGCCTGAATATCCTCGATCACCGGACGGGCGAGCGGCGACAACCGATGCTCGCAGATGTTGCTGAGGCAGTGCGATTGATGGACGCCCTGCCGGAGATCGATTTCGTCATGTCGGCTTTCCTACCCAGTGATGTGGATGGGCGCATCTACGACCGCTACCAGATGGAGGTGATGCTCAACCACACCACCAAGCCGATTGTCTTCGTCACCCCAGATTTTGAAGGATGTGTGGCAGCGGTTGAGATGTGTGAGGTCGTTGCGGGTGACGCACAGGCCTTCCGGCGTAGACCTTTTGCAACCTGTTATATCAATGTCACCTCAGGGATGATTGCGAACGCGGAAGCTTTACAAAAATGCATGTACCTGGCAGAGAAAGGCCTGCCACAATTGTATATCCCTCTGAACGCGGGTGGGGTGAATGCGCCTGTTACCATTGCAGGCTGCATGGCTTCCATGAACGCGGGTACTCTACTGGGAATTGTGCTGGCCCAGTTGGTGCGCCCAGGATCGCCGGTAGCCGTACCTGGATGGAATGGTGGTCCTTATAATTTGCAAACCATGGTGGGGAACTATGTCCTGGCAGACGAGCAGGGTGTGCCAACCTCGATGGGGAAATATTACGATCTACCTGTCTTTGGTTTGGGCGGCTCAACCGATTCGAAGGTGCTCGACCAGCAAAGTGGGTTTGAGGTCACCCTCAGCTTGATGACATCTCTCTTACACGGCGCGAATATCATCCACGATGTCGGTTTTATGGATGCGGGGATGCAAGGCTCCCTGCAGATCATGACCATTGCCAACGACATCCTGGGCTTTTTACGGGCAGCAACCCGGGGCGTGGAAGTCAACGACGAAACCCTGGCGTTGGACGTCATCGAAGAGCTGGGACCAACGGGCCGCTACCTGGATCACGACCACACCCTGCGCCACTTCCGCAAGCCTTTTTATTCGAAATTGGCTGATAAGAATCCGTATTCGGTGTGGCAAAAGCGGGGGGGCAAGACCATGGAGGCCCGCGCTGCAGAAATGGTAGACTCTCTTCTAGCAGAACACGAGCCTAAACCACTACCTGAGCATGTTCAGCGGGCAATCAAGGTGATCGTCGAGCGTGAACAAGCCCTGGTGGATGACAAGGATAATAATTATGCATGATGAAGATTTGTTTTTTATGCGGAAACCTTGGGTGTACGATCCAGAGTACACACCCGTCAAGCCGGAAAATGCCGAGCAGGGGTTTGACACGCGCGCCCTGCATGCCGGTTTCCAGCCGCTGATGGATATGGAGGCCTACCGGGCGTTTGTACCGCCGATGGTGCTGTCGATGACCTATCCCTACCAGCAGTTCGATAAAATTCCATACCCGGTTTACGGACGCACCAAAACGCCCACAGCGGCCCTACTGGAAGCGCGCCTGGCCGCGCTCGAAGGGGGCGAGGCTTGTCTGACGGCGGGCTCTGGGTCGCAGGCCTTGTTCAACCTGATCTTCAACATTGCCAGACCGGGGGACAACGTAGTCACCTCTCTGAACATCTTTGGGGAAGGTTACAAACAGGCGGCGACCATCTTCCCACAGCGCTGCGGGGTAGAATTCCGCTTCGTCGAAGACCCGGGTGACCCAAAATCGTGGGACCAGAAGATCGATGCTAAAACCAAATTGGTGTGGGTGGAAACCCCCAGTAACCCAACTCTTTTCGTGACCGACATCGCCGCGGTGGCCGAAGTGGCCCATGCCCGCGGGGTACCCCTGATGGTCGATAACACTACTGCTACCCCAGCCCTGCAAAAACCGATGGAATTGGGCGCGGATATCATTTTGCTTTCGATCACAAAATTCCTGGCCGGTAACGCCACCGTTCTGGGGGGAGCCATCGTTGGACCGGAGGCGCTTATCGAGGATGTGCGCTGGAACACAACTGAGTTCATTGGGGCTACCATGCAGCCCTTTGATTCGTGGCTGACCCTGCAATACCTGGAGACCCTGGGGATGCGCATGGAACGGCACTCCACCAATTCACAGATCATCGCCGAATTTTTGGCAAGTCACCCGAAAGTCACCCACGTCAACCATACCGGGCTACAGGATCATCCTCAATACGAATTAGCCAAAAAGCAGATGAAAGGTCCGGGGGGGTTGATGTCCTTCGTCTTATCGGGTGGGATGGCCGAAGCAGCGATTGTGATGGACAGCTTCAAACTGATCTGCCATGCAGTGACTTTTGGCACCAGCCGCAGCATCTGCATGCACCCGGCGACCATCACCCACGAGCATATGACGCCCGCAGAACGCACAGCAGTGGGCATCGATGACGGGCTTATCCGCCTATCTATTGGATTAGAGTCTCCCGCTGATATCATCGCGGACCTGGACCAAGCGCTGTCCAAAATCTAACTTGCCAACAAAACCGGAAGAATCCAAAGAATACGGGTAAAATGCCTGAGTGATAGGATCGAAAACTGACTCTATACTCTTGAAGGTGATGCATGGACGTCAATACCGCCGACCGGCAAAATCCGCAGTTCAACGTGCTATCTGAGAGACAGTGCCAGGAGCTATTCAACGCCGCGCTAGAATGTCTCGAACGTATTGGGGTTCTGGTCCACAATGCCAAGGGACGCCAGCTACTGGAAAGGGCCGGCGCCCGCGTAGAAGACAAGCTGGTTAAGATCCCTCAGAATATCATCCAGCAAGCCCTGGTGTGGGCGCCGCGCTCCTTCAGGCTGTGGGACCGGGAGGGGGCAAGCTCTCTTCAGGTGGCGCCGAACCGGGTCTACTTCGGTCCAGGCCCAACCTGTACATACTTTATCGACCCGCTGACCGGCGAGCACCGCAAGGCCAGACGTGGAGACGCCGGACTGGCAGCCCAGTTTTGCGATGCCCTGGAGCATATCGACTTTGTAATGAGTTTGAGCATCTACGACGACGTATCCCCAGAACTATCCTCTGTGTATGAGTTTGCGGATATGATCACCCACACCCGCAAACCCCTGGCGGCCTGGGCCAGCGACGTCGATACGCTTAAAGCGATCTATGAGATTGCAAAATGCGTGAAGGGGAACGACCGAGACTTGATTGAAAAACCGAATTTCGTCTATTTCTCGACCTTCCAATCCCCCCTTCAGCACCTGGATAATAAAATTGGCAGCGCGCTGTGGGCAGCAGAGCACGGGATTCCGGTGATTTATTTAGGCGGTCCGACGGTTGGAATGGAATCGCCTATAACCGGCGCAAGTGGACTGGTGATTTACCTGGCTGCGGCCTTGAGCGGTCTGGCAATGATCCAGCTCCAACGAGCGGGCGCACCGGTTGCCATAGGCGGCATCCCGATGACCATGGATATGTTCACTGCCCGACCGGCCTACGGTTCGCCTGAGATGTGCCTGTATACTGCCGCGGCCAGCGAGCTGGCGCGTTATCTGAACCTGCCCTTTATGGGGACCGCCGGCGCGAGCGAAAGCAAGCTCGTGGATGCCCAGGCAGGGGTTGAGATTACAGCCCAGATCCTGCTATCTGCGCTGAGCGGCGCCGGATTGGTCCATGATGTGGGCTTCCTGGACTGTGCAGACATCGGCTCACTGGAATTGCTGGTGCTATCTAACGAAGTGATCGGGTATGTCAAGCGCATCATGCGGGGGATCGAGGTCAACCAAAAGGCCATCATGATGGAATTGATCGAAAAAGTGGGGCCGGGAGGGTATTTTGTGGCAGAACCGGCCTCGGCAGCCTTATGCCGGAAGGAGGTATGGCTACCAGAGCTCTCGGACCGCAAACCGTACCAATTTTGGGAAGCTGCCGGAGGGCTTTCGATGGACGAACGCATCCGTTTTCGGGTGAAGGATATTTATGAACACTATCAAGTAACAGAAATCCCGCAGCCGGTACAAGACCAGATCCAGAAGATTTTAAAAAGGGAGGAGGCGCGGGTGGGGGGATAAGGCACGACTCCTAATGACAGAGGATTGCTGCAAGCATTGACGGTTCGGTGGCCAGCGAGAGGGAAGATTGCTTCACTCGCCGGAAGATCACCGGCGGTTCCAATGACCGAGGAAGGGGATGTCACATAGGAATGAAGAGCGCGAAGCTCTGTGGATTTACTCGCAAGGAGCAGGTTAGACAGATAAGACTTACGCAATTTGATGTGAAGATACCTCACACAAATTTACCCACAATGACCTGCGCCGGGGTCTTACGATCCCGGCGCAGGTCATTGTGGGAATTATTGGTTTATAAGCCGACCAAAGCCGGGCAATTCTAGCGAATTTGGCCGCGCACCTCTCCGCCCGGAAACTGGGAGGTGTGCACGTTGACGTAGGCATTGCCGGAGGCCATGTTTTCAAGCAAGTCTTTCAGGGTTCCACCAGCCAAGGGGCCGACCAGATTAGCGGCGGTCAGGGTGCCCTCAGCAAGGATGCCATCAAATCTACCGGGGATCAGCTGGGGCGGCGGGCTGCCCGGATAGAGCCAGGCGACCACCGGGCCATTGACTCCCGCGGGGGCCAGGTGGATATGGGCCATGCTGACGTTCTCGATATTGGCCACAATCAGCTTGTAGCTGATCGATTCACCATCCTTACTGATCTTGAAGATGGCCTGGCCTTGCGCTTTTGAATCATTCGCGGGCACCTCTTCCCCGCCCTTCAGGCTGGCGGTAAAGTTACGGCTATTATCTGCCAGGGCAGTGCTTGTAAGTAGGGTTAGCGCCAGCAGGGTAACAATGAACACCAGTGCAGAGCGTTTCTTTTTCATAGGTTCCTCCTTTGGAAATGAAAGGGATTGGTCTTGGTTGAGGGTGGGATTTGACATATTGGGACAGGTTAATATAAGGCACCTCCTTTCGCTGGACCCTGTGAGATGATAGGCTCGTTGCGGCCAGTGGGGGTTGGAGTGGTCAGGGAATAAATTATACTATATTTATCCAAATTGGAATCTTAATTTTGTGGGAGAGCGGGGGAGGGTGAGGTGGGGAGGAACGAATAAATAAAACGAACAGGAACGAATATATATTTATAAGGGGACTAAGAGAGAAACCAAAGAAAGTAAGCGGTGGTTGAGGGTGTTGAGATTGCCGGGCCGGGCGCCAAGGCACCACATGGGCTGAGGTTGGTGAAAGCAGGCTTTGATACTGATAGGGTTCATATGTTTATATTAGTCAATTTGTTCTAAGAAAACAAGGGGGAGTTGGGATTATCGTGTATGTGGAGGCAGGATAACAGAGCATACATATGCACAAAGAAGACACGGGGCATTTGGGGGTTATTTCTCTTAAGGCACGGTTCTGGCAATAAAAGGGCAGGTTGTTAATTGATCCATTCATTAACCACGCGGTAAATTTTATCTAAGCCTGCGTGGATATTTTCAATGGAATTGGCATAGGACAGGCGCAGATAGCCTTCGCCATATTGGCCGAAGGAGTTGCCTGGCAACAAGGCCACTCCGGCTTCCTCTAAAATCAAGTTCGCCAACTCCACCGACTTCAGACCTGTGCCAGTGATGTTGGGAAAAGCATAAAAGGCGCCCTGTGGCATTTGGCATTTAAAGCCAGGAATGCCGTTCAATCCAGCGATAATTGCATCGCGGCGGCGCTGATATTCAGCGACCATGACAGCGACCATGTCCTGCGATCCGGTGACAGCTTCTAAGCCAGCAAACTGGGTG
>Ga0114946_10002484_pt1 | contig 12659 bp, 8 predicted proteins | sample WalLakDeSediment_FD_88676 | JGI IMG/M metagenome (GOLD analysis project Ga0114946, IMG submission 88676) | Lake sediment microbial communities from Walker lake, Nevada to study Microbial Dark Matter (Phase II) - Walker Lake 11/02/13 Deep Sediment | ecosystem: Environmental > Aquatic > Freshwater...
CGCCGACACCTGGGGCCCGGCCAACGTCACGGGCGGCGTCTCGCGCGACGTGAACGCGATGACCTGGCTCGACGAGCGCCACCTGTTGCTCTCCGGCTCCTTCGTCTATGACGAGCAGTGGAATCAGTTGCACAACGTTGCGATCCTCGATGTCGTCACCGGCGAGCTGCAGCCCCTGGGTGGCGGCCTGCTGCGCGTCGGCCAGAACCACGTGGTCGGCGCCGAGGTCGTGCACGCCGTGCGCGGCAGCGAGCTGTGGTTCGCCGGCTACTTCGACCACGCGGGCGTCAACGGCAACGCCATGCACGCCGCGCCGGTCGAGTCGAACTACATCGCGATGTACGACCCCACCCGCATCCTCGACCCGAACCACTTCCTCGAGGTGGCTCCGGTCGAGCCGATCGCGGCCCCCACCGGTGGCAGCTCCGCCTCGGTCAACGCGGCGCTCTCGGCCCGCCTCACCCAAGGCACGGGCACGATCACCTGGTACGAGCGGCGCAGCGACGGCACCTTCACCTCCAAGGGGACCGGCGAGAGCTACCGTGCCGGCCTGCGTGTCGCGCCCGGCAGTGGCGACCTGTTCTACTACGTCGCCGTGACCGGCCCGGACGGGGTCGAGGGTGGCAAGCTGCCGGTGCGGATCCCGGTTCGCTAGCCCGCGTGGCTCGACGCGTGGGGCCGCTGCTCTAGCCGAGCGGGGCCCCACGCGCCGAGACCGGAGCCCACGCCTGACACGACCTCACCCCACGGGTGCAGGAGGCCGCGCGTGACCCTCGCCTTCATCGTTCGCGTCGAGTTCGACGGCCAGCGGTGGGCCCTGACGCTCCAGGATCTGGAGACCGGCGAGCGCCGCGCCTTCGAGGGCTTCGACGCCTGCTGCGCGGCGCTCCGGGAGAGGGCCGTCTCACGTGTGCGCCCGCGCACGCGGGTGCACACGCGGTCGCGGGGCCGCCGGACCCGCTGAGGTCGTCGGCCTGCCGAGGCCGTCGGCGGCAGGCGAGGGCGGTTGCCGCCGGCTGACGGGCGCCGTGACCCTGGCGCCCGCTCGTGACCGATGTTTCATGATGGGGTCATGCCGCCCGCCCTCGCGCTGCTCGCCGCTCCCCGCGTCAGCGACGCGTCGGGCGAGCGCCCGCTGCCGGCGAACAAGCCGACATGCCTGCTCCTCTACCTGGCGGTCAGGGCCGACTGGGTTTCGCGCGACGAGCTGACGCTGCTCTTCTGGCCGGAGGGCGACGAGCTCAGCACGCGGCACGCGCTGCGCCAGCTAGTGTACCGCGCGCGACGGGAGCCCTGGGTCGACGGCCTCGAAGTCCGCGACGGGCGCCTCCGTTGGCTCGTCGACACCGACGTGGCCCACCTGCGGCGGGCACTCGCGACCGCCGACTGGGCGGCGGCCGCGCACGCATACGGCGGGCCCTTCCTCGACGGCGTCGACCTGCCTGAGGCGCCCGGGTTCGAGGCCTGGCGCGACCTCGAGCGCGCCAACCTGCACGAGCGGTACCTCGAGGCGGTCGTCCGGGCGGCGGCCTCGCTCGAGGCGCGCCGTGACTACGGCGAGGCGACGAGCCTCCTGCGCGCCGCGCTGCGGCACGACCCGATCGCCGAGGAGGTGCTCCGCTCGCTGATCCGCTGCTTGGCCGCGGTGGGCGATGCCGGCGCCGTCGAGCTCGCTTACGCCCGCTTCGCGCAGGACCTCTGCGACGAGGTCGGCGCCGAGCCGGACGAGGAGACCCGCGTCCTGTTGGGGCGCCTTCGGGCCGGCGAGCGCGTCGGTTCGCGTCCGCACAACCTGCCGGGGCAGGCGACGCCGTTCGTCGGACGCGAGGCGGAGCTGCGACGCATCGAGGGCTGGCTCGCGGATCGCGGCACCCGGCTCGTCAGCCTGGTGGGCCCCGGCGGCATCGGCAAGACGCGGCTAGCGCTGCAGGCGGCGGGCGATCAGCTAGGCACCTACGCCGACGGCGTCTTTTTCGTCCCCCTGGTTGAGATCGCCCACGCCGCCGGCGTGGCCACCGCCATCGGCGACGCCGCGCGGCTCCAGCCGCTCGAGCGCGGCGACCCGTGGGCGCGCCTGGCCGACTACCTGCGCGACCGCGAGCTGCTCCTGGTGCTCGACAACCTCGAGCACCTGCGTCCGGTCGGTCCCCACCTGGCAGGGCTGCTCGAGCGCGCACCCGGGCTGACGCTGCTAGCCACCTCCCGGGAGCCGCTCGACCTGCGCTCAGAGCGCAGCCTGACGCTCGGCGGCCTCGAGCTGCCCTTCGTGGGCGACGACGGCGCGGCGAGGCGCGACAGCGTCCGCCTCTTCGTCAGCTCGGCCCGGCGCTCCGAACCGGCGTTCTCGGTGCGGGACGGTGCGCTGGACGACGTCGCCGACCTGTGTCGCTACGTCGATGGCGTCCCGCTCGCGATCGAGCTGGCCGCGGCCTGGACCGCGTGCCTGTCGCCGGCAGAGATCGTGCGCGAGGTGCAGCGCGACCTGGACTTCCTGTGCGCCCCGCAGCAGGACGTTCCCGAGCGCCACCGGAGCCTGCGGGTCGTGCTCGACGCCAGCTGGGAGCGGCTTGACGACGGCGAGCGCGACCTGCTGGCCCGGATGGCGACCTTCGCTGGCGAAGCCGATATGCCCGCGATCGAGGCGGTCACCGGCGGATCTCAGCAGACGCTGCTGTCGCTGGTGCGGCGGTCGCTCGTGCGCCGCGACACCGATGGGCGCTTCGGCATGCACGGCCTCGTGCGGCAGTACGCGGCCGAGCGTCTCGCGGCCGCGCCCGAGGTGGCGGCGGAGACCTCGACCCGCCACCTCGCGTACGTCGTCCGGCGGCTGGATGCGCGGCCCGACGTCGACCCGCGGCCGGTGATCGACGCCTGCCGGGCCGACCTGCCCGACGTCCGCCGGGCCTGGACGCAGGCGTGCGCGCACGGGGACGCCGACGCGGTTCAGCGGATGATGGCGCCGCTGCTCGCCGTGCACGAGACCGGAGCGGCATCGGCGGGCTACCTGTGCTGGTTGGACGAGGCACTCGCGGCCCCTGCGGTCGGCCTCGAGCCCGGCTCGCTGCGCGGCAGGCTCCTCGCGCACCGCGCCGCCTGCCTGCAGCGAACCGGCCGCCCGGCCGACGCCGAGCGCGCGGTCGAGGAGGCGCTGGCGCTGCTGGCGGCGTCGCCACCGTCGGTCGAGCGCGGCATCGCCTGGCGCGCTCGAGGCAACGCCGCGTACCTGCGGGGTGACGTCGAGGCGGCGGAACACGCGTTCGACCGCGCGCTCGCGGAGGCCGAGGCCGTCGGCGACCTGCGCTTCGCGGCGGCCTGTCTGACCAACCTCGGCGTGGCTGCGAAGGGGCGAGGCGCGCTCGAGCGCGCGCTCGACCTCCTGGGGCGCGCGCGCGGCCTCGCGGAGACGCGCGACGACGCCATCCACGCCCAGGCGCTCAACAACCTCGCCACCGTCCACGCGCGCCTGGGCCAGCTGGCCGAGGCCGAGACCCTGCTGCTCGAGAGCGCGGCCGCCAAGCGGCGGCTGGCCGACGACCGCGGGCTCTCCAGCACCTTGGCCAACCTCGGCAACCTGCGCGCCCGCGTCGGCGACGCGTCCGACGCCGAGCGATATCACCGCGAGAGCCTGCGGCTGGCCCAGGAGATCGGGGACCGCTCCGGGGTGGCGCGCGCGCACACCAACCTCGCCGAGTTGGCGCAGCGCCAAGGCGACTCCCGAACCGCGGCCAACGAGCACCGCCGCGCCCTGGAACTGAAGCTCTCGATCGACGAGCAGGTCGGCGCGCTCGAGGCCTACGCCGAACTGGTCCGGCTCCACCTCTCGCTCGGTGAACGCGCGACGGCGGATCGCCTGGCTGAGGAGGGCGCGCGCTACGCCCGCGCGGTGGGCCGGGACGAACACGCCGAGGCCCTGGCGGCGGCGCGCGGCGCCGCGTGACCGGGTCGCGCCGTCGATGCCTGTTGGGCGCGGGCATCATCCTCTCCATCCCGCTGGTGTACTTCGGCGGGCATGTCGTGTTTCGATCGCCGCCGGCCGGGCCGGTCCAAGTCATCGCCCACCGCGGCGGCCCGAGCCACGCGCCCGAGAACACCCTCGCCGCCTTCCGGACGGCCATCGACCAGGGCGCGTCGTGGTTGGAGTTCGACGTCCAGATGACCCGCGACGGCGAACTGGTGGTCATCCACGACGTGACGGTGAGTCGGACGACCGACGGTGCCGGCGCGGTGCGCGACTTGACCCTGGAGCAGATTCGCGCGCTCGATGCGGGCGGTGGCGAACGGGTACCGACCCTCGAGGAGGTGGTGGCCCTGGCGCGGTCGCACGGCGTTGGGATCCTGCCCGAGACGAAGGCCGCGCACCTGTACCCGGGCATCGAGGAGAAGCTCGTGCAGGCGCTGGTGGCCGCCGACTACCTCGATCACGCGGTGATCCAGTCGTTCCAAGCGGCGTCGCTGGAGCGGCTGCGGGGCCTCGCGCCCGACGCGCGGTTGTGCGCCCTATACGGCCGCTGGCGCTTCGACGTCCGCCAGCCGCCGGGTGACGCCCAGCTCGTGTGTCCGATGGCCGAGATGGTGCTCCTCGCCCCCGGCATGATCCGGCAGGCGCGCCGCGAGGGGCGCCAGGTGTTCGTCTGGATCGGGGTCTTCGAGAACCGCTTCATGTTCGAGGCGATGCGGCTGTTCGGGGCCGACGGCATCATGAGTGACGATCCGGCGGCGCTTCGGGACGCGATGGCGGGGCGCTGACGGGGGCGGACGGGGACGGGGCCGCGGCGTCGCGAGCGCCGGTCAGACGCTCGCAGTTGACTCCGCCGCCCCATGCAGGGATTGCACCCGGCCTGGTGTATCCGGTAAACTTTGGGCACACGAACGGTGAGTGGAACGGAGCCCAGGGTGCCCGCTACCCCACGTCTGGAACGAACCGAAAGCGATGCGCGCCGGCTGTTGAGCGAACTGCGTGGGTTGCTCCCGACGCTCGGCGATGGTGACAAACAGGCGCGGGTGATCGCGTACCTGCTGGGCCATCCAGGCCAGGTCGTGCGCATGTCGATCACCGAGCTAGGTGATCAGTTGGGCGTCAGCGAGAGCGGCATCGTCAAGGTCTGCAAGAAGGTCGGCGTTTCGGGGTTCAAGGAGCTCAAACGGCTGCTGGCGCTTGCGCCACCCATCCGTGCCGAGGCCATCGGCGACGAGATCGATCCGGACGACGACCACGCCGCCGTCGTGGCGAAGCTGTTCACCAACGCCGTCGAAGACCTGCGCGACACGCACGCGGCGCTCGACCTCGAGGCGCTCGGCCGCGGCGTGGACGCCGTCGCCGCAGCCGGACGCGTCGCCTGCTACGGCGTGGGCGGCTCGGGACCGCTGGCGCTCGACGCGCACCACAAGTTCCTGCTCACCGGATTTCGCTCCGAGGCGTACACCGACGCCCACCTGGCGGCCATGTCGGCCGCCATGCTCGACCCGGGTGACGTGGCCCTGCTGTTCAGCTACTCCGGCGAGACCCGCGCGATCAACGGCGTGGTGCGCGTTGCCCAGCGACGCGGCGCCACCACGATCGCCATCACCAGCCACCGGCACACGACCCTCACGGCGCTGGCCGACGTGGTCCTGTATGCGTCAGCCCGCGAGCAGCCGATGACCGGCGAGAACTCGACCGTGCGCCTGGTGCAGAAGCTGGTGCTCGACTGCCTGTTCGCCTGCGTCATCCAAGCAGACCCGGCGCGGGTCCAGGAGGCTTTCCACCGCACGACGTCGGCGATTCAGGAGGTGTGATCCGGCGCATCCCGACGGCGCCCCCAAGCACTCGCCTCGAACGACCCGCCCCCCAACGGAGGAACCATGCGTAACCGAATCGTCACCCTGCTCGTGCTCGTCCTCGCCGCCATGCTGCCGCTCGCGCTGGCGCAGACCGAAAGCCTCGACGACTGGATGCAGCGGGCCGAGGTCGGCCCGTACCAGCCCGAAGTCGAGGACTGGGATCGCATCTACGAACTGGCCAAGGAAGAGGGCAAGGTCATCGTGTACTCGGCCACACCTCTCATCCTCGACGCGGCCGCCGGCTTCATGGAGCGCTACCCCGGCATCGAGGTCGAGGCCTTCGACGTGCGCGCTCTCGACATGCTGGAGAAGGTCCGCCGTGAGTACGAGGCCGGCATCTACAACGCCGACGTGATCAACGTGGGCAGCCCCGAGATCATCCGGACGTCGCTCGAGGAGATCGGCGCCGTCGTCAACTACGTCCCGCGCGAGATGATGGAGTTCATCCCCGAGGCGTTCCGCGAGCCCTACCTGTACCAGCGCATGAACGCGATCGGCTGGGCCTATAACCCGGACCAGCACGACGCGCCGCCCTTCACCAACTGGTGGGCGCTGACCGAGCCCGAGTGGCAGGGCCGCATCGTCCACGACTCGCCCTCGCGCTCGTTCAGCACCCTGCAGTTCGCCATCGCCGTCGTGCAGCACGCCGACGAGTTCGCGGCCGCGTACGAGCGCTACTTCGGCGCGCCGATCGAGCTGACCACGGAGAACGCGGGCTACGAGTACCTCAAGCGCCTGCTCGCCAACTCGGTGATCGGCAGTGGCGGCTCCACCGGCATGGCGCAGGCCGTGACCGACTCCACCGGCTTGTTCACCGCGCTGGTCGTCTACTCGCTGTACGGGCAGACCGTCGAGGGCGGCCAGTACCGCTTCGAGTACAACCGCGACATGGACCCGGCGATGGGCCTGGCGTGGGGCGAGAACCAGCTCCTGGTCACCCGCTCGGCGCACCCCAACGCGGCCAAGCTGATGACCCGCTTCATGCTCGACGAGGGTTACTTCGCGCACTTCTCGCGTAACCCGTCGCCGCGCACGGACGTCGAACCCGTCCCGCCGTACGAGAAGCTCGGCGAGATGAACTGGTGGACCGTCGACCTCGACTTCGCCATCGACAATGGCTCCGAGATCCTCGACTTCTGGTTGATCTACCAGTAACGACCGCAGCGCGTGGGGGTCGCCGCAGGGCGGCCCCCACCCCTCGACGTCTTCGGAGCGTGCCACCTTGATCCGCTGGTTCAATAGCGCCCGCCACGCGCTGCGAACGCCCTACGTGGTGCTCGGCGCGATTCTCATCGCGGCCCTCGCGTACCTGGTCGTCATGCCCTTCTGGGAGGTGCTGGCGACGTCGTTCCAGGCGCAGCGGACCGACCTGCGCCGGATCCCCGGGGCCGAGGTCGGATCCTTCACCCTCTACTACTGGGAGCGGATGCTCAACAGCCCGCTCACCGAACGCAGCTTCGTGCAGCCGCTGTGGAACACGCTGACGATCAGCGCGCTCTACACGATCCTGGCGATGGCCATCGGCGTTGGCCTGGCCTGGCTCACGGCCCGCACCGACATGGCGTTTCGCCGCGCCATCCCCGACCTGATCCTGGTTCCCTACGTCATCCCGTCGTGGGGCATCGCGTTGGCATGGATCACGCTGTTCCGCTCCGACACCATGCCCGGGCACCCGGCGGGCGTCCTGCAGGCCTTCACTGGGATCACGGTGCCGACCTGGGTGGTGTTCGGTCCGTTCCCCATCATCATCGTCCTGGCGATCAACTATTTCGCGTTCACCTATCTGCTGGCCGCGTCGGCGTTCTCGAGCATCGACGCCTCCATGGAGGATGCCGGCCGCCTGCACGGCGCGTCGCGCTGGCGCATCCTGCGCCGCATCACCCTGCCAATCGCCCTGCCGGCGCTGGGCTCGGCGTTCATCCTCACCTTCTCGCAAGGGCTCGGCACGTTCGGCGTGCCGGCGTTCCTCGGCATGCCCGACCGCTACTTCGTGCTGGCGACCTCGCTGTTCTTCAACATCAACACCAACCGCATCGGCGACGCCTTCGTCCTGGCGCTCTTCATCATCGGCCTGGCGTCGATCACGATCTACATCAACACCCTGATCCTGGGCCGCCGGCGCCAGTTCACGACGATCTCGGGCAAGGGCGTGCGGCCGCTGCTCACGTCGCTCGGACGCTGGCGCGTGCCCATGGGCGTGGCGACGATCGGCTTCCTACTGCTGATCGCGGTCGTGCCGCTCATCGTGCTCGTCATGCAGACGCTCACCTGGCGCGTCGGCAACTTCTCGCTGGAGCACTTCACCTTCCACTTCTGGTTCGGGCGTGAGATGGTGGGCGCCCAGTTCCAGGATCGCCTCGCCGGCATCTTCTACAACCCCGAGATCATGCGCGCCTCGTGGAACAGCATCCGCCTGGGCGTGATCGTGGGGCTGGTCGTCGCGTTGCTCGGCCAGCTCGCGGGGTACGTGATCTCGCGCGGGCGCGGCGGCTGGATCTCGCGCATCCTCGAGCAGCTCACGTTCCTGCCGTTCGTGATCCCGTCGGTGGTGTTCGGCGCCATCTACCTGACGCTGTTCGCCCAGCCGCGCGGCCCCATCCCAGCGCTGTACGGCACCTTCGCGCTGCTGGTGGTGGTGAGCGTGGTGAAGCGCCTGCCGTTTGCGGCGCGCTCCGGCACCAGCTCGATGATGCAGGTCAGCGGCGAGCTCGAGGAGGCGGCGCGCATGCACCGCGCGGGGTTCGTGCGCATCCTGACGCGCATCCTCTTCCCGCTGACGCGCAACGGCATCTTCGTGGGCTTCATCTTCGGCTTCGTCAACACCGTCAAGGACCTGGCGCTGGTGATCCTGCTGGTCACCCCGCTCACGAACGTGCTGCCGGCGCTCACCTACAGCTACACCGAACGCGGCTTCCGCCAGTACTCCGACGCCGTCACCGTGCTGATCGTCATCATCGTGCTGGTCGGCACCTTCCTGGCGCGCCGCGTCTCGCGGACCGACTTCTCGCGCGGGTTCTAGGAGCACCTATGACCGTCATCTCCCTCTCCGCGATCGAGAAGCGCTTCGGCGACGTCGTCGCGGTCCATCCCATCGACATCGACATCGCCAAGGGCGAGTTCTTCACCCTCGTCGGCCCCAGCGGCTGCGGCAAGACCACGATCCTGCGCATGATCGCGGGCCTGGAACGGCCCACCTCGGGCGCCCTGACGGTGAACGGGCGCGAGATGTTCAACGGGCGCACGCAGCGCTTCGTCGGCCCCGAACAACGCGGTCTCGCCATGGTGTTCCAGAGCTACGCCCTGTGGCCGCACATGACCGTCGCGCAGAACGTCGCTTTTGGGCTTGCCGGGCGCCCCCGTGCCGAGATCACCGAGCGGGTTGGGCGCGCGCTCGAGCTGGTCGAGATCGGCGCGCTGGAGCGTCGCTACCCGGGCGAGCTCTCGGGCGGGCAGCAGCAGCGCGTGGCGTTGGCGCGCGAACTCGTGACCGAACCGGACGTCCTGCTGATGGACGAGCCGCTCTCCAACCTCGACGCCAAGCTGCGGGTCGACATGCGTGCCGAACTGAAGAGCATCCACCGCGAGACCGGCGTGACGATCGTCTACGTCACGCACGACCAGATCGAGGCGCTCACCATGGCCACCACGGTCGTCGTCATGCGCGAGGGACGCATCGCGCAGCGCGCGTCACCCAGCGACGTCTACAGCCGACCGGCCAACCTGTTCGTGGCCGAGTTCGTTGGCAACCTGCCGTTCAACCGCATCGCGGCGCGGGTCGAGGCCGACGGCTCGATCCGCGGGCATGGCTTCACCTGGCCTGCCGGCGCCGTTCAAGGCGCGCCGGCGACCGGCGAGGTCGTGGTGGGCATCCGGCCCGAGGCCCTGCGGTTCGGCGACGGTGCCGGCCTCGAGCTCCCCGTGGAAGTCATCTCGGTCCTGCCGGCGGGGTCGTACACCGTGATCCAGGCCCACCTCGCCGCCGCAGGCGGCGAACGCCTGTACGTGCAGGCGGGCGACCACGTCGAACTGCAGCCGTTCGAGCAGGTGAAGCTGCGCGTCGACCCGCGCAGCGTCCGCCTCTTCGATTCCACCACCGGCGACGCGCTGGCCTGAGCCGCCGCCCCCATCCGCAAAGCCCCCGATCGCCCCGGTCACCGCCGGGGTCCCGACCCCCACTGCGACAGGAGCCCGACCCCATGCCCACCACCGCCCCGCGCGAGCGCCCCACACCCGAGGCGCGTGATCGCCGCGCCGTCTTGGCCCGCGGCGACGTACTGACCATGACCACCGTCGCCGGCTCCGGCCACCCGGGCGGCTCGCTCTCCACGCTCGACCTGCTGCTGGCGGTCCTGGAGCGGGCCGACCTGCGGCTCGGCGAGCCGCACGAGCGCCGCCGCGACCACCTCGTGGTCAGCCACGGCCACGTGTCGCCCGCGGTGTACGCCGCGCTGGCGCAGCACGGTGCCTTCGACCGTGACGAACTGGTCGCCACCTTCCGGCTGGCCGGCAGCCCGTTCCAGGGCCACGTCGAGCGCGACCTGGCCGGGATCGACTGGACGACCGGCAACCTGGGCCAGGGCCTCGCGGCCGCCTGCGGCCTCGCGCTTGCGCTGCGCCTCGACGGCGACCGCGAGCACGTCGTGTACGCGCTCGGCAGCGATGGTGAGCAGTCCAAGGGCCAGGTGGCCGAGGCCCGCCGCTTCGCCGTTCATCATGGCCTCGACAACCTGGTCGTGATTCTCGACGTCAACGGCCTGCAGATCAGCGGGGCGACCCGCGACGTGATGCCGGTCGCCATCAAAGACGAGTACCGTGCGGCGGGCTGGCGCGTCGTCGAGGTCGACGGCCACGATCCGGCGGCGCTCGCGCGCGTGCTCGACGACGCGCGCCCCGGGTCGGGCACGCCCCTGTGCGTCCTCGCGCACACCGTGATGGGCCAGGGTGTCCCCTTCATCGAGCACGACTGCGGCTACCACGGCAAGGCGCTGAACGACGAGGAGTATGGCCGCGCGATGGCGCTCCTCGGCCTGGCGCCGGGGCATGAGGCCGCCCGCGCCCGTCGACGCGCTACCGCGCGCCGGGTGCCCGCGCGCGGGGCCGAGGGCCACCCGGCAACGGTCGACCCCGGTGAGCGGCGCGTCTACCCGCCCGGCACGGACACCGACGTGCGCTCCGGCTGGGGCCAGGCGCTGCTCGACCTCGGCGAGCGCAACCCGAGCCTGGTGGTGTTCGACTGCGACCTGGCGGAGTCCGTCAAGACCAAGGCGTTCAGCGAACGCTTCCCCGAGCGCTTCGTGCAGGCCGGTATCCAGGAGCACGCGACCGCGACGATCGCTGGGGCCCTGTCGGTCACCGGACGGCCCGTCTTCCTGGCCGGCTACGGCGCCTTCGTGATCGACGAGGTCTACAACCAGCAACGCCTCAACGCCATCAATGGCGCCCACCTCAAGGTGGTGGCCACCCATTGCGGCATCGACGTGGGCGAGGACGGGCCCACCCATCAGGTGGTGGACACGATCGGCCTGTTGCGCAACCTTCCTGGGGCGCACGTGCTGCTGCCCGCCGATCCGAACCAGGCCGACGCCATGACACGGTGGATGGCGGCGATGCCGGGCATGGCCTTCCTGCTGATGGGACGCTCGAAGACGCCGGTGCTCACCGACGAGCGCGGCGAGGCGCGCTTCGGCGCCGACTACCGCTTCGTACCGGGTGCATGGGAGACGCTGCGGCGCGGCGACGACGGCCTGGTCGTTACGTGGGGCGTGCAGGGCGCGTGGGCGCTGGCGGCCGCCGAGGCAGCGCGCGCGGAACTCGGCCTCGAGGTTGGCGTGCTGTCGATTCCGTCGTTGGCGCCTCCGACGCCCGAGGCGCTGGCGGCCGTCGGGAACCCTCCGTGGATCGTCACCGTCGACGACCACTGGCCCGACACCGGCGTCGGCGCCTGGTTCGCGTTGCGCTGCCTCGAGCACGGAATCACGCTGCCGCGCCTGGAACGGCTCGGCCCGGCGACGCTGCCGTTCTCCGGCGCCGCGAAGGAGGTCTACGGGTTGCTGGGGCTCGACGCGGTCGGGATCCTGGCTGCGATCCGGCGGCAAGCCGGGCGCTGAGGTTCCCGCGGCGCCCGACGCCTCCGGGGCCCGTCCGGCTCAGCCCGCCAGCGGCTCGAACCGCGCCGTGAAGTGCCGCAGCGCCGGTGGCTCCTGGGCGATGCGGTAGCCGCGCAGCTCCTCGGCGCGGCCGGCCACCTCGGCGCAGACCTCGATGACGTAGTCGATGTGGCTCTGGGTGTAGGTGCGGCGCGGGATCGCCAGGCGCACGAGCTCGAGGGCGGCCGGTGTCTCGCTGCCGTCCGGGCGGCGGCCGAACATGACCGTGCCGATCTCGCAGGCGCGGATGCCGCCCGCCTCGTAGAGGGCCACCGCGACCGCCTGCCCGGGGTACTCCAGCGGAGGCACGTGCGGCAGCAGGGCGCGTGCGTCGATGTAGACCGCGTGGCCGCCGACGGGCCGCATCACCGGGACGCCGGCGCGGTGCAGGCCCTCGCCCAGGTACCAGGTCGAGCGGATGCGGTAGCGCAGGTAGTCGTGCTGCACGACCTCCTCGAGGCCTTGGGCGATCGCGTCGAGGTCGCGGCCGGCCAGGCCGCCGTAGGTGGGGAAGCCCTCGGTGAGGATGAGCAGGTTGCGGCAGCGGGCAGCGAGCTCGTCGTCGCGCATGGCCAGCCAGCCGCCGATGTTCGCCAGGCCGTCCTTCTTGGCGCTCATCGTCATGCCGTCGGCGAGGGCGGCGATGTCGCGCACGATGTCGGCGACCTCGCGGCCCTGCTGCCCGGCCTCGCG
>Ga0114946_10002485_pt1 | contig 12657 bp, 14 predicted proteins | sample WalLakDeSediment_FD_88676 | JGI IMG/M metagenome (GOLD analysis project Ga0114946, IMG submission 88676) | Lake sediment microbial communities from Walker lake, Nevada to study Microbial Dark Matter (Phase II) - Walker Lake 11/02/13 Deep Sediment | ecosystem: Environmental > Aquatic >...
CGAACGCGAACACCGTGCATACCCTGCGAGATGCCAACCATCCACTTCAACGATAAATTTCATAATATTGAGGAGACTGCGTATGAGTACGGTAGATGCCGTCGATCTCGGCAGACGCCGCTTCCTAACCGCCACGGCGACCGTGGTCGGGGGCGTCGGCGTGGCGTTCGTCGCCGTTCCCTTTTTGAGTTCCTGGGCGCCCAGCGAGCGCGCCCAAGCCGCTGGCGCCCCGGTGGAAGCCGACGTCAGCAAATTGGAAGAAGGCGCCTTGATGACCGTCGAATGGCGCGGCCGGCCGATCTGGTTGCTGAAACGCAGCCAGCGGATGCTGGACGACCTGTCTGGACTCAGGGACCAACTGCGCGATCCCGACTCCGCGGAGGCCGCCCAGCAACCCCCTTACGCACGCAATGTCCACCGCTCCATCCGGCCCGAGTTGCTGGTGATGATCGGCATCTGCACCCACCTCGGCTGCTCCCCCACCTTCCGACCCGAAATCGCGCCGGCCGATCTGGGATCACACTGGCGCGGCGGTTTCTTCTGCCCCTGCCACGGCTCCGGCTTCGATCTGGCCGGCCGCGTTTATCGGGGCGTTCCCGCGCCGCTCAACATGGAGGTGCCGCCCCATCGGTTCCTGAGCGACTCGCGCGTGTTGATTGGCGTTGATCCGGAGTCTGCATAATGGCGAACACACAAGGCACAACCGGCCTGGTCGGTTGGATTGACGAGCGGTTTCCTCTCACCAAGACGATCCGCGAGCACCTGACCGAATATTACGCACCCAAGAATTTCAACTTCTGGTATTACTTTGGCTCGCTGGCGCTGTTGGTGCTAATCCTCCAGATCCTGACCGGCATCTGGCTGACCATGAACTACAAACCCTCCGCCGAGGAGGCGTTTTCGTCCGTTGAATACATCATGCGCGACGTGAACTGGGGCTGGCTGATCCGCTACATGCACTCCACCGGCGCCTCGTTCTTTTTCCTGGTCGTCTACCTGCACATGTTCCGCGCCCTGATCTACGGCTCCTACAAGAAACCGCGCGAGCTGCTCTGGCTCATCGGGGTGGTGATTTTCGTGGTGTTGATGGCCGAGGCGTTCATGGGCTATCTGCTGCCCTGGGGCCAGATGTCCTATTGGGGCGCGCAAGTGATCATCTCGCTGTTCAGCGCGATTCCCGGGATCGGCGACAGCCTGACGCTGTGGATTCGCGGCGACTACGTGATCTCCGACGCGACCCTGAACCGGTTTTTCGCGCTGCACGTGATCGCCCTGCCGCTGGTGCTGGTCGGGCTGGTGTTCGTCCACATCGTCGCGCTGCACGCGGTCGGCTCCAACAACCCCGACGGCGTGGATATCAAGAAGGTGAAAGGCCCGGACGGCAAGCCGCTGGACGGCATTCCCTTCCATCCCTACTACACGGTCAAGGACTTGGTCGGCGTGGTGGTGTTCCTGATCTTCTTCTCGGTCGTGGTCTTTTTCGCGCCCGAGATGGGCGGCTTCTTCCTCGAACCTCCGAACTTCGATCCGGCCGACCCGATGAAGACCCCGGCGCACATCGCCCCGGTGTGGTACTTCACGCCGTTCTACGCCATCCTGCGGGCGGTGCCCGACAAGCTGGGCGGCGTGATCGCGATGGGCGGCGCCATCGTGATTCTGTTCTTCCTGCCCTGGCTCGACCGTAGTCCGGTCCGGTCCATCCGCTACCGCGGCTTCGCCTTCAAGGCGGTGCTGACCCTGTTCGTGGCCTCGTTCCTGATCCTGGGTTATCTGGGCGCCCTGCCGCCGAGTCCGGGCCGCACCGCCCTGAGCCAGATCTGCACCGTGATCTATTTCGCGTTCTTCGCCGTGCTGCCGATTCTGCCGTGGTTTGAAAAGACCAAGCCGGTGCCGGAAAGGGTGACCTAACCATGAAAAAAATTCTCATCGCACTCGCGTTTCTGGTCCTGCCGGGTCTGAGTCTCGCGGCCGGCCCCGGTTATCCGCTGCTGACCGCGCCGATCGACCCGCGTAACGACGCTTCGCTGCAGCGGGGGGCGCAACTCTACGTCAACTATTGCATGGGTTGTCACTCGCTGGAGCATCAGCGCTTCAACCGCATGGCCCGCGATATCGGCCTGACCGACGAGCAGGTTCAGGACAACCTGATCTTCACCGGCGCCAAGGTGGGCGACACCATGCAAAACGCCATGCCCAAGGCCGAAGCTCGGGGCTGGTTCGGCGTCGCCCCGCCCGACTTGTCCCTGATCGCCCGGTCGCGGGGGGTGAACTACCTCTACACCTACATGTTGACCTTCTACGAAGACCCCAGCCGGCCGTTTGGCGCGAACAACGCGGCGTTCCCGAACGCCGGCATGCCGCACGTGCTGTGGGATCTGCAAGGGATGCAACGGGCCATTTTTGAAACCCAAACCGACGCCGAAGGCAATGAGACGACGGTCGTCACCGGTTTTGAACTGGCGCAACCCGGCTCCATGACTCAGCCGCAATACCGGGAAGCGATGGCGGATCTGGTCAACTTCCTGTCCTATGTCGGTGAGCCCTACTACCTGGAGCGCCAGCGAATCGGCGTCTGGGTGATTCTGTTCCTGGGCTTGGCCTTGGTGGTGTTCTACCTGCTCAAGAAGGAGTACTGGAAGGACGTGCATTGATGCGCGCTTCCACCGGAGGGCCGTTCCACCCTCCGGTGGAGTGTTTTTATCCCTCACGGCCCCAGACCGTTACCTCATTCAGAGCGTTGCGACACCCGCCATGACTTCGACCCGCCCCTATTTGATCCGCGCCATGTATGAATGGATCGAAGATAACAACCTGACGCCGCATATCCTGGTCAATACCGAGGCGCCGGGGGTGGAGGTCCCCAAGCAGCACGTTCAAGAGGGGCGAATCGTGCTCAATATCAACGCGACGGCCGTCCGCGATCTGCGTCTCGGCAACGAATGGATCGAATTCAACGCTCGTTTCGGCGGTGTTTCCCGCACCCTGCAAATTCCCGTGCCGGCCGTCCTGGCCATTTACGCGCGCGAGAACGGCCAAGGCATGGCATTTGGCGAGGAACCCGGTGGTGATGCGCCCCCGCCTCCTTCGGACGCGCCAAAGCCGGATAAGCCGGCCGGCCGCTCCGACCGCAAGCCGACGTTGAAGATCGTGAAGTAAGGTCAGTCGATCATTTCAAACAGCGTCACCACCTGGCGCACGCCTCCAACCCGGCTGGCCGCGTCCGCCACCGCATCCGCCTCGTTGGGCCGCAACAGCCCCAACAGATAGATCACCCCTTTCTCCGAGACCACCTTGACCCGGCTGGGATCGAAATCCGGAATTCTGACCTGAAAGAGCGCGGTCTTGACCTGAGTGCCGAGCAGCGAGTCGCTGCCTCGATCCGATAGCGACCGGGGCGGACCGACTGCCAATTCGTTGTGGACCCGCTGTACTGGCGGCTCGATGTTCAGAGCGATATGTTCGGCCCGTCGCCGGACCGGTTCCGACACAACTTCCCCAGTCAGCAGCACGGTGCGATTGTAGCTGTCGATATTGATGCGATTGCCCGGCGGCAACTGCTGATTGAGCGCGGCGTAAAGATTCAACACGATGTTCTGATCGTCCACGATCGTGCCGGTGGTGCGCCGATCGTGGGCCACGCTGACCCCGACCGCCGCGCCGCCGACCAGCAACCCGGCGCAACCGCTTAGCAGGAAAACCGCCAGCGCCGCGATCACCCAATGTTTTTGTCCCTTCCTCATGCCCAACCCTCCGCCGAACAGCCGATCATTCACCAGGTCACACAAGCCGTGTATCCGCGTAATCCGCACTTCCACCTTCTGCATCAGCGCCGCCAGCATCGCATAACTCCATTGTTTGATGTCACCTTCCCCAGCGATTTCGCCTTGCGCCCACTCGCGTGGCCCATCGGGGCCTCCACGGACAGTCCGGCCAACAGTTCGACGATCCGTGCGATACGCCGCCTCATCCTGCTCGAGATGCATGGCGCGGCCTCAATGCTGGCGACAAGCTGTTGGTTGATTCGATTCAGCGATGGCGCGAACTGGTCCCGCGCAGTCCAACCAGCGGAGAAGCTTAGCCGATCCGGCGCGGTCCGTGGCAATCTCTCGACAATTCTCCCTGGAAATCGAGAAAATACGCGCTACAGCCAACCAACTCCCATTCCCGCGCCGTCTCGGTTCGCGGTTTACCCGTCAGAAACTCAACCGCCCGCCCCCCTCCAGTAGAAACGCGGAACAGCATTTTATCAAGGGTTCATCGCGCGCGCCTACGCTGGACATTATCGTGGGCCGGACCACGACCGGAATGCCGATGCGCGGCTTGGTATCCTTGGTAGAATGCAAGCGTTCGGATGAACGGAACAACGGGAGCATCGCGATGAGTTCAGAATCGGACGATACATCGATCCGGGCCATGGGTCCGGTGACGATCAAGGAGAACGACTTCGCTCGGCTGATCGCCACCCGTGCTCACAACCTTTTGAAGATCATCCATTACTTGCTGGTCTATTGCCCAAACTCCTCCATGTTGACCCGTCCCCTGACCGCGGACCTGCTCTCCCAGGCCGCGCAGATGGAGGAGTTACTGGATGCCTACGGGGCGCGGAAGAATCGGCAGTGGTCCCGCTTGCGGTCCTTGATCGCAACGCTGAAACTCTTTGCCGACGTTGGCTACAAACAACTCCATATCAAATATTCGCTCCCTCACTATCGATTGTTGCCGATCGAACGGGATTTTGCCGCGGCCACGGTCGAATCGCTGGACCGCACCCACGACGTTCTACTCCGGGCGGCGCGCTGGATCCTCATCCAGGCTTCCCGGCTGAATCTATCGCTGCCAACCGATGAATCCCTCCAGGAGAATTTCGACTACCACTACGCCGAGCCGCTCCCGCCCGGTCTCCTGTCCTACGACCGTGACACCCGCCGGGTGAAAAGCGCTTCGGAAACGGTCAAGCACCTCGCCACCGCCTACCTGAACCTGGCCGCCGAAAGCGAGCTTCTAAACATCGTCGAACGGATCGAGCCCCGGGAATACCCCCACTGTTTCCCCGATCCGATCAGCGAAGATCAGATGCGCTACCTCAAGTTTCGCTTTCACAGCTTGCAATCCTTGTACGACACCCACATCTCCGAAACCGAAATCGAGTGCCTGGACGCGAACCTGCCGATCCTGCGCGGACATATTAGCATCGTGTATCACCTGCTCGAAATCGCTACTCTGCTCGTCCATCATTACGAACGTCACCTCAACGCGCGGACCGGAGACTCGGCGTTGCGGCGCAAGCCGGTGATCGCGCCCGACGCCCTGCTGGACAAGCTCATGAGTTATTCGATCGCCTACGCCGGGTTGTATCTCAGTCAGGGACGTCGCTTTTGCTACACCCTGCTCAAGCGTTATGCCGAAATCGGCCGGATCGAGGCGCCCGTGCCCTCGTATCGGGGTTTTCACGTCCGCCCGGCCACCTTGATTGCGAAGATCGTCCAGCACTATGGCAGCAATGTCGTCATGGAAATGGGCGGGCAAGCCTACGACGCCAGTTCGCCCATGGACATCTTCCGGGCCAACGAGAAGATCAACGCCCAGAAACGGCGCTGGCTGGTTTTGGAAATCGGCCGTCTTCCGTTTCCCATCGGTGGGTTGGATGACAGCCAAATTCGCGGCGTGGTTGTGGACGTCGTCTTCAAGCTGGCCGAACAGGGCAAGCTTGTTATCTACCAACAACCATTGCAACTGTCGGAGGAATTCAGTCGAGATGGCATCCTGCTGGAGAACGTCACCGCCGAAATCGCCCGATTGCAAGCAACGGGCCAGATCGATATCAAAACCGATTTAAACATCACCTTCACCGGCGACAAGCGGGTTTTGAGCGACCTCAAACTGCTGGCCCGTTCTGGTTACGGTGAGGATTGCTTCGGCAACAACGTCACGCTACCCCGGGAACTGGCTTACCTGCGGCGATAAGACCCAGAACTTTCGACCTTCACCCTGACTGCCGGGAAATCACTGCTCATGGTCCTCACCCGAAGGCTTTATCTCATCGGCGCCGGCCCCGGCGGGCTGGAACACCTCAGTCCGGCCGCCCGCGCGGCGCTGGAATCCTGCACCGACCTGGCCGGCCACGGCCTGTACCTGAACCTGCTCGGCCCTCTGACCGAGGGCAAGACCCGTCACAAAACCCCGATGGGCGAGGAAATCGCCCGCGCCACGCTGGCCTTGGACCTCGCCGCCAGCGGTCGCGCCACCGCTCTGATCTCCAGCGGCGACGCCGGCATCTACGGCATGGCGACGCTGGTGTTCGAATTGCTGGCGCGCAAGCCGAAACCGGAATGGGCGACGGTCGACATCGAAGTCGTTCCCGGTATTTCCGCGATGCAAGCGGCGGCGGCCCGGGTCGGCGCGCCGCTGGCCCACGACTTCTGCGTGATCTCCCTCTCCGACCTGCTGACGCCCTGGGAACTGATCGCCAAGCGCATCGACCTGGCCGGTCAGGGCGATTTCGCGGTGGCGTTCTACAACGCGGTGTCCAACAAACGCTCCTGGCAACTGCTGGAGGCCCAGCAGACCCTGTTGCGCTACCGCCAGCCCGAAACTCCCGTCATCGTCGCCTTCAACGTCACCCGCAAGGGCGAGCAGATCACCGTCACCACCTTGGGCGAACTGGACCCGGAACCGCTGAACATGCTGTCGCTCGTGATGGTCGGCAACAGCGAAACCCGGCGGGTGGGCAAGTGGGTCTACACCCCACGCGGCTATCACACCAAGCCGGAGTTGGCGGACACCGATCAGTAGAGAAACGCTTCCCGGCGCACCTCCTCGAACCCCGCCCGCTCTTGCGCCCACTGGCTGGCAAGCTCGGCCAGATCGGCATCCGACTCCACCGCCAAGCGCAGCCGGTCATCCCCCGCCAGCAGGTCGATGGCCGGGATGTCGGCCACGAATTCGTAGGGCTTCGCCCGCCAGGCGAACGCCTCCGGGGCGATGCGCTTGATGCCTTGCAGGAAAGCGACGCCGGTCGCGTAGGAATCGAAACGGCGGCGGTCGGTGACATGAATCTGCACGCCGCCGCAGGTGGTCCCGACGTGCTTTTGAAACCTGGGCCGGAAGTACAGCGGACGAAACCGGCAACCGGGGAGATTACGCCGGGTCAGATCGGCGGCGAGCGCTTCGGGATCGACGCCCGGCGCGCCGGCCACTTCAAAGGGCCGACAGGTCCCCCGCCCCTCCGACAGTTCGGTGGCTTCCACCAAACACATGCCGGGATACACCCGCGCGGTATCGAGCGTGGGCATGTTGGGCGACGGATAAACCCAGGGCAGTCCGGTATCCGCGAAGTCCATCTCGCGTCGCCAACCGCGCATGGGCAGTACGTCCAGATCGCAATCGATCCCCCGTCGATGCTGGACGTAGCGAGCGATCTCTCCGGGCGTCAAGCCGTGCCGGTTGGGCAACGGATGCAGACCCACGAAGGATTCAAAACCGGGTTTGATCAGATTGCCCTCGGTGGTCGAGCCATCGAGGGGATTGGGGCGGTCGCACACCAGCATCCGCACGCCGACCTTGCCGGCCGCCTCCATGCACAACGCCAGGGTCCAGACGAAGGTGTAATAGCGTGCGCCCACGTCCTGCAGGTCGATCACCAGGGCATCGAGACCCTCAAGCTGTTCCCGGCGCGGCGTCAAGCTGTCGAAGGTCGCGCCGTACAGACTGTAAACTGGGACGTTAAGACGAGGATCACGCGGCACGTCCTCAACATCTTCCATGTCCTGCGCTTCACCGCGAGCGCCGTGCTCCGGGCCGAAGATGGCGACGATCCGGGCGCCGGCCGCCTGCAACAGATCCAGTGCATGGCGCAGTTCGGCATCAACGCTGGCGGGATGACAGACCACTCCGATTCGAGAATGACGGATTTTTTCAGGAAATTCATTGAGAAGCGTTTCCAAACCGGTCTGGACGCGAGACATGAAGGCGGTCACCCATTAAGTAGTGTTGAAATGACCATTCTAACCAAACCAGAATCTGGAATGACCGCGTCTGCCCGAATCGTTCCCCGATTCCGCAAGGCGGATGTTGCTTTAACTCTGCTGGCGATCCTGCTACTACTGCTCGCGCTGGCGCTGGGGGACGCGGCGTGGCGTTCCCGGACGGTCGATGTCGCCGCCAGCCGGGCGCTGGTCCGGGAACTCGGCTTGACCGATCTTGGCCTGTTCACCGAGGCGCGCTACACCCGCCATCCCAGCCAGGCCGATTGGCACAGTCCGTTCCAGGATCATCCCGCGGCGTTGGAACACTTCCCCACCGGTTCGCTGGTGACTCCCCCAGCGGTCGGATCTTCCGTTCCATCAAGTAGCGGCATTTTCACGCCTCCTCCCGATCCTGCTCGACCCGGATCAACTGGTCTGTCGCAAAACCCAACGCCCTCGCCTGCTGGAGCAAATCCTCCAGCACGGCGGGCGGCAATTCCCGCGCGCGCGCCAGAATCCATAAATAATCCCGATTGGGACCGCTGATCATGGCCCAGGAATAGTTTTCCTTATCCAGAGCGATGATGTGGTAGCCGCCATAGAACGGGCCGAAGAACGACACCTTCAGGGAACCGACCGTCGGCTCGCCGGTGAAATAGGCCCGGCCTTCGGCTTCCTTCCAAACCCCGGCGCGGTCGTCGTAGCCCCGATTCACCACCTTGACGCCGCCATCCTCGCGCGGGCTGTAAGTGGCGCTGACCTTGCTCAAGCCCCGCTCGAAGGAATGATCCAGCCGGGCGATTTCGTACCACTTGCCGAGATAGCGGTTCAATTCGAAGTCGGTGATCGGAGTCACGCCGGACGGCGGCGCCACGGTGCAACCGCCGAGCACCAGCAGCAGCGACAGGACGATCATCTTCATGGGCGCTGCGTTCCTCCTCACATCTCGTCGCGTAAAAAGATCGGGCAAAATCGCTTGATCGGCCGCTTTCGCCGGCGCCAACAAAAAAGCCCGGCGAATCCGGGCTTTTTTGTTGTTTTGGAAACAGTATCTTGAAAGCTTTATTTTCAGGATGGGGACAAGGATGATTTATTGGAAAACAGGCTGTCTTCAACATGCTTCCAAGCCTTCGGGAAGAGCGTCGAGAAAATCACGCCCACCGGCAGCAGGAACAGGGCCACGCCGACCAACGCGACGATCCAAAAGCCCAACAGGGGAGACAGCGCAACCACGATAATCGCACATACCGCTATTTTGATCAGTTCGTTCATAAGTCACTCCCGCGACGTCAACCCCGATCCTCCTGGACGAGCGACGCTCGCGTCCTCCAATCAGTTCAATTTCAGTCTTGAAAACCCGTTTTCAGACGATTTCGTCCTCCAAAAGATACACCCATCGTCTTCCAGCGGAGCCGTTTACTACACAGCGCACCCAAAAACGCCTCTCGGGCGAGCCATTTCATCCCTCTGCGCGGAAGCGATCAATCCTTCTTGGGAACCAGAAACTCTGGCGCTTCCGCTCTTGGTATCACCAATGGTTAGCAGTTTACCGCAATCGATGTTGCAATGCAAAATATTTTGCGTTTTTCCTCGTCCGAAACGCCGCCGTGGGAAAATTTCACGCGCATGTTGACAAGCGGATGAAGACCCAAAAGTTGGTGAAGCAAGATTCGTTGATTTCTGGCGCCATCTTGGAGCACAAAACGTAGGAGGGGCCATGATCCGTTTTCCGATCACCGACTTACCGACATGAGCGAACCCTGCATCCTCGAACCAGACCGGGCGGCCCTCGCTGCGGCGCTGGACGCGTTCCTCGCCAACGCGGACACCGCCGGCAACGACTCCTATCTTGCCGACAAGCGTGCGCTGAAAACCTCGCTCGATGAGTTCGTGCGCGTCTATACCAAGGTGAACACGGCGCTGACGGTTGGACAGCGTGTGCTCGACTGGGGCTGCCGTCACGCGCCGTTCTCGGCGCTTGTACGCGCGCAGTTTGGTGCAGGCATCGAATTGCACGGCTGCGACGTTTGCCCGAAAGACGACTATGCCGCGTTCCATGCGAGTTGCGACTTGCGCTACGTGCAGCTCGCGCATCCGTGGCGGCTGGATTATCCCGACGCGCACTTCGATGTGGTACTCGCCAGCGGTACGCTCGAACATGTACCCAACGATGGCGCCTCGCTGGCCGAACTCTGGCGCGTGCTAAAGAGCGACGGCGCGCTGCTGATCACGCACTTGCCGAACCGCGGCTCGTGGACCGAGTTCGTCTCACGGCGGCTATTCCCCGCGCAAGCGCACCGGAGACGCTATGCACTGCCCGCGTTGCGCCGGCGCCTATGCACTACGGCTTCGAAACTGTCATGGCTGGGTATCATCAGATCGCACCGTCGAGCCTGCCACCTGCTTGGCGCCGGCCTTGGCTTGCGCGGGCAATAGCGGGCGCGCAGGCGCTCAATGCGGTCGAGAACATCTGGCCTCTGCGCGTGTTCGCCGCGACGCTCTGGCTCGTCGCGCGCAAGCGCAACGGCTTCTGAACGCCCGAGCCGGGGCGCCGGCGCTGTCATGGTTAAGCGGCGCCCGCAAATCCGGTCGGAAAATGACCCACTCGCGCGCGGACCGTGGCGACCGTCAACAGATGCGGGGAAGCTGCTCGCCGCTCAGCCAGTCCACCATGCGGTGGCCACCGAGCTGGGTTTCCATGGTGACGAAGTGATGCGCATCCTCGCGCACCGTGCCGATGAAGGCCGCCGCCGCGCCTACTGTGCCGACCAGATCTCGATCAACTTTTACCGAATCGGGGTTGAACATCGGAGCAGGTTCGCTTAATATCAAGCTATATCTTGATAAAACTTGACAAAGGAATTTCCATGATGACCGCCGTCCGCCAGAAATTTTCCAGTCAGGCCGACCCGCGCCTGTTAGGCGAGCTGCGAGCCATCGCCCAAGAGGAAGGGCGTCAGTTCCAGGCGGTGCTGGAACAGGCGGTGCGCGAGTTTGTCGAGCGCAAGCGCAGCGTCACGCCCCGCGCCCAGGTCATGGAGCACTTCCAGGCCAGCGTCGCGAAAAACCGCCGGCTGGGCGAGTTGCTGGCCCGATGAGTCACGATTTTCCCACCCTGTCCGAAGTCGTTGCCATTCACGCGCGGCTGATCGAGGCGTTCGGGGGTGCGCCAGGGTTGCGCGACCCCGGGGCCTTGGAAGCCGCTCTCATGCGACCCCAGCTCGGCTATTATCGGGATCTGGTCGAAGAAGCGGCGGCGCTGCTGGAGAGCCTGGCCAACAACCATCCGTTCCTGGACGGCAACAAACGGGTGGCTTTCTTCGTCACCGATACCTTCCTGCGGATGAACGGCCACCATATCGAATGCGACAACGAAGCCGCGTATGCCTTTTTCATGCAACTCTTCGAGACCCAAGCGTTCCGCTTCGACCGGTTGGAACCGTGGCTGCGGGAGCACGTCGGGGTCGCGTAACCGCACGACCGGGAGAGCGCCAGCTTGGCGGTGCGGGATTGAGGGGATGGCCCGGCTTTCCCCACACCCACCATACCCAGCTTTGAGCCTGGCGCCGCTATCAGGCAATACAAAAACGCCTCTTAGGGCGCATCTTGCGTACCACGCCGTCGCGCCCGCCGATGGCGCCTTGGGGTTGTCGGCGAGCGTCGGACGTGAGTCCGCTGTTTCCGCGCCAGCCGATGGCGCCGACGCCGTTTCACGTTTCACGAAACAGGGGGCTGACGCCCCCGCTCGCGGAACAACCTCTTAATTTCAGGCCGAAAATCCGGTCGGAACAATAACCGCCCGCGCGTGGACCGTGGCGACCGTCAACAGATGCGCGGGAGCTGCTCGCCGCTCAGCCAGTCCACCATGCGGTGGCCACCGAGCTGGGTTTCCATGGTGACGAAGTGATGCGCGTCCTCGCGAACCGTGCCGACGAGCGCCGCCGCCGCACCCAGGGGATGAGAGCGCATCGCCGCCAGCAACCGGTCGACGTCCTCGGGCGGACAGATCGCCACCAGCTTGCCTTCGTTGGCGACGTAGAGCGGGTCCAGGCCGAGTAGTTCGCAGACCGCCGCCACCGGCGGCTTGACCGGAATCGCGGTTTCCCAAAGGCGGATGCCGACTCCGGACTGATCGGCGATTTCATTCAGAGTCGCGGCCAGACCGCCGCGGGTCGGATCGCGCAGGCAGCGCAACCCCGGCGCCGTCGCCACCATCACCGCCACCAGTTCGTGCAAGGCGGCGCTGTCGGATTCGAGCGCGGTCTCGAATTCCAGGCCCGAGCGCTGGGCCATCACCGCCACCCCGTGATCGCCGAGGGAACCGCTGAGCAGGACGCCATCGCCGGGCCGCGCCCGGTCGCCGGAAAGTTCGATGCCTTCGGGAATCACCCCGATCCCGGCGGTGTTGATGAACACCCCGTCGCCCTTACCATGCTCCACCACCTTGGTGTCGCCGGTGACCACGGTCACCCCCGCCGCCCGCGCCGCCTGGGCCATGGACTCGACGATGCGCCGGAGGTCGGCCAGGGGAAATCCCGCTTCCAGAATGAAGCCGGCCGACAGATGCAGTGGCCGGGCGCCGGCCATGGCCAGGTCGTTCACCGTGCCATGCACCGCCAGCGAGCCGATGTCGCCGCCGGGGAAGAACAGCGGCGAGACCACGTAGCTGTCGGTGGTCATGGCGATGCGGCCC
>Ga0114946_10002486_pt1 | contig 12654 bp, 11 predicted proteins | sample WalLakDeSediment_FD_88676 | JGI IMG/M metagenome (GOLD analysis project Ga0114946, IMG submission 88676) | Lake sediment microbial communities from Walker lake, Nevada to study Microbial Dark Matter (Phase II) - Walker Lake 11/02/13 Deep Sediment | ecosystem: Environmental > Aquatic >...
CATGTCATTCCTTCGGCAAGCTCAGGACAAGGCCTGAACGGAGTCTTCGGAGTGAAGCATCCCATTCACTCGACTAAACCGTAGGGATTCCTCGCTCCGAAGACTCCGCTCGGAATGACAATTCGAAGCCAACTTGTAAAGAACAATTGTCGCTTTTTGAACCATGCCATCAAATCACAACACAACACAACACACACCTGCAAACTTGCACACCTGCAAACTTGCAAACTTGCACATCCGCCTATGAAAACAACACGTCTATTCCTCTTCTTACTCTTGCTATTCGCCGCCGGCTGCGGCCAGGACGCGCCCGCGGCTGAGCCCGCGCCCACGGCCGAATCCGCCCCCATCGCCGCCGCCACGGCCGAACCCAGCCCCGCCCCCACCGCCACCGCCACCGTCACGGCCGTGCCGCCCACGCTGACGCCCATCCCCACCGCCACGGCGACGCCGGAGCCCACCCCCACGCCCACGCCGGAAGCCATCGCCCTGCTCAGCGCGGAGGATTTCGGAACCGACCGCAATCCGCTTACCGGCGAGCTGGTAGAGGACCCGGCCGTCCTGCAGCGCCGCCCGCTGGCGGTCAAAATCGCCAACTCGCCCCCGGAGTATACGCGGCCCCAGGCCGGCGTCAGCCAGGCCGACATCGTCTACGAGCATCCCAGCGAGGGGCCCATCACGCGCTTCACGGCCATCTTTTACAGCCAAACTCCGCCCGACGTCGGCCCCATCCGCAGCGCGCGCCTGATTGACGTGGAGCTGCCCGCGATGTACGACGCCGGGCTGGCCTACTCCGGCGCCAGCATCGGCGTTTCCAACAAGCTGTTCGCCTCCGACTTCCGCGCGCGCATCATCCGCTCCTACGAACCGGGCTACTACCGCACCGGCGAGGAGATCCCTTACGAGCACACGCTCTACGGCGATCCGGCCGGCTTCTGGCAGGCGCTGGAGGAGAAGGAGCAAAATGTCCCGCCGACCTTCACGGCGACAATGGCCTTTACGAGCGAGCCGCCGGAGGGGGGCGCGCCGGCCGAAGCGGTGACGATTGATTATGACAACTGGACGCTGGTGGAATGGCGCTATGATGCGGAAAACGGCCGTTACTGGCGCTGGGCCGACGGCGAACCGTCACGCGACAAAAACACGGATACGCAGGTGAGCGCCGCCAACGTCATCATCGTCTACGCCATCCACCAGATTGACATGTCGATTTGTGAATTCCAGCAGGGAGACCGCTGCCTGGCCTTTTCAACCGAAATTCAGATCTGGGGCCAGGGACGCGGGACGATTGTGCGCGACGGCCAGGCCTACGACGTTACCTGGAAACGGGAGCGGCGCAGCGACATGCTCACCTTCTACAACGCCGCCGGCGACGCCGTTCCGCTCCAAATCGGCAATTCCTGGTTCCAGATTGTGCCCCTACACTACCGGCAGCCGGTCACGCTAACGCCGTAAGTTTCGCATCACAATCAAGCGGCTAAATATACCCCAATCGCCGCGCCGCGTAGCGCAGCTCGTCACGAAACTTCGGATCGGCAATGTTGATCAAGGCGTGCGCCCGCTGGCGCACCGTCTTGCCGTGCAGCCGCGCCACGCCGTACTCCGTGGCCACGTAATGCACGTCATTGCGCGTCGTCACCACCCCCGATCCCTCGTAAAGCGTAGGCACAATGCGCGTCACCCCACCGTCCTTGGCCGTCGAAAGGAAGGCCACAACCGGCAGCCCCCCCTTGGAGCGCGCCGCGCCGCGGATGAAGTCCACCTGACCGCCGACGCCGCTGTACAGCTTGGCCCCAATCGAATCGGCGCACACCTGGCCCGTCAGGTCGACCTGCAGGGCTGAGTTAATCGCCACCATGTTGTCGTTTTGGGCGATATTGAACGGGTCATTGACGTAATCGGTCGGATGCAGCTCGATTAACGGGTTGTTGTTCACAAACTCATACAGCCGCTTCGTGCCAAACAAAAATCCCACCACAATTTTGCCCGGATGGAAGGTCTTTTTGGCGCAGGTGATCACGCCGCGCTCCACCATCTCGATCACTCCGTCCGAAAAAAGCTCGGTGTGAATACCCAAATCCTTGTGGTTGCCCAGGTGGCTCAGCACCGCGTCGGGAATGCTGCCGATGCCCATTTGCAGCGTTGCGCCGTTAGGGACCATCTCGGCGATGTGCTCACCCACTTTTAAGTGCATCTCCGTGGCGCCGCCCTGGGGCGCTTCCGGCAGCGGGTAATCGACCTCCACGATGTGGGTCAGGCGACTGACGTGGATGAAGCTATCGCCCAGCGTGCGCGGCATCTGGCGGTTAATCTCCGCCACCACGATGCGCGACTCCTCCGCCGCGGGCTTGGTGGTACCCACCTCTACGCCAAAGCTGCAAAAGCCGTGCTCGTCGGGGGGCGTCAGCGCAATCAGCGCCACGTCCAGCGGCAGCGCGCCATTGCGGAACAGGCTGGGAATTTCTGAAAGGAAGACCGGCGTGAAGTCCGCCCGGCCCTCTTGCACCGCTTTGCGCACGTTCTGACCAATAAAGAGGGCATTCACGCGAAAGGATTCCTGGTACTCCGGTCGGGCGTACGGGGCATCCGCAAAGGTTAAAATATGCGTAATCTCCACGTTGCGCAGCTCCGCGGCGCGGCGCGCTAAGGCAGTGGTGAGCGTTTTAGGCACGCCGGCGCCGCCGCCGATGTAGACGCGGTTATTGGACTTGATGCAGGCCAAAGCGGTGTCGACGTCGGTGACTTTGCTGCGGTAGATCGATTGCCAATTCATCTGCTGCCTCCATAAGGAAGGTTGATTTCGACGTTTTGGCCCAGCGCCGCGGCCAGGTTGCGGTCGGCCAATTTGCCCTGATAGAGGTTGATGCCGTAGGCAAAGCCGGGTTCATTTTCCAACATGCCCACAATGCCCTGCTCCACAAGCATGTGGAGATAGGGTAAAAGCGCGTTCGTCAAGCCATAGCTGGTGGTGCGCGCTACGGAGGCGGGCACGTTGGGCACGCAGTAATGCACGACCTGATCGACGACAAAGACGGGATCGCGCAGCGTCGTAGGCCGGCTGGTTTCAACACAGCCGCCGTCGTCGATGGAAAAGTCGATAATCACGGAGCCGGGGCGCATGCGCTTGACCATGTTGCGCGTGATGATTTTGGGGGCGCGCTGGCCGGGGCGCTGGATGCAGCCCACAAGCACGTCCACAAATTCGGTCACCTGGCGCAGCGTGTACTTGTTGGCGAGCATGGTCGTGACGCGACCGGCCAGCAAATCGTCCACGCGCTGGAGCTGGCGCACGTCGCGATCGAGCACCAGGACCTGGGCGCCCAGGCCGGCAAAAGAGCGGGCGGCGTGGAGGCCCAACGTGCCCGCGCCGACGATGGCGACCGAGCCGCGCGGCACGCCGGGAATGCCGCTGAGCAGCGTGCCGCGCCCGCCGTGAATGTTCATGAGCAACTGGCCGGCGATGATGGGCGCCAGCCGGCCGGCGACCATGCTCATGGGCAGCAGCACCGGCAACTGGCCGCTTTGATCGCGGATCATTTCGTTGGCAACGGCCGTAATCTCTCGCTCGCGCAGCGCGGCCAACAAATCCGGCGATGAGACCTGCAAATGGAAAAAGGCAAAAACGATCTGCCCCGAACGAAACAGGGTGTGTTCACCGGCCGTGGGACGCGCCACTTTGACGACGACGTCGGCGCGGCCGTAGGCCTCCGCCGCCGAAAAGACGATGCTGGCGCCCGCCTGGCGATAATCCTCATCGCTGAAACCGGCGGCCATACCGGCGCCTTGCTGCACGTAAACCGTGTGCCCGGCTTGCGTCAGCCCCAACACGCCCGCCGGGGTCAACCCGACGCGCGATTCCGCTTCGCGTACCTCTCTTGGAATTCCAAACTCCATGACTTAGTCCTCATTCACTGCTAATTTAACCGCTTTGTCCCAGTTTAACCGAATGTCTGCGGGCGGATAGTGTCTAATGTAACCCCATCAGGCTGACATCTATCACCAGAAAATGACCGCCAACGCCAGAGCATGACTATATATCCAGGCCGCCCCTTTTGTTAGTGACATTCTTCATTGCGATCTCTGCCTTTTGTCACTACAGCGTAATCCGAAGTTGTGCCATACTAAATATGAGCTTAATGTAGATAGTGCAACTTCTACATTGCCCAAAACTATTTCCCGACGGATCGGATGCTTCCCACAGGCATCCGTGCACTTTATTCCATAAATAGGAATTGCCCACATGGAGGAATCCGCATGGCAAGTGGAAGAATTGTAATTGATATCGAACGGTGCAAGGGGTGCGAGCTGTGCCTGGAAGCCTGCCCAAAGGATGTCATTGCGCTGGCCGAACACCTGAACGCAAAGGGGTATCGGCCCGTCATCCTGCTGGATCCGGAGCACGAATGTACGGGGTGCGCGTTGTGCGCCACAGTGTGCCCGGATGGCTGCATCACGGTCTATCGTGACCTGCCCCAACCGGCGACGGCGCGCGTGAGGGAGGCGGCGTAAAATGGCCAGAGAACTGCTTAAAGGAAACGTTGCCTTTGCCGAAGCAGCCATTCGCGCCGGGTGTGAGGCCTATTTTGGCTACCCCATCACGCCCCAAACCGAGCTGCTCGAGCATATGTCTAGACGCATGATTGAACTCGACCGTGTCTTTTTACAGGCCGAGAGTGAACTTGCGGCAATTAATATGGTATACGGCGCCGCCGTGGCCGGCGCGCGCGCAATGACCTCGTCCAGCAGCCCCGGCATCAGCCTGATGCAGGAAGGCTTCAGCTACATCGCTGCCTCCGAGGTACCCGCGGTGATTATCGACATCATGCGCGGCGGGCCCGGCCTGGGCAACATCCAGCCCAGCCAGGGCGACTACAACCAGATGACCAAATCGGCCGGACACGGCGATTTTCGGCCGATCGTGCTGGCGCCGGCGACGGTGCAGGAGGCGATTGATCTGACGGTGCTGGCCTTTGACCTGGCGGACAAGTACCGCACGCTGGTCTTTGTGATTGCCGACGGCGCCATCGGCCAGATGATGGAACCGGCCGAACTGCCGCCGATGCGCGAGTTAACCAGGGAACGGCCGTCGTGGGCGCTCACCGGGGCCAAAGACCGCGAGAAAAACCTGATCAGCTCGCTCCACCTGGGCGCGGTCGAGTTGGAAGCGTTAAACATCAAGCTGCAGGAAAAGCTGCAGCACATTGAGCGCAGCAACGAAACCCGCTATGACGCCCAAGAGGTCGAAGATGCGGAGCTGATCCTCGTGGCCTTCGGCACGGCCGCGCGCGTGGCGCAAACGGCCGTGCAGCGCATGCGCGCCGAGGGTCTGCGCGTGGGCCTCTTCCGCCCCATCACGCTGTGGCCCTACCCCCGCCAGGCGCTGGCCAACCTGACCGCGCAGGCCAAAGGCTTCCTGGTCGTCGAGATGAACGCCGGGCAGATGCTCTACGACGTGCGCGAAATCGTCGGCGCCCAGATCCCGGTTGAGTTTTACGGCCGTATGGGCGGTACCATCCCCATGCCTGACGAAGTAGAAACGGCCGCGCGGGAAATGCTGCAGAAAATTGCGTCCAAAACTACCGCAAGGGAGGGTAGCAATGGTCACGTTAGCTAAAGAATTTAACGAACAGCTTGTCTATGAACGCCCGGAGTCCCTGGCAGACGTACATACCCATTACTGCCCGGGCTGCACGCACGGCACCGCCCATCGTCTCGTGGCGGAAGTGCTGGATGAATTAGGCATCCGCGAAGATACCATTCTGGTCGCTTCCGTCGGCTGCTCCGTCTTCTCCTACCGCTACTTCGAAGTCGACGCCTGCGAAGCGGCGCACGGCCGCGCTCCGGCCATGGCCACCGGCGTCAAGCGCGTGCATCCCGACAAAATCGTCTTCACCTACCAGGGCGACGGCGACCTGGCCTCGATTGGGGCCGGCGAAATTCTACACGCCGCCACGCGCGGAGAAAAAATCACCGCCATCTTTGTCAACAACGCCATTTACGGCATGACGGGCGGCCAGATGGCGCCCACCACGCTGATCGGGCAAAAGACCAACTCCTCGCCCTTCGGCCGTGACGTGGAGCTAGCCGGCTACCCCATGCGCATGGCCGAACTGCTCGCCATGTTGGGCGGCACCGTCTACAGCGTACGCCGCAGTTTGCACGACGCGCGCCATATTCTCCAGGCCAAAAAGGCCATCAAAATCGCCTTCGAGGCGCAGATGATGGGCCTGGGCTTCAGCATCGTCGAGCTGCTCTCCTCCTGCCCCACCAACTGGCGCATGACGCCGCAGGAGGCGGTCAACTGGGTGCGCGACGCCATGCTGCCCTACTACCCCCTGGGCGACTACAAAGTGGCCGAAGCGCTGCAAACCAAATCCGGGCGCGGCCGTCCCTAATAGAAGAGGATACGGCCGTGGCGTGCAAATGGAGCGCAGATTGTCGACAGCGTTAAACAAGAAGTTCAACTTTTCCGAAAAAGTTGAACTTCTGAAAACCTGCTTAACGATGTATTTACCTGTACGCGAAGCAGTATCGATAAAAATCTGTGCCGCGTTTTTGGCAATCGCCGCGTTTTTGGCAATCGCCGCGATTCTAGCAATCGCCGCGATTTTTGCTATCGCGCTACAGTAACGTAGGAGCAATCGATGACCACCCCATGGAACCAGCGCTATGCGCTACGTATACAAGGCATGGGCAGCTCAATCATCCGTGAACTGCTCAAGCTAACCGAAAATCCGGAGATCATTTCCTTTGCCGGCGGGCTGCCGGCGCCGGAAGTGTTTCCCGTGGAAGCCTTCCGCGCGGCGGCCGATCGCGTGCTGCGCCAACACGGCCGCCAGGCGCTGCAATACAGCACGACCGAAGGGTACACCCCGCTGCGCGAATGGATTGCCGACTACATGTCCAAATACGGCATTGAAGCCGGCGTGGACAACATCCTCATCACCAGCGGCTCACAGCAAGCGCTGGACCTGATTGGAAGAATTCTTATCAACCCCGGCGACTGCATCCTCACCGAAAGGCCCACCTACCTGGGGGCGCTGCAGGCCTGGAAGGCTTACCAGGCCGCCTACACCAGCGTGCCGATTGACGACGACGGCCTGCAGGTCGACAAGCTGGAGGAGGCCCTCTGCGCCGGTCCTAAGTTTATGTATGTGCTGCCCAATTTCCAGAATCCGGGCGGCGTCACCCTGCCGGTCGCGCGCCGCAAGACGCTGCTAGAGATTGCCGACCGTTACGGCGTGCCGATTGTGGAGGATGATCCATACGGCGAGCTGCGCTATGAAGGCGAACATTTGCCGCCGCTGGTGGTGATGGATGCGAAAATACTCAACAGCCGCTCAAGCCAATCCAACGGAAACGGCAGCGGCTTCATGCGCGGGAACGTGATCTACACCAGCACTTTTTCCAAAACGCTGGCGCCGGGTTTGCGTCTGGCCTGGATCGTGGCGCCCACCGAAGTGCTCCAGCGCTGCGTCATGGCCAAGCAGGGCATGGACCTGCACACCAGCAGCTTTGTGCAAATGATGGCGACCGAAGTGCTGTATCAGGAAGGTTTTTACATGGAGCACGTGCGCACCATTCGCCGCGTCTATGGCGAGCGCCGCCAACTGATGCTCGCGGCGCTGGAGCGCTGCTTCCCGCCGGGTACCCACTGGACGCGCCCGCAGGGCGGGCTCTTCCTATGGGTAACGCTGCCCAAACCGCTCAACACGATTGAGTTGATGCCCAAGGCAATCGCCAACAAGGTGGCTTACGTTCCCGGCACGGCCTTCTTCCCGGACGGCAGCGGGCACAACACCTTCCGCCTGAACTTCTCCAACGCCACGCCCGAACAGATCGAGGCCGGGATTGAGCGGCTGGGCAAGGTGCTGTACGAAGAATTGGAAAAACACGCGGCGCCTGTTTTGGCGTGATAGGCAACTTCTCAGTGGGCTCGGGCCGGTCTCCTGACCGCGCCCGCTGGCGGCTCGGTCGGGAGGCCGGCCGCAACCCACGCGTGGCGCCTACTTAGGCGCGCCTATTTAGGCGCGCCTGTTCAGGCGCGCTAGCGCATAAAGGACAAAACGCATGGAAACATCAATTATTATTTCAGGCTTTGGCGGCCAGGGCGCGCTCTTTGCCGGGCAACTATTGGCCTACACAGGAATGGACAACGGCCGTCACGTCACCTGGATCCCCTCCTACGGACCAGAGATGCGCGGCGGAACAGCCCACTGCGTCGTCATCATCAGCGACGAGCCGATTGGCGCGCCCATCGTCAGCCGGCCCGACATCGCGATCGTGTTCAATCAGCCCTCCTTCGACAAGTATGAACCGCTCGTCAAAGCCGGTGGGCTGCTCGTGGTCAACAGCTCGATCGTCGAAAGCGAGAGCGAGCGCGAGGATATCGACGTGGTGTACATCCAGGCCAACGGCATCGCCGCTGAATTCGGCACGTCCAAAATGATGAATATGGTTACGCTGGGCGCGATGGTGGCCAAACGGCCGGTGCTCTCCCTGGAGGCCGTGGCCGAAGGGCTGCGCAACCACATGCCGGCCGGGAAAGCCAAACTGATCGAGGCCAACCTGCAGGTGCTGCAGCGCGGCTACGACGCGGCCGCAGTGGCCGCTTGAAGCGTTCTATTCCGCAATCCGCATTTCGAAGGGAGGTGGCAGCGACATGACGTTTAAGCGTATTTTAGTACCTCTGGACGGATCGACGCTGGCCGAGCAGGCGCTGGCGCCGGCAATCAAACTCGCCCAACACGTGCAGGGCGAGCTTATTGTCATGCGCGTGCCGGTCTACGTGGACGCGCGCGTGCAGACCGCGGTCGCGCATGACATGGCGCCCGTAGCGACGATGTGGCCACAAGATTCAATCACCTCGGTTTACGAAGAGGCGCAGGAATACCTGGCGCACATCGTCGAACGGCGCAAGCCGGCGGACCTGCCCATGCGCGCGCTGGTGGTTGACGGCGACCGCGCCGGCGCAATTGTGGACACGGCCGTTTCCGAAAAGGCCGATCTAATCGTCATGTCCACCCACGGCCGCACCGGCCTGTCGCGCTGGGTTTTTGGCAGCGTCACCGAGCGCGTGCTGCGCGGCGCCGACTGCACGGCGCTCATCGTGCGCACGCCGCAGCCGTTGCGCCACATCCTGGTCACGCTCGACGGCTCACGCCTGGCCGAGCGGGCGCTGGCGCCGGCGCTGACGCTGGCGCGCGCCTTTGAGAGCAAAGTCACGCTGCTGCGCGTGTCGGAGCCGATCGAGATTGACCCCGAAATTATTGAGCAGATTGGCCAGGCCGAATGGGGTTTGGGTGAGCAGTTGAGCAGCGCGCCGCTGCGCAACGAGGAAACCTACCTGCAAAACCTGGCCGCGCCCCAGCAGCATAGCGGGCTCGACGTCCAAACGGCCGTTGTCAGCAGGCCCGTAGCCGCCGCAATTTTGGACTTCAGCGAGGCGCAGCGCGTTGACCTGATCGCCATGAGCACACACGGCCGGAGCGGTCTGCGCCGCTGGGTATACGGCAGCATCACCGAAAAAGTCATGCGCGGCGCCCGGTGCGCCATGTTGATCATCCGTCCGCCGGGCAATGCCTTGCGCTGAAAATTTTATCAACCAACCAAAATTCTCGATATGGCAGGGCCGTGGACGGTCTCCTGACCGGGCCGCCCCAAGTTATTGAGAAGACACTTACCACACATAACAGGAGTAAACATGGATTCCCCCAAACGACTATTTCCCGTCCCGTCTGACCTGGATATCGCCCAGGCAGCGCAAGTCACCCCCATCAAGACCATTGCCGACCAGCTTGGTTTGGACGAAGAGGATTTGATCTTATTCGGCCGTAACAAGGCCAAGGTCCACCTCGACGCGCTGCCCAAGCTGGCCGACCGGCCCAAAGGCAAATATATCGACGTCACCGCCATCACCCCCACCCCACTGGGCGAAGGCAAAACGACGACGACCATTGGGCTGGTGCAAGGGCTGGGGCTGCTCGGCCACCGCAGTATCGCCTGCATTCGCCAACCCAGCATGGGGCCGACCTTCGGCATCAAGGGCGGCGCGGCCGGCGGCGGCTACAGCCAGGTCATCCCGATGGAGGATTTCAACCTGCACCTGACCGGGGACATTCACGCCATCACCGTGGCCCACAACCTGGTCAGCGCCGCGATTGAGGCGCGCTGGTTCCACGAAGAGCGCATGAGCGACGAGCAGCTTGCAAAGATCGGGCTGGAACGATTGGGAATCGATCCGTACGCCATCACCTGGAATCGGGTCATCGACGTGAACGACCGCGCCCTGCGCAATATCATCGTCGGGCTGGGCGGCAAGCTGGACGGCCGTCCGCGCGAGGCCGGCTACGACATCACCGTCGCCAGCGAGCTGATGGCCATTCTGGCGCTGGTCAACGGTGCAGATTACAAATCCGCGCTGCGCGACCTGCGCGAGCGCTGTGGCCGGGTGGTCGTGGGCACGCGCACCAACGGCCGGCCGCTCACGCTGGAAGATCTGAAGGTAGCCGGCGCGGTCACCGTCCTGCTGAAGGACGCCCTGCATCCCAACCTGATGCAAACGCTGGAGGGCCAGCCGGCCTTCGTGCACGCCGGTCCCTTTGCCAACATCGCTCACGGCAACTCCTCCATCCTGGCCGACCAGGTCGCGCTGCGGCTGGGCGACTACGTCGTGACCGAATCGGGCTTCGGCGCCGACATCGGCATGGAGAAGTTCTTCAACATCAAGTGCCGCACGTCCGGGCTGATTCCCGACTGCGTGGTGCTGGTGGCGACCATTCGCGCGCTCAAAATGCACGGCGGCGGGCCGCGCGTGGTGCCCGGCCGCGCGCTCGATGCGGCCTATACGGAAGAGAACCTGGCGCTGTTGGGCGCGGGCATGGCCAATCTGGAAGTCCACATCCGCAACGCCAAACGGTTCGGCGTGCCGGTGGTGGTGGCGGTGAACAAGTTCGCGAAGGATACGCCGGCGGAAATCGAGCTGGTGAAAAAAGCGGCGGTGGCGGCGGGGGCGGAAACGGCCGTGATGTCCGACCACTGGGCCCACGGCGGCGACGGCGCGATCGAGCTGGCCGAGGCGGTCGTAGCGGCGTGTGAAAAGCCGGTCGACTTCCAATTCCTCTACCCGGCCGAATGGTCGATCAAGCAGAAAATCGAGGCGATTGCGCGCGAAATCTACAACGCCGCCGAGGTGGTCTACGAACCGCTGGCCGAGAAGCAAATCCAGTCATACGAGAAGAACGGCTTCGGCAACCTGCCGATCTGCATGGCCAAGACGCACCTGAGCATCAGCCACGACGCAAACCTTAAGAATGCGCCTTCCGGCTACACGCTGCCGGTGCGCGAGGTGCGCGCCTCGGTGGGCGCGGGCTTCATCTACCCGCTGCTGGGCGAGATGCGCACGATGCCCGGCCTGGGCAGCCAGCCGGCCTACATGAAAGTGGACGTTGACGAAGACGGCCGGGTGGTTGGGTTGTTTTAGGGAAGGAATCCCTCTGACCGTTCAGGTCAGAGGGATTCTTCGCTTCGAAGACTCCGCTTAGATCTCGCCGGCCGAATTGAGCAACGCGTGCGCCAGCGCAAGCATATCTGGCGCCGATTGGGGCGGCGTGAGGCCGCTGTAAAGCTCCCAGCGCTCGACGTGCACGGCCGTTTCCCCCGGCGCCAGCCGCTGCAGCGGGCCCAGCGTCTCCAGCTCCAGGCAGCGCTGGTCGGCGTAAATCTCGCAGTTTGCGCCCAGATCGACGTGCGGGACCCCCAGCCGGGGCGTAAAGCGCTTGCAGAAAAAGAACTGGCCCCAAAAGTAACCCATCCAGCCGGCGTGGTTAAAGGCGCCTACCTTAAACGGCGGCATGTCGGGCTGCCCGCGCACCAGCAGCGCCCCGTCAGCCAGGTGCAGACGGGGATCTTGCCAGCGCGCGTAGGGCCACAAGATAAGCTGGCGATTGGGCTGCAGACCTTCGGCGTCTAACGGCGCGTTGGTTTGGGGCAAAACGGCCGTGCCGCCCAACCGCAGCTGCGTAATCGCCCACGGCGCCAGCTCCACGGGCCAGACGCCCGCGTTGCGCAGGCTGTGGGCCAGCGTCACGGCCGGGCGCGCCGCGTCGAGCCGGATCGTCAGCGCTTTTTCAATGCCCGTGGGCGCCTCCACCGGCTGGCGCAGACGCACTCCGTCATCCAGCGGATCCACGCTTAGGCCGCCGTCGTCCGGAACGTAGGTGCGCACGGCCGTTTCCGGCGCGTGCCACAGCCGATGGCCGCCGCGCAGCCGATACGGGCCGTGCGGGCTGTCCAGGCAGGCGTCGGGCAGCTCCGCCAGCAAATTCTCCGCCGATCCCGTCGCAAACAGCCCCACGATGCGCGGGCCGGCCTCCCGTAAGTAAGTCAGCCGCAAATGGGCGCTCGCCAACTCGCCCACGGGCAGACCGTCAAAAGGCTGGGGATTATCATGCGGCATCGTCGCCTCCAGGCGCGGGCGCGGCAGCGCGAATCAGCAGCACGGGCACGGACGCGCCGCGCAGCACGCGCTCGGCCACGCTGCCAAAAACCCAGCGTGAAAGACCGGTACGGCCGTGGGTGCTCATCACAATCGTATCCACACCCAATTCATCCACGATCTGCAAAATCACGTCCGCGGCCGGATCGCCTTCCGCC
>Ga0114946_10002487_pt1 | contig 12653 bp, 40 predicted proteins | sample WalLakDeSediment_FD_88676 | JGI IMG/M metagenome (GOLD analysis project Ga0114946, IMG submission 88676) | Lake sediment microbial communities from Walker lake, Nevada to study Microbial Dark Matter (Phase II) - Walker Lake 11/02/13 Deep Sediment | ecosystem: Environmental > Aquatic >...
CCTTAGAACTTCAATCCTTATTGCTTGTTTGGCCGCATCAACCCAATCCCCCGCTTGTATCGGGATTGTTGTATGCGCATCCCCTGCCGTCTATCCCGATTACACGAAGCCTGTTTGTGTCGCTCATTCGCTCACGTCCTTTTTCGGCATCCATTCGCCATTCTCGTAAATATATAGCCTCTCTACCCAGTTGTCACCTGATTTTAATTCATAGGTTGTTACTAACAGGGGTGTTCCATGCTCGTCCAGAAATAGGAAGTCATGTGATTCCCATACTTCCTCGATGCCTTCAAATTTCTTTCGCAATTTCATTGCCAATTCCCAAGGTTCCATTTCACATCACTCCTCTATATTCACAACGACATAGGGCACTCCGCCAGGAAGCGCACTCATCATGTCCTTCATCTGCCATTGAACAACGCCAATGGCAATACCAAGAGTGAACAGACTCTCCATATCTATGTGTTGACCCCATAAATTGCCGTGCCTGTCATTGCATGCATTTAGGAAAGACCAACCACCGCCTTTATTCTTGAAGAAGTTATCAGGAAGCTCCTTTAATAGCGTGATAATTTCTTCACGGTGTTTCTCCAAACGGTCTTTGTGGTAGCCAAAGTTCCTGATAAGCCCTTCGCCAACAACCATGAGGTCTTTGTCCTTCGGTTGCCTATTTTCAATCTCTTCGGGTCTGAAGAGGCAGTCTCTCACTATTTCTTCCACCTTCTCTTGCGTCAATATTCTTTCGGCCATTTCACTCACCGCCATAATCCAGATTGGTGCATATGTAGTTAGGGCAGAATAGTCCCAATCCCTCAGCATATTTCATCTCAGTTCCGCACATTTTACATAGTGGTTCGGCCATTTCACTCACTCCTTTTCCCCAAGCACCCATTCGAGTGCATGGATTATTCCTTTCAATTCTGCCTTTCCATCTAGAGTGTACATGTTTGGCCTGTGCTTTATATAATGTGCCAGCATTTCTCGTATCTCTTTTTCTGTTCGCATTTCACTCATCTTCGGCCTCCTCATCTATAAGGATTATCTCAACCTTCTTGACTCGCTCACCCCAACCATCAACCTTGCCGATGGTCGCCCATACCTCATACTCTCCGTCGCCAAGGCCACTGCTGAACACGACACCCGCCCCTGCGTGCCCCATCTTGTAGTGCAATTGCCCACCTTGATTTTCATCGTTAATAGTGCGATTACAGCAACCGCTATAAGAGAACTTCTGCATTTTCTCTTTCAGTTCGTCAGGAATATGTTTCACAATCAAGCCGCTCTTGTATGCCTCACTGTAACTCATTCCATTCCTGTATGGTAGTGTCCAGTTCATAGGACGATTGAATAGAGAACCTGTTTCGGTATCTCGATATAGAACCTCGGCCAAATCAACGCCCGTTTCCTGTTCCCATTCGCTGTTCAGATAGCAAGGGTCAGCAACTATAAGTTGCCCACTATCTACCCCGACTACGCCAAGCAATACTCGTCTGTCGCTCATTCTATTGCCTCCTCATTCCACAAGAATCTGTATGTTCTTGTTCCGTTGCCATCTGGCCTTCGCCTCACTGACTTTGTTAAGGCAATCCTCGTATGACCAGGCTTCGTTCTCTACGAATATGGCATTACCCTTACAAACCTTATGGCAACCAAACCCATCAATTACACGCCCATACAGATAGCCATCCCAATCCTTCGGGGGGTTACGTGCATGTTTCTTATTTATTTTCTCCCGTATGATTTCGCCTTCCTTCAAGTTCTGTCGCTCATGCTTTTCCCAAATTCGCCATTTCATGGTTTCACCTCTTCAGTCCTCGACTTCAATTGTTCCTATTGTAAGATTTACTGCCACTTCACAATGGAAATTGCAATCTGGACACCTAACCAATAGGAAATCATCGTTGTCCTTATTGCTCCGTTGCTGTCGGCACACTTTTCCACAACTCTCACAATTTGAGTTCGGGCAGAATACTGCCACCTTCGGATACGCTACAGTTTTTATTGCCATCTTACTTACCGTCCATTTCTAAATCCCTTTTTCTAACCAACGTTGGTTTTATGCCAATGTTGCCAGGAAATTCTGTAACGCACGACCCGTTGCCCTGATGCGACCTGCCTTGCGGGAGAAGTGTGGCTCGACCTCGGAACAGTATGCTCGCCCTTCGGACACATAGCCTTCTATGTTAAAGTGCGAGCCTTTCTTAGCCGCTTCCTTCTTGGCCGCATACACGCCCTTCTCATAGAGGCGAACTACCGTCATGCCGATATAGTGCCTCTCCTTTCCTTCCTGTATGGACTCTGGTACGGGTATGCCCAAGGCACGGCCTGATATGGGGTATGAGAAGGTCTCATACCGTATGTCCCTTACAAGCCCATACTTGTCTAGCGCATCCATCAAGTTCTTTTCCTGTGTTGATTTTCCTGCCATGTGTATCACTCCCCGTATCCTTGTTCCTTCCTATATTGTTCTATCGCCTTATCCATTGCTGTATTGAAGCAATCGCCACGCCATTGAGCATCCAAATCTCCAGGCGATATTACGTAGCACTCTACACCTTCTCTTTTATCCTTTGGCTCTTCGGGGCGAATTATCATCAGCGTTACCCCCGTTTCTTCGTCCTTCGTAGTTCCTGTCCAGAAACCACGACCACTTACACCGTTCCTGCGATATATTATGTTCTCTATCGGCTTATTATGTAAATATCTCATTCTGATTCCTCCTTTTCCAACGCTCGTTAATTATGGGAAAACGCTCAAATAGATTTTATCCTCCTTCGCATCTCGCTTGAGTTTGATAACCCGCCCATCCACTTCTGCAATCAGTTCAAAGAACCCGTCTGAACCTATCGTGGCATCGCCCACCATCTTATCTCTCCTGACCACGTTGATTAGTTCATTGGTTACGCCGTCTGGTATGAGAGGATGCTTTCTGGACTTCTTTATCCCGTCCTCAAATCGAATTAGCACCTGTGCCGTTCGCCTGTCTTTCATTGTTCCTGCCATATCAAAGCCTCCTATGATTTCCGTAGTTTTCCTTTACGGAGAACCTACTACATTTATGCGTGTGCCTCATGTCCTGATGAACTTCCTGACCACACTCATCACAATAGTAATGCGACTTCTCGTTGGGCTTCAATGCCCTATCTCGGAATATGATTGCCATGCAACTCACTGAATTCCTTTTTCTCTTAGGTTCTCAAGCGTCTTTATCGCCTTGCCCAATTTCTGACTTAGCGGAGAATAAACGTTCGTTAGTTTATTCCGCCTCTCATTCAGTATCGTTATGGCGAAACTTAGGTCGTCCATATTTTTCATCTGCTCTATCGTCCATACCATATTTATTCCTCCTATCAATAGTCGGCTCTCCGACTTCCTCTGGCATCAAACAGGTCAGGCCGTTGGTCTTGCAATGAGGGGGTGTCCTCTACGTCTGGCACGTTGCCTGGGTGAGAACAGCCACATCTACGGCAATAGACCCATCCATCTTGGTCGGTGTCCCAATCGTGGTCACAGGGGCACGCTGGCAACCCCGCATTTTCACAGCCTGAATAGTCGCCCGTTTGTGCCCCGTGCTGGCATCCCTTACACTCACAGCCACAGTCCTCACAATCAACCATGTGATTCGCCTCCTATTTCAAATCGTCTACTACTTCTAAATCATCCAGCCAACCGCCCCCATCAAGGTGTTGAAATATCCAATGCCTTACATCTTCTGGACATATCCATACACCGCCTTTTACAAAGTCTTCGGCAAATTGCTGACAACCACTCTTTTCCTCTTCGCATACGAAACATTTACGCATTACCTGGGTCTCGGACATACTTATTCCTCCATATCAACACAGGCATAGTCATTCGCATAAAGTTTGCCACGTTTGAAGGCATCGCTCGGACATTTTATGCCATTACCCTTGAACTTCTTGCACTCGCCACAACGCTTACGAATGGGCATTCTGACCACCATACTCAATACACTCTGGACACAGCGTCCCCTCGCCGTCCTCTGGCGTGATTCCTTTACGTTCATCGAACAGGACATTACAACGGATGCAATTTACAGAATGGCGGTCTACCCAAGAGGGGGCGTCTTCCTCCTCGTATTCAAGCACGAACAGGGGAGAAATGTCGAAGTTCCCATCCTCGGCATTGCTCATCCCGTATAATTCCAACACTCGTTGCTTTGCGGCATCGGTCAGGTCATCGAAGTAGATTTCACACGGCTCGCTCATCATTCCGCCCCCTTCAGCATTTCATCCAATTCTATTAGTGCCTTGTATCGTCTGGTATTGAGTTCGGTGATTCTTGTGTCTATTTTACGCCTCAATTCAACTCCTTCTTTGCTGAACTCACCATTAGCCAATACATTGGCAATAGCCATATCCCGTTGTAATGCACCAATTCCTGATTCTATATTCCGTATTGTATCTATGTGGTTTCTAATTTTATCGTTTAGCATTCACTTCACCCGTTCTTATTTAGCCTTCTTACTTTCCTTATGAATTTCATTACGTCATCATGTTGGCTTTGGTCAATATAGACTGTTATTATTCTTTTCTTATTGGTGGTGTATTCAAGAAACGGCATCACTGCACCTCCCTTCTTGCGTCTTCTCTCAACTGAACGGCTTGGGCAAACATCCGTTCTATTATAACCAAATCATCATCGCCAGTTATGGGGAGATATGCAAAGATTTCAGCCCCATTACCTGCAATAATCACACGGTCATAACAATCGGGGATTTCTAAATTACGGGCAATATAATCCTTTGTTCTCGCCAACGTAATAATAGTTATCTCCTTGGGTGTGATTTCATTGCTCATCACTGCACCTCCTCTATCGCTCTTTTCAGTTCGTCCAGGGTTAGTACCATATCGCATAGCGGGTCAGATTCGTCAAAGTGGCCGTCTTGAACCGCCCTAATAGCCCCGTCATAATCGGGGGCATGCACTACCCGTATAGAATAGTACGTTTCTAAATCGGCCATTCCCTGTGCCCCGTCACCATAGCGTCTTATGTAAACGGCGATACCCGTTCTCACTTCACCAGGCTTCATTGACAGCATAGCGGGGCAACAGTGTTCTGCACATACGGCATCAAGACCATAGCCTTCTCCCTGCTCTCCAATGGCTTTCGCCCCGCACTTGCACTTCTTCCAATCATCACTCATCTTACTTACCTCCTAAGTCTATCACAACGTATGCCATTGTTTTTTCAAATTCGCTACATTCTACATTGTCACATTTGAACATAAATTCGCCATTTACCAGATTAATGGTAGAAAGTGGCATCTCCTCAAGACAAGTCCCGCACTTCACAAGAATTTTCATGCCTCGTCCTCCTCGTTTGTGTCGTCACTTATGGTGAATTGCCAATCAGGGGTCAGACCAATATCGTCCTCAATTAGCCCTTTGTCTGCCAGTTGTTTCTTCAGGTCATCAAATGATTTAGCCCTGATGACTACTTCACCATCATACCGAACTCTCGTTACTCCGCCTGGATATGGCATTGAAAATCCCAGGTGCAATGACCTCCCACGCATTGCAAACAACAATACGCTCATTGCTTCCGTATCTCTGTCTTCTGGACTTGCATCACCAATCGTATAATTCCACCATTCCTCGTTGCCATCGAATACTTTAGATAGTTTCATTGGAAGGGGTAGCCATGTCGTCCTGCTTCGTGCCATATCACTCGCCCTCCTCATTCCAACACTCGTCCATTAGCCAACGCTCGAACGCCCAATCCTTAAAGGACATGGGTTGTTGGTAGGACTGGTACTCCATGTCCTGATACTGGTCGTAGTTGAAATCCAGGCTATCCTTGTTGGCCTCCATCCATTTCTGGAAGTCGGCCTCTTGCTTCGCCTCTTCTATAAGGGCGTAGCCCTTGGATACCGCCCCCCAATAGTTCGCCTTCGACAACTTTATCGTCTCGCTCTTTGTTTTCGACATTTCAATCACTCCTTTCGTCTTCCTCTACGAAATATTGTATGACTATCCTATCTGGTTCTTCACGCCCCCCTAACTCGGCAGTGATAGATACCAAGTCATTGGTTGGTATCTTGATTGTTCTTAACTTTCTGGTTTCGTCTGCGTCTGAATATACCATCTCAATCACTCCTTCTTGATTCGCACATATTCGACTATTCTGGCGGGTTGCCTGCGGGGGTTTAACGAGTATGCTGTGTCACCATTAAGCACCGCCAGTATTTCTTCGGCACGTTCTCTACTGTCGGCTCTGGTCTCGAACCCCCAATCAATGAAAGTCCCTTCGTAGTCCTCAAACAGATATAATGTATCTGTTGCTTTCCTCTTTTCCATCTCAATCACTCCTTTCTAACGTTCGTTGCTTTTCCTCTTTATTTTTCTGTTTCTGGTCGTGGTCATGCCAAGTTATTAGCACTATGATGCCACCCGTTATTATGCCAAGCACAAACGCTACTACATAAGAATTTGGTATGGCAAGAACTCTACTCATAATGCCAATAGCAATCCCACCACCCGTTCCTACAATCCAACCGTTTGAAGGTCTTTTCATTCATTCATCACTCCGTATTACACACTATACCGTTTCGTTCTGGTGAGCAATGCTCGTGCTTATCAAGAAACGCTCTTATCTTGTCTATATCAATGCTTCCGTTCCATAGGATTATCATTGCTTCGCCAAACGCCTGGTCAAATTTTATTTCATCGTCAATTTGCAATGCTTTCTCCCTGCAAACATGACAATAGAGTACGGGTTCATTGGAACTCATGCTTTCAACCACCGTTACTTTCCTGCCGCCCTGACCTCGTTACATGTTCTCGCAGTTCGGACACTTCGTCTGTTCAAGTTGGCTCTCACATTTCGGACAAAGTGATATGCCCAACATCTCTGCTACCTTTTTCCGCAGGGGCGTTGAGTTGCCCTTCTTATCGTAGAGTTCGTCTACCACATCGCCTGAAATGTCCCCGCCGTAGGTGTCGTCTTGCTCCTTCAAATGGTCGCAGATTACTCTTATGCTCATATCCTTATACGTGTCTGCTGACCTAAGTGCGTCTGCCCATTGCCTCTTGGTCAGATACCCCAATAGATGTATTATTACTTCGCTCATGTTCTTACCTCCTTCTCAACGTTCGTTACTTTCCTACCGCTTCTCGGCATACCAAATATGCCCGTTCTCACACTCGAACTTTCCATACTCGTCTTCCCATCCCAAACGGTTGCAATCTGGACAATGACCATCGAATGCCTCAACAAAGTCATCCAGATTGCTCTTGATATAACTGGCTATCCTATCCATAATTAGGTTGCCCATACCTTCCAATTCGTTTATCGCATCTATTATTTCAGATTCTCTCATCTATCTCACCTCTGTTCTCTGTTCCGTTCCTGTATGTAGTTAGCCACTCTTAAGTTGAACCGAACACTGGCTTTCCATCCATGATAATACGCTCTCTCTAATTCCGCATATCGCTTGCCGCCTCGGAAATACCACCATATCAACGTTTCAACCTTTGAGGGATTAGAGGTATGCTCAAAGGGGAAGGGGTATTCCTTCTCGAACTCCTTGAGCATTATGCCGAATTCAAATGCCTCAAGAACATCTTTCAACGTGTGTAGTTCTTCCTGTTCCTCGGCCTTGGATTTGCCCTTGGGTTTAGGTATCTGGAAGCCACACCGTTTCATGGTTCTTGCTACTGCCTTTATGCTGTTCATGTATCTCACTCCTCTATTTGAGCCTTATAGTCCTTTATCAATTCCTGTATCAAGCCCTTGAACCGTATATCTCGGTCTATCATTGGTTTGAATATCTTATTGAAATTCTCTATCTGAAGCATATTACGGGGGAAGCCCTCGGAGAATAGTGCCTTATATCCTTCCACGCCCCCCCAATAATAGTCGGGCATGTGTATGCCGTATTGTGGCCTGTGCATTTGCTTTATGGTCATGTCCAGAACTTCCTTGATCTCTGGAAAATACAAGACCGCATGAAAATTGGGTCTGCCGTTAGTATCGTTGCCTATCCCGACACCCATCGTCCAACCATCGTTGATTATGCACGCATTCTTGAAACGGCTTAAGTCATCCAACCCATACTGCTCTCGTATTGTCTTGGCTATCTCGTTCTCTACAACGCCTTGCACGTATATTATTTGGGATTTCACGCCTGACGTATCAAGTATGCGCTTTGCCACTACAGAAGACGTGTAGCATGTCTCATCGCTGTTGTTGGATAACTCGTGGATGCCTCGCTGAATTGTCGGGATTGTCCTGATGAACGCTTGCTTATATTTCTGGAACTCGGAATGCCGCATTTCAACCACCGTTACTTTCATTCCCGCCTTTTCTTTATCGCTTGGATTCTCCTGACCAGTTCCACCAGTTCATCGAAGTTTCTCGTAATCTCATAGGCCATATTGGAAAAACTACTGCCACGTATCGCCTCGTCAATATCTCGGTTCTTTCTGTTCTCTGGCGTTTCCCTCTCGTTCTTAGTTTCGCTGAAATACCCCTGGCCGCCAGCAACAGAGTATGTGACCCTATCATACGTCTTGGCATGAAACTCAATGGATACTTCCTCTATGCTTTCTTGCTTTAGGTCTATCTTGTTGACAGGGAGATATAGTATGCAGAAGTTATGGGCATAATGCCTTTGATGGGCTTCTTTCTTTCTCGGCATCCAGAATGCCTTGCCTTGCTGGAACATCCCCTTGAAGTCCTCCTTGTTTTTCCTGACCACCTCGCTTATCAGTGGGAACGATACGGGCACTGAACCTGAATGGCCGTCTCCAAACCACATCAATGTATGTAGCACGCCTTCCTCATTGAATAGGCGTATCTCCTTAACCTCTCGTAACCCGTCATTCGTTGATAGAAAGTATGGGTTGTAGAAGTCGCTATGTTTCATAAGTTCCAATGTCATTTCAACCACCGTTACTTTTTCACCCTTTCCAAATCGGCTAACAAACCTTCCAGTTTCCCGAATACCATATCCTTTGTCAATGTGTTCGTTTCGGTAGCCAACATAAGCAACTGAACTATCATTTCATCCACATACTCCGTGCAATCCCCTTCCTTCTTTACAATCGCCCATAATTCAGATAATTGAGTGTGTGCCTTTATAGGATGCTTGTTTATATCCCCCTCACCTGATTTCATAGGAAAATTGTTCTTTATTTCCTCGTCTGTCAGTTCTGGAAATCTCCTATCTGCAATGTCCTCATTCGGCTTATAGTGGCTTGGTTTATCCATGTCGGGTGTCTTTGTGCAATCGCCACAGCCATTACTCTCACAGAATTCGCAGAATAAGTCCATAGATTCTATTTGCTCTGTCGTGAATCGAAGGGCGAGTTGGCCTCCCGCCTCTCCATCACCTTGGCCTGTTTCTATCTCGTGTATGGGTGAGCCGTCTGTATTGGTTATGTATAGATTGAGATGACCGTCATCATCCACGAGCCAACTTAAGACCCATCCAGTGTTGCCTATTGCAATCTCCATTTCAACCACCGTTAGTTATTTCCTGCTTTCAACACGTACACCGTGCCTTGCCAGTATTTCAGTTAGGTTGTCCAATATGTTGTAGTCCTCATTGCCGCCAATTTCCATTGTGCAATCAAGCCACTCATCTACCTTCCCTAACACGTAAGCTATTTCTTGCTCTATTGACATGCTCATATTCTAACCTCCGTCCCTTATGCCCTTGCGACATGTTGCCCTTTTACTATCTTTCCGTTCTCATCCTTAAACACGTCATGCCCACAACTATCGCAGAATTTTCCATGTTTTAGTGCAGATGTGTTATTGGGATGTAGTGTTCCGCATTTATTACATACTATATGGCTCATTCTAACCACCGTTACTTTTATTCAATTCGGGTCGAAACTTCCAGTGAGGTATCCTCGGTAGCAACACTGCCAGCAACCTCGCCCTCGGCAGAAATCACACTGTTCCCTGCTCGTCACTTCGTCCTCGTCCTCGTCTTCCTCAAACCCTTCATGCAACATCTGGTGTCGCTCTTCTATCTCTGGTATCAACGCTTTCATGTGTCTTACCTCCTTAAAATCCTATGCTTTATTTTATCTCATGGGGGAAACGCCACCACTTTCGATACACGCATACCCATTCTTGATTTGCCTTATCCTTATGAATGACCTTTTTACCATGACGGGGGACTGACACCTTCTGGCCTGTCGGTTTAAGGTCGCCAATTATGATGTATATGCCCGTGCCAGTTCTGTGCTTGGACGATTTCATGCGCTGAAGGAGTGCTTGCATTCGGCCAGAGGGGGCAGGGCGAAGGGCGTTCAGTTTCATTGCTTTCGTATAAAACTGACGCTCGTTGGCTTTCTGCGACCTAACCCGTTCCTCTTGTGCCTCTAAGACTGACCGTCTTTCGGCCAGTATGTGACTCCACATTGGTATAATAACGTCATCAAGATAGGTATCCTCCTTAGCGAGATGGGTGCATTCAGGACAAGGAAAATGTTCTAATATCTCCTCATAATATTTTATTCTTTTTCCTTTGCCGCACTTATCTAAGTATTTGCAATAATAGTCTGACTTCAGATATATCACCTACTCTTTCTATTCCTCTACTGGCTTGGACACATTCTCAAACAACGCAAGAACCCGCACTTCGGGATTCTTCTCGTCAAAGTCCTTCTTGAATATATCAAGAATTACGCAAGATATGGCGTAGCGTTCGTCAGCCGTTATGAACACAACATAACGCCCGTCATCAACGTCCTGTCCAACGCCACGAGTTATGTCCAGATAGTGATAGGTCTGACCGACTTTTACCACATTGTCATTGTCTATGGTAATTTCTTGCATATTTCAACCACCGTTAGTTTTTAGCCTTATCTGACCATCCACAACTGGGACAATACAGATTGTTCTCCTTCGGCTTGGTCGGGTTCAGGCGGGGTTGCTAACAGCCGAAAGATTTAATACCAATGATGTATTTATAGGTGCTGATACGGGCGATAACCAAGCTTGTGTCGAAACTCGCCGCCAGTTCGGTGGAGAGAATAAACGCCTGTTTGAGACGGGAGGTTGCAGAGCCTCTGGCTCAGTGCCCGTCTGTGATTCAGGAAGTGAGTACCGAAGGGCTAACGAATGTCCTAAATGGGTAAATCTCTCAGAACGGCTTACACGCCTTGCTACACCGTTACATCGCTTGCATCTTGTCATTTATTTGCCTCCTAACATACGTTACTTTTAGTCCAATCGCTTCACATCAACACCATCGGTTGAGCCGAACAGGTAGAGGTGCAGAACATCTCGGTCAGCAGGGCTAAGTCGCTTGGGATTCATGCCCTTGAACAGGGTTAGTTGGAAGTCGTCCTTCGGATTACCTAAGAAGCCCACGCCCGAACTCTCGGCCTTCTTGATTGCCTTATCAAGCAGTTTCTTGTCTATACACATCTGTCGCTTATCTTTAGGTATGCGCCTAATAGGACTCACCTTCCCATGCCTCGTGATGCTTGTTGCCGATTACGTCCGATTCGCCACTGACTATACGGTTGCCCTCATAGTCTATGATTATGCGGGAAGCGTCCATTTGATAGTATATCGCATAGTGCGTGGCCGCAACTTCCCACGCATCGAACAGTTCTCCGTCTTTGGCACGCTTCCGCAATGCCCGTGCCTCTTTCTTGGTGAAGCCATAGTTGTTTATTAGCCACTCGTCCGACAGGTAATGGTCGTCAGCATCGGTCTTTTCCCAATCTGTTACCACTATCATATCTACCATCCAGCATCACTCCTTTATCTCGGTGTAGAGATATTCCATGTCCTCTCCGCATTCGCATAACGGCGTTCCGTTGTCCTGATACCAATTAGGGGGTAGGTCTATTGGTTCTCCATGCTTGCATAATGGACATTTCCAGATGTGCCTTACGTTGCTGTCGCTTACTTTTTCCCATGCCATCAGTATCACTCCTTTATCACTTCATAATCGCCGTCATAGAGATTGCCTATTTTCCCAAATTCATTCTTATATTCGGGGTCAATATATATTCCAGCAACCGTTGATTTCGTTATTCCAAAGCATCCGAATGGGTGAGTTATCTCGCCTGTGATTATGCTTTTATCCCATCTTGAAGTAGTCCTTATTCGTGTTCCTATCTCTATGTCTGTTCTACCTGCTTTCATAGTCTACCCCTTTATGATTCGGTTGTTATTGCACCCGTCCAGTTTCCATTTCTCCTCGGCGTTATGGTCGGGGATTATCTCAACGGACGTTACTTTTTCTCCTATCATGGACTGCAAGCCAATGCGTATATTGACCACGCATCCAACGGTTTCAATATGCAATATGTTTCCTGACCTGTTGCTCTCATCGAATTTTATTCTCTTCATGTTTCTGGCCTCCTTTTATCTTGCTGGACTGAAAAGGGGGATATGGAACATGGCCGATAAATGCCATGCCCCACATCATTACTCTGCGTTGCTTTCGTGGATACAAGGTTTCACCCTCAACATATCCACGATATAGTTTACCTATTCACTCCTGTTTCTATACATATATATTACCAACTAACGGTTGTTCTATCGGCTCAATCCAGATAGCCGATAATCGTGGCTTTGTCATACCCCGACAATGATATAAACAAGCAACCCCTATATAAACCCCTTGGGTTATGTTGGACTTTAAATACCTTTCGGAA
>Ga0114946_10002488_pt1 | contig 12653 bp, 11 predicted proteins | sample WalLakDeSediment_FD_88676 | JGI IMG/M metagenome (GOLD analysis project Ga0114946, IMG submission 88676) | Lake sediment microbial communities from Walker lake, Nevada to study Microbial Dark Matter (Phase II) - Walker Lake 11/02/13 Deep Sediment | ecosystem: Environmental > Aquatic >...
AAAAAACCTGTTCATCAGCCAAATCCTGAAAAGGCAGCCTGTCGATGTTGCAGCCCATGAATCCGAGAGTTACCAGGGCCAGGATGATTATTTTAATATTTTTCATTGTTTTTTCTTTTTTTGGTGAATAAAAGGCTTAGAATTCAATGTTTAAACCAACAAGGAATTTTTTGGCCAAAGGATACATGGCTCCGGTTTCAGGATCCATGCCCGACCAATTAGTAAAGGTTAACATATTGTCGGCGCTTACAAAAACCCTTGTTTGTTTAAATCCGGCTGCTTGCAATAAGTTTGCAGGAAGCTGATAAGAAAGGGTTACGTTCCTTAACCTCAGGTAGCTGGCATTTTCGAGAAAACGTGTCGATGGCCTATTGGCATCACGGTTACCACCCATCATGGGTTTGGGGTGGGTGGCAATGTCGCCCGGCTTTTCCCAACGCGACCAGCCATAAGCCAAGTTCATATGGTTAAAGGTGGGATAATTGCCATCGCTGTCAAACAATTGACGATCGCTATGATAGAGGTAAACACCCTGTACAAAACCTATGCTGGCATTAAGTGTGAAGCTCTTGTAAAAAATGTTGTTTATCAAACCTCCTGTAAAGTCGGGCGAGCTGGTAAGGCCAGCAAACTGCAGGCTTGCTTGGGCATAGGTATTTGTTAATTCGAGTGATTGAGTATCATCGCCATTATTAACAAGTCTTTCCCAAAGAGGATCACCGTTACCGGGATTCACGCCATGCCAAATTCTCATATAGTAAGAGTCCATATCCCTGCCTTCTTCAATGCGATTATTGCCCCAAGAAATGGGCTGTCCATCGTAAAGTTCAACAACATTATTGCGGTTAAAGGCAATGTTGAAGTTTATGGTCCACTGGAAATCACGGGTTTTTACAATTTCTGGGATCAAGGCAAGCTCTAAACCCTTGTTATTGATTTGGCCAATATTTTCCCAAATACCAGTATAGCCAGTCATTGATGACAGAGGCACATAATAAAGCAGGCCAGCATTATTTCGCTGATAAAGGTCAAGGTTTGCAGTAAGCCTGTTAAATACCCTGGTTTCAACGGCAAAATTCGTGGTGGTAGTTCTTTCCCATCTAACAAATGGGTTGGCAGGTTGATAAGGCCTTGCAGCCGGGTTTCCGGCATACTGCCCGGTAAGTTCGTAATATCCTAATGCTGGAAATGCACCGGGCGAGTTACCAACCTGCCCATAGCTTGCAGTAAGTTTCAAAACATTAAGCCAGTTAAAATTGGCCATAAAATCTTCGTAGTGCATATTCCAGCCGCCGCTGAACGACCAGAAATTACCGTATTTTTCTTCATCACCAAAACTAGAGGCACCTTCCCTGTTAAATGAGAGCGTAGCCATGTATTTATTGTCAAACACATACTGAGTGTTGAATAAGAATTTTTGACGGGCAGTTTGTAATTTATAACCTCCAACACTTGCAGCAGATGCTGTTGTGTTTAAAACAGAGAGGCCTGCAGTGATTCCATGACCAGTACCTGAAATGTCTTCATAATGGGTGTCGGCAAATTCCCAAGCAACAAATGCGTTCAAGGCATGAGCGCCAAAGTTGTTGGTAAAGCGAAGCATCTGGTTGGTGAAACGATCTCTGGAGAAACTGGAGCCACCATACAAACTACCATTGGTGGCCCAACCACCGGTTGAACGCGGATCTGTGTACCATTCGCTTCCACCAAAACCAAGGTTCACATTATTCATCGAGCTAAAAGTAAGCCAGTCATTAATCTTATAATCACCACCAAGGTTTAATCTGAAGATATTTGACCGACCCAAACCGTAGTTCCATTGAAGGTTATAAAGGTAGTTGCTCTGATCGCGGCCAAGCCAGTTGTATTGAGTATCAACCTCAGGAAGTATGATTGATCCGTCCTCCTTATAGGGCTTATCCCAGGGCAAATAGGTATAGGCATTGTAAAGGCTGTGCTCCCTATTATTGGTATTGGTCATATTTCCCGAAAGGTTTGCACGAAGAGTGAGACGATCGGTGGCGTTAATATTAAGGTTAATAATTGCCGAATACCTTTCGTAATCATATCCTCTAATAGCACCGGACTCATTATAGTATGAACCCGAAACAAAAGCACTTACACGTTCAGCACCACCATTATACGACATGTTATACTCTTGGGCAACGCCTACTTGGGTAGCAATATCAATCCAGTCGGTATTATTTTGGAGCAGGTCTGAATTAAACCAGTTACTGGTATTCCAAAGGGAGTGGTAGTCATATAATTGCTGTGAGTTCATCAACGAGAAGTTACCCTGACTAAGTGTGGTGAATCCACGGTTGGCATTCACGTTTAACCTTGACACACCTTTCTCTGGGGTTTTGGTTTGAATGAGAATAACGCCATTTGCAGCCCTTGCGCCGTAAAGAGCCGTAGCCGATGCATCTTTAAGTACGGTAATGCTTTCAATATCAGCAGGGTTAATATTTGGTTCTCCATGACCAATAGCAATACCATCAACTACCCAAAGTGGGGCATTGGTGGTATTTATTGAACCTTTACCCCTGATATTAATGGCAGCGGTTGATCCGGGACGGCCTGATCCGCTCCGTGCATAAACACCGGCCACTTTACTTTGCAGCAGGGTAGAAACGCGGGGAGCAAAAACGTCTTTCAGGTCATCACCTGTTAAAGCTACAGCCGAACCAGTAAGGTTTGAACGGGCTACGGTGCCATAGGCAACCACAATGATCTCATCTAAAAGACCGATGCTTGGTGAAAGGGCTACATTTATAACCGAGCGCCCTTCAACGGCAACCTCCTGGGTTTGGTAACCTATATAAGAAAACACCAGTATGGCGTTGGGGCTGGTCACCTCAATCCGGAAATTTCCTGAAATATCAGTGGTCGCACCAATTGTAGTCCCTTTAATTACCACATTCACCCCCGGGAGGGTTTCGTTAGAATTGGCATCAACCACACGGCCAGTAATGGCCAGCTGCTGCATGGCTGAACCTTGATAAGCAGAAGCTGTGATAAACAGCATGGTAAGTGCCAAAAAGACCCAAAGGCCATTGGCAGCAAACCGATTTGCTGTTTTGCCTTCCGCTAAAAAAACAATTGAAAATAAATTTTTCATTTCTATGTTGTTTTTGGTTTTTAAGAATGATACTAAAAAGCTAGTTCCTGAACTCAAATACGGTAATGGTACTCAGGTAAGTCCAGTTGGTCATACCCGGCGTGGCAATAATGCGAATGCGGAAATACCTTGAAGTAAAGTTTTGCCCGAACATTTGAGTAAAAACTTCATCGGCAGGAGCTATTGGCAGGTCAGCTTGAGAAGTCCAAACCGTAGTCCAGTTTTCTCCATCATTGCTTGTTTGCAGATCAAATTGATTGGGCCTTCCCGAAGTGGCGCTTGGATTGCGGTGGGTATAAGAGAAGCCGCCCATTGGTTTGGCTTCAGGAAAAGTAATTTGAATATAGTGTGGCAAAGGCTGCACACCCGACGACCAGGCAGAGTGCCAATAGGTGCCGGGGTTACCATCAACCAGGTTTTCTTTTGGGCCTTCGCTAGTTTCCTGGGTCCAGCAAACGATCATATCAGCCGTAAGCGGATGGATGATCATGCCAGACTCATCTGTTTCGAAGGTAATGGTTTGCCCGTATCCAACACCGGTTTCATTGGCAGCATAAGCCCTAGCATAATACAAGGTGGTTTTTTCAAGGCCTGTAATGGCGCTGGTAAACTCCCTGTCGGCTATGCCATCTAATGTGTATTGACCCACACTGGTGTAAAAATCAGAAACAGTAGGATTCTCATGGGTGGCCCAAACCAAGCCCATAGCTACAATTTTTTTGCCACCATCGCTGTTTATAACTCCGCCACTAAAGGCAGAATTATTGGTAATGTCAGTAACCTCCATGGTGGTTACCTCAGGCAATTTGCTATCATCTTTACTGCAACTGTAAAGAATGACAGCCAATCCCAAAAAAAGCATTGGGATCATCACAAAAGCTGCTTTCAAATTCTTCATGTTCTTTTCGTTTTTGGTTAATCTTTCCGGAAATTCTTCCCGGATTGGTTTTCTTTTTTTAGTTAGAAATGTTCAATTAACTTTTTAACAAGCTGATTTACAATAAATTAACCTTTGCAATGCTCAGCTTGTTAAGAGAAGGTTAACATGGTGTTAAAATTATTAAATTTATTTATTCAAAAACAAGTTTTTTATTAATTATTTTTAATAAGATTTATATTTTTTTTTATTTAGATTGTTTTTAAATAAAATAACAACTTCTTTCTAAAAATTATTAATATATTTGCAGTAGTATTTCACAAGAAGTATCAAGCCAATTTCCTTAAACAAAAAAATACATTATTATGAAAAGAGCTGGATTGCGGGTATTTTATTTACTCAGTTTTTTTGTTATTGCCTCAGCCATGTCGTGCCAAAAAACAGAAGAGCCCCCTAAGCCTGACCCAACCATGAACACAGCCATACCCACCCAAGGTAACAGCTGGTACTTGAGAAATCCCGGCACTGCCCAGCAACAGGTTTTTAACATTGGCGAGCAAAACTGGACCGATACAGGTCTGATTCTGCGCACCTGGTTTCGCTTAGAGCGCGCTGGCGAGGTGCATATCGGTTTAAGGGTAAAAGTTGCCAACGGCACTTCAGTGATTAAAGCCAGCTTCGGTGAGGAGGAAAAGGAGCTGGGATTGACCGGTCAGGCATACAAAACCGTTTATTTGGGCACTTATAATGTTAGCAAGGCAGGGTATTATTATGTTGACCTTAAGGGGGTAAGTAAAGAAAGCCTCAACTACGCTGAGGTAAGCGATATCATGCTTGGTGGCTCGGCAACCGCGGGTGGGGTACATTTTATTAATGAAGATTATTTTTACTGGGGGCGTCGCGGACCGTCGGTTCACCTTTCTTATGATGTGCCGCAAGCCGCAGCAAGCATTAAGTATTATTATAATGAAATGACCATAACCGAGGGAAACGATGTTATTGGATCTTTTTTCATGGCCAATGGCTTTTCTCAGGGATATTTTGGCATTCAGGTCAATTCAGCCACCGAGCGCAGGGTATTGTTTTCGATATGGAGCCCATACCAAACGGATAATCCAGGCGAAATTCCCCCAGAATACAGGGTGGTATTATTGCGTAAAGGCGATGAGGTGGTTGCACAAGAATTTGGCAACGAAGGTTCAGGCGGGCAGAGCTTTTTGCGCTATAACTGGATTACTGGCAATACCTATCGTTTCCTGGTAAAAATTGAACCTGCTGGTGACAATAAGACCGATTACACTGCCTGGATCTATCCCCCTGAACTAGGTGAGTGGAAACTGATTGCAAGCTGGCGCAGGCCTTTCACCAATACCTTTGCCACTGGCTTGCATTCATTCCTTGAAAACTTCAGCACCCGCACTGGGCCTCTTGGCAGAGATGTTTATTATAACAACCAATGGGCTTACGATGTTAATGGCCAATGGCATGAACTGACCAGGGCAAGGTTTACTGTTGACCAAACCGGACGCGATAAGGCCAGACTCGATTTTGCGGGCGGGATAAAAAGTGACGAACATGGCTTCTTTTTGAAGAACTGCGGTTTCTTTGATGAAACAACCAACCCCGACATTCATTTTAACCGCACCCCGAAATTTATTAGTCCGGCTATTGATTTTGAAAGCCTGCCTTAAGCGGAGGATAAAAAAGGCCGTCTCAAAAGTGCCTTTTTTTGATTTTCATCACTTTTTACCCCTAACCCCTAAAGGGAAAGTGCTGAAAATCAGGCTCCCTTCAGGGAAGGGTTAACCTGATTTTCAAATTTATAATTCAAAATTAGACTTTAGAGACGGCCTCCAAAAACTATTCGTTATCAAAATCAAGCACCTTGCTCATAACCACGGGTAAGGTGCCCATTAGCCTGGCCCTCTTTTTCAGTTCGCTTACCAAAATTTGAGTGTCTTGTTTTAAGCGCAGCATGGTGTATTTGCTTAATTTCTGGTAAATGGGGTCTTTAATCAGGTTTTCAGCTTCGGCCATTTGTCCGCCAATAATAATGGCTTCGGGGTTAAAAAGGTGAATAAGGATTGAAATGCCTTTAGCCAGCACTTCACCGGCCTCCTCAAGCAATTCTATGGCAAACTGATCGCCCAAATGTGCGGCCTCAATAATGGTTCGCTGATTGATTTCACCTGGTTTATTATTGGCCAGTTTTCTGATAATGGTATTTTTACCTTCGGTAATTTTCTTTTGGGCGCGTTTTACGAGCGCCGTACCTGAAGCAATGGTTTCAAGGCAGCCTATCTTGCCGCAATAGCACAACTCGCCATCGGTATCCATTTGTATGTGGCCAAATTCGCCCGAGAAACCGGAATGGCCATGATACAACTCTCCATTCAAAATCATACTGAGCCCAATGCCTGAACCAATATTGATAAACAATACATTGCTGAAGTTTTTTGCGAGGCCAAACCAGAGTTCGCCCAACACCATGATCTTGGTATCATGTTCTATATAAGCAGGGCGACCAAGCAGTTGACTAAAGGTTTCTCTAAGGGGCTTTTCGCCAAAATGCTTGTAGCTGTAAGAGACATCCCTTTTTATGTCAATCAGGCCGGGTATGGCAATGCCGTAACCAAGGATTTTTTCATTGCTGATTTTATTTTCCTTCAGCACTTTTTTTACCTCGATCTTTAATACTTGCAGAATTTTGTCGGTTGTATCAAGCCCAGAAGGTACTTCAACCATTTCGCAAACCTGTTCATTATGAAGGTTGAATATGCAAAGCCTGGTAAATTGCCGGCTCAGGTCAATGCCAAAAATATAACCATAATCAGGGTTAACCCCATACAGAATGGGCTTGCGTCCGCCTTTTGACTGCCCAATGCCAAAGTTACTTACCCAGTCCTCAGCCGTAAGCTCATTCATCAGGTTGGTAATGGTGGGTATGCTGTTGTTGGTGGCTTCGCAAAGGTCGGCAATGGTTTGGTGGCCCTGACGGTAAAAAATCTCAAGAACCGTTTTCTTCAACAGATACTTTTTATAGTTGGGCCCGTTAATCTTTTCCTCTCCTATCATGAGCAATGGAAGTTTAAATCAAGATTAAAAAATAAATAATGTAAAAAAGTCAATCAAAAGTAGAAAAAATTTTAAATAAGTATTTATTTTTGACGGCTCAAGAAGCGATTTTTTACATTTACTAACAGATATCAGGCATGCTGGTTAACAAAACTTCCTCTTTTTACAGGTCTTTTATTATTCTGTTTGTATTTTTCTATTCGCAAACAGGCTTGTTTTCTCAGCCCGACTGGGAAAACCCCGCCATAATTGAACGCAACAAGGAGCCAGGTAACCAGCCTGTCATAATAAAAAATCACTAAATTTCGGAAGTCAAATTCATTGGCTTCCGAATTTTTTAGCTGCTAATCTCATGAAAAAAATAATTCTTGGCCTGTACGCCTTTTCAGCCCTATCAATAACCTATAGTCAGGCCCCTCAGGTAAGCCAGGCCGACTTAGACCGCCTGGTAACATACATGACAGGCGAGTTCAGCAGTGAAGAACAGGCGAAAACCGACAGTCTGATCTTTCATATCCGCCTTTGGATGGCGCCCATTTGGGAAGACCGTCAGGATGGTTACTGGCTTTATGTGGAGCAGGCTGCTGCGGGCTCAGAAGAACGGCCATACCGCCAGCGCATTTACCATCTATCAATCTGGGACAATGAAACCATCGCCAGCCGGGTGTTTGAAATACCTGATGCCCTGACTTTTTCAGGAGGCTGGCAAAACACAGCCATTTTTTACGTGCTGACACCCAATGAACTGATTGACAGGCAGGGCTGCACCATTTTCCTGAAAAAGACCGGGGAAGGTCATTTTCATGGAACAACCCCCGGAAAAGAATGCCTCAGCTCACTGCGTGGTGCAACTTATGCCACATCTGAAGCAACTATTATGTCAGACCGGATGATTACCTGGGACCGCGGATGGAACGATGCCGGAGAACTGGTTTGGGGTTCAGCACATACCGGATACCTTTTTTTGAAAAAGTAATTGGGCTTATTTTTGCTTCTTAGAAAGAAAAAGGTTTAATGAAAAAAAGCGAAATCTTTACTATTCCAAATCTGCTGGGCTTTTACCGGCTACTCATGTTTCCGGTTATCCTGTATTTCATAATTTCCGGGAAAGAGACCCTTTTCGCCATTTTTTTGGTCATAAACCTGCTCACCGATGTGGCCGATGGCATCATTGCCCGCCGGTTTAACCTGGTAACTGAATTCGGAGCCAAACTCGACTCCCTGGCAGATAATTTCACCTATTTACTGGCCTTTCTGGGATTAATCATTTTTAAGCTCGACGATTTTATGCCTCACATTATCAGTTTTGTGATCTGGTCTGGGTTAATGATATCGGTTGTGGCAGTATCGTTAATTAAATTCAAAAAGTTTACAAGTTTTCACTTGTACTCTTTCAAGATTGGTGGTTATATTCAGGGAGCCTTTTTTATTGTGCTCTTTACTTATGGGTTTGTAACACCCTTTTATTACTTAATGGTTATTTGGGGCATTCTGGCTTCCATTGAGCATATTACCCTTCAACTTATCATTCGTGAATTGCGTTCAAATGCGAAAGGTCTTTTCTGGCTTTTGAAAGAAAAAAACCAGAATTCCCAACTTCCAAATAAGGACAAGCCTGCGGACTTAACAAAAATTTAATACATCTCATCAAAATGTTTTATCTTGCCACCGAATTCGGGAAACAACTTTAGGGTAAGTAAGCACTAAAGAGCTGGATTTCATTTGGTTACCCTATTGACTTGGATTTCCGACAAAAAGGGCCGCATGATTTTTCACTCCGCTTTTGAGTACAGCTATCTTTGGTTGCCCCTGGTTGGGTTTATAATTGGGCTCTCGGCAGCAATGATCGGCGGTGGAGGCGGATTCTTTTTCCCGCCCATTTTAATCCTTTTTTTTAAAGTACCTGCCCAAATCGCAGTTGCCACTTCGCTGGCATCAACCCTTCCAATTTGCCTGGTGGGTTCTCTTGGCCATTATCGCAACGGGAATATTGACCTGCGAATGGGAATGGTTTTCGGTTTGGCAGGCATAATTGGCGCGCTGGCAGGTGCAAGCCTTACCGGGCTTATGACAGCCGAACAGCTTAAAACCGCCTTTGGAGTTTATTCTATCTTGATAGCTTTCCTGATGATTTTAAACAGTTACCGCGACAAGAGAGCAAAAGCAAAAGGAAAGATTTTCAAGGATGGCTATACGTTTGGAAAAATTTCTAAGGGCTCTTTTTACGGATTTGCAGGTGGGATAATTACAGGCACTTTCGGCACCAGCGGTACTGCCCCGGTGCTTGCAGGCCTTTTTGCCATTCGAATGCCCATTAAGCTTGTGGTAGGAACTTCAATGATGGTAATCTTCGTAAACACGTTTTCTGCACTGGGAGCCCATTTCCTGATTGGGGAAATTGACCTGACACTGGTGTATTTTCTGGCTGGGGGTGCAATGATCGGGGCTTTTATCGGCTCAAGGTTTCTTGGAAGAGTAAAAATCGGACGAGCCGAAGGACCTATTAAACAGTGGTTTGCAATCGCAATGGCTACTTTTGGTATAATATTGATCATTAGTTAATTAAGCTTGAAAAAACGGGGGTTGACCTTTTTGCATTATGATCCGAACCATTTACATAATCATTCTGGCTTACTTTTTTCTTGCAACGGTTGCTTTCTATTTTATCAATCGCCGCAAGCAAGCCGATGTGGCCCGCAATAGCTGGATAAAACTATGCACCTATTTCCTGATCGTCAACATTATTTTTTTCACCGTTGCGTTTTTACCTTTGGCATTCCGAATTCTGACCGGGATTATAATTTTAATGGGGTTTTATGAATTGTACAAACTCCACCGGGAGTCAGGATTCAATCAGAAAAGTTTTTACTGGCGCTCTGTTGTTTTATTCGCCTTGTTTTCGCTGGGGTTCTTTTATTTCAGTGGGCTTGACAAAGGGCTGATCCTGTTTACCTTTCTGGTGCTTTGTATATTCGATGGGTTCAGCCAAATCGCAGGGCAACTTTTCGGGCGCAGGAAATTATTTCCAAAAATAAGTCCGAACAAAACCGTTGAAGGGCTAATTGGGGGTACCTTGATTGCTGTTTTGAGCGCCTTGCTGATCGAGAAGCTGATCTATGCAGAAGCTCTCAGAGCAATGCTCATGGCCTTTGGAATTGCAGTCTTTGCTTTTGTTGGCGATTTAGCAACTTCATACTACAAAAGGAAATTCCATGTTAAGGATTTCAGTAATATGATACCTGGTCACGGAGGCTTTCTCGATCGTTTCGACAGTTTTATTGCTGGCGGAGCCTGGATTGCATTGCTGGAGCTGCTTGCGTGATATTATTAACAAAAATAATTTGTCATGGGAAACCAGATTGCTCTTACTGTTCTTTTCCTGATTGCCTTCATTTTGCTTTTGGTATTTGTGGAGTTAATATACCGGAGGCTTGGTTTACAAGGTGAGATCACCCGCAAGCTTGCGCATTTCACTGCAACTCTTTCTACCATCACCTTTCCGTATCTTTTTTTCGACCACTGGTATGTGTTGGCTTTGGCCGTGTTTTTTTTCGTACTGCTTTTTGTAAGCCGCCACGGCACCCAGCTTAAATCCATTCATGATATAGGCCGAAAGTCGGTTGGAAGCTATATGCTGCCCGCAGCGATTTACCTTACCTTTTTTGTTTACATAAAATTTGGTGAAGGCCAAAAACTCCTGTTTATTCTTCCAATGCTGGTGCTGGCCATTTGCGATCCCATTGCCGGCATTCTCGGATTAAACATGCAAAGCTATAATCACAAGATTATAGTGTTTAATAAAAAGCTGAAGAAAACCTGGCTGGGTTCCGGTTCATTCTTTGTGTCTTGTTTTATTATCTGCATCATAGCGCTTTACTTTAATCGAATGGTTTTTGATGCTAAAACCTTCTGGCTTGCTTTTTTCATTGCCTTGGTTGGCACTCTTGCTGAATTAATTAGCTGGAGAGGTTCTGACAATCTTTTTGTTCCTTTGAGCGTATTGCTCATGCTGATTTTGTTCCTTTAGAAAAAAACGCTGAAACCTGCACAATCAAAATGCCCATAGTTATTCTCAGCGATTTCGCCAATCCGGAGCCCTGGATCAATGCACTGAAAAAAGCTGCTCCTGACCTTGAGGTGATGGTGTTTAACAAATCTCTTGATCGCTCGCAAGTTGAATTCGCCCTGGCATGGAACCACCCGCCCGGCATCTTTATGACCTTCCCCAACCTGAAAACCATTTCATCAATGGGTGCCGGAGTTGATCATTTGCTGAAGGACCAGAATATCCCAGCCCAAGCAAACATAGTTAGGATCATAGATCCGCTGCTTTCGCAGGATATGTATGAATTTGCGCTGGCCGTGATCATGAATAGGATGAAAAACCTGACTCACTTTCGTGAAAATCAGCAGCAAAAAATTTGGAAAAAGAAGCGCTACCAACGCATGGCCGATGTAAGGGTTGGTTTAATGGGTACCGGAATCATAGGCAACCACGTGGCTGAAAACCTTGCAAAGGTGGGGTTTTCCGTGTCGGGCTGGAGCCGAACAGCGGGATCATCCAAGGCCTATCCGAAATTTTCAGGTGAAAGTCAGTTGTCCGAATTTCTTGGATCATGCGACTTCCTGATTTGCCTGCTCCCGCTAACTGCCGAAACCCGCGGCATACTTAACAAGAACACCATGGGCATGCTTCCGGTGGGGGCTTGGGTGGTAAACTTGGGTCGTGGCCCGCTGCTGGTTGATGAAGACCTGATCAGCCTGCTCAACTCAGGCCATCTGGCAGGTGCAAACCTTGATGTGTTTCACCAGGAACCCCTGCCTGCAGATCACCCCTTCTGGTTGCACCCAAAAGTTTATATTACGCCCCACATTGCCAGCCTGACCGATCCCGAATCGGTGGTGCCGCAAATAATTGAAAATTACCGGCGCACAATAAATAACCAGCCGCTGCTAAACCAGGTTGACCGGGAAAAAGGTTACTAACAGGCTGCTGGGTAATTTTCCGCGAAAGCGGCCTTGAAAAATACACTATATTCGTTCAAATTTTTCAAACCAACTGCTATGATTGACCTCAGCGGTATTTTTCCGCCTCTTACCACCACTTTCGACAAGGAAGAGAACCTCAGGACGGATAAGATCAAATTCAACATTCAGCGGCTCAGCCGCCATGGCTTATCAGGTTTCTTGATTCTGGGTTCGAATGGCGAACTGGTTATGCTTAGCCATAAAGAGAAGGTGGAGGCCTTTCATGCCGCCCGCGAAGCCATTGAGCCCGGCAAACTGATGCTGGCCGGCACCGGATGCGAATCGACCCGCGAAACCATAATGCTGACGCGCGAAGCTGCCAAATCCGGAGCTGATGCTGCCCTGGTGCTCAACCCCTTTTATTACAAGGGCCAGCTGACCCACGATGCCCTGGTAAAACATTTTTTTGAGGTGGCCGAAGCGGCTACCATTCCCGTGGTGATTTACAACATGCCATCGAACACCGGCCTCGACATGAGTGCCGAAACCATACTGGCCATTTCGCAACATTCAAATATTATCGGACTGAAAGATTCGGGTGGCAACCTGGAG
>Ga0114946_10002490_pt1 | contig 12649 bp, 9 predicted proteins | sample WalLakDeSediment_FD_88676 | JGI IMG/M metagenome (GOLD analysis project Ga0114946, IMG submission 88676) | Lake sediment microbial communities from Walker lake, Nevada to study Microbial Dark Matter (Phase II) - Walker Lake 11/02/13 Deep Sediment | ecosystem: Environmental > Aquatic > Freshwater...
GACCGGCTGCCTTTCGCGCAGCGCGGCGGGAGGCGCGGTGGTCGGCGGCGCCGCAATCGGCGGTGCATACGAATACCAGAACAAACGCGCGCTCGACGCCCTCGAGGATGAATACCGCCGGGGGCTGATCACCCGTTCCGAGTACGAACGGCGCAAGGACGAGATCAGCCGTCGCTCGCTGATTTACTGATTGCCGCTCAGGCACCTCCCCGAGCGCAGCGAACGTTGATGCAGCGGCGTCAAGGAAGCGCGAGCCGAGTGTTGACCGACACGCCACGGTATTCCAATGACTCCGGGACCACACCCTCCGCCGCGCGATACACCAGATGAAAACGACGCGAGTCACCGCCCGCCGGCAGCCAGAACGGCTCGGCCAGGATCATCGGTCCGGCATTGAAGATGCCCACGAACTCGGCCAGTTCCCCGCCATCGGTGACCAGATCGACCCGGCTCGAGATGCTCATCATTCCCCCGACCGCGCTGGTGTTGCGCATGGAGGCGTCGAGGACCAGCAGTTGTTCGTTCGCAGGGGCGGCGACACCGCCGAATGTGTCGGTCCGATCCACCGCATGCAGCGTGAACGGCGTGGGTACGTCCTCGATCAGGCCGAGCGGCTTTCCCGAGTGCGGCGCGACCCGCTGCCCCTCGAGCGCAAACATCATCGACTCGGGGATGGGCTCATCGATTCCCGGCCCACGAAACTCTGGAAAGTGGACCTCAAGCATCACTGACTCAGAGCCTTCGGGAACGGGAAATACGCCCACGCCGCCAGCCATGGCATCCGGCAGAAACGCCGGCTCCGCGGACAGCGTGCCGAGTTCCGGATCGCGCACGAACGCATGCTCGCCATCGACCACGACCTGCAACAGCCCCTGGGCCTCCACGTACTCCATGACCTTTGGCAGGCGCACCCGCGCCTCCGGACTCGCCTCTCGATCGAGCGCCAGGGCATCTGCGTCGATGGACCAAAACCCGCGGCCGCGCAGATCTACGGCCAGCCACGTCATGCCATCGGGCGCCGCCCGCCCGTTCCATTCCCGCGTCGACTCCACGCCAAAGACGCCGATTTCCATCAGATCGTTGGCCTGGACTGACCGGTCCAGCGCCTGGGGCCTCTCGCCTGCCGTCTCGCCGAGCAGCGCGATCACCACCGGCGCGTACTGGTCGTGGTAGTAGCGCAGTGAAAGGGATTCCACGCCGGCCGCAGGCACCGCGTAGACCATACGGCCTTCAATCTGCTCGCCCCAACGCGACAGCACAAAGTTGTTGGGTATGGCCCCGGCCTCGGCGTCCCCGAACAGGGCTCGCCGCGATACTTGATGGCCGTTGACCAGCAGGTAGAGCTGCCGACTCAGGGAGGCAACCAGGAGGTCTTCGCGGTAGTCGAGATCGTAGAGCAGATCCACCGGCATGCGGTTCTCCACGGCCAGGTCCAGCACCAACCAGCGCTGGCCGGGTGGCGCGCCATGGCCTGCATGGTCGGCCCTCAGTTCCGCTCGGCTAACTGAAAAACGAAAAGCCCGGTTGCAACCTTCGGCGGCCAGGGCGATCGGCCTTCCGACCGAAGCCAGGTCAGCCGGGTTCAGCTGCCCAGGCGCGGCTTCAGCCAGCACGCCGAAGCCGAGAATCAACGCAAGCAGCAGCACCCGCACACGCACGCTCGTCAGATCCATGGGATTCCCTCAGCAGCCCGGTGAAAGTTCGTTGACGCCGGCGCCGCTCGCCTTGCCGATGGCCTCGCTCACAGCGAGCTGGTAGACCTTCGACTCGGGCATCAGCCCGATGATCTCCAGGCGGGTTTCGTAGAGTTTGCCGAGGCCCTTGTTCACCAGCACCTTGGCACCGGCCTCCTTGATGCAGCACTGCATCGCTTCCGGAGACTTGTCCGGGATCAGGCACTGCCAGACGGACAGCGTGAACGACACCGCCGAAGACGCGGTGTTGATCGCCTTCCACTGGGTAATGATCGCGTCGGTCATCTGCCCGCGCCCATCCGGCCCGAGCCCCAGCGTGGCTCCCGTCGCCGGATCCACGCGCCACCAGGTGACCGGCGCACCGGCCGCGGGATCCGCCGGGAGGACCGCCCGATGGCCCCCTGCCAGCGCCTGTCCGACATGCGCGGCGGTATCGGGGGCGAGGCCGTCGACCGCATCGAGTCGATCGATCAACAACCAGCTCCTGCCCGCAGCCAGCGCCTCGCCATAATCCAGGCTGGTATTCACCACCGCGCCCTCGGTCACCAGCAGTTCGGCTTCCAATACCGTATCGAGCACGCCCTGGTCCAAGCGGATCCGGCGCGCCTCAGCACCGCTTGCACCGATCACGTCCACCCGGTTATCAATGATGTCGAAGCCGCGGGTCAGGACCGGCCCGTCCTCGGATGCCGTGATGTTTTCGAAGACGGTAATCAGGTTCATGCTCGTCAGCGCCACGGCCTCCGCGTGCGGGCTCAGGGCCCGGCGAGCGAATGCCAGCGTGACTAGGTCGGAGGGCGCCATGGCCATGCGTTCGACCGCGGCTCCGATCAGTGCCGGGCTGTCACGCCGGATCGCGTGCACCGCGCCGAGCACGGCCTGACGGTTCAAGCCGACGTCGTAGAGCAGATGTCCGACGGCATATTCCGCAGGCCACCAGCTGCGCTGCACGAGCATTTCGGTGGACGAGAACATGCCGAGCGCCCGGGCCTCGCGCAGCGTGTCGGTGAATTCGAAATTGCGCGCCCCACGCCCGGCGCGCCGGTCTGGGCCGAGCATGTCCATCAGCGAGCGCTCGAAGGTCTTCTCGGGCCGCCCGGGGGCTGCGACGGTCAGGCGCAGGAAGACCGCGGTCAGCTCCGTGGACGCCCGGCGCCGATCGGCGCCCCGGCCGAGCTGGCCGAGCATCCCGGACGCCTCCTCCATGGCCTCTGCCTGGGCCGATCGGATCCCCTGATCGGCCACGGTACCGTTGGCGAGGATGATCTTGTCGGTGATCGACTCACCATCGATGACGAGAAACGGGATCCATTGCCTCTCTTCGATGAGCTGTCGCCCCAGCGCATCGTGGCTTCCGCTGGTCGCCACCCCCGCTGCGTCCGGCATACCGAGGGGATGCAGCTCCAGCGGAAAGGGCTTGCCGGGAAGGTCCATCGCCGCCACTTCATGGCTCAGCGCGGTATCTTCCCTGAGTCGACGATTGTCCAGCCGCTCGGCGACCACCTCGATGCTCAGCCGGTGTTGTACGTCCGCAGGCAACTCGTCCGGCCAGATGGTCTCGACCGCGCCATCGTGCAACCGCTCGCCGGCCTGGTGTTCGGGCAACGACGGATCGAGGTCCTGCCAGCCGCTCCCGCGGCGTACCTGGACCCACCAGTGATCGGCGAGCGCCGCATGCCGCGCATCCGCATCGTCCGAAGCGGGCTCGTAGGCCTCCAGGTGCGTTGCCAGGGCCCGGCTCTGGGCGGCCACCTTGTTCGCCACCTGCTGCGCGAAGTCTTCCGCATGCGCCTCCAGGGCCCGCACCTGACGGGTCATGGCGTCCGGATCGGCGTTCAGCCGGCGGGCCAAAGCTGGCGGTACGCCAGCCGCCGAGGCTGCGTTCGCTGGCCGGCCAAGCAACGGTTTAGTCAGATCCGGCAGCCGTGCAAGGGCTGCATCGTCGAGCGTCGCCCGGCCTAGACGTACCTCGTAGTCCGCCTCCTCCAGCAGAGCCGCCAGCAGCAGGGCCCGATCGAGATGACTGCCGGACCGGTCCAGCAGAGTGCCCAACCCCCCGCGCAGGGCGCCCTGGTAGGGCAGCAGCCGGGTGTGATCGCGCACCCACGCGAACAACGCCGCCGGATCGTCGCCGATGACCGCCTGCCTGGCCGCCACGTCGAACTCCTCGACCGGTGCCAGATCGAGGGCGACGTCCACCGCTCGATAGAATTCATTCAACTGAATTTCCAGCGCGTGAAAACGATCGACCGGCTCGGTTGAACAACCCGCCGACAGCGCGCCAGGCCCGGCGAGCCCGAGCAGCAGCACGGCGCCCGCGGCCAGGCAGCAGCGCCATGAACGGTGAGTAACAGCAATCTTCACGTCGAGGCCTCCCGGCTCAGGGTTTCAACGGTCGGACAGGCGCACCTCCAGCGCCTGTCCCGGCGCGATGTCCACCGTCTTGCGATACTCGCCATCGCTGGTGTCGACGACGATTTCGTAGGTCCCGGGCGGCAGCGTCGAGGGCTCGCCGTCCACCCGGCTTCGCGCCACCTCCCGGCCGGCGGCATCGACCACCCGGAACTTCGCCGCCAGCGCGCGGATCAGGCCCTCGACCAGCTCGTCGCCATCCTGGCTGTCGAAGTACTCGCCGCCGCCGGCCGCCGCGTAGCGCACGAAGTCGGCCTGCAGCTCGACCTCGTCGATATGGAAGCCGACGATGTTCAGCCGAACATCGAGCCCCTCGTCCACCAGCCCGCCCACGGCCTGCCCGACGTTCCCGTCGCAGGTTTCCTCGCCGTCGGTGAGCATCACCACCAGCCGCTGGCGGTCGTCGAAGTCCGCGAGGTCATCGAGAACGGCGTCCAGGGAGGCGGCCAGCGGCGTGCGCGCCAGGTTGATCGCACGGATGTCGCCAACTGCGGCGCGCACCGCGTCGTGGTTGTCCGCCGACGGCGCCACCAGCAACTCGGTCTCGCAGCTGTGGGGCCCGGTGTGGCCATACGCGCGGAACGCGATCGGCACCTGCGGCGGGATCCTGTCGTCGAGCACCTCGCGGACGATGCGCCGGGCGACGTCGATCCGCCGCCCCCCCTCCATTCGCCGCAGCATCGACCCGGACGCATCGAAGATCAGGTGGATCACGCCCGCGCCCACGGCTGGCGTATCGCCGCTGACCACGGAGAGCTGGCCGTCGACGGGCGGATCCTGGTAACGGGTCTCGGCCGCGAGGGTGAACGCGCTGGGACGACGCACCAGGCGCATCGCCCGCTGCATCGCGCGGTGGAGATCGTCCTCCGTGAGCGCGTAGATGTATTCGCCACCGCCGACGTTCGCCCAACCGCGCATGATCTGCTGGTAGCCCCGGTGCTCGGCGATGTCGTTGCGTCCGCCGTTGCTGACCTCGATCGCGAAGACCCGCGGCCGGACCCGCTCGAGGTCGTCCCACACGGTCATGTCCAGGCCGAAGAACTCCACGTCGGCAACCAGGAAGATGATCTTTTCGCCCTTGCGGCCTTCCATCTCCCGACTGGCCTGGCCAAGCCCAATGTTGGCGGCCGAACTCGTGAAGCGTCCGCCACCTGACCTCCGGCCGAGACATAGAACGTAAGCGGAAGGTCGTCACTCAATTCCGCGGGCAGGCGCCACTCGGGTTCCACGACCTGGCCGGCGCCGGGCGCCAGTTGCACCGTATCCGGAAGGCCCTCGACCTGCCAGCCTTCATGGCTGGCATGGGCCTGAAGAGGTACGGTGACCTCGACCTCGCCGGGATTGGCCAGCTCAAGCCGGGTCGTCACGCGCTGTGCATGGGGATACCAGGCCGCGGCACGCTCGGTATCGACCGCGAGGGTGACCTCCAGCGGCACTGTCGGCAGTTCCGGGAGCGCCGGGTCATCGACCTGCATTGTCCAGGCACGGCTGGACACCACCGCCAGGTACCACTGCTCGCCACCGGGCAACTCCGCGGTGTAGGCACCATCGGCGTCCATCGGCACCACCTCGAGCCCGTTGTCATCCGCATCCCGGATCTCGATGCCCCGGTAGCTGCCTTCCACCGCCAGCGTCACCGCCCGGCTCGATGGATGCCGCGGGAAACGCAGCAGCGTCTCGCGGGCATTGAGGTCGGCGAGATCGTTGGCAATGCGCCCGCCGGGCGGGATCAGCGCCGCCAGCGCCGGCACATCGGAAAAACGGGCGCCGGGATGCCAGGTCCAGGGATCCGCCAGTTCCAGATCGACGGCGTAATCGACCGCTTCGACCTGGGCACCGCTGATTTGCAAGTGGTAGTCACCGGGCGGCAGATACTGACTGAGCCGCAGCGGCGCCCTCACGCTACGCGCCGACATGACGGTGGCACCCTCCCATTCCAGGCTCGCACCCAAGGAACCGTCTGCCTCGGGTTCGACTTCGAGCAGCACGTGGTTCCATCCGGGCAAATGGAAATGGAGGTAGTCGCGGTCGCTCCGCGCGTGCAGCCGGCCCCGCAGGGGTTGACCCGGCCGCAGACTGTTGGCCGTATGGTGCGTGTCGTTCGGCCCGGTGGCATAACTGGCCGCCGGCTCACCCATGGGGGTGGCCTGCAGGCGAAAGGCGGAATCCTCGCCGGCAAGCCGGACCAGGTATTGGCCCGGTTCCAGCAAAAGCTGGTCGATCTGCCAGCGTGGCTGCGGCCGTCGGGTCCCCGCCTGTGCGACGTAACCGCTCGCACCTTCCCGTTCGATACGCAGACGACCCAGCGCATCACCCTCGGCCACGAACGACCACAACTGCCGATGTGTCGGAATCAGGAGTTCGAACCAGGCCTCGGAATCCCCCTCGATGTGGCCTTCGATGCCCTTGCCCGGCGTCAGCGTCAACGCCCAGTCCCGTTCCTCGAACGGTTTTCGCGCATGACCCTCAGGCGTGGACGCACCAGGACCCATGCGCGCCCTGTAGGCGGCCTCGAAGCGGGGCCGCTCGGCACTCAGGTTCAGGAAATACTCGCCGGCATCGAGCCAGATGCCGTGGAAGCGAACCGCCTCCTCGCCGGAGCGGCAGATCTCGCCGCGACCGTCGATTTCGCCTAGGCACGCGGTCATGGCGTCGCCGTCGATCTCGACCGTGATGTCGAGCGGCGCGGAGGCCTGCGCCTCGCTCACGGTGAACGCCACGAAGTCTTGATCTCGACCCGCGACCTCGCCGCTGAATCCGTCACCTAGATCCGCCCAGTTGGCGTCCTCCAGGCTGTTGTTAGGCTCCTCCTCGAGTTGCCCGATGATGCGGCCATCCGCCGACAGCGCCACCCGGGCACGCCCCACCGGCGCGCCGTCCGCCGATGCCATCACCAGCCGGCTGCCTGCGTCGAGCACGAGGCGAGACCAATGCTGCCGCGGCGGCTGCAAGGCATGCCGCTCGCCGACCACCTCACCGTCTGCATTCTCCACCCAGGCCTCCACTGCGGCACCGAGTTCGTGGCTGACGGCCAGCCGCCATACGCTGCCTTCGAGGGCGTCAGGGTCGGGCTCGAGCGGAATCTCGTGGCGCGGACCAGCGAGCTGGTAAACGCGGTCGCGGCCTGCCGAAGTGGCCACCAGCGGCGGACCGTCGACCTGCCCGATCTGCCCCCGGCGGACATGCAACGGGTCGCCGGTCGCAAGCGTGACCTGGTAGGCGACCGGCGGTCCGTCGGACCCCAGTTTCAGCAGGACTTCTCCGGCAGGAACGATGACGCCGGCCATGCGCGCCACCGGCTGATCGGCGGAGGTCTTCATCTCCAGCAGCGGCGAGCTCTCCGGTTCCGCGGCGGGTGCAGCCCCAAACTCGGCGACAGCTGACTCTTCCGTTTCTGCAGGCCGGCTCAGGATCAACCGGACGTCGCCATCGCCCTCGAGTTCCAGATTCCAGTCCCGATCGGTCTCGGCATCGTCGAGGGCCCACCAGAAATAGGCCGGGTCGTTCGCAGCGACCTCCCCGACCAATCGCGCCTGGCCGCGAACGGACTGCGCCTCGTCCGCCGTATTGTTGGGCTCACGCTCGAACAACACGCGTGGATAGCCGGCATGAACCTCGACCATCACGTTGAAAACGAACAGCAGCAGCACGAAAAAAATAACAGGCATGCGGTGAGCCTAGCGGATCCGGAGAAGGTTTTCATCACTCCGTTGCCGAACGTCCTTACTCATTGCCAGCATGCGATGAATACCGCAAAGCATCTTCGCAATTTATATTTCACGATGTTACGGTCCTCGCGACTTTGCGTATTGATTCCCCATGCGTAAGCCCATCATCACCGGCGCGCGATCCATCGGATCCAATAGACGCCACCATCCCTCGCGAGGCTGGCCATGTTCCGCACTCATCATCTTTTGCTTCTATTTGTTTCGGCGCTGGCCCTTCCCGGCCTGCTCGCGTGTAGTGACCCGGATGCGGGTGCCCCGAATACCCAAGCCGACCGCGATGACCCCGTGCAGATGGCCCGACAGGCCGTCCCCGAACACAATCCCGAAGCGACCTACGAGGGCCGCACCGCAGAACAGCATGCCGAACGCCTGAGCGATCTCAGTCACGGACGACAACTCGATGCACTGCGAGACATCGCCGCGATGGGCGTGCACGGCCTGCCCGCACGCGAGGCGATCCACGAACTCATCGACGGGATCCCCGCGCGAAACCTGGATTCCCGGGTCGCAGAGCATGTCGAACTGGCGGCGCTGGGCACGCTCTATGCCATCGAGGCCCCGGAGGCGCCTGCCATGGTCCGCCAGCGGATTCTGGACCCCGGCTTTAGCGAACGAACGGACACCTACGGGCGTCTGATCGGTGTCGCCCTGGACACCGGTTTCAATCCGCAGACCCTGGGCGCCGATGTGCTCGAGCTGGCCGCCTCCGACCCGGATCACGCCGCGCGCTTGTTGCGCACCGAGGCCCTGCCGGATGCCGTTCAGACCGATCTGGCACAGGCCCTGTTCCCGCTGAATCACGACGAGGACACGGCCCGATTCTTCCTCGATCAGCTCGCCGAATTCGATTTCATCGACGACGCGCAAGTGCTGGACTATGTCCGATCCCATCGGGCGTTGGCAGGCGAGAATAGCCAGTCCACTCGGGCCACCCACAACCTGCTGGCCGCCATCGGCACCGAAGAGGCACTCGATCTCGCACTCGAGAACGGCGGCACCACCGCCGCGCGCGAACCCCGGCTGGTCGGCCGGTTCGCGCAAGCGGAAATGGGGGCAGCGCGGGCGATGGAGCGGATGCTGGAGGCGGTCATGGCGGCCGACACGCCGGAGGCCATCAACGCGGCCACCGATGGCATGGGGCGCCTCACCCAGGAGCTTATCCGTCCGTTCAAGGGCCGCTCACCCGAACCGGGCACCCCGGAACTGAACCTCGAAGTCGTGCACGATCTGCAGGTCGGCGCGCTGACCCGATTGATCCAGGAAGGCCCCTCCGACGCCCATCAATCGCAGGGGGTACAGACCCTCGGCGAGTATTTGCGCAACAACCGAGAAGTGCCCCCCAATCCCGCGCTGGACCCGATCTTCGCGATCGCCACCAACCCGGAGAACGGTCGCGAGGCGGTGCTGAACGCCCAGCAGACGATTCAGAGAACGGTCACGTCCTTCGGCGGCGCGCTCGAGCAGGATCCGGAATACGTGTACGCACAAAGTGTCCGGATGCTTTGGACCGGCACCGATGCCGAGACCACGGAAGCGGCGCAGCAAATCCTGAGTAGCGCGCGGCGCTCGCCGGAACACGCGGCGTTGATTCTCGACCGGCTCGGTGAATCGATGCCGGCGCATCTGGATGACTGGGCCGTCAACCCCGCCGCGGCCGTGGCGTTGAGTCTGACGAGCCTGAAGCCCTTCGATCGCCAGCCCGCGCGCGAACAAGGCACGGTCGTGGTGGGTCAACTCATCGCCGGTGAGAAGGCCGAGCTGGAGTTTCTGAACCAAGCGCTGCGACAGCACATGAATGCCCTGGCAAAGGCCGACAATAACTCCGTGACCGGCCTGATCGGCCTGCTCGGGCCGACCATCTTCGCCAAGCATCCGGCCATGCACCGGGAATTTGAACCCGCAGCCTTCGCCAAGGTGATGCTGCAACGACCTGCCTGGCTGGAAGATGAACCCACGGCGGCAACGCAGTGGCAAGACTTCCTGCAGGAGGTGGTTGCGGCAGACCGCGAGCACTTCAGCGCCACGGCCCAGGAAGCGCTGGACGCGCTGTAGACACCACGCAATCACCTTCTTGAGGGATCCTTCAGCCACCCATCCCAAGGGGGGGGATCCTCAGAACAGACCCGAAGAGGACATCGCCCCATGCCGATCCCGATCCAACCCCGCACGCCCTCAAAAACTCGCCCGTCTTCCACGACCCGCACTTCGTCCAGCCCCCTCGCATTCGCGGTTTCGGCCGGCCTGCTCGTCGGCGCCTCGATGATGACCGCATCGCTTGCCGCGCAGGGCCTCATTGCCATGGACTCGCAGGACATCAGCAGCATGAACGCGCTGGGGTCGATCCAGGCAAGGGTCGAGAACCGGACCCAGGAGTGGGTGACCCTCGGTGGCGAAGTCGGCGGCGAGATGCTGGCCTCGGCCAGCTGGCAGCCGATCACGATGCCCGAAAGCCCGATGGCCCGAATGATGGCAACCATGAATGAACAGCAACGCCAGCAGATGGAACAGGCCATGGGCGCAAGCGGCATTGGCGTAGACCGGCAATACGTCCGACTTCGCATCGTCGGCTTCGACCCGGAATCCGCCCAGGTACAACGCCCGGGCATGCTCTCGATCGAGCTGGGGACGCTGGCGACCAACGACATGGATGCGGTGCACGCCCAGATGCACGAGGCCGATATCTCCTATTTCATGAAAACCGATGACGGCACTAGCCTGCTCGTCGCCGACACCCGGTCCGCCGGGGCCACGACGGGCGTCGAATTCGATCGGCTGGAGGTCAACGACGGGGCCGGCTTCGCCGAAGGCCGATTCACCGCGGATCTTTGCCCAATGCGGCAGGTCATGAGCAACAACATCGACCCGGCCAGCTGCCTGTCGCTGGAGGGTGAATTCGCCACGGAACTGGTCGCAGAAGAAGCCATCAGCGTGATGGGCCGATAATTTTCCAGTTCGGCACCCTTACAAAGGAGCAGAATATGCCTATAAAAACCAGCACTTGTGTTGTGATCGCCGTGTCCGCCATGTTTCTCTTGGGCTGCGGAGGCGATTCGGGGGCCGAGCCGGGCAATGGAGGGGCGACGGGTGAGGTTAAGGCCGGGTGCACGGAGCGGGCCGGCCTCGGCTGGACCGGGCGCTCAAACGACGGCGCCATCATCACGGCCCAGACCCGGGAGGCATGCGAGGAGCGGCTACGCTAATGAAGTCGCAGCATAAATGACGTGGTGGCAGCGTGGTCATCGCCGATCAGGACCTGCCGGGCCGCTTCGTCAAACGCTTCCACCGCTACCAGCTCAAGGGCGATTTCAACCGCGCGGTTGAAATCATCAGGTGGGATTTCCAGCGCATGAAATCGGGGTTTTATCCTTCGGACAGGCGAATGGGAACCGCCTCCGCCGGCCCGATTCTGATGCCGCGCCGGATCTCGCAATCGCTACCGTCGATGATAAGTTTATAGCCGCCTTGCTCGGCGCAGCTTTGGTGCTAATCATCATCCCAACCCCGGCCCTACCGGGGCAGGCGTTCACGGAGAAACGCAACTGCACCAGCGGCTGGAGTGGTCGGTGTAATCCATTGATTGGGGTAGCTGGACCAATGTGTTTCTCAACAGGACGTCGGATGGTGTTACCTGTAGGCACACGGAAGGGCACCGGCTTGCCGCCCTCAGGGGCATAACCCTTCGTGATTGGGCTCGCCACGGGCGCATTCGAAAGCGCGGGAAAGCGATAGATGCGGCGCCTGGCTCCCGCTAGGGAAGGTCCTAACGCGTTTCCAGATGACAGCGACGGAATCGTCCATCAGATGGCCGAGGCGCAGCACGGCTTCGATGCCGAAATCCTGTGCGAGGTTGACGTCCATCACCATCTCCATGAAGGGCTGCCCGTCCCGAAGGCTCTCGGGTTCCTCAAAGCCTATCCAACGGAGCCGCCCGTCATCGATGCGTGCCACGCCCACCTCTAGTGCCAGCACATCGGCCATGGCCGCAGGCGTGTAGACGCCGTCGCGGATGTCCTCGTAGGACCTGTCGAAGGAAGTACCGCTGCCCGCATAATCGTGCCAGAGCGCAGCGCCTTCGCCGATACTCGCCCAATCCAGGCAGGCCAAGGGGAGGCAGCGCATGACACCTGCCACACCATCGGCTATCACCTGCCGGCCGATCGTGACCGGATCGGCGGTGCGTCCCTGCACCGGACGCAATACAAAGCGATACGAGACATGCGCGCCCGCGCCGAGGACCTCCGCCGGCGCGGTGCTTGCTTCGTCGACGGACTGCATCACACCCGAGCGGAACACTTTGCCGAGATTGAACCGGTCGACCTGGACGAAACTGAACGGCACCGCTTTCCCGCCCGGCATCCCCGTCCGGCCTTCCAGGCCATAGCGGATGCGATAGCGCGCATGCGCGACGACACCTTCCTCATTCTCCAGAAACAGCACAGCCTTGGTCAGCGGGTTGAGATCGCCTCCTGCGGGGAAATTCGAGGAGATCTGTGGCAAGGTGTCGGTGAGGCTGCGCAATACTCGCTCGTGATCGATCGGCTCATAGCCCTGCGCCTCGGTGAATAGTGGGGGCGGTCCGGTCAGAGCAGGGGCGGATATTGACGCGAACGCGAGCGCGAATACCAGTGAAGTGACAAGCGTTGAAAACCGCTTCCTGATTATCACGAAAGCTCCGCAGGGAATCCGCTCGTATGTAATGCCCCCCTGCATGGCCGTCCCTTGTGGGAGGCGAGCCCTCTCGGCGACCTAACGGCGGCAAACCTTCGCCCAGAGGCTGGCCTCCCACAGGGGCGTCCCTTGAAACCGCGGCAATCC
>Ga0114946_10002491_pt1 | contig 12649 bp, 12 predicted proteins | sample WalLakDeSediment_FD_88676 | JGI IMG/M metagenome (GOLD analysis project Ga0114946, IMG submission 88676) | Lake sediment microbial communities from Walker lake, Nevada to study Microbial Dark Matter (Phase II) - Walker Lake 11/02/13 Deep Sediment | ecosystem: Environmental > Aquatic >...
TTGCATCACCGGCTTTCACATTTCGTCGGCCACATCAAAACCTGGAGCGATGTGGACACAGGCCTGGTGGATTTACAGGTGCATGCCCCACAGGTTTACCCCCTCTGCAACCGCCTGGTCGATGGATTCTACATGAGCCTGGCATTGAATGCCAGCCTGGAACAGATCAAAACCATCGTGGCTGACTCACTGCCGCCGGAGCTTGCAGAAGCTGGCCAGGCCTTGCAGTCCCTGATTGCATGGCGGGAACACCTTGCAGATCAGGACCTCCCAGGCGCGATCAAGTCGCTTTCGGGCGAACCAGTTGAAACTTGGACCCTCACAGCCCATGCCCGCCAAATAACAGTCCATTGGCAGGAGGTGATCCTACCAACCTTGGATGCAATCCTGTCCTTCATCCCCGCGACCGGGTCTGAAGACCGACCCGCTGATCCTCAACTCAAGCTTTTACGAGACGTCAGCCAAAATTGCACAGAGATCACCAAATTGTGGAGCAAAATTTACGAATCAGGCCTCCATGCTGATCTCCTCGAATCCCTTGAGGAAGTAACAGAACATAATCGTTCCGATTTCATCCAATGGCGGGTGGCTTATGAAAACATATCAGACCAGGTTGCACGTTTGCTCTACCACAGCCTTTTGACCATCGTGCGCCAGGTATCCAGCCGCATGATGCGGATGGCAACGCACATCCGCCAGGCAAGGCTCGCTTTCGCCACACTGGGCGAAGGAGATCAAACCAGTATGGCAATGCAAATCAAGAACATTGAGAATATCCTCTATCATCTTGCAGCAATAGAAGGCGACTTTGTGCCCGACCCCGAAAATCGACACTTCCCCGAATTTCAACGTGCCTTTAAACAAATCGTCGAAGCAAATGTGGACCAATCACGCCAAGCCCTCATCGCGGCTTTGCCAGAAAATCACCCATTTTATGCTTGGCTGGTAAAATCAACGCTTGCACACAACTCTTTTTATTCGTAGAATTGGATCAATATATGGAAACCAAGAAATTTGGACCAGACAAATCAATGAAACTCACAGAACCGCTGGATACCTGGCTCTCTGCCGGTCTGCGTGATTTTTCAGTGCCCGAGGCTGCCGGGTCGTCCGCGCGGGTGTTCCGCTTAGAGTACCCCCCAATGGCCGGGGAATACGCTGACCATCCCGCCATCAAGGTCATGCGACCGGATAAACGCCAATATGCCCTTCCTTTGTTTGAAAGCGAGGTGCGCATCCTGGATCTCATGCGGGAGGTTCAAGGGATCACACCCATGCTGGGTTTGGGCTTTCTGCAGGTCAGTGAGGGCAGTTGGCCGGGAGAGATTGCGCCCCTCACCACCTCCCTACAACAACAAGCTTCGGCCCTCCAGTTGCAAGGGGTGGCAGACATCTTTACACCCGATGAAACCAAGGATTTCCTTTCAGAGTTGGAGTCTCGGGTTGCTGATGAGTGGCTGGCCTTTATCATCCTGCCGCGCCGTTGGGAAGATAACCTCTATCTGCGCTGCGATTCAGGCTATACACGCGGTGAATTTCAGCGCACCTTCTCGGTGATCAATGCCCTCAAAGCTGGGCGCCAAATCTGCGAGATCATCCAGGCCGCCCACGAAAAAAGCATTGTCTATCTGGACCACAAGGTGCTGCATTATTTTTGGAACGAACCCCGCCAGCAAGTCTTCGTGCTGGATTGGAACATCGGCCGCCTGGTTTCAAACGGCAACGCCCAGGATGTGTACGAATTTGATGTGCTCCAATTCAGTGCCCGTGCGCTCCATCACCTGCTCACCGGGCGGCAGGCGCCTGGATCAGTGAATGTTGGCCCAAATAGGCCGGAAGAGATCCAGAATGCACCCGTCAAATATGAGCCCATTTGGACCTTTGATGATCACAAACGGCTTAACGAGAATGAAATGGATGTGTTAGGCAGGGCAATCCAGGGCGATTACAAAACTGCCAAAGAATTAGCCCTCGATCTGCAGATCCTGATTGAAGCGCGCCAATCGGCCGCCTGACACACCTGTTTAAGAAAGGAAACGCATGCTACCTGACCTTATCTTAAGGGCAAAGGACGTTCTCAGCCAATCCCAACCCACAGATCAGGCGTTGATGGAGGTTGAAAATGCGCTCAGTGCATATCTTGAAGCCTTAGCCACCGAACGCATTTCTGGACCGGTGGACTTTATCGAATTGGAACATGCCAACCGCTTGCTGCGAGAGATCCGCCGCGAACGTTCCCGGCGTTTGGCTGAAACACAATCCCAAAAGGCAAACGAGGTGCCTGAAGAAACGCCCGAGGAGTCTCCGACCCAAACGCCAGAAACGCCCAGTATTTCACCCCAACTCGGTGAAGATGATAGCTATGACCCCTTGCGAAAATTCCTCAGCTCGAGCCATGATCCTGAAGCTGAAGCATTAATGGACTCCGCTGAAGAAGCCTTCTACGCAGGTAATTACCAGAAGGCGATCCCGTTGTTTGAACGGGTATTGGGGATTGAACCAACCTGGTCACGCGCCCAGGAACACCGTGATGAAGCCGAAGAATTCCTTCGTTCTGGGAACATTCCATCGGTGGCTTTACCACCGGAGGCGGGTAAAGCCTATGGCAAAGCCCAATCTGCCGCCCGGGTTTTCCGTTACCAGACTGCCATCGATTACCTGGAAGAAGCTTTTACCAGCCTGAAGGAAACAGGGATCAACCGTTGGCGCGAGGGCGAAGAGCTCCGCCAGGACCTTGAAAACCAGATGCAAGCGCACGAGGTTTATCAAGAAGGTTTGGCGCTGCTCGCCCAGGGTGAGCTGCAAAGCGGGTTATCAAAAATCCAAACAGCTGCCAGCGCGGTCGCGTTGCCAGAATATGTCGACAAGGCAGCTGAGATCCGGGCGGACCTGGCTGCGCTGAATGAAATTGCAGATGTGGTCAACCTGAGTGGGACCATTCCCCCGGCGAAATTGGCAGATATGCGCCAAAAACTGGACCGTCTTTCGGTTAAATACGGTGATATTTCCCAGGTTTCCCGCTTGCGCAACCGCATTGAGGCAATTCTTCCCAATATTGTGACGGCCCTGGTCGAAGACATCCAGCGCCACAAACGCCAGGGCGATTCAGCCAGCACCATCAAATCAGCCAAAAACGCATATGCTGAAGCAGAAGGTGCACTCAACAACCTCCAGACCCTGCAACCCGATCACCCTTTGCGCCGCTCATTGGCAGCAGAGGTCCAGGAGTCACAGGAACAAATCAGTACGTTGGAAGACAGCCTGGGCCGCGCCAATGAATCCCTCCAGAGTGAAAATCGTTTCTTTCCACGCACGGCCTATCTGATCAGCAAACCCTTACGGGTTCGCTTTCCCCAGGATCCAGACGTGCTGGAACTGAAACGCCGTCTGCGATGGTACCATATCACCCTCTACGGCGGCGGTGGTATTGCCGGGATCATCCTGATCCTCGTCTTGTGGTATGGCGGGCAGGGGATTGCCGGCGCAGTGCGTCAACGCCAACTGGCGTTAACCCCATCGCCAACCGTCACAGCCAGTATCACCCCGACCAGCACCATCACACTCACACCCACGGAAACCAGCACACCCGCACCTACAATCACGGAGACGCCCTTTTACACACAGACCCCCACGCCGGTCGTCACCGGGACCGCATTGCGAGACCTGTTTGCCCGGCAATCCTGTTACGAGGGATTCCGTTCAACAGGGTTCATCCCTGAAGGCGCGGTGGTGACGTTGCTCTCGCTTCCTGAACGTGTGTTTGATAACTTGAACCGGGAATGTGTATTAATCGAATATCGCGCTATAGAAACCAATATACTTGGTTATATCCTGATAATGGATTTAACTTTCCCCTAAAATCCCACATTAAACAAGAAACCGGCATTATTTCTGCCGGTTTTTTCATTTAAAAGCCTCGTGTTTGACCTTCCCAGGGGGGATCCTTGCCTTCCCTGAATTCGTGCACCCCGGGTCCACCCAAGCGCTTTAATCGCCAAATGCCATACACATAACTCAGCACCAAAACCGCGATGGTCACCGGCCAGCCCAAAACGAAGTTTGCCCACCCCAGGGTCGTGGCATCCCCCCGACGGTATAGCAGGATCTGGATCACCAGCCTCACCGCGATCAACAGTGCCCACATCCAGGTCACCTCTAGGTAAGCGGGTTTCACATCCCAGCGCCAAAACCAGTCCAGCGGCCAGCCCCGTGTCAGATGACTGAGCCAGGCCGCCAGCGGTTTACCGATGCAGATGCTGACCAGCGCGACCAAAGACAGCAGTGCGCTGCCAATGATAGCCGGTAAAAAATAGCTGGATGCATTCTGTGTCAGTAAGGCTAAGCCGGCTGCCAATCCAACCCCCAGAAACCCACCCAAGGCATAATACCAGGATTGCTTACGAAGGATCCGCAGGGCTGCCAGGGACAAGGCTATCCCCAGGGCTGCTAAAACAGCAACCTCCAGGCTGAAGAAGGCATTGGCCAAAACAAATACCAGCGGCGGCAGCAGTGCATCTATGGTCCGGCTGGATAGCACCGATTTCAGTTCTTCGCCAATTTCCTGTGTTTTTCCCATCATGTGTCCAATTCTCAGTAAAAGCGCTGTCTACACGGGAAGCACCAGAATGATGCCGAAGACGATTTCGACGATCACACTGATGATATTCGATTGGACCACGGATTTATCCACAAACATAGAAATAAAGCGCACCACGCCCACCAGCAGGTAAGTGACCCCCAGCATCGTATAGGGCTGCGGGGACCGGAAATACAGCGCCATCACACCCAACCCGATAAAAAATGCGCCTAAGATGGACCGGATCTCGGTGATCCCGCGGCCGCCTTCTGCGCGCAGACCCGTGAACCCATACACCGCTTCAGGCCTAACCAGGGAAATCAAGCCGGTCGCGATGGTCCCGATTGCCACAATGATTTTTAAGAAATTCAATACACTTGCCATCATGCCTCCGATCTATCTACGGGACTTTTTACGAGCCTGGATGTATTGCTCTGTTCGTCCACCCAGGAAGAACCTGACCCAATCCCCTTTGCTGGTGTAAAGCGCCACCAAGAGATACACAGCCCCGGTGAAGAAGCCCAGCACCATCATTAATAGGATCCAGATCACCGCCATCAGGACCTTCGTCTCCCTGAAGGCAATCCAGATCGAAAACAGTGCGAAACCGACATATAAATCCACAAAGGAGACCAGTCCCCACGGGTTAGCCAGTAATTCTCCACCATCACGCGCAAAATCACCGGCAATAAATCCGTTTAACAACGCAGCAGTCATGGCAATCACGCCTAACCAACCAATAATTTTTGCAATTTTCATTTCATTCCTCATTCCTCATAACTAACGAACATTGAAAAAGCGTAACTGCTCAGGTAGCCCTGCTGCTGAAGGGTGGGGGGTGTGGTGTGGCGGCTTCGCCGCCACACCACACCCCCCTATTCCCTCGCAGACTGAGTAGTTACGAAAAAGCAATAAAAACTACGGGAGCCACCTGCTCAAGCCCTTCTTTTCCGGCTCCACATGGGATGAGCTTTCGAGCCAGTTCACGCAAACTGCGCCGGGACCAACGTGCGAGCCAAGTGATGGTGTGACCCCAGAGACCAGGGGTTCGGGCATATCGGGATAGGCTTCGTATAATTTCTGGATCAGCGTATTCACCTGCTCAGGTGCATTGGCATGGGTAATCCCAAACAGCTCGGCGTTGGGGAATTTTTCCATGGCCACATTCACCACTTTTTCAAACGCCTTACTTTTCGTGCGGGCAATTTCCATCCTGGAGGTGCGGTTGTTCATTTTGAGGATTGGTTTGATCCCCAGGACACTGACTACATTATATTGGATGGAGCTCATCCGACCGCCGCGCAATAAATAGTCAATCGTATCCAGCTTGGCAAAGGCGTGGGCGCGGATGATGGCCTCATCGATCACTGCCTGCACCTCTTCCACTGATTTGCCTTCAGCGGCAGCCTGGGCGGCCTTGATCACGATAAAACCTTCAGCCATGGTCAGGTTACCTGAATCAATCGGGATCACTCGGGCGCGCTGATACTGTTCAGCAGCCATTTCTGCCGATTGGTAGACCGCGCTCAGCGATTTTGAGATATGGATGGAAAAGATCGTGGTCGCCCCCTGATCAACCAGTTGGTCATAGATTTGCTCGTATTGGGCCGGTGAAGGCGCAGCAGTAGTTGGGTGTGGATGGGCTGTGGGAAGCGCTTCGTAAAATTCCTTGCGTGTCAGGTCAATGTTATCCCGATAACTTTTACCGTTGAGGGTAATGTACAATGGGATTACCGTGATCGGCAATGACTTCAGGAGTGCTGCAGGAATATCACTGGTGGTGTCGGTTACGATTTGTATGCTCATTACTCGCCTTTCTTAAGTGATTGAAAAAAGTCTATTTATAAAACCCGGTCTATTTTTCATCAATATTATAATTTCTTTTATAACTATTCAGCGTGCGAAGGGATAGGGGGGTGTGGTGTGGCGGCGAAGTTGCCACACCACACCCCCCACTCTTCAGCAGCAGGACTGCCTGAGCAGGTACATTCTTTTTTGATTAACACCCTTGACTGTAAAAGGTTCTTTAGGTGGATGGATCGTATGTGAATCCATGTATCTCATCACCTTTCCAACCCTTTAAGCATTGAGAATAATGCTGGGTTAGGTAAGCATCATCAAAACTAGAAACACCGCTTGCTCTCTGAACTTCACGTACATGATACTTAATCATAACTTACCAGTAATCTACCTGCTTGCTGACTCGTCCACTAAAAAGAAAAACCGGTATTAACCAAACCCATCACAACCGGGCACAGGAAACAAACCATCAACACCACCAGCACGATACCCACGATTAAGCTGGCTGTCATTTTTCGCATGCCTTGCGAGAGCACGGCTTCCTGTGGATTCTCGGGGTTATAAAACACAGTTGTAACGCTATCAACCGGGTAGGTTTCCAGAAAAGTTTCAGCTTTTTGCCGGGATGGGAAATCAGGTTCGCTCCCGAATGAGACGCGTTTTCCTTGATAATGATTGCCATCGACCTGGTATTCAAAATGCACCTCAGGAATATACCGAACCCGGTTGTTGTCGTCATCATCGATCTCATCAATCCGGATCTGTTGACCGGTGATCTTGCCAGGTGCCGATGGCCATACTGTGCTGGCCTGGGCTTTTTGTTTATTGCGCAGGTATTGCACGATCAAAACCACCCCAATGGCACCCAAGGCCAGGGCAAATAATCCAGCACACTGCATCGCCACCAAGCTTCCTGTGAATAAATTGCTCATGATTTGCCTCCGAGTCCCTGTTTTGACTAGCGAAATATCACCGGCAAACGAAATGACCATGAAATGTGGTACGCATTAACTATTTTACATTCGGTTTCTTTTCCTGTAAATATGTCATGCGACCTCAAGCAAGCCGACCCTTTATCCCGGCACTTTTTTTGATGACTCAACACAGAAACGCTAACGAAAAAATACCCCCGCATCCGTACCTTTATCTCGGATGAAGGGGTATCTAAACTCACCTTCCTTGATTAATCAATCCGATGGATCAAATGACGATCATCGCATTATGTACCCCGCCCAGGTTGAACGGCATTAACGCCCATTGATCACCGTAATCTTCTGAAAACCATACCTGGCCATTGCCCAATCCGGCGTATACATGACCGGGCTGCTCAGGCACGACCGCCAGTTCATAAGCCATATAATCCAGGGGTTCAGGTAATCCCCCGGAGAGTTGTTCCCAGGGTGCATCTCCGTTCTTTCGGTAAAGATGGGCATTAGCTCGGCCATCATTATGCCCGGGTGGCGAAAATTCACCTTTCAGTAAATTCGCCTGTTCCGCAGCAGATAAGTACCACACCTCGGGTCGTTCAGGATCAGCAGCGACTGCCCAACCATACTTGGCGCCGATACCCTCTTTCGGTTTGCGCCAATCCAGCCCCCCGTTCTGACTGAAGGCAACCCCGCTCATTCCGCCGGCTTCATAAGCCCAATTGCCGTCTGTGTGGTGAAAAATCAGCGAATGGCAGTCCCGGTCGCTGCCCCGCAGATGTTTGGACCAGGTGCGTCCACGGTCATCCGAGCGCATCACCGCACCCAATTCGATACCTGCTAAAATAACCTCTGGGTCATCGGGTGAAACCGCCAGGGCATTGATATAAGGTGTAATGCCAGGCGAGTCAGCCGGAGAAAACCACCACCATTGTCGCGTGCTGCGAATCGCCTCAAGCTCGTTCCAGGTTTCCCCCCCATTCCGTGTCACATATAACGAAACCGGCTTGCAGCCAGCATACAGTGTCTGCGGATCGGATGGGTCAACCGCCAGGGATTTAACCGGGATACCCTGTAAACCGCTGGATTGCCAACTTTTTCCAGCGTCTCTTGAGATAAGGACGCCATCGTTTTGGGTGCCCATGTACACGGTGTGGGGGTTCTCGGGGTCACGGACCATGCTGTTGATCTTGACCCCTTCCAACGGGCGGGTGACCTCCCAGTGGTCCGCTACTTTTTCCGCTCGGGCTAAAACACGCCCGGTTGCAGCCAACAAAACACGCTCATTTTTCATCATCCACCTCCATGGTTGATTGCGTTTTGGGGAAGCTGCTATGGGACACCAAGAGGTTGATCATGCCCAATACGCTTGATTTAATATAATTTGACTAACAAGATAATACTACTCCATTTTATATGATATGTAAAGGTTTAGTGGATATTTCCTACACATTCTCTCAAAACTCACCATTTATGAAATTATTAGTTGGACTTGAGCGATTTGACTAGCGCAAGAAATCCCCAAAATAAGCGCTTGATTCGTGGAACACCCTTTTAGCGCGGTTCAGAACAGAATGAAAGAGCGCCCCAGATCGAACCACCTGCCTTAGCTCATCTTCAGAAAAGTGATGCCCAATAGATATCCTGGGCTTCATCATTAATTGACCTGGTTTGAGCAGCTGTGTGATCACCTGGCCAAATTCAGCTAAACGTTGCTGGTCAATTTGCTTTTTCCGCAGCCAGGTGATGGGATGCTTAGCCCATTCAGATGAAACAACCCCACTCACAACCGTTGGCATCACCTTTAGATCATTAACATACTTAAAGAACGTATCAAAAACATCCTGCCAGTGATCAAATGCCTGATCTGCACCGGGGTAAACCATCGGGTCCGGATCGCGATGGCCGGAGCCAAAATACACCAGGGTCCCCCCCTCTTTCAAGTGCTGGATAGCATTACGCAATACCAACATCCGTTCGCGAGAATCTTTGCGCGGCGTAAATAAGAAATGCTCATTGGCATGAGGTAATAGTCTAATAAAGGGAATCTCGCTTGCGACGCATTTAATCTTGTGCCCCTCAAGGTTGGCAAACAAAACCAGTGAATCATACGTGCCTGGGTGGTTAGAAGCCACCAACAGCGGCCCTTGTTCAGGGACACGTTCAGCGCCGTGAACTTGAGGAGCCTCACAAAAATGCGTCAGCGCCCAGGCACTGGCGGCAGGCAAGCCCTTGTCTTTGGTGATCTGGTCAAAGGATGCGCCTAAATAAGCCAAGCGATCGGTAACCTTACGGCACAAGCGCCAAAATACCGAATGGGTTAATGTCGTCTTTGGCAACCCCACTGCAGCCACAATTTCATCAACCAACGAGTCACTGAGGTAGGAAACGAGGGTGTTCATGATTGTTATCCAATCACTGGTCAACATCCACCAGAATTAACCAAAATACAACATCGAAGAATGAATGCCACATTCTCTTACTGAAATTATACATATTTAGGTGAAATAATCAACATTCTCATTTGGCCAAGTTCTCCCCCACCAATAAACAACCTATCGCTTACATTATCCGGCTTTGCCCAAAAAGGAATACCACCATCAGGTACACCTGAGTGATCTCCTGTGACCCCTCCAAATCTGCGATTGTACGGCTTGACTTCAACACATGGGATACGCCCTTGCTGTCAACTGCAGTTGGCGAATGCGGTCTTAATCAGCGCCTCTGACAGGGGTCATCCAGGGCACAGTACCTGCTGATCTGGGTTGGGTTTATATCGGCGAGGAAAGACTACCTTTTACGGGTGTAAAACTGGTCAAGGCCTTCGCCCTTATGTGTTAATTCCCTTAGGCGGAGCAATACTTGTGAAACTCAGAGTCTCTGCATTTGCTCTAAAGTTGAAAATTTAAAAGTGCAAACTGTGTGTACAAAACCTTATACATAACCTTGGAAATATAGACAATTCGGATTCGTGTATTTAACAACAAACCACAATATAAAAAGGAGTAAACCCATGTCTAAATTCTTCAAACTGTCCATCTTGGCTAGTATTCTATCAATCGCATTTGTCTTTGCCTTCAGCCCGAGCCCAGCTCAGGCCGCCGGTCATGACGATTTCGACCTGTACGTAAAACACAATATCAACGGTCGCAGCCTGGGTCTTGACAAGGCGCTGCCAGTTGACGTGTATGTCAATGGCGCTAAGGCCTTCACCTTCGAATTCGGCGATAGTGTCGCGACGTCTTTGCCAGCTGGCGAATATGAAATCGAAGTCAAACTGGCCGGGACGGATACCGTCGTAATGAGCCTCGGCCCGACGGAAATTCCTGCAGACGTGAACGTCGCCATCAGGGCAACACTGGGCGCTCAGAAGACCCCAACCCTACGAGTCGTTGTCAAATAAGTAAATTTCTAATCCATTCTGGGTGCCGGTAAGCATATATACCGGCACCCTTTTTTTATGTATCAAATCTATTTGCTCACAATGCCCCAAGGAGTAGTGAGGGAAGTGAGAAATTTCAACATCTGTGATGCTTTTTTGTGTCCACCCTATGCAGCTTCGGCCGGTACTGCAGCGCTTTCACCAAGTGGGTATGGGCGATCTCCGCCTACCCCGCCAAATTCGAGATCGTGTGGCTCAATTTCAACACTCGGTGATACGCCCGTGCAGTCAGCTGCAACTGGCGCATGGCGGTTATCATCAATGGCTGGCAGGCGCTATGAGGGATTTTGTCATACACATATGCCCAAGTTATAAGATGATAATATATTTATAATCCAAGAACGATCATAATTGCCTCCAGAATGGCTGAAAGCGTCTCTGAGTCTACTTTCCCAATGCTATGAATAAAGCGTTCAACAGAAAGAGAACGAATTTGAAATGCATCTGCAGCAGATAAATTTTTAAGACCGTTGTTTTTGCTTGGTTCGATTTGGACCAACCAGGGGGCCTTTGAGTATTGATCTTTCCAGGTTGTTATGGGAACGATTATACGCAATGGAAGGACACCAATCTCATCAACGCTTACAATGACTGCCGGACGTGATTTCTTGATTTCAGCACCGACGGTTGGGTCGAGATTTATTAACCAAATTTCTCCCCTATGCATGAATGTCTTCACCATCTAAGGCTGTAAAGGCTGTCAGATCTTTATCAGTCGTGTAATCAACCAGCAATGCCTGTGCAGCAGCAGCCAATGTTGATTTTTGATGCTTTTCAATTTGTTCATCTAGCATAATACGAACAAGTTCTGAAAAAGTGCGATTTTCTTGTTCAGCTATCTCTTTCAGAATTCGTTTCTGTTCATCTTCTAACATGATTTGCGTACGTTCCATCAGGCAACTCCTTTATACACTCTTTTATTACACATATATTATACACAATAAAACACCATACATCAAGTGATTGGAATAAATAAATTGAAATTGTGCCATTCTGTTGACCGGTGTCCTTCACCATTGAGAAATACAGACTGCCTGTCTACTTTTTCCCCCACTACACAAGCAAATCATTATTAATAACAGTCATAACATACATCAAATCCACTTCGGCCGGAACTGAAGACCTTCTGCCAGGTGAACCAGGGTGATCTCCCCCGACTCAGCCAAATTCGCTATCATCCGGCTCAGCTTGAGGGCACGGTTATTAGCCGCTCTGTCAGTTGCAGTTGGCGCGTGGCGGTCACCGTCAATGCCTGGCAGGCATCATCCATCTGTAGAGTGCGGTCTGAAATCAGTTCTCGCTGCTCTTTATTACCCCCGAAGCGAAGCGGAGAGGGACCCGACCGAGCGAGAACTAAGGTAATTATTTATATTACCGAAATTCCACAACAGTGTTAATTAATTCCAGAAAACATCCAGGGCAATCGCAAAGTAAATTTTTGGAACGAAACCAAACATCCTAACCAATTGTTTTTTGAAATTTAGTATGAGGACCCACCCCAACCTCTCCCTACTCGAAGAGTGCTTCGCGAAAGGAAGGGGCTTAAAGTCCCTTCCTTTCAGGGAAGGGATTTAGGGATAGGTAGAGAATTTAATTTAATGATAATCCTGTTGCTTGTGTGTGAAATTTCTATGAAATCCAACATTTGTTCCCAATTGCTCCCGAAACAAGAAGGATTTAGACTAGATGTAATTAGGCCTAGAAATTTTTAGACTTTGCGATCGCCCTGAGAAAACATCTTATTCACTTAATCAATATGGTGTGGTATGCTTTCATAGTCCAAGTTGAACCATATAAGATTTCAACAGGCCGGGATATTATCCTGGTTTTATTTTTTAAACACCGCTCCAGCTCACTTAATGGTGTTACCGCAATGGCGGGTGAGGGAGCGGACACGGATGTAAA
>Ga0114946_10002492_pt1 | contig 12649 bp, 10 predicted proteins | sample WalLakDeSediment_FD_88676 | JGI IMG/M metagenome (GOLD analysis project Ga0114946, IMG submission 88676) | Lake sediment microbial communities from Walker lake, Nevada to study Microbial Dark Matter (Phase II) - Walker Lake 11/02/13 Deep Sediment | ecosystem: Environmental > Aquatic >...
TGGTCGGCGGCGGAGAAGTCCCAACGGTCGATCCCGAGATCCAGGGCCAGTCGGAACGCCCCCCGGGAGGTGGCGACGCCTCCGCCGAAACGCTGCAGCCGAAGCTCCAGTTCCTGTTCCGACTGCTCCCGGCCGGCAAGGAAATACGTGCTGGTCAAGGGAAGGAGTTGGACGAACCCTCGCGCAGTAAGATCAATCTCGCCGGGACGGCTCGCCCAGGCGCCGTCGTTGACCACGCCGGCGAGCAGCAGCCGGAGCTGCTCCCCTCGGCCGCGGAAGTTGAAGTCCTGGATTTGGAGACCGCCCAGGGGGACGGGAAAGGCGAACCCCGGGTCAAACACCGCCCCGGCCAGAAGGAAGCGCTGCCGGGGGCGCGGGGCCGGCCCCGGGATCCTTCCGCCCCGCCCGTCCGGGGCCAGGGGGACGATGCCGGCGGGGGTTTCGCGCAGCATGGGCCGGGGGCCGGCGTGGGCGGCCCGGAGTTCCTGTTCGAAGGCCTCCGGGCTGAGAAGATGGTCGGTCACCGTGACCTCCCGCCGCACGGTGACCGTGCGGCCGAAGGCGGCCACCAGATCGTCGGCGGCGACACTGATGGGCAGCCAGAAGGTGTCGCTTCCCTCACGGCGTGGAGCCAGCCGGGTCAGGGAACGGGTGGCCCGCACCTCGCCGGGAAGCCGCTCCCCGATCTCCTCCAGCGCCAGCAGGCCGTAGGTCTCCTCGTCGATCCAGGCGCGCCCGCGCCGCTCCTCACCTTCGCCACCCGAGCCCTCGAAGTGCAACAGAAACGCCGGGCGACCCTCCCAGTTCTCCCGGCCGGCCAGGCGGTAGGCGAACCCCGTCTGCAGCCGGACCGCCAGCGGCGGCACCTGGGGCCTCTGGGGCTCCAGCAATGGGAGTTCCGGCAGGTCTTCGGGCTTCCAACGCACCCCTTCCAGCCAGGCCTCGGTGATCTCCCAGTCGGCGGCGCCGCCGGACTCGGCGAAAACCGGCCCGGCCAGGGTGACCTCCAGGCTGCGGCCCAACTCTGCGATCCACACGCGGACCACCAGCCGCTGCCGGGCCTGCCACCGGGGCAGTGCCCGCGTTTGCCGCACCACGGCCCGGTGATGGCGGGCCAGCACCTCCTCCACCCGCTAGGGGCGCTCGCCGGCCACCCCGACCAGTTCCCGTAGGGCGGTCACCGGACGGGACACCACGAGCACGCCGCCCGCCGGTACACTCTCGGGGATCACGTAGCCGGTGTTCCCGCCGACCCGCCCCGGCGCGAGGGTCTCCCGCCCCTGGGCAGAGATGACCTCGCTCTCGCCGTGCCATGTCCCGGGCAAAACCACCAGGCCGCCGGGGAAGCCGGCGGGCAGGCCGACCACGGTGGCCAGGTCCGCTTCCCGCATGGCGGTGGGGAGAAGCCCGTCCTGCCACCCAGCCGCATCACGTTCGGGCAGCAATCCGGCGAGCACGTCCGCCAGGCCCTGCGGCGGATCCGGCACGACCACCGCGGCGGCGCCGGCCGCCAGGGCAGCCACAGCCGCCCCTGGGTCCGGAGCCCTGACCACCAGCGGCACCCCGATCAGGGCTTGGCGGAGGTACTCCAAGCCGTCCAGGTCGGGGGCCGGGTCGGGCAGGAAGCCATCGAGGTAGGGCAGGAGTTCCGCGGGGGGAGCGGCCGAGGTCCCCACCACCGGCACGCCGACTGCGGCGAGTTCGACCAGCCAGGCCAGGTCGGCCTCGGTAACGGTCTCACCGGGGCCGGGCAACTCCGCCAGAAAGCCGGGGGAGGCCTCGGCCGGCATCTCCAGGCGGGGCGCCACCACCCAGGGATGCTCGCGCGACTCCGGGGCCGGAATAACCACCGGCAGCGCGGCGGCGGCGGCTAGAACCAGGGGCCCAAGCACCGGCGCCTAGGGCCTCGCGGCGGGAGATTCCCAGCTCGACACGGGCGAGCCCCTGTCAGAAGATGAGGTGCTGATTGTAAAACTCCTCGGGTGTGACCTGCCCGGTCGCCAGGGGGGCAGCATCCTCGGGACTCAGCCTGAAGGTTCCTGCCTCACGCCCCGCCTCGTTGAGCAAAAGGATCTCGATCCTGGGCGGCATGGTCTCCAGCTTCTCCCCGGCCAGGATGTGGTAGACGCGGGTGATGGACTGAAGCGCCCGGTTGACCTCCGCCAGTCCCCCCACCTGCACCTCGATGAAGAGGTATTCAGGCCTTGTGCCCCGGCTGATGCGGTGAAAGAAGAGCTTTTCCTGCTCCAACCCGTGGGAGAAGACCCGCTCCACCTGCCGATCCCGGTAGGCTCCGGCCCGGAATTGGATGCCGGGCGTGGGGGTCGGCAGGGCGGCGTCGCCCTCTGGTCTGCCCATGCCCAGACGAAGCTGCCCAAGCGCGGTGATCGGCGGCGTCGGGGTCGGAGTGGGAGGGATCTCCATGGAATCCACCCAGTCCAGGGGAACGGCGTCCCCCAGGGCCCGGGCATTGAGCTTCTCGGTCGCATCCACGTCGATCTGGCTCAGGGGCAGAGAGGTGAGAGTTCCGCTGCGCAGCTTGAACACCACGTTGGAACCGCGGACCTCGTATTTCTCCTGGGCCACCACGCGACTCCCGTTTCGCAGCACAATCACGTAGGCGGCGTGTGCCCACGCAGCGATCAGCATGGCTACCAGACCGAGCAAGAGAGTTTTCTTCACGTTGACAACCTCCTCGCCTCAGCTAGTATAGCTCTGCCCGGGGGGATGGAATGCTCATCGTCATGACCGCCGCGGCAACCCGGCAGGATTTGGACCGGGTTACTGCGATTATCGAAGAAAAGGGGTACCGGCCGCACCCGATCCCGGGAGCGCAGCGGGTTGCCATCGGCGTTACCGGCAATACCGAACCCATCAATCCTGTCCTGTTCGAGAATCTGCCCGGGGTACTGGAGGTGATCAGTGTCTCCCACCCATACAAGCTGGTCGGGCGGGAGGCCAAACCCGAGGACACCATCGTCCGGGTAGGCGGGGTCGGGATCGGAGGCGGGAGCTTCGTGGTCATCGCCGGACCCTGCGCGGTGGAGTCCCCGGAGCGCACCCTCGCGGTGGCCCGCGCCGTCAAGGAAGCCGGCGCCCACATCCTGCGAGGCGGCGCCTTCAAACCTCGCACCTCTCCCTACTCCTTCCAGGGTATGGGCAAAGCGGGCCTGGAGATCCTCGCCGCAGCACGGCGCGAAACCGGACTTCCGGTGGTCTCCGAGGCCATGGACGAGGCCTCCCTGGAGCTGGTGGTGGAGTACTGCGACATGATCCAGATCGGCGCCCGCAGCATGCAGAACTTCCCGCTGCTGCGGCGCTGCGGCCGAACCTCCAAGCCGGTGCTGCTCAAACGCGGCATGGCGGCGACGGTGGAGGAGCTGCTGATGGCCGCCGAGTACATTCTGGCCGAGGGCAACTACAACGTGGTGCTGTGTGAACGGGGCATCCGCACCTTCTCCGACCATTGCCGGAACACCCTGGATCTGGCGGCGGTGCTGACCGTACAACGGCTTTCCCACCTGCCCATCATCATCGACCCCTCCCACGCCACCGGCCGGCGCCACAAGGTCATCCCCATGGCCCGTGCCGGCGCCGCCGTGGGCGCCGACGGCGTCATGATCGAGGTTCACCAGAACCCCGGCAACGCGCTCTCCGACGGCGTCCAGGCGGTCATGCCTGCGGAACTGGCCCAATTGATGGCCCAGCTTCCGGCCATCCTTCCCCTGACCGGCCGTCGCCTGGCGGAGATGCTCGCCATCGGCGCCTGATCGAGGGGGGCGCATGTTACACATCCTGCTGATTCTTCTGCTGGCCGCCGCTGCCTCGCCGTCAGTGGCGGATGCTCCGTTTCCCCTGCCCGGACAGCGTGGGGTCTGTGTCACCGAATGGGACGGGGGCGAGAGGATCGAGATCCCGTTGGAGGTGCTGGGAACGCTGGAGGGAACCGGGCCGGACCGCGATGCGCTGCTGGTCCGCCTGCTTGACCCGCGCTTCGCCGACTCGGGACTGGCCGCCGGGATGAGCGGCTCACCCGTCTACGTGGACGGCGCCCTGGTGGGCGCCATCGCTTTCGGCTGGCCCTTTGCCCGGGAACCCCTGGCGGGAGTCACCCCCATCGAGCGCATGCGGGAGATCCGCCCAGCCGAGATGGTCCGCGCCGGGATTCCGAACCGGGCGCCCATCGTCCTGAGCCGGATCTCGGCCCTGGCGACCGGTGACACAACCCCCGAGGAGATCCTTTCAGATCTGCCCCGACTCAACGCCGGCCAGCGGGTGGCGGTCTCACTCAGCGGTCTCCCGGTGCCCGACCCGTTTGGCGCCGCCGTGCTGCAGACTGTAGGTCTCGAGGCAGTGATCGGGGGCGGCACTGCCACAGACGCCTCCATCCCGGAAGCCGGCGAGATGGTCGCCGCGCTGCTGGCCTGGGGCGACGCGACCATCGCCGCCGCAGGTACCGTCACCAGCCGCGACGGGGACTCGCTGCTGGCCTTCGGGCATCCCCTCTTCGGCCTCGGCGACATCCGCCTGCCGGCTGCCCGGGCCCGGGTCCTGGCCGTGCAGCGCTCCTTCCAGATCGCGTTCAAGGTCTCCCAGACGGGGCTGCCTTTCGGCGCCGTTGTGGCGGATCGCCCGGCCGGCATCCTGGTGGACGCCACGCAGACGGTGGAGGGGCTTCCCCTGTCGGTCAGGGTTCGCGACGGCGCCGGTGAGCACACCTGGGAGTTCGCGGTGGCGCCGGTCCCCCTGCTGCAGCCCCTGCTGGTCACCTTCCTGGTCAACGCCAGTCTAGCCGCCCGCGGAGCTGCATTGGGTGACACAACGGTCACCATGGTGCAGACCGTGACCCTGGAGGACGGCCGTACGCTCACCCTTCGCCACGCCTTGCAGGGACCCGACTCCCGAGCCCGTACTGCAGCACTGGCCGGCGCCTTGACCGACCTGCTGACCAACTCCCCCTTCCCCGGACCGCGGATTCGACGGATCGCGGTGGAGCTTGAGCAGCGCGAGGAGGCTCCGGGCATGCGGATCGTCCGGGTCTTCCCAGCCCGCACCTCGCTGCGGGCGGGACAACAGTTGGCAGTCACGGTGGTGCTGCAGCCGCGCGGCGGCGACCCGGTGGAGCAGAAGCTGCTGCTGACGGTGCCGGCCACCACTCCGCCCGGACCCCTGGATCTTATCGTCGCCGATGGCGCCGCCTGGGGCGACTACCAGATCCGGCAGCAGGGGGTTTCTCCGACCCGATTCGAGGATCAGCTGGCCGCGCTGGCCCTTCTGGAACCCGCCACGAACCTGGTAGCGGCCCTGGAATCCAGGGATCGCGGCATCACCGTGGCGGGACGGCCCCAACCTTCGCTGCCTCCGTCCTGGGCGGCGACCCTCGCCATCGGCCTGGGCCGAACGGGGGTCCAGCGCCTGACCACGGCGCCGGTTGCCGTGACCCGGTGGCCGGCCCCGGAACCCCTTGCCGGCGCGGTCCGCATTCCTCTCACCATCCTGGATGGTCCCGGGGATGAGGACGCCGCCCGCGGGAATCGCAGCCAGCCATGAGCCGGCTTGCAGTCCGTGGGGGCATTGCTCGCCGGCGGTTGGATGCTCCGGCGGAGCGAATCTTGCCGTGCGCCGGCGCCGGCCACCGCGGTGCGGGTGAGCAGCAGTTCCCGCTCGCTGCCGTTTCGCTGGGTGGGACCAGGAGGAAGACATCATGAATTCTCGCGTCATGGCCTTCGTGACGGCAGTGATCCTGGCCGCGACCACAGCGGCTGCCCAGACGCGCAGCTTCGTGCTCGACACCCCGGCCTCCCTCGCCGGCGCCACAGGCTCCGGCGTCGCCGTCCACCCCGACGGCGCCCTGCAGCCGATCCCGGCCCTGAAGGAGGTGGCGGCGTTCGAAGAACCCCTGGGACTGGCACTGACCGTGGACAGCCAGGGCTTCGCCTGGGTGGGGACCGGTCTCCCGGCCCGCGTATGGCGCATCCAGGGCGAGTCCAAGGAACTGATCGGGGAAGTGGAGGCCGACCAGATCACGGCGCTGCTGGCCGCTCCTGACGGCGCCCTTTACGTGAGCACGGCGGCGCCCTCGGCCCTGTGGAGGATACCCGCCCGATCCCGTAAACTTGAACGGGTAAGTCCTTTACCGGAGGGAAACCTCTGGGACCTGGCGTGGTTCAGGGGAGAACTGATTCTTGCGGCAGGCAATCCCGGACGCCTGCTGAGGCTGAGCCGAGCGGGCCTGGTCCTGGCCGCCGAGATCCCCGATGCCCACGCGCGGTGCCTCGCCGTGAGCGGCGACGTGCTGCTGGTGGGCACCTCGGGCAAGGGACTTGTCATGCGCTGGGACGGCACGACCCCGCCGGGCGTGCTCTTCCAGTCCGCGTTCACCGAGATTGCCTCGCTGGCCGTGGGTGACGGCGGCGTGGTGTGGGCCGCGGCCCTGACGGGCGATCCCACCCTCGGTCGTCCTCCTGCTCAGTCGGCCGGAGAGGCCACCGTTACCGTGACCACCGGCGATACCCCGCCGCCGCCGCCGACCACGCCTCGGGGCCCGGCCACCTCGGAAATCCTGCGCATTCTCCCGGTTGGCGCCGGGGCCACGGTCCATCGCTTCACCAGGGAGCTGGCCGGCACCGTGGAGTGGGGCCTCGGGGGGGTGCTCATCGGCACCGGTCTGGAAGGACAGCTCTGGCATCTGGTGCAGGGCAGCGCCATTCGGCTGGATACGGTCGACGCCGCCCAGGTGGTCCGGATTGCCGCCGGCGGCGAGTGGGTCCTGACCCAGGGCCCCATCCGCCTCCTGCGTCGTACGGGGCCACCCGCCGGAACCCTGTCATCCCCGGCACTGGACGCAACCCAGCCGGCGCGCTGGGGCCGATTCCTGGTGCGACCGGGGATTCCAGCTCCCCAGCGCTGCACCATCCGTTTCCGCTCCGGCGCCACCGGAACTCCCGACGACACCTGGAGCGCCTGGTCGCAACCCGTGCCATGCGCCGAGGGCAGCGCCGGGGCGCCGCCGGCCCGCTACCTGCAGTGGCAGGTGGAGGTGGCCGGCGCGAAGGAAAGCCGCCTGGACCAGGTGGTTGTGTTCTACCGCCAGGTGAACCAGCCGCCGGAGATCCGCGAGTTCCGGGTGCACGAACCGGGGGAGATCTTCCTGCGCACCCCGCCTCCGGCGGATCGGGTCGTGGAGCTCACCCATCCCGATCTCTCCGGCATCTTCACGACCTTGAGCGATGAGCCCCGGGATTCGCCCGACCGGTTGGGCAAGCGCTACTACCGGGTCGGCTTCCGCACCCTTTCATGGCGCGCCGAGGATCCCAACGGCGACCCCATGCTGTTCACCGTGGAGGTGCAGCGGGCCGGAAACGATCACTGGTGGACGATCCGCCGCGATCTGGACGCCGTAAACCTGGCCATCGACACCCAGGCACTGGCTGACGGCCTGTACCGGTTCCGGCTCACAGCCACGGACTCCCCCGCCAACCCGGAGGAACCGGCTGAGGCGACCACCGTCTCCTCCTGGGTGGTGGTGGACAACACACCGCCGCACATCACCTTGGAGCGAAGAGGTGACGAGTGGCACGTCACCGTGGAGGACGAACTGTCGCCGCTGATCCGGGTGGAGTGGAACCGGAACGCCGAACGATGGTTCCAACTCCAGCCCCAGGACGGTGTGCTGGACGGCCGGCGTGAGACATTCCGTATTCCCGCCGTCCGCGGGCGTCACGTTCTGGCCGTACGGGCCGTGGACGCCCAGTTCAACCGCACCACGGTGGCCGTGGAGGAGGCGCCGTGACCAACGAACCTGTCAAGGCGGTGTACCCGGGAACGTTCGACCCCCTGCACCGGGGCCACGTGGACATCGTCCGCCGGGCTACCGGCCTTTTCTCCCAGGTGGTGGTAGCCGTGCTCGAGAACACGGAGAAACGCCCTTTGCTGCCCACTCCGGACCGGGTCTCCCTCATCCGCGAGGCGCTGGTCAAGCTCCCGGGGGTCGAGGTCACATCCTTTTCCGGGCTGCTGGTGGATTTCCTGCGCCGCACGGGGGCCCGGGTGGTGCTGCGGGGCATGCGCGCCGTGTCGGACTTCGAATACGAGTTCCAGATGGCGCTCATGAACCGGCGGCTGTGGCCTCCGGTGGAGACGGTGTTCCTTACCCCCAAAGAGGAGTACATCTACCTCTCCTCCCGGGTGGTCAAGGAAATCTGGGCCTTGGGGGGCGACGTCTCAGGCCTGGTGCCCGAAGCGGTTCACGCCCGCCTGGAGAGGCTGCGCGAACCGCTTCGGTAACAACTCAAGCTTCGACGAAAAGGTTAGAACTCGAACATCTCTCCTTCGAGAACGTCCGAGAGCTGACGCATCACCGCGCCGGTCACCGCCGCCGAGGCCCCGGTCATGATGGCCCCGCCCCGGGCGCGGCCGATCAGGAATCCCAGGCCCGCGGCGACCGCCACGGAAACCATGGGGTGCCGGCGGACCAGGTCGCGCCAGTCGATCTCACGCGGGAGCACCCGGTCCAGCAGGAAGTCCGCGTTGAGCCGCTGGCGGCTTTCCCGGCCGGCTGGTGAACCCTCCTCGTCCAGGTCGAGATCACCCTTGGAGCCTTCCAGGTCATCCATCAACTCGTCCGGCTCGACCTCGGATGACGCCTTTCGACGAGGCATGAGCTCACGACTCCCTGGGCCGAACCAGGTAGCCCACGGCGAATCCAACCGCCAGGGCAATGAGCAGGGACTTGGCCGGATTGTTCCGGATGTATTCCACCACGTCGTCCCTCATCTCCTTGACGTCGACCTCCTGCAGCTTCGCCTTGAACTTGGCGTAGCCCTTCTTGACCTCGGCAGAGACCTTTTCAAACCTGTCCCTCGCCTTCTCGTAGAGCTCCTCGGCCATTTCCCGGGACCGGCCGTACAACTCGCCCATCTTCTCCCGGGCAGCTTCCAGGTGCTTCCGCGCCTCGCCCAGGTACTCGCTGGCCTTCTCGTAAGCCTCGACCGAGCGGGTCTTGAGCTTGCCGTAGCCCTCTCCCAGGGTCTGGCGGGCCTGGTCGACCAGGCTCTCGGCGTAGGCGATGGTCTCCTTGGTCCCTTCCAGGATATCGTCAACCTTCTCTTCGACCTGGTCGATCTTTTCTTCCACTGCCGAAGCGGACTTCCTGCCTGGAGCGGCGGTCTTCTTCTCGTCAGTCATGGGACTCTCCTTTCGTAGCGTTACATTTCACAGTATACCCGCTCCCCCCTGCCGCGTGCAAGGAACCGCCGCGATTCCGTCGCAATCGCAGCCGGAGGACTCCGCAACCTCCCGTCTGCCGCCGTCAAGGGGTAAGATGAATCCATGGCCACGCTCACGTTCCTCGGTGCGACGGGATGTGTCACGGGATCGCGCTACGTCCTCGACGTTCATGGCAAGAAGATCATGGTAGACGCTGGGTTGTTCCAGGGACCCAAGGAACTGCGCCTACGCAACTGGAACCCGTTCCAGGTGGACCCCTCCTCGCTCGATGCGGTCATCCTCACCCACTCCCACATCGATCACACCGGCTTCCTGCCGCGGCTGGTGCGCGAGGGCTTCTCCGGTCCCGTGCTGGTGACCCCGCCCACCGTCCGGCTGCTGCAGGTGCTGTTGCCCGACGCCGCCCACCTGCAGGAGGAGGAGGCACGCTTCGCCAACAAGGTGGGTTCAACCCGGCATTCTCCCGCCCTACCGCTGTTCAACGCCGCTGACGCCCGAGCGGCCCTGGAACTGCTGGCGCCCGTCCCCTTCGGAACGCCGTACGAGCTGGCGCCCGGCATCGAGTTCTCGTTCCATCGCCAGGGACACATCCTGGGCGCCGCGTCGGTCAAGGTGCGGTTCAAGACAGCAGGAGGAAACCGCTGCACAGTTGTGTTCTCGGGTGACGTCGGCCGCTACGACGCACCCATTTTGTGGCCCCCGGAGCCATTTTCGGGCGCTGACTACCTGGTGGTGGAATCCACGTACGGTGATCGCCTGCACGACCCCGGCGACCCCAAGGAACACCTGGCCGAAGTCATCAACGAGACCGCCGAGCGGTCCGGGGTCGTGGTGATCCCGGCCTTCGCCGTGGACCGGGCTCAACAGATCCTGTACTACCTCCACGAACTCCTGGCCGAGGAACTGATCCCGGCCATGCCCATCTTTCTCGACTCTCCCATGGCCCGCCAGGCTACCGCGGCGTACCAGCAGTTCAAAAAGGAACACGATGTCGAGATGAAAGCCATGGTCCGGGAGGGCAGGGATCCGCTGGCGCCCCGGGGCCTCACCATCGTGGGCAGCCGCCAGGAGTCCCAGAATGTCAACGGCGTGGCGGGTCCGGCAGTCATTATCAGCGCTTCCGGCATGGCCACCGGCGGCCGCGTCCTGCACCATCTCCGCCATCGGCTGGGGAAGCCGGAAAACACCATCTTCTTCGTCGGCTACCAGGCCGGAGGAACCCGGGGACGTCGTCTGGTGGACGGCGAACAGGAGATCAAGATCTTCGGGGAGATGATCCCGGTAAAGGCCCGGGTGGTTCAGAGCCACTCCCTCTCATCCCACGCCGACGCCGATGAATTGCTGATCTGGCTCGACCGGGGCGTTTCGCCGCCCCAGGCCACCTTCGTCACCCACGGGGAACCCGACGCCGCCCGGGCACTGGCCGACCGACTCGAGTCACGACTCAATTGGAAGTGCGCCATTCCGGACCTCGAGGAGTCCGTCACGTTGTGAGGGCAGCCGCCGCCTGGTTCGGACGCTTCCTGGTGGAGCTGACCCGCGCTCAGCACCGGGACCAGCTCATGCTTCGGGCGGCCGCCCTCGCTTACACGACCCTGGTTTCCCTGGTCCCGCTGCTGACCGTGGCCCTGGTCACGGTGGGACGGGTCGAGCCCGAGCGGGCCGAGCTGGTGGTCCAGGCGCTGGCCGCCGTCCTCCCCTTCTCGCCCGACCAGGTCCAGGGCACGCTCACCGCCATGGCGGAGCGTTCCATGGCCCTTGGGTGGATATCCGTCGCGGTGAGCGCGCTGATCTCCGTCTACACCTTTTTCCAAATCGAGGAGGTGATCAACTCCATCTGGGCGATACCGGACCGCCGCCGCTGGCAGTGGCGGCTGGCCTCCTTCGTGGCCCTCCTGGTATGGGGCCCGCTCCTGCTGGTGCTGCTCTTTTCCTTCCTGTTCTGGATCTCCGCCCAGCGCTGGTTCCCCGCGGTTGCGCTTCTCGCCCGTCCCCTCCCCGCTCTTTTCGCCGCCATCACCCTGGCGGCAGTCTACCGCTGGGTCCCGCACACCAAGGTGAGGTGGCGATGGGCCCTTACCGGCGCAGCGGTCGCCGCCCTGAGCCTCACCATGATTCACATGGGCTTCCAGTTCTACCTTCAACTCGCGGGGCGACTGGACGTGATTTACGGCTCGCTTTCCCTGGTGATCCTGTTCCTGCTCTCTCTTTACCTGTTCTGGCTGGCGGTGCTGCTCGGCGCCGAGGCCGCCTGGGTCGCCGCGTTCGTCGAGTTGCGGGGACCGGCCAAGGCCCGGCCCGAGGTGCTGCAACTGCTGCTCGAGGTCGCCAGGGAAGGGGTGGTGACCCACCAACGGGCGGCCCAGCTGTTGGGCGAAGATGCCACCGCCACCCTGGCGGCCCTGGCCCGCGAGCCCGGGCTGCTGGCGCCCACAGCCGAAGGGTGGCGTCCGGGCAAGGCGGCCACGTCCATATCGTTCGTGGAGGCCATGAAGGGGCTCACCACCATGTCCTTCGCGCAGATCCGCAAAATCAAGCGCTGAGGCTCTGCCTCACTCCCGCCTTTCCCGGGACCGCGCACGGGGCGTGTGAACACGCGTCCGGAACATTGGGAGAGCGATGCTAGAATGCGCTGTTTCCGCGGCAGGATTGCGGCATCGGGCGCGGCGGGCGGCGGGTGTGGGCCGACTCCTACCGGCGGAAGCAGGGTGGGAGGTCTTGTGGAGCCGCTGGAAACACTTCGAGCACACCGGCGGGCAAAGCTGAACGAGCTTCGGGCACGGGCGATCGATCCATTCCCGGCCCGCTTCGCTACAGACGGTCGCGTCAGCGAGGTTGTTGCCCGCTTCGGCAGTCATGATGCTGCATCGCTGGAGTCGGAACAGCCCGGGGTCCGGGTGGCCGGCAGGGTCACGGCTGTGCGCCGCCATGGCAAGACGGCGTTTCTCGACCTGTCCGACGGCGATGACCACCTCCAGGTCTACGTGCGCCGGGACGAGGTCGGCGACGAGGGGTTCACTCTGCTCGAAACTCTGGACCTGGGCGACTTCTGGGGTGTGACCGGGGCTGTGATCCGAACCCGTACCGGCGAGTTGACCGTGCGGGCGGCCTCGCTGACAGTGTTGGCCAAGTCCCTGGCGCCCTGGCCGGAGAAGTGGCACGGCCTGCAGGACCGGGAGCTGCGGGCTCGGCAGCGGTACCTGGACCTGGCCACCAACCCTGAATCCCGGCGTATTTTTCAGACCCGTTCACTGGTGGTGCGGGAGATCCGCGGCTTTCTCGACCAAAGGGGTTTCCTGGAAGTGGAGACCCCCATGATGCACCCGATCCCGGGCGGCGCCACGGCCCGCCCCTTCACCACCCACCACAACACGCTGGACATGGGGCTCTTCCTCCGGATCGCGCCGGAGCTCTACCTGAA
>Ga0114946_10002493_pt1 | contig 12648 bp, 11 predicted proteins | sample WalLakDeSediment_FD_88676 | JGI IMG/M metagenome (GOLD analysis project Ga0114946, IMG submission 88676) | Lake sediment microbial communities from Walker lake, Nevada to study Microbial Dark Matter (Phase II) - Walker Lake 11/02/13 Deep Sediment | ecosystem: Environmental > Aquatic >...
ATTGACCCTAAGGGTTCGTTCAAAATTAACTTTGGACTTTTGGTTTGTAGTAACCGCTTTAGCGGGAAGGACGGCTAAAGCCTCCACTACAAACTTGTTTACGAACGAACCCTTAGGGTACTTCACAGAATCGTTCGTAATTGTGCAATAGGCCAAATATACTCTGGACAAGCTTGAACATCTGTCTCGATACAAGCTCGTTCAGGCGGGCTTTCAGTTGATGTAACTCCAGAGGTCAGACACCTCTATTACACAATTCCGCAGGAAAATTGGAAGTACCCATTTCAGGAAGTCGTATGCTTTTGTTAAAGGTCAATGCCAGGTTTTTGTTGGTTATTACCGTTCGGCTTATCCCGAATTTACGCCAATAAGGTGCATTGGATTTTAGACGTAGTATTTGATGAAGACGCCAACCGTGCGCGAAGTGGGCATGCTCAACAGAATTTGGCAGCCATGCGGCGTATGGCAATCAACATGCTCAACCAAGAGAAAACCCGCAAAGACAGTCTGAAAGGCAAACGGCAACTGGCTGGATGGGATGAATTCTATCTGGAGCGGATCGTGTTCAATTAGAAAGCGATTGCCCTGATTGATCACCTTGCTATTCAGCGAATACGAGATAAAATAGAAAATTATGCATAGTTTTACTAATATTTACACACATTTTATGGTGTGGAAAGTATGATGCCAAAAGCAAATCCAGTTGTGAAATGGCTCTCCCTGCTGGAAGCGGCCAACTGGCTGGGCGGACAATGGGGACATTCCCATGATGCGCACGCCGGGCGGCCATCGCCGCTTTGCCCTGGTGAAAATTGAGCGGTTCGCCAATAAAAGTCGGCAAACTGGCGTGGTGACGGCGCTAATGCCTGTGGTCAAAATGTCCTGGGCGCAGCAGGCGATGCGCCAGACCCTCGAGGAAATCAGCCATCCTGAAGATAAACCCTGGCTCATGCCCGTCGCCGAGCCAAGCCGCCTGCAACACCGGCTCCTAGGGCAAAAGTTGATGGGGCTGACGCTGCAATATGTGTCGGCCGTGAGCAACCATGAGCTATTATTGGAGGAAGCGCGGCAAATTGGGGTGGCTTACGGCCGTCTGGCCCTGGAAGACCAGATGTCCATGGTCAACGCCCTGCAAGTCACCCTCTTTTTTCGGGATATGTTGGTGGAGACGGCCTTGAACCTTTCCCCGGCGGCTAGGCTACGCCCCGAAGACAACCTGCGTCTCACCAGGTGTATCAACCAAATTATGAATACCGTTCACCTGGCTATCGTCAGCGCGTATGATGAGAGATGAGTGAAACGCACTTCACGCCTCACTCATCACGCCTCACTCTTCTCTCATCAATTTTCAACAGTATGACTCAATACATCGGACAGACAAGTTACGCGCATGGGACGCCGGTTCGTACTGGCGTTTTGCTTGTTAATCTAGGCACGCCGGAGGAGCCGACGGCGAAGGGACTGCGGCCGTACCTCCGCCAATTCCTCAGCGACCCCCGCGTCATCGAATGGCCCGCCTGGTTGTGGAAACCGATCCTCAACGGCATTGTGCTGCAAGTGCGGCCTAAGAAATCGGCCAAACTATACGCTTCCATCTGGACCGAAAACGGCTCGCCCCTGCTCGTCTATTCGCAGAGCGTCGTTAAGCAGTTGCGGGACGCCCTGGCCCCCGCCTGGGGCGGGGCCATCCAGGTGGAATTGGCGATGCGCTACGGCAGCCCATCTATCAAAGATACGCTAGAGAAAATGCGTCAGAACAACGTGCAGCGCATTCTCGTCCTGCCCCTCTTCCCGCAATACTCGGCCGCGACCACGGCGACGATTTTTGACGTGTTATTCGACGAGTTGAAGCGGTGGCGCTGGTCGCCAGAACTGCGGACGATTACCGGCTACCATGATTGCCCGCTCTACATTCAAGGATTGGCGAACTCGATTCAGACCTATTGGGCCGAACACGGCCGTTCTCCCAAACTCCTCTACTCCTTCCACGGCGTCCCCCAAAGCTACTTCGCCAAAGGCGACCCCTACCACTGCTTCTGCCACAAAACCGCCCGCCTCGTCTCCGAGCAGCTAGGCTTGAGCCGGGACGAATACGAAGTCTGCTTCCAATCCCGCTTTGGCCCGGAGGAATGGCTGCAACCCTACACCGACAAGACATTAGAAGCGTGGGCGCATGGCGGCCTGGAGCGGGTGGATACCATTTGCCCCGGCTTTGCCGTAGACTGCCTGGAAACGCTAGAGGAGATGGCCGAGCAAAACCGGGAATTGTTCCTGGAAGCGGGCGGCAAGGCGTACCATTATATCCCCTGCCTCAACGACACGGCCGACCAGACCACCCTCATGTTTGAACTCGTCAACGCCCACCTGCAGGGCTGGGCCCCGCCCCAGCCCGCCGACCTGCAACAAAGCGCCGCCGCCTTCACCGCCCATCAGGCAAGAAAATAATCCGCAGATTTCGCAGATTAACGCAGATTCTTCGTTTTAATCTGCGAAATCTGCGGATCGCCCTCTCAGGAAATTGAGTTATGATTTTACTGACCCAAACCGAACTACTGGCAAAATACGACATTCCCGCGCCTCGTTACACCAGCTACCCCACCGTGCCGTACTGGTCGGTCAATCCCACTGCCGAGCAATGGCTGCGCGAGGCCAAACGCACCTTTGAGCAGAATCCTCGCGCCGAATGGTCCATGTACATTCACATTCCCTTCTGCGAAGAGCTATGCACTTTCTGCGGCTGCAACACCTTCATCACCCGCAACCATGACAACGAACTGAGCTACACCGACGTCCTGCATAAAGAATGGGAACTGTATCTGGCTCATCTGCCGGAACTCAAGACGGCCCCCATTCGCCAGATTCATTTGGGCGGCGGCACGCCCACCTTCTTTGCGGCGGAGAGTTTGGTACGGTTGTTACGGCCGTTGCTCGAATCGGTCAACATTGATCCCGCCCACTTTGAAGGCTCTATCGAAGTCAATCCCCGCGTCACCAACCGGGATCACCTCATCGCCCTGCGTGAATTGGGTTTCCAGCGCATCAGCATGGGCGTGCAAGATTTCAACCCCGAAGTGCAGCGGCTGGTCAACCGGATTCAACCTTACGACATCACCCGCGACCTGACCGACATGTCCCGCGAATTGGGCTTCGAGTCGGTCAATTACGACCTGATCTACGGCCTGCCCGCGCAAACGGCCGACAGCTTCCGCGAAACGGCCGAAACCACCCTCACCCTCATGCCCGACCGAATCGCCCTCTACAGCTTCGCCTTCGTCCCCTGGATCAAAAAAGCCCACCGCCTCTTCACCGAAGACGACCTGCCCAAAGGGGCCGACAAACGGGCGTTGTACGAAATCGCCCGCGAAATTTTCCTCAACGCCGGTTACATGGAGTTGGGGCTAGACCATTTCGCCCTGCCCAATGAAAATTTGTACCAGGCCCACCTGGAAGGGCGGCTGCACCGCAACTTCATGGGCTACACCGACATGCGCACCGATTTGCTGCTCGGCCTGGGCGTTAGCTCCATTTCTGAAGCGCCCACCTGCTTCCACCAAAACGACAAGGTCATCAGCAGCTACAACAAGCGCGTCCTGGACGGCGAAGTCCCCACCTTTCGCGGCCATTTGCTGGACGAGGAAGACCGGCGGCAGCGGGAACAGATTTTGCAGTTCATGACCCAAGAACGAGTCATGCTGCATGACGCAGCCCAAGCCGCCGACGTCCGCGACTATCTGGGCGAACTGCTGAATGATGGCTTAGTCGCCATTGACGGCCTGGAAATGGCGATGACGGAACGGGGACGGCCGTTCCTACGCAACGCCGCCATGGCCCTGGACATGCGCCTCCGCCGCAACCAACCCGACACCCGCGTCTTCTCGCAAGCTGTTTAGACGATGGACGACGGACGATAGACCATCGTCCTCTGGAGTATGCTTATGTATGTGGCTGTTATTGGCTTGAGCTACCGCACCGCGCCGATTGCGCTGCGCGAGCGGTTAAGCTGCGCCTTGAGCCAGACGCCTCTGGTTTGGCCGTTGGCTGACCGCCGTTTCGCCGCCATCCGCGAATGCGCCCTCATCGCCACCTGTAACCGGCTGGAGATGATCGCCGCTCTGGAAACTGACGCCTCCTTTCACCTCCTGGCCGACTTTTTGGCCGAACAGACCGGTTTCGCCGCCGCCGATTTATTCCCCCACGTTTACCATCACGCCGGCCGCGCCGCCGCCGTTCATCTGGGGCGCGTCGCCGCCGGGCTGGATTCGCTGGCCCTGGGCGAGCCGCAAATTTTAGGCCAGGTGACGGACAGTTTTATGGCCGCCACCGAAGCCAAAACCGTCGGCCCCATCTTGACCCAACTGTTCCGCGCCGCCATTCGCGCCGGAAAACGGGCGCGGGCGGAGACGGCCATCAGCCAGAAGGCGACCAGCATGAGCGCCATCGCCGCCGCCCAGGCCCAAAGCGTGGTCGGCGACTTGAACGGCCGTCGCCACCTGATCATTGGCGTCGGCGAAATGGGCCAACTGGCCCTCAAAGCGGTGCAAGCGCGGGGGGCGACCCAGATCGCCCTAATCAACCGCACCCCGGCTCGCGCCGCCGCTCTGCCCGCCGCGCAAGGGCTGCCGGTCTATGGGTTGGAAGCGTTAGGTACGGCTGTCGCCCAAGCAGATGTTGTCATCGCCGCTGTCGCCGCCACCCAGCCCATCCTGACCGCCGATCAACTACGGGCGATTATGGCCCAACGTCCGGATCGCCCCCTGCTGCTCATTGACCTGGGGCTGCCGCGCAACATTGACTCCGTCGCCCGCCAACTGCCCGGCGTTTGCCTCTGGGACGCCGACGAACTGCAAACCCATTTAGACGAAGCCCTGGCCGCCCGCCAGCAGGAAATCCCTCAGGTGGAGGCCATTGTCGCTGCCGAAAGCGACGCCTTCATGGCCGCCTTACGCCAGCTTGAAATCCGCCCCGTCATCAGCGACATGCGCCATAAAGCGGAGGCCATTCGCCAGCGAGAAATCGCCCGCGCCTTGCGCCACCTGGGCGACGTGGACGCCGACACGTTACATCAACTGGAATATTTTTCCCGTTCTCTGGTCAACAAACTGTTGCACGATCCCACGCTCTGCCTGCGCCACAAAGCCGCCGACGACAAAGCGGCCGCCTACGCCGAGGCCATCCGCGATTTGTTTGACCTGGAGGCGAGTAAACAGTGAGAAGTGAAAAGTAACTTCTCCCTTCTCCCTTCTCACTATGCTCACCCTCGGAACCCGCATCTCCCCCCTCGCCCTGTGGCAAACGGAACATATCGCCGCCTTGCTGCGGCAAGCCTGGCCTGATCTGGCCTGCGAACTGACCCCCTACGTCACCCAGGGAGATAAAACCCTGAACAAGCCGCTGCCGGAAATTGGCGGCAAGGGGTTGTTTACGTTGGAATTAGAAAATGGGCTGCGCGACGGCCGTATCCATCTCGCCGTCCATTCTCTCAAAGATTTACCCGTCGAGGACAGCCCCGGCCTGACGCTGGGGGCGATTGTCGGCCGGGCCGACCCCCGCGACGCGCTCATTACGGCCAACGGCCGTCCCCTGACCGATCTGCCGCCGGCCGCGGTCGTCGGCACGAGCAGCCTGCGCCGCCAAGCTCAACTGCGCCGCCTGCGCCCTGATCTCGTCATCAAATCCATCCGGGGCAATGTGGCCACCCGCATCTGCAAAGTGCGCGAAGGCGAATATGACGCCACGCTGCTGGCCGCCGCCGGACTGACCCGGCTGGGGCTGGATCATGAAGTCGCCGAATGGCTCTCCCTGTCCCAGATGCTGCCCGCGCCGGGGCAAGGCGCATTAGCCGCCCAATGCCGCGCCGACGACGCCGAAACGATACGCCTGCTGGCCGCCATTCACCAGCCCGAAGTGGCCGCGGCCGTGACCGCCGAGCGACAGTTTTTGCAAGGATTAGGCGGCGGCTGCGCCACGCCGGTAGCCGCTTACGCGGAATGGGTGGACGGCCGTCTCCATTTAACCGGTCTGGTCAGCGCGTTGGATGGTAGTACGGCCGTGCAGGTCACTGGTCACGGCGACGATCCCGTCCAACTCGGTCGCCGACTGGCCCACCAAGCCCTATCCCAGGGCGCGAAAGAGATATTGGAAGAGAAGTGATCCACAGATTACGCAGATTGTCTCCCCCTCTCCCCCTCTGCCAGGCCCTCTCCCCCTCTGCCAGGCTTTCTCCCCGGGCCTCTCCCTGGCGGGTTGTGGTCACGCGCACGGCCGAGCAAGCGCACGAGTTCGGCGACAAGCTGGTCGCCGCAGGCTTTACGCCCCTGCTGTTCCCGGCCATCGCTCTGGAAGCGCTGCCGTCCGCGCCGCTGGACGCCGCTCTGGACAAGTTAGCCAGCTTCGACTGGCTCATTTTCACCAGCGGCAATGGCGTTGATTTTTTCTTCCGGCGCGTGGAGGAGCGAGACTTAAACCCATCCTGGCCGCCCATTGCGGTGGTGGGTCAGGTGACGGTCGATAAACTGACTACGCGAAATATACCCGTCGCTTTCATGCCCGACGAATTTGTGGGCGAGGCGCTGGTCGCCGGTCTGGGCGATTTGACAGGGCAAAAGGTTTTGCTGCCCCGCGCCAAAATTGGCCGCCCGGAGATCGCCGCTTTGCTGCGGGCGGCCGGAGCCGAACTGGTTGAAGTGGCGTTGTATGATACGGTGACGGCCGTGCCCACCCCGGAAGCGTGGGAGCGATTGGCCCAGGGTTTTGAGGTGGTCAGCTTTACCAGCCCCTCCAGCGTGCGTAATTTTTTGAAGCTGATTACGGGCAAAGAGGAAATCGAGAAGTGGGCGGCAACGGCCGTTATTCTCTGCATCGGCCCGGTGACGGCGGAAGCGGCCATCGCCAATGGCCTGCCCCACCCCATCGCGCCCGACGAATACACGCTTGACGGTATGATCGCTATTTTAGAAGCAAAGAAAAACAGTTACACGGAGGTTCGCGGAGAAAACGCCGCTTCGCTTAGGGAGATTCACGGAGGAGAATAGGGAGAGATTTCTCCCCAAACTCTCCGCGTATCTCCGCGCCGCGTATCTCCGCGCCTCCTCCGTGTATCCCCGCGTAACCCTTCCTGGAGAAGCCTATGCAACCAACAAACTCGCTCATTGCCCGGCCGCGCCGCTTACGCGGGTCGGTGGGGATACGGCGGATGGTGCGGGAAACCCGCCTCGCGCCGGACGACTTCATTTACCCGCTGTTCGTCAGGCATGGCGAGGGCGTGCGCCAGCCCATTGCTTCGATGCCGGGCGTGGCCCAGTTGTCGGTGGACGAGGCGGTGAAAGAGGCGGAAACGGCCGTTTCCCTGGGCGTCCCGGCCGTTATTCTGTTCGGCATTCCCGCGACCAAAGACCCGGTGGGGCAAGAAAATTTCAGCGGCGACGGCATTGTGCAGCGAGCCATCCGGGCGCTTAATACGGCCGTCCCCGATCTCGTCGTCGTCACCGACGTTTGCCTGTGCGAATATACCGATCACGGTCACTGCGGCCTGCTGGACAGCGGCGGGAATGTATTGAATGATGAGACGCTGGCGATTTTGGCCCAAACGGCCGTTACCCACGCCCAGGCCGGAGCCGACATTGTGGCCCCCAGCGGCATGATGGACGGCATGGTCGCCGCCATTCGCGCCGGGCTGGACGAGGCGGGCTACAGCGGCCTGCCGATTATGTCCTACGCCATCAAATACGCCTCCGCTTTTTACGGCCCATTCCGCGACGCGGCCGACGGCGCCCCCAAATTTGGCGACCGCAAAACGCACCAGATGGACCCGGCCAACGGCCGTGAAGCGCTGCGCGAAGCCGCCCTGGACGTCGCCGAAGGAGCCGATTTCTTGATGGTCAAACCGGCTCTGGCCTATCTGGACATCATCCGCCAGACCCGCGAGCAGTTCCCCCAACTGCCCCTGGCCGCCTACAACGTCAGCGGCGAATACGCCATGCTGAAAGCGGCGGCGGCCAACGGCTGGCTGGATGAGCAAACGGCCGTCTTGGAAACCCTGACCAGCATCAAACGGGCCGGGGCCGACCTAATTATCACCTACCACGCCCTCGACGCGGCCCGCTGGCTATAGAGGTATCAAAGATTACGCAGATGAAAAAATCTGCGTAATCTTTGATACCTCTTGGAGATTGACTTATGCAAAACTTAACCCAAACATCCCCCTTCCTCAAGGCCTGCCGCCGGGAGAAGGCCGACCATACCCCCATCTGGCTCATGCGGCAGGCGGGGCGGTATATGCCCGAATACCGGGCCATTCGGGCCAAACATACCATGCTGGAGGTCATCGGTACGCCGGAGCTGGCCGCCGAAGTGACCTTGCAGCCGATTAACGCCTTCAGCCCCGACGCAGCCATTATCTTCTCCGATATTTTGCCGCCGCTGATCGGCATGGGACTGAATTTGGAATTTGCCAAAGGAGAAGGGCCGGTTATCCACAACCCCATTGGCAGCGCGGCCGACATCGCCCAGCTGCGCACGCCCACAGCCGAAGAAAATATGCAGCCCACCCTGGAGGCCATTAAACTGGTCACGGCCGAATTGACCCCGCGCGGCATTCCCCTGATCGGCTTTTCCGGCGCGCCCTTTACCCTGGCCAGCTACGCCATCGAAGGGGGCGGCAGCAAAAATTACGCCAAAACAAAGGCGCTCATGGTCAGCGACCCGGCCGCCTGGAACGAGTTGCTAGACAAATTGGTCACGGTGCAGGTGGATTATCTGCGCAAGCAGGCGGCCGCCGGGGCCTCGGCCTTGCAACTGTTTGACTCCTGGGCGGGGCTGGCCCTGGGCTGGGAAGATTACCGCCGCTATGTCGCCCCGCACAACAAGCGACTGTTTGAGGAGGTCAAGACGACGGGCGTCCCGCTGATCAATTTCAGCATGGGCACGGCCGTTTACCTGGACGAAGTGGCCGCGTGCGGCGGCGACGTGATTGGCCTCGATTGGCGCATCCCTCTCGACTGGGGCTGGCAAAAAGTGGGCTATGACCGGGCGGTGCAGGGCAACCTCGACCCGACAATTTTGCTGACCGAATGGCCCATTGTCCAGGCCCACGCCGACGATGTTTTGCGGCGGGCCGACGGCCGTCCCGGACACATCTTCAACCTGGGACACGGCATCTTCCCCAACGTCTCGCCCGACATTGTGCAGCGGCTGATCGCCTACGTACAAGAGAAGACGACCAACGACGAATGACGAACTTTGGTCGTTCGTCATTCGTCGTTGGTCGCCTCCCAAGGAATAACTATGAATATCCAAAAATCTGTTGAGTTATTTGCCGAAGCGCGGGAACTGCTGCCGGGCGGCGTGGATTCGCCGGTGCGGGCCTTTCGGGCGGTGGGCGGGCAGCCGTTGTTTATTGAGCGGGGCGAAGGGGCTTACCTGGTGGACGTGGACGGCAACCGGTATATTGATTATGTGCTGTCGTGGGGGCCGTTGATTTTAGGACACGCCCATCCCCAGGTGGTAAAGGCGCTGCAAACGGCCGTTACTCGCGGCACAAGCTACGGCGCCCCCAGCCCGCTGGAGAACGAACTGGCGAAACAGGTCATGGGGCTGATGCCCAACATCGAGATGATCCGCTTCGTCAACTCCGGCACCGAAGCGGTGATGAGCGCTCTGCGGCTGGCCCGCGCTTTTACCGGCCGGAGCAAAATCGTCAAATTCGAGGGGGGCTATCACGGCCACGCCGACATGCTGCTAGTGCAGGCCGGGTCGGGGGTGGCCACGCTGGGGCTGCCCGATTCCCCCGGCGTCCCCCAGGCGACCACCGCCGACACGTTGGTCGCGCCGTATAATGATTTAACGGCCGTCAAACGGCTTTTCGCCCAATTCCCCGGCCAGATCGCGGCCGTGATTGTCGAGCCGGTCAGCGGCAACATGGGCTTTGTGCCGCCCCTGGACGATTTCCTGCCCGGCCTGCGCGAGATAACGGCCAACGACGACGCCCTGCTCCTCTTTGACGAAGTGATGACCGGCTTCCGCGTCCACCCCGGCGGGGCGCAAACCTTGTACAACGTCCAGCCGGACATCACCGCTCTGGGCAAAGTGATCGGCGGCGGGCTGCCGGTGGGGGCGTATGGCGGGCGGCGGGAAATTATGGTCCTGGTCGCCCCGTCGGGGCCGATGTACCAGGCGGGCACCCTTTCCGGCAACCCGTTGGCCATGACGGCCGGCATCGAAACGCTCAAAGGGCTGCAACAGCCCGGCGTGTGGGCACAGTTAGAAGCGCGAGGGGCGCAACTGCTCGACGGCCTGACGACGGCCGCCGCCGAAGCCCATATTCCCGTTCAGGCAGGGCGCATCGGCACGATGTTCGGCCTCTTCTTCGCCGACGCGCCGGTCATAAATTGGGAAACGGCTAGCAAAGCGAACAGGGAACGGTTCGCCGCCTATTTCCAGGGAATGCTGCGCGAAGGCGTTTATCTGGCCCCCTCCCAATTTGAGGCGGGTTTCTTGTCAACGGCGCATGGCGAAGCGGAAATTGAGGCGACGATCAAGGCGGCGGCGGCCGTGATGAGCAGCTTAGACGCCGATTTTATGTCAGATTTTTGACATAATCGCAACATTTTACACTAACTATCTCGACTCTGGCGAAAATTTCTCAGAGCCTTTTTAACAATTGAATTGGTCGCAAAGTCGGAAGTATGAGTGCAAATTGGGCACAGGACACCGCCTGAGTGGGATAATTACCGAATAATTAACCCACCGGTTCCAACAGGAGGTGTCCCATGCTTACCCGTATTTTACACAATTCCGACCAGCTTGTTTCTTTTTTCAACGATTTGGGTCTTGACCTGACGCTACCGCAACGGCAGCATATGCTCAACATGGCTGACGCGCTGCTCGTTTGTGAAGACACCAAGACCCTGGCCGCTCTACAGCGGCAATTTGTGCGAGCGCCTGACGCATCCAACATGGCTGACTTTCTGCGCATCAGTCCCTGGCAAGCCAATGATGTGCGCGACGCCCTCCGTCACTATCAGGTAGCCCGTCTATTGGCGGCGGCAAAGAGGACAGATACGCCACAGGTGATCGACGTTAACATTGATGATTCGCTGGGCGAGAAAGACAAAGCCACGCGCCACATTCAGGTGGTGGATTGGCAGCATGACCACAGCGAAAGCACAAAAAGCAAGCCGCGCTACAAAAACGCTTTTTGTTACCTGGTCTGTACGCTGCGTATCGGAGAACTAACCGCGACCATTGATTTACGTCTGTACCTGCGTCAAAAAACGGTTCGCCGCCTGAATCGGCAGCGGGAAAAAGGAGAGCGCCTCCGTTTTCAGAGCAAGTACCGTCTGGCGCGTATCATATTAGAGCAACTGCGCCCCCTCTTACCCAAAGGCTGGAAAGTGGTGGTGCAATTCGACAGTTGGTATGCTTCAGCTAATCTCATCAAATACTGTCGCCGCCAAAGTTGGCATGTCACTTGCGGTCTCAAAAGCAATCGCCGCCTGAGTGACAAGCGCGTTGACCAACATGCCCAAGAGTTAAGGCACAAGTGGTACACCAGAGTTTGTGTCGCCACTACGGACGGGGATGAAAACATCTATTTTGTGCGATGGCGCGACGGCCGTTTAGCTGATGTGCCCCATGATGTCCGTGTTTTCTTTTCCAAAAGGCACCCGCGGGCGAAAGCTCTCTCGTACTTCATGAGTACGGATCTTAGTTGCTCGACCAAAGCGGTCTTGCAAGGGTACTCTTGGCGGTGGTCATGCGAAGGCGTCAACTTTTATGCCAAAACGCAATTGGGGCTGGCCGATTTTCGGGTACGCTCCTATGAGGCGGTGGACAGGTATATGGTCGTCGTTCATCTGGCCTGGGCTTATGTGGAACAGCGGTTTGACCGTGAATGTTCGAGCCAAATACAGACTTACGGCGACATCATTCGGCAGCATCGAGACGAACATGCGATTGACTGGCTAAAGGGCGCAGTGGAAATGGGCATTGCAACAGAGGATGTTGACCTCGTTTTGCAACATTTCCTACGCCTGCCAAGTCAAACCGTGTAAGCCCGATTAGCTGCCAGCTTGCGCGCTAACGGGGTTCAAAATACGCTCTTTGAAGCCCGATTCTTAGCGCCTGCCACTTGAAAGATTACAGAGCGTCTATTTTTTTGTTAAAGGTACAGTTTTCGCCAATGTCGAGTGAATTACTGTTTCCCAAGCGCGGGCCGGCTTCTGGACAAACCATCCCCAGGCCTGACTGGGCAGCCATCCACCGCCAACTACGGCGCAAGAGTGTGACGCTGGCCTTGTTATGGGTCGAATACCGGTAAGAGTATCCTGAGGGGTATGGCTACAGCCAATTCTGTCACCACTATCGGCAATGGGCTAAACAGCTCAAGCCAAGGATGCGCCAGAAACACAGGGCGGGCGAAAAGCTGTTCATTGACTATGCCGGTCAAACCGTGCCGGCTGGTCATGCGCTTGCGACCATTACCCTTCGGGTCGCCTCACAGGCGCGTCACTTACTTTGCGCCGTTTGAGCCGCCAACAATTGATTCAGTAGGCCGCTCCCCTCCGGCACAAGTGTTACGTTAGCCTTACTCTCTAAAATTTTCTCTGTTTCTAAAATCTCAAACAACGCATTCGCCACTTCGCCATCTTC
>Ga0114946_10002494_pt1 | contig 12647 bp, 8 predicted proteins | sample WalLakDeSediment_FD_88676 | JGI IMG/M metagenome (GOLD analysis project Ga0114946, IMG submission 88676) | Lake sediment microbial communities from Walker lake, Nevada to study Microbial Dark Matter (Phase II) - Walker Lake 11/02/13 Deep Sediment | ecosystem: Environmental > Aquatic > Freshwater...
CGGCTGGCCGGCGCCGACGAACGGCTCGGACCCGGCACGCTGCGGGCGCTCACCCGCGAGGTCCGCCGCTTCGCGCCCGACGTCATCGTCACCTTCCTGTTCCAGGCCAACGTGCTCGGGCGCGGCGTCGGCGCGTGGACCCGCGTGCCGGTGGTGTCGTCGATCCGCAACACGCACTTCGGTGGCGGCAGCCGACTCGGGGGCCTCGTCGCCGACACGCTCGAGCGGATCACCGGACCGCTGGCGACGAGCGTGGTGGTCAACTCGCGCCTCGCAGGGGACGCCCTGCTCGCCCGAGGCGTGGTGAGCGCTCGGCGTCTGCGGATCGTGCCCAATGCGCTCTCTGCCGCGGAGCCGCCGCTGGACCCCGCCGAGCGCGAGCGCGCCCGGACGGAGCTGGGGCTGGAGCCGGGGTCGTTCGCGTGGTTGACCGCCGGTCGGCTGGAACCCCAGAAGAACCACGACGCCCTGCTGACCGCCTTCGCGGCGCTGCGGCGGGAGGAGCCGCGCGACCCGCGCGTCCCGGTGGAGGGCGGCTGCATGCTCCCTGGCACCGGCGCGATCGCCGCGGCGCTCAGCTACGCCTCGGGCGTCCGGCCCGAGGTGGTGGGCAAGCCCGCCCGGGTGTTCTTCGAGACCGCCCTGCGGCGCTTCGGCGCGACGGCGGACCGGTCCGTGATCGTGGGCGACACGCTCGATTCCGACATCGCCGGTGGTGCCGCGGTCGGCATGCGCACGGTGCTGGTCGGCGAGGCGTCGCCGTCGACGCTCGACCCCGCGCCCGTACCCGACCACCGGGCCGGCGGACTGCGCGAGGTGTGGGAGCTGTTCGAGCGCTGCGGTGCGGACCTCCCTGGCGTACGATGGTCCATGGAACAACCACGCACCCTGCTCTGCTTCGGCGATTCCAACACCTGGGGCTACGAGCCCGGCACCCACGCGCGCTACCCGCGCTTCGTGCGCTGGCCGGGGGTGGCCGCCGCCGCCCTGGGTGACGGCTGGCACGTGGTCGAGGCCGGCCTCAATGGTCGCACCACCGTGTTCGAGGACCCGCTCGGCGACCTCATGGGGGCGCGCCACCTGGGCCCGGTGCTCGACAGTGCCGCCCCGGTCGACGTGGTGGTGATCGCGCCCGGTACCAACGACCTCAAGACCCGCTTCGGCGCCAGCGCCTTCGAGATCGCCGATGGCGCGGGGGTGCTCGTCGACAGGGTCCTGGCCAGCACCGCCGGTCCCGGCGGCCACCCACCCGCGGTGCTGCTGGTGGCGCCGCCGCCGATCGAGGACGTGAGCGGCTGGGCCGAACGCGAGCCGGAGGCGTTCGAGGGGTTCGAGCAGGGGTGGCGCGACGCCCGCGAGCGGTCGCTGGACTTCGCCGCCCAGTACGCCCGGGTCGCTCGGGTGCGGGGCATGGCCTGCCTGGACGCCGGCGCCCACCTGACCACCAGCCTGGTCGACGGGATCCACTGGTCGCGCGAGGCGCACGCGGCGTTGGGGAGGGCCGTGACGGCCGCCGTCGACGATTGCTGGGGATGACGCCCGCGAGGCGGTCGCCCGGCGCCACAACGACGTCCTGGGCCGAGCGAGGATCCGGTCGTGGACCGGCGGGATCCGGCGGGCCACCCGAGGGCGTGGTCGCGGCGCTGAACGGGCGGTTCCTCGGGCGGCCCGTGACCGGCGTCGAGCGTTACGCCCAGGAGGTCGCCGTGCGCCTGTCCCCCCGCCTGCGCCTCGTGCGTTCGCCCGCGTGGGCCCAGGGTGTCCGCGGGCACCTGTGGGAGCAGGGGGTCCTCCCGCGGGCCCTCCGGGCCCACGAGCTCCTGTGGTCGCCGGCGAACACCGGTCCCGTCGCCGTCGAGAACCAGGTCGTCACCCTCCACGACGTGAGCCCCCTGGACCACCCCGAGTGGTTCCGGGGCGCCTTCGCGTCGCTCTACCGCCGCCTGCTGCCGCAGCTCACCCGGCGGGCGCGGCGGATCGTCACGTCCTCCAGCTTCTCCCGCGACCGGATCGTCGAGGCCTGCGGGGTGCCCGCGGAGCGGATCGCCGTCGTCGTCCCCGGGGTCGACGCGGCGCGGTTCCGGCCTCCGTCGGGGGCGGCGGCGAACGAGGCCCGGGCTCGCCACGGGCTCCCCGAGCGGTACCTGCTGGCGGTGGGGTCGCGCGACCAGCGGAAGAACGTGGCGGTCCTGGTGACCGCCTGGCGTCGCCTGCGGGCCCGTGATCCGGGCCTGGGCCTCGTGCTGGTGGGGGACGCCAGTCCCACGGCCCGCGCCGAGGCGGCGGGGTGGGACGACGGGGGCATCCGGCGGCTGGGACGCATCCCCGACGCCGACCTCCCCGCGCTCTACGGCGCGGCCGCCGTGTTCGTCTACCCCTCCCTGTACGAGGGCTTCGGGCTGCCCGTCCTCGAGGCCATGGCCTGCGGGACGCCGGTGGTGGCGTCCCGCAGGACCGCCGTTCCGGAGGCGGTGGGCGACGCGGGGGAGCTCTTCGAGCCGACCGAACCCGACGACCTCGTGGCCGTCCTCGAACGCCTCCTGGACGACGGCGACGAGCGCCGGGCCCTCCGGTCGGCGGGCCTCCGGCGCGCCGGCGCGCTGACCTGGGAGCGGACCGCCGCCGGCGTGCTGGCGGTCCTCGCGGGGGCACGCCGATGACGGTGCGCCGGTTCGCAGCCCTCCCGGGCTCCGTCGCGCTGGTGCACGACGCTCTGGCCACCTACGGGGGTGCGGAGCGGGTCCTGGCGACGGTGTCGGAGCTCCTGCCGACGGCGCCGATCCACACGCTCGTCTTCGACCCGCAGGCCGTTCGCGGCACCGGCCTGGAGGGGCGGGAGATCCACGCCTCGTGTGTGGATCGGCTCCCCTTCGCCCGCCGTCACTACCGCCACCTGCTCCCCGTCCTGCCCCTGGCCGTGGAGGCGTTCGACCTGGCGCCGTACGAGGTCGTCCTCTCCTTCCACTACGCGGTGGCCCACGGCGTGCTGACGCGACCGGACCAGTTCCACCTGAGCTACACGTACACGCCCCTGCGGCACGCCTGGCAGCAGCACCGCGACTTCCTCCGGTCGCTGTCGCCGCCGGTCCGGGCGTTGGCGCGGCCGCTCCTGCACCGCTTCCGCCTGTGGGACCGGGCTGCGGCGGACGGGGTCGACCGGTTCGTCGCCATCTCGCGTTGGATCTCCGCCTGCATCTGGCGCGCGTACCGGAGGGAGGCGCCGGTGGTCTACCCGCCCGTGGACGTCGACGCCTTCGAGCCGGGCGGGTCACGGGGCGACCACTACCTGACCCTCGCCCGGCTCGAGCGGCACAAGCGCGTGGACGTGGTGGTCGAGGCGTTCGCCCACCTCGACCGGCCGCTCCTGGTCGTGGGCGACGGCCCGCAGCGGCGGGCCCTGGCCCGCCGGGCGACACCGAACGTGGAGTTCCTGGGGCGCGTCGGCCAGCGGGAGCTGGTGGACATCCTGAGCCGGGCCAGGGGCCTCGTGCACGCGGCCGAGGAGGACTTCGGCATCGCGTTGGTGGAGGCCCAGGCGGCCGGGTGCCCAGTGGTCGCCTACGCGGGCGGCGCGGCTCCGGAGCTGGTGAAGGAGGGTCAGACGGGCGTGCTCTTCCGTTCGCAGACGCCGGAGGCCGTGAGGGGGGCCATCCGGACCCTGGAGGGCCTGCCGCGGCTACGGGACACCGACCTCCGCCGGAACGCCGAGCGGTTCTCCACGGAACGCTTCAAGGCCGAGTTCGAGCAGGTCGTGGAGCAGGGGTGGGACCGGTTCCGCGCCCGGGACCCGGAGGCGTCGGGCAGGCCCGGGCGGACGGCGCCCCCGGTCGATGCTTAGGCGGGGGCCCGGGCCCGCGGCGGCGACGGCCACGCCCGCCGCGACGGCCCTGTCCCCCCGGCGGATCGCCGCCGGAGCCGGGGCGAAGCTCCTGGCGGAGGTCGTGGCCCGCCTCGTCTCCTTCGGCGTCGTCCTGTGGGCGGCCCGCCAGCTGGGACCGGCCGATTTCGGGCTCTACCTCTACGGCCTGGGCCTCGGCTTCGTGGTGGCCCAGGGTGCCGATCTCGGCCTGCACCTGCTCGTGGCGCGGGAGGTGGCCACGCGCGGGCGCGCCGCCCAACACCTCGTGCGTTCGGCCTTCCGGATCAAGCTCGCTCTCGCCGGCGCGGCGGCCCTGCTCCTCGCCGCCCTCACCTGGGGCCATCCGGCCCCCGTCCAGTCCGCACTCCTCGCGCTCGGCGGGGCCCTGGTCGTCAACGGCTTCATCGAGTTCGCGGGCCACGTCTTCCGCGGGAACCAGGAGCTGCAGCGGGAGGTCCGGCTGCTCACCGGCGCGCGCCTGTTCGCCGCCGGCGCGGTCGCCGTGCTGCTGTGGCTGGGGGGCGATCTCCTCGCGCTCGGCCTGGTGACCTTCGGCGCCGCCGTGGCCGGCTGCGCCGCCGCCCTGGTGCTGCTCCGGCGCGAGGGCTGGCTGGCCGGGTCCGACGAGCCGCCGGTGCCGGTCGACCGCGCTGCCCCGCGGGTCGGCGAGCTCCTCCGGGAGGCCGCGCCGCTCGGGCTGGCCCTCGTCTTCTCGGTGGCGTACCTGCGGGTCGGCTGGCTGCTCCTCTTCGCGCTCGCCGGGGAGGAGGCCGTGGCCCAGCTCGGCGTGGCGCAGCGGCTGCTGGAGGTGGCCCAGCTCGTCCCGGCGGCCATCCTCGCGGCGGTCTTCCCGGCCTACGCGAGGACGTTCCGGACGGACCCTGCCGCGGCGCGCCGGTTGGCGCGGGGAAGCGCCGCGGCCCTCGGCGTCCTGGCCCTCGTGGGCACCGGCGTGCTCCTCGGCACCGCCCATGGGCTCGTGCCCGCCCTGTTCGGGCCCGCCTACACGGCGGCGATCCCCGTCCTGCGCGTCCTGGCCCTGGCGCTGCCCGCCATGTTCCTGAGCTACCTCCTCACGCACGTGTTGATCGCCCGGGGCGCCCAGGGGCTGGTGGCCGCGTTCGGGGGCGTGGTCCTGGTCGTTCACGCGGTGGTCAGCTTGAGCCTGATCCCGACGTGGGGCGCGGTGGGGGTGGCGGCGTCCATGGTGCTGGTCGAGGCCGTCCTCCTGGCATGCTGCGGCATGGCCCTGTGGGCGACGCGCGACGCGCACGGAGGGGGGCGCGCACCCAGCCGGCCGCTCCGCGCCGGCCGGGCCCGGCTCGCCACCGGCGCGCGCCGCACCGGGTTGGCCGCCCTCGCCGCCCTGGCGGCGACGCTGCCGTTCGAGCTGGAGCTGGGGCGGGCCTTCGGCGGGCTCGTCACCGTCTCGACGCTCGAGGGTCTGGTCGCGGTGGTGGTGACCGCTGCCCTGGTCGCCCTCGCTGCCGGCGAGGGCACCTTCAGGTCCTGGCGCCGCGCCCTCCCGCCCGTGCCGGCGGCGCTGCTGGCGGCGCTCCTCGGGGCGCTGGTCCTGTCGGCGGCGCTCGCCCCCGAGTTCCAGGGCAACGCGCTGCGCGCGGCAGCCAGGTCGGCCATGGGCGTCGCGCTCGCGGCGGCGGTCGTCGTCCTCGTCCGCGGGCGGGCGGACCGGTGGGCCGTGGGGGCGGCCGCGGTCCTGGGCGGCCTGGTCGCCGTCGCGCCGGGGCTCTGGGAGCTCGCGCGGGGGGAGGCGTGGCCGGTCCTGGAGCTCTTCCGGGGCCAGGTCACGCGCCTGGGGCCCTTCCTCCGGCTGACCTCCACCTTCGACCACGCCAACCAGGCGAGCATGTACCTCGAGGCCACGGCCCCCCTGCTGGTCGCGCTGGCCGCCGTCGCCTGGCACCGGGGGCGGCGCCTCGTCGCCACGCTCGCCGCCCTGGGCCTCGTCGTGTACCTCCAGGCGGCCATCCTCAGCTACAGCCGGGCGGGGGTCGTGACGCTCGTGGCGACCTTCCTCGTCGTGGCGCTGGTGGGGTGGCGGCGGCGCGGGTCCCGCTCCGTCCGTCCCTGGTTCGGCGCCGCCCTGCTCACGCTCCTGCTCCTCGCGGGGACGGCCGTCGCCGATCCGACGACCCGGCTTCGCTTCGGTTACGGGAGCCCGGAGCAGTGGTACGTGATCGAGTTGCGGGCGCCCGTCACCCTCGACGTGACGGCCGGGACCGTGGCGGTCGTTCCGGTGGAGGTGATGAACCGCGGGGCGCTGGTTTGGCAGGCCGAGGGACCGCGGCGCGTGCAGCTCGTGGCACGCTGGTTCGACCAGGACACGGATGCGACCGTCGCGGAGCAGCGTTGGCCGCTGCCGGGCACGGTGGCCCCGGGTGGCATGGCGCGGATCGAGGTTCCACTGCGGGCACCCGCGCTGCCCGGACCGTTCGGCATCCAGTGGGACCTCGTCCACGAGCAGGTCACCTGGTTCTCCGCCGCGACCGGCCGACGCTTCGTCACCCGCGCCGTCGTGGCGGAAGGCGGCCCCGCGGCTCCCCAGGACACGGGCCCGCGGGCGGTCGGCGCGGTGGAGGAGCTCCAGCGGGCGCCCATGGTCCCGGGGCGGGCCGCGCTCTGGCGGGTGGCGGTCGCGGAGCTCACGCGGCATCCGTGGACGGGGGTGGGCCTCGACAACTTCCGCCTCCGCTACGGCCGCGACCTGGGCTGGGCGTCCTGGAACGAGACCATCCACACCAACAACTGGTACCTCGAGATGCTCGTCGCGGGCGGGATCGTCGGCGGACTCCTGTTCCTGGCCCTGGTGGGGATCCTCGTGGCGGACCTGTTCCGGGTGCTGGCCGCCACCGGGCCCGATCCCTTCGCGGTTGCCGTCGGCGCCGGCCTGCTCGCGTTCCTGATCCACGGGACGCTCGACTACTTCCTGCTCTTCCACGCGACGGGCCTGCTGTTCTGGTTGCTCGTCGGCCTGTGGCTGGCTCGGCACCGCAGCGTCGGTGGCGGCCCATGAGGATCGGCGTGGACGCGACGCCGCTGTCCTTCCCCCAGACCGGCGTGGGCACCTACACCGCCAACCTCCTCCGGGCACTGGCCGAACGGGGGGGCGACGAGCTGGTGCCGCTGCTGTACCGGGACGTCCACGCGTCCTTCGCGGACGAACTGCGGGGAAGCCCGCTGGCGTTCCATCCCGAAGGGGGACGCTGGCCGACGAGCTCGGTGGCGTGGATGCAGTCGACCCTCCCTCGACGCGTCCGCCGCTCGGCGTTCGACCTCTGCCACTTCACCAACAGCGCCGCGCCCTGGCAGCTGGCCTGCCCCTACGTCCTGACGATCCACGACGCCGGGCTGTGGCTCCACCCGGAGCATCACCCCGCGAGGCGGCTCCTCGCCCTCCGGCCCGTCGTCCCTCGCGCCGCCCGCCGGGCGGGCGCCGTGATCACGGTGTCGCAGGCCGTCAAGGAGGAGCTCGTCGAGGTGCTGGGTCTCCCGGAGGCCAAGGTCCGGGTGGTCCATCCGGGCGTGTCGCCCCGTTTCCGCCGGACGCCCCTGCCGGAGGAGCTGGCCCGGACCCGCCGGACCTGGGGGCTGCCCGAGCGCTTCGTCCTCTGCGTGGGCGCGCTGGAGCCGCGGAAGAACCTGCTGGGCCTCCTGGCCGCCCACGCCGCCGTGACCTCGGAGAGCGCCTTGCGTGACGTGGGGCTGGTCTTCGCGGGTCCGCCCGGCTGGAAGAACGCGCCCTTCGAGCGGGCGGTGGCCAGGCTCGGACCCGGCGCCCCGGTGCGGGTCCTAGGGCCGGTGGACGGGGCGACCCTGGTAGAGCTCTACCACCTGGCCACCGTGCTCGCCTTCCCGTCGTTCTACGAGGGGTTCGGGCTCCCGGTGGTGGAGGCCATGACGTGCGGCACGCCGGTCGTCACCTCCCACCGTGGGGCGCTGGCCGAGGTGGCCGGCGACGCCGCCGAGCTCGTCGACCCCACCCGGGTCGACGGCATCGCGGCCGGCCTGCGCCGCGTGCTCGACGACCCGCGCCGCCGGGAGGAGCTGCGGCAGCGGGGCGCACGGCGGGCCCGCGCGTTCACCTGGGAACGGGCCGCCGAGCAGACGCGGGTCATCTACGCCGAGGTCGTGGACGCCCGCGACTAGGCGCTCGCTCGGCCAGCGGCCGTCAGCTCGCGCCCGCGCGTGCCGTCGCCAGGTCGGCGTCGACCATCTCCCGCACCATGCCCTCGAAGGTGTAGGTCGGCTCCCACCCGAGCCGGTCCCTGGCCGCCGACGCGTCCGCCTCGAGGACGTCGACCTCCGCCGGGCGCAGGAAGCGCGGGTCCACCGTCACGTGCTCGCGGTAGTCGAGCCCGACCGCCTCGAAGGCGACGGCGCAGAGGTCCCGGACGCTGTGGGAGCGGCCGGTGCCGACCACGAAGTCCGCGGGTGCGTCTTGCTGGAGCATGAGGTGCATGGCCCGCACGTAGTCGGCGGCGTGGCCCCAGTCCCGCCGCGCGTCGAGGTTCCCCAGGGCCAGCTGCCGTTCGAGCCCCGAGGCGATGCGGGCGGCCCCGCGGGTGATCTTGCGGGAGACGAACTCATGCGGACGCCGGGGGCTCTCGTGGTTGAACAGGATGCCGCTGGAGCAGTGCATCCCGAACGCCTCGCGGTGGTTCACGGTCAGCCAGTAGGCCGCGAGCTTGCTGATCCCGTAGGGGCTCCGGGGATGGAAGGGGGTGGACTCCCGCTGCGGCACCTCGCGGGCCCGGCCGAACATCTCCGAGGAGCCCGCGAAGTAGAACCGCGCCTCCGGCTGGGTCTGCCGCAGGGCGGCCAGCACGTGGTGCGTGCCGGTGGTGTTGACGTTCAGGGTCGAGAAGCCGTCGACGAAGCTCTCCGGCACGAAGCTCTGCGCGGCCAGGTGGTAGCACTCGTCGAAGCGCTGCTGCGCGAGCACGCTGACGATGCTGCCGTAGCTCTCCATGGTGCCGGGGTGGAGGACCAGGTCGTCCAGGAGGTGAGCGATCCGCTTCATCCGGTGGCCGGGATCCTCCAGTGCGATGCGGCGGACGATCCCGTGCACCTCGTAGCCCAGGCTCAGGAGGTGCTCCGCCAGGTAGCTGCCGTCCTGACCGGTGATGCCAGTGATCAGCGCGCGCCGCATGCGCGTCATCCTGGCACATTCCGGTGCCGCCCGGCCACGGTCCGCCGCGTGCTCAGGCCGGGTCGACGTCGCCGGTACCGTGGACCCTCAGGCCCTGGGCCGGCAGGTCGACGTCGACCTTGGCCCCCTGCGGCCCCCAGGTGGCGCGGCCCTGCTTGCGGCCGGTGTGCTCGAGCCAACCGTAGGCGCCCGCGGGGATCGGGTCGCCGCCGCCCAGGCCCATGGCCGCCCACGGGATGCGCCGCCCCTCGAAGTCGCCGCGGGCGCGGGTCGCGGCGTCGTGCGCCTCGAGCAGCGCGCGCTCCGTGGTCGCGTCGAGCGACCAGGTCTCGTGCTGGGCCAGGGTCCGCAGCGGCAGGCGCGGTCGCGGCGCCGGCCAGTGCCCGCCCTGCGGCCGCCCCACCGACAGCCCGATCAGCGGCACCACCCGCGGCGGCAGCCGCAGGGTCGCTGCGATCTCGAGCGAGCCGTTGAGCACGCCGCCCAGCATGAGCTGTCCACAGAGAAGGGTCAAGACCCTTCCCCCTTTACGTTGAAGTCGACCAAATCTACAACCTCGCTTGCCCCGCCAGCCCCATCCACTACCAACGCGACCCCGTCCAGACCACCAAGACCAGTGTCCACGGCGCCATCAACATGCTTGGTCTCGCCAAACGCACCAAAGCCAAGATCCTCCAAGCCAGTACCAGCGAGGTCTACGGCGACCCCCAGGTCCACCCACGAACCGAGGATTACTGGGGCAACGTGAACCCCATCGGCCCCCGCAGCTGCTACGACGAGGGCAAGCGCGCCGCCGAAACCCTCTTCTTCGACTACCACCGGCAACACACTCTGCGCATCAAGGTCGCGCGCATCTTCAACACCTACGGACCCCGGATGCACCCAAACGATGGTCGCGTCGTCAGCACCTTCGTGGTTCAGGCACTCCGTGGCGAACCCATCCCCGTCTTCGGCGATGGCAACCAAACGCGCTCCTTCTGCTACGTCGACGACCTCGTCAACGGCCTCATCCGGCTCATGGACACCACCGACGACGTCACGGGTCCCATCAACCTCGGCAATCCCACCGAGTTCACCATGCTCGAACTGGCCCGCCATGTCATCGAGCTCACCGGGTCGCGCTCCGAGATCGTCTTCGGACCCCTTCCGCAGGACGACCCGCGCCAGCGCAGGCCCGACATCACCCGTGCCCGCGAAGTGCTGGATCGGGCGCCCACCATAGCGCTTCGAGAGGGCCTCCAGCGCACGATCGACGCCTTCCGCGAACTGCCAGAACTGGTCACCGGCATCTCAGGCTGAGCTCCCCGATTCGTTGGGCGCCGACCGACCAAGGAGGCTGCGGGTTACCGGCATGGCGCAGAGCCTGCTTGACGCCAACGCCCTTGCCGAGGCCGCGTCAGCCCGCTCACAGCAGTGTCGTACAGTCGGCCACGCGATCGCGGCAGCCTCGGGACGCAGTTAAGCCCGACGGGCCGCCCGCGAATCTCGTCGGACCACGAGGTGTGACATGCCCAGGTTTCGCGCACGCTGCTTCATCCTCGCCATCATCCCGCTCCTCGGCCTAGCGCTGGCGCAGGAGCCGGTGAGGCTCACGCTGATGGTCGGCATGACACCGCAGGAGCTGGCCAGCTTCCGCCCTGCGCTCGAGGCGCTGGACGCGGCGCACCCCGAGTTCGTCGTCGACCTGGAGCCGGTGCCGCAGCAGGCGTTCGCGGAGCGCGCCAACGTGCGCCTCGCCTCCGGCACGCTTCCCGACGTCGTGCGGATGGACGGCCTGGTGGCCCAGCGCCTGATCCAGAGCGGCGCCTTCCTGGAGCTGTCCGGGCTGCCCGGCTTCGACGCGGTCGATCTGGACGACTACTACCCGGGCGTGCTGGCGCCGTACCGGACGGGCGATGCCATCTGGGCGTTGGCCGACACCGCCTCTCCGACCATGCTCTTCTACGACCGGGCCAAGTTCGACGCCGCCGGCGTCGCGTACCCCACCGACGCGTGGACCCTCGAGGACATGCGGCACGCCGCGGTCCGCCTGACGCGCGACGCCGCCGGACGCACACCGACCGACGCCGGCTTCGACCCGGCGCGCGTCGTGCAGTGGGGCTGGAACAACTCGCTCACCATGTACTGGCAACGCGACCTGGTCCAGTCCCTCGGCGCGGATTGGTGCGCCGACGAGCTGTGCACCACCTTCGCCGCCACCGAGCCGGACGTGGTCGCGGCGGTCCAGTGGTGGGCCGACCTGGTGCAGGTCGACCACGCCGGTCTGTACGCCCCGTTCTCCGGCGCCCAGACCGGGGTCCCCGGCAGCGCGTTTCTTGCGGGCGTGGCCGCGATGGGCTACCACGGCTTCTTCGCGGTCGGGCAGCTCAACGCCATCGGCAACATCGACTACGACGTCGCACCGCCGCTGCTCGGGGTGGACGGTCGGCGCCGCGCGTCGCTCAGCCTCAACGGCTACGCCATCGCCGCCGACACCAAGCACCCGCGCGAGGCGCTGGCCCTGCTGACGGCGCTGACGTCGCCGGACTTCCTGGCCGAGACCTGGGGTCGACCCGGCCATGCTGTCCCGGCGCGGCGCAGCGCCGCCCCTTCCGTCATCGACCCGACGCGCCCGCCCGCGAACCAGGACGCCGTGCTGATCGCGATGGAGGCCGGCGCGGTCTTCCACCCCTACACGCCGGCGGCGTTCGAGGCCTACGCGCTCACGCTCGACCTGTTCGCCGCCATGATGCGTGGAGACCGGCCCGTCGCCGAGGCGTTGGCGGAGATCGAGCGCGTGCTGAACGAGACCTTGGCGGACGATCGCCTGCCGTGAGCGAGCGCGGGCGCTTCGGGCGTGGCGGTGCGCCCAGCCGAGCGCCGGGCCCCCTAGCGCGTCGCCGCGAGCGCTGGTTCTACCTGCTCATCTCGCCGTGGCTGGTCGGCCTCCTGCTCTTCGAGGGCGGCCCGCTGCTGGCGGTGGTCGCCATGGCCTTCGCCGACTGGCCGTTCCCGTCGTCGCCGCGGTTCGTGGGCCTCGACAACTTCGGCGCCCTCGCCACTGACGCGCGCTTCGTACGCAGCCTGGCGAACAGCGCCTACTACGCCGGCGGCGTCGTGCCCTTTGGGCTCGCCATCGGACTCGGGCTGGCCCTGTTGCTGCGGCGACCGCGGCCCGGCGTCCGGCTGTTCCGCACGATCGTGTTCCTGCCGGCGGTGCTGTCCGGCGTCGCCATGGCGCTCCTGTGGGGATGGGTGTTCAACCCGCGCTTCGGCCTCGCCAACGGGCTCCTCGCGCAGGTCGGCGTGGCCGGACCCGCATGGCTGTACAGCGAGACGTGGGCGATGCCCACGCTGATCCTGCTGGGGCTGTGGGGCACGGGCATCAACATGGTGGTCTACCTGGCGGCGCTGGCCGCGGTCCCCACCGAGCTCTACGAGGCCGCGCAGCTCGACGGGGCGGGACGGTGGTGGCGTTTCCGCCACGTCAGCTGGCCGCTGGTCTCGCCGGTCACCTTCTACTTGCTCGTCGTCAACTTCGTGGGCGCGTTCCAGGTGTTCACGCCCACCTACGTGCTCACCGGCGGCGGGCCCAACGACGCCACCCTCACGCTGCCCCTCTACCTTTACCAGAGCGCC
>Ga0114946_10002495_pt1 | contig 12643 bp, 13 predicted proteins | sample WalLakDeSediment_FD_88676 | JGI IMG/M metagenome (GOLD analysis project Ga0114946, IMG submission 88676) | Lake sediment microbial communities from Walker lake, Nevada to study Microbial Dark Matter (Phase II) - Walker Lake 11/02/13 Deep Sediment | ecosystem: Environmental > Aquatic >...
CGTGATGAAGATGCCCTTTCGGGCTCTCTGTCCCTGAAGCGCTCCGGCGAACTTCTGGATCTCAGGGCGGCCGACCACCCCCTCCCAACCCTTGGCCTGGAGGTAGATGATGTCCAAACCCAACGGATCCTCCTTGATGATTCCGTCGATGCCCTCGTCACCCGATCGACCCAACGCCTCGCCTGTGTCCTTGCGGCTGCCGCCGTAGCCCATCCGCACAACCAGATCAACGATCACGCGTTCCAGGAACTCGGGAGGGTTGCCCATGTCTCAGGCAAAAACAGAGGGTTGGGGGCTGAATCTGAGAGACGCTCGGGTTCGGACGCGCCCGTCGCTGACCGGGTGTTGGATCCGTGGCAAAGGGTGGGTGTGGTGAGTGCGCCCTCTTCTTTGGTGCCGCAATCAGCGCTGCCAGCGCTCGAGGCCTTCCTGCAGGCGGTCGAGGCGGCTGCGGAACTCGTCGGTGATGCCGCGTGCCGACTCCTGGTCGCGCGCGACCCGTGGGGTCAACAGCACGATCAGTTCGGTCCGGCGCATGCTGCGTTCCGTGCTCGAGAAGGCCCAGCGGATGAACGGGATGTCCTTCAGGATCGGCACGCCCGAATCCACGTCGGAGCGGTTTTCGCGGATCAGCCCGCCCAGCACGACCGTCTCCCCGCTGCGCACCGCGACCGTGCTGGCGATCTCTCGGTTCGAGATGGTCGGCGAATCGATGTCGGAGCTGGTGGTCCGGGACAGATCGGAGACCTCCTGCACCACCTCCATGGTCACCAGGCCGCTGGCGTTGACCCGCGGGGTGACGGTCAGCAGCACGCCGGTGTCCCGATACTGGATCGTGCTGGTGATCCGGTCGGTGTCACTGATGGTGCTGACGGACTCCGAGGTCCGGATCGGTACCTGGTCGCCGACGCGCAGCTGCGCGGAACGGTTGTCGAGCACCATCAGCGACGGCGACGAAAGCACCTCGACGCGCTCGTCCTTCGCCAGCATGTTGAGCACCGCGCGAATGGTGCCGCTGGAGTCGATGACCGAGTAGTTGAAGCCGGGGAAGCTCCGGCCGAGCAGGGCGGTGGCACTGCTGGAGAGGATACCCTCCCCACTCTTGTCACCGCTCAGGCTGTTCCGGAAAAACCACTGCAGACCGTACTGCAGTTCGTCGGAGAGCGTGACCTCGACGATGGTGGCATCGACGAGGACCTGCAACGGCTCGACGTCGAGCGCCTGAATGGCGTTGCGCAGGTCCTCGTATTGGGCCGGGCGGGCCATGATCAGCAGTGCGTTGTTGATGGTGTCGGCGACCACGCGAACGTTCTGGCCGTCGTCGCCACTTGCCGCGGCAGCCGACACCGCGCCGGGTCGGGCCGCAGTCGATCCCAGGTCGCTCCGGGTTCCGGTATCGCCTGCGCCCAGCGTGGTGCCCGTCTGGCCGGGAGCGAGCGAGTCGCCAAATGAAGTGGGTAGGGTCTGCTGACGCTGGGCGGCGCTTGTCTGCTGCACGGTGAAATCGTACAGCTGGCTCAGCGAACTGGCGATGTCCTCGGCGTTGGTGTTCTGCAGGCGGTACACGTACAGGTTGCGCCCGCTGGCATCGCCTCGCGCGCGATCAAGCCGCCGAATCCAGTCCTTTGCCCGATCGAGGTACTGTGGCTGCGGGGTGACGACCATGATCGAGCCGAGGCGCTCCACGGGAATGAAACGGAACAGCCCGGCCAGCGGGCCGCCGCTGTCCGCGGCGAAAAGTACCTCGAGTTCGGCGGCCAGGACACCGGGGTTGATGTTCTCCAATGGGAATATGCCGACCGAGAGTCCGGCCAGCAGGTCGATGTCGAACAGATCGATGTTGTCCATCGCCATCGCGATGTCGCGCGAGGTCGCCGACAGCAGCAGCAGGTTGCGCGGCACGTCGAGGCGCAGCGTGGCCCCCGGGGGCAGCAGGGGCTCGAGTATCTTGGCCATCTCGCCGGCGGCGATGAAGCGCAACGGGATCACCGCGATCTGGTAGCCCGGGCGAATCGCATCCACGTTGCGCGGAGCCCGGACCACGTGTCCGGCGCGGGCCGCTGCGTCCAGGCTCATGATGCGGTAAAGGTCTTCCCGCGGATCGTGCACCACCGCGCGGCCAGCCATCTGCAGGGTGCGTTCCAGCATCGGCATGATGGCATCGCGCTGCAGTGGGCGGCTGGTCTGGAGAGTGATCCGTCCGCTCAGATCGCCGACGATCAGGTAATTCTCATTGAGGATCTCGGTGAAGATGGCCTCGATCACGTCCCGCAGTTCAGCGTCCTCGAAATTCAGGGTGATCTCGCCGGTCTCGAGCCGCGTGACATCACGCGCCTCGCCGATCATGCGGCCGGTCCCCCGCATGATCTCGGTGTCGACGCGCTGGGTCGCCCGGCCCTCGACCAGGGTCACGTCGCTGTAATCCGTGGCGCTGGGGCTCGCCACGTCGAGGGTACGGATCTGCTCGCCCAGCGGGGTGGCCGTCGGGGCCCGCTCCGGATGCACGGCGGCGCAGCCGGAAAGCAGCACGAGAGCGACGGCGCCGGCAAGCAGGGCGCGTTGGGAGGGGACGTTGGGGCTGGTCATGATGGGCTGCAAGTGTCCCAGAGCCGGGGGTGGGTGTAAAGCAATGTGCCCGGCCGGCGCGTTCGCCCCGGACGCTTCACGGTTCGGGGCGCAACGGCACGGTGTGCAGGTGGTCGCCGCGTGCGAAGACGACGGCATGCGGCTGGATCTCGACGATGCGCCAGCCGTCCAGCTCCTCGCCCTCCTTCAGGCGGCGCACGGTATCACCGTCCTGCTGAAAAATCACGAGCCAGGCGCCGCTGCCACCGATCACCCCGTGCAGGCGGCCAACCGGCGGCTCGGGTGGGGGCGGCGGTGGCGGTTCCGGCACCGCCGTCTTGGGTTCAGTCGCAGAGGGCTCCGGTTCCGGCGTCGGCGCTGCCGGCGGCGGTGGCGGACGCCGGTCGGGATTGAACAGGGGCCGGTCGGTGATCACGGCGTAGTGTTCCGAGCCCGGGACCGGCGCCGGCATGATCTCGGCCTGCGGACCGGCCTCCGCGCCGCGGGGATCGATCTGGGGCACCGTCACCGGCCAACGGAACAGGACCAGTACCGCCAGTGCAAGGACGGCATTCAGAAACCAGATCGGTGCCGCTCTCATGGCGTGTCCGCGGGCTCGGCTGCCATCAGGGCAGTGATGGTCATGGTGACATCCAGGCTCCGATCCCTGTCGCCCGAGCGGCGGTCGGGCTGTACCTGCAGTTGCTCCGCCCAGGCCACCGGGCGCCCGGTTTCCACCTGGTAGAGAAAGTCCTTCAGTCCGGGCAGGCTGCTGCGTGCCTGGATGCGCACGCTGATGCGGGTGAAGCTTCCCGCAGCAACGGGCTCCAGGCTCTGCACGCTGTTGATGGTGAAGCCCTCCGCTTGCCCCGCGATCGCCTGCAGCTGCCCCTGCAGCCGTGCCCCAGCCACCGAGGCCCCGACCGGAGGCAGGGTGGTATCGGCCGCGGCAAGGGCCTCGGTGAGCCGGACCCTGTCCGCTTCGATGCCTTCGCGCCGGGCGAGGGTGTTTTCGAGCCGCTGAATCTGGAACACGAGATTCTCGATCGCCTCGTCGTACTGGCGCTGCTTCTGGACCACCGGCCCAAGCAGGACCGCCAGCGCGAGCAGCGCGCCCAGCATCGTCAGGGACAGCGCGAGCAGGCGCTGGCGCCCGAGTGGCCAGTGGCGGGGAGGCATCATGGTGTGCCGTTCCCCGGCGCGGCGATCCGGGCCCCGATCTGGAAACGCTCGCGCTGGTTCAGCACACGGCTGGTGGGCGAGAGGAAACGCACTTCCTGCAGGGAGGGCAGCGCCTCCAGCGGTTCGATCAGGGCGGTCGCGGTCGTGGTCTCGCCGTCGATACGCAGGTCGCCATCCTCGATGCGCAGGGCAGAAATGTGTCCCTCTTCGGGAATGGTCTCCGTCAGGTCCTTGAGGATGTCCACGATGCGGCGCCGGCCCTCGCGTTCGCGCAACGGCTCGTTTAGCCGCTCGAGCAGCGCCTCCCGGTCACGGTCGACGGCCGCCACGGCCTGCGCCTCCGGGAGGATTGCCGCGTGTCGGCGGTCGAGTTCCAGCACGACCCCGCGCTTGGTCAGCAGCGGAACGAGCAATAGGGCGACGCTCAGCACGGCGGTGACGGCAAGGGCCCAGAACGCGGTCCGCCCGAGCTGTCTGCCGCTGGCGGGACGCCACAGCAGGGGGATGGCCGCAGAACCGGCGGGGTCGATGCGCACGATGATCCGGTCCGGTTCGACTCCGACGCGCGACAGTCCATCCAGCCAGTCCTGCACCAGACGGCGCGGCGCGGCGGCCAGGCGTACGCTGACCGTTCCTGGCACCGAGGATGGCAGCTCCTTGAAGCCGAACAGCGCGGTTTCGGTGTTGAAGGGGGTGTGCCGGTCGAGTTCGAAACGCAGCACTTCGACCAGCCGGCTGCGGACAGCCCCAGGTAGGCTGAGGTCCTTGACGATGGCGTGGGAAGCAGGGATCGCCAGGACCCAGCTCGACTGCCGTCGCGTGCCGCGTCCGAGCAGTGTCCGGGGGTGCTGCTCCAGGGGCACCGTGCCGATTTCCCGCGGCGTCATTCCCGGAGCCGCCTGCCGGCCGACCCGGATCCCGTCCGGTTCGAGAGTCAGCCAGACACGGGGCAGAAAGAGCCGGCTCCGTTCCAGCCATGCGGGCGGCAACCAGCCCAGGATCACCTCGCGCCACCAGGACAGCCAGGCGACGGCGAGCGAGCGCAGACCGAGTGGGGAGTGGGAGGCGGTGGTCATGATCCGTTCGATTTCCGATTCGGGCGGCCGAGTGTATCAAGATGAACCCGGCGCGGGTGGCCAGATCGGAGGTTCCCGCCACTCCAGGAGGGTGATCGGGAGCCGCTCGCCTGCACGCAGGTCGAAAACCACCTCGATGTGCGCGCGTGCGCTCAAACCGTCGCCGGCGACCGCTTCGAGACCAAACACGCTGGTGATCCCGCCGCGCGCCCCGCCACCCGGGAACGGCGGCACTCTTCCGGCCCCCTCCAGCACGACGGTGCGACGGTCCCGGACCCAGGCCTCCGCGAAATCCATGTCGACGCTTCGATGGGCAGCGAGGACCTGTGCCGACGCGTATTCCGGCGCCGGACGGCGGCCCCCCGTATGCACCGTCACATGAGGCGCCAGCCGACGGAATATCTCTGCGGTGAAGCCGGCCACCTGCTGCAGTTCCTCGATGCTCTCGAAGTCGCCGTCGCGGCGACCTTCAGGTAGGCCGATGGCGGCATAGGCCTCGGGTGAGGTGCCGTGCAGGCGTGTCTCCGGGGATCGGTCGCGCCAGTCCAGAAGGTTGTCCGTCAGCATGTCTGCCCGGGCGCCGTCGACACCGACGGCGAGAAGCAACCCCTGAAGCAGGTCGCGGTCGGCGCGATTGAGATCCAGCCTCCCGAGTTCGCCGAAGAACCGGTAGCGCACATCCAGATCACCGAGGGTGAAGTGATGCCACTCGCCGGCCGTGCCTGCCAAGGCAAGCCGCCGGATGTCGGCGATGTCCAGATTGCGCAGGTGGACCAGTCCGCGGCTGACGCCGGCCCGGGCGGCCTGGCGGGCCTGAGCGGCGGCGAGGATGTCGCCGGTGGCGCGCGCTTCGCGCTGCAGGCTCGATGACATTACGCTGCCAATCAGGGTCAGCGCGAGAGCAATCCAAAGGACCAGCACCAGTGCGATGCCGCGCTGCGTTCGACGGGTTGGTCCAAAGTTCCTTCCGGCCATGCTCAACTGCCCCCGAAGCCGAGGCTAGTCTGACCCCTTCCACCCGTGCGCTCGGAGGTGGTTCGCGCGGCCAGGAGAGGCCAGGGCAGGGCCGTCGGGTCGCCGCGGATGATATCCATCTCAACCAGCAGTGGCGTGCGCCGGGCATCGGGCCAGACGAGGTGCCAGCCGAAGCCGGCTTCATCGTGGGGTTGGCCGAGATACCGGAACCGCGCCTCCGTGACATCGTCCAGCAACGTCAGCGTTGACCAGGGCCGACCCTCGGCGGGTTGCAGCGAGCGCATGCGCGGGTGAAAGGGGCGGTAGTGCAGCCGCAGTTGGTTCCCCTCGACGCCGACCACGAAAAGATACAGCCCACCGGCGCTGCGGTAGGCGGGCAAGGGCGCGACGAATGTCATCCGACCCGGTTCACCGATAAAGGTGATTCGGGTAGCTGTCCCGGACTCCAGCAACGCGTCTTCCGGGTGCACCGCGGGTCTGGCCGATGCCATGCGGGAGCGGAGGAACCGCTGCACGGCCTCGATGTCATTGGCCTGCACGCCGTACTGGTCGGCTCGGTCCCAAGCGCGAACGGTGGTATAGAAGGTTGCGAACAGCAAGCCCATCAGCAGGGCCAGCATCGTAGTCGCGACGAGAAGCTCGACCAGGGTAAAGCCACGCTCGTACTGGCGGTGCGGGCATGCTGGTGGAATGGAGGGTCGTTGCGACATCAGGACCCCGCCGGAACCAGCGTCGTCAGGACCACACGGCGGTTTGCGTCGAACTCGACGATCGCCTCGGCACGGAGCAGGTGCATGCTGGGGCCGTCGAACCCCGGTGCGGCCTCGACCTGCAGCGTCCAGCGCAGAGTTCCACCGCTTTCACCCGTGAACCGGCTCCCAGCGGGTGGAATATCGACGGAGACGCGGTCAAGCAAACTCTCGGCCAGCATCACCGCATGCTGGTAACGCGCGGTCTGTTCCGCACCGACGAGTCCACGCGACACGATCGCGAGTACTACCGACGCGATCAGGGCGAACACGAGGAACGCCACGATGACTTCCAGTAGCGAGAATCCGGTCTGGTGACGGGGTCCAGGAGGGAGCATCAGAGAACCCGGCTGCGGCCGGTCAGCCAGTTGACGTGAATGTCGATGTGCCGGTCGCCGAGCGCGAGCCGAATCTCCCCGCCGCTCGCGGTGCCGTCCGGATAGAACAGGATCGAGGCCCGGTCCTCAGTAATGACGGTCTGCTCCGCCGTGTAGAGACTTAGCGCGATTCGCGGATCGAGGGCCTTGCCCCGCCGATCTCCCTCGGACCCGATCCAGAACCGGTTCTCGCGGACGTCGAGCGTCCATGGCACCGGCTCTCCGGCCACCTGCGCCAACGCCCGAGTCTGTCGCAACGCCCCGTGGACTTCGCGTGCAGCCGAGCGCAGTTCCAGTGTCTCGAGGGTGCCGTCCAGCCGCGGGACAACGATCGCGAGGAGGATGCCGGCGATCACCAGCACCACCAGCAACTCGAAAAGCGTGAACCCGTTGCCTTGTCGGAGCGGCGCCATTCGCCGGCCCTTAGCCACCACGGTTACTGCCAGGACCCGACCATCTGGTTCTCCCCTTCACCGCCCGGCTCCCCGTCCGCTCCGTAGGTCCAAATGTCGAAGGCGCCGTGCTCGCCCGGGAACCGGTAATGATACTGGCGCCCCCAGGGGTCTTCGGGCACTGTGTTGCGGCGCAGGTACGGGCCATTCCAGCGCTGGATTCCGGCTGGCTGCGCCACCAGAGCCTGCAGGCCCTGGGCGGTGGTGGGGTAGCTGCCTACGTCGATGCGATACAGGTCCATCGCTGCCGACAGATCGTTGATCTGCAGCCTTGCGGTATCGGTCTTGGAACTGCCCACGTAACGCATTACCTGGGGTCCCACGAGACCAGCCAGCAGCCCCAGGATTACCAGGACCACAAGAAGTTCGATCAAGGTGAATCCGCGTCGCCGGCTCGCGCGCGCCGGCGAATGAACCATTGTTCTCATCATCAAGAATTTCATCCGAATGCCAAGCCTTGGACACCAAGGATTGCGACCGTGATCGATACAATGATACCAGCAACAAGCAGTCCGAGCGTGATGATGAGAAAAGGTTCCAGAATAGCTAGCAGCCGCTGTACCGCGGTCCGGACCTCGCCGTCGTATATGTCGGCCACCTTGTGGAGCATCGGTTGAAGATCCCCAGTCTCCTCGCCTAGACGAATCAGTTGCAGGGCTAGCGGCGGGAAAAGCCCGGTTTCTGCGAGCGGGTTCGACAGGCCGCCGCCGGATTTCAGGCTTTCCGCGGCCTCGCGCAGCCCGTCCGACATGACTTGGTTGCGCAACGTTGCGGTTGTGATCCGGAGGCCCTCCAGCAGTGGGACGCCGTTCTGGACAAGGGTCCCGAGCGTCCGGCTGAAGCGCGCGACCTCGACGCGCTGGATCAGGTCACGCACCCTGGGCAGGCGCAGGAGCCATCGATCCCACCAGCGCCGACGTCGCGGGTTCGCCAGCGTCCACTGCAACCCGAGAAGAACCCCGAGGATCGCCAGGAGCAGGGACCACCAATAGCTTCGGAGTACGTCGCCCGCGGCAATCACCAGCTGGGTGGACCAGGGCAGGGCCTCGCCCGCGCTCTCGAAGAGATCGGTGAACTGGGGAACCACGAAAAGCAGAAGGATCACCACGGATACGATAGACAGGCTGAACAGGATCACCGGGTAGATCAGCGCGGACACCAGGGTAGTGCGCAGGGCCTGGGCGTCGTCCATGTGGTCGGCGAGACGCGCGAGCACGGTCTCAAGCGCCCCGCCGGCTTCCCCGGCGCGCACCATGTTGACGTACAGCGGGGAAAAAGCGCCCGACTGGGCCTCGAGCGCGCTTGCCAGCGAGCTGCCTCCACGAACCCGTTCGCGGATGTCGTCGACGAGCTGTCTCTGGCGTGGGCGGTCGACCAGTTGCGCGAGTGTTGCGAGCGCGCGATCCAGCGGCATACCCGCGTTAAGCACCGTGGCCAGCGAGCGGGTGAGCAGTGCGAGCTCGGCCGGGCGCAACCGGACCTGTCCGCGAAACAGGGTCCAGGGCCCCCCAGGTGCATCGTCGATCTGGAGCAGGATCAGCCCCTGGGCCTGAATCTCGCGTGCAAGCGCCTGTTGATCCGAGGCTTCGCGAGACCCGGTAACGATCTCGTTTGCGGCGGTCACCGCACGATAGTGGTAAAGGGGCATTTCAGACGTCCTGGATGACGCGGGTCACTTCCTCGAGAGTCGTCGTGCCCTGTAGGGCCTTGGACAGCCCGTGCTGGTACATTGTCTGCATGCCCTCCTGGCGGGCAATGCGTTCGAGCTCCGAGGTTGGGGCATGCCGCATCACCGCGACCCTGAGGGGTTCCGTCATCGGCAGCATTTCCAGAATTGTGGTTCGGCCCCGGTACCCGATCCCGTTGCACCGGGGGCAGCCGCGGGCGCGGAAAAGCGTTACCGGGCCAGCGGGCTGCAACTTGCGCAGACCCAGCGGCTCGACTTGATCCTCGGGCACCTGCCAGGGCTCCGCGCACTCCGTGCAGAGTGTACGGACCAGGCGCTGGGCGAGGATGCCGACGACGGTGGACCCGAGGAGGAAGTCCTCCACCCCCATGTCGAGCATTCGGGACACCGAACCGGCCGCATCGTTGGTGTGCAGGGTGGAGAGGACAAGATGGCCGGTCAGCGCCGATTGCACGGCGATCTTCGCCGTCTCGAGGTCGCGCATCTCGCCGATCATGATGATGTCGGGGTCCTGGCGCACGATCGAGCGCAGCGCGCCGGCGAACGTGAGCCCGATCGACGGCTTGACCTGAATCTGGTTGATACCGTCGAGCTGGTACTCTACCGGATCCTCGACCGTGATGACCTTGCGCTCGGAAGAGTTCAGCCGGCTCAGCGCCGTGTAGAGCGTGGTTGTCTTGCCTGACCCTGTCGGACCCGTGACCAGAATGATGCCGTGAGGTCGACGCAACGCCTTTTCGAAATGGGGCCGGCCCGGACCGTTGAAGCCGAGAGCGTCGAGATCGAATCGGATGCTTTCCCGGTCGAGCAGTCGCATCACCACGCTTTCGCCGTACAAAGTCGGTATGGTCGATACGCGAAGGTCCAGTTCCCGACCTTGCACGCGCAGCTTGATCCTGCCGTCCTGCGGCAATCGCCGCTCGGCAATATTGAGCCGCGCCATGATCTTCACGCGCGAGATCACCGCCGCCGCCAGGCGCGCGGGCGGAGCTTCGCCCTCCCGCAGGATTCCGTCGATGCGGAAGCGTACGCGCAGAGTCTGGTCGAACGGTTCGATGTGGACATCCGAGGCACCCAGTTCGACGGCTTTCTGCAGGATGAGGTTGACCATCCTGACGACGGGCGCCTCCGAGGCGAGATCCCGCAGGCGTTCGACATCCGCGTCGTCTTCTTGGCCCGTGATCTCGACGCCCTCGGTGGCCTGGTGCATCGCCGAGCGTCCCTGTCCATACTGCCGCTCCACCGCCGTGTCGATCTCGGAAGGGAGGGCCAGCAATAGGTCGATTTCGCGCCCGGTGGCCAGGCGCAGCGCGGGGATGATGTCGGAGCGGGTGGGGTCGGCAATGGCGACCTGCAGGCGGACGCCGTCATCGGCCACCGGCACTGCCTGGATTTCACGCAGAAACCGCGGGGAAATCTCGTCATCGATGACCGGTCTTTCCGGTATCGAATCGGGGCCGATGCGGGACAGTCCGCTGCATTCGGCGAGCACCTCGGCAAGGTCTGTCTCCGAGATGAAACCCATTTTCAGCATCAAGCGGCCGATGCTGTCGTTCGCGGTTTCCGGAAGCGCGCGTACGCGCTCCCACTCGGCCACGCGAGGGCCGATGTGCTCCAACAACCGGGTCTCGACCCGATGGGCAAGACTCTCCGCGGAAAGATCGATGGCAAGTGAATTCATGGGTGCTGGTGGTGAAGCGGGAGGGAAGTATAGCAGCGCGGCCGGCTGCGGTTACCGTGAAATAGCGCGACCTCCGGACGAACGCGTTTCTCGCCTTGGCGTCGATGGCCACGAAACGCAGTCGGATTAGTCTATTTCATCGTTCGGGGTGCAGGCCACACCTCTGGCGGTATGGAAGCTAGAGTGAAAGCGCGAGGCAAAGGCCCGGCCCCGGCTTTTTCGATGTCGGCGGCGAGGCGCGGCGGATGGAAATCCCAATGTCTGCTAGGGTAAAAAACCTGTCTGCCCAGCGCTGCCCGGCTTCCTGCACAACTCGGCCAAGGTGGGGGCTGGCCGAAGGCTGCCTGCGGGCGCCCGAGGGCGCGTCCGGTGGCTCCCTTCTGAGCCACAGGCGTTAACGGAGCAATCGAATGTGTGATTTGCGTTCCTTCCCATGGGTCTGGGTATTCGCCTTGGTGCTGGTCTGGACGCTGGCCGGTTGCGAATCATCGGGCTCTTCAAGCGACGCCCCGGCGCCGCCAACATCGACGATTTCGGTGGTCCCAGCCTTCATCACCCTGGAGCCGCTGGATCTTGAGAACTTGTACCAGCGCGATCCTTTCTCGGAGGACCGTCTCCATGCAGTAGCGCGGGTCGGTCATGTGGAGGTGGCAGAGGAGCCGATCGAGATTCGTTTCCGCGGTAGCTCCTCCCGGCTGCTGCCGAAGAAGTCTTTCAATATCCGCTTTGCCGAGCGGCAGGACTTCCTGTTCGGCAGTGCACGGATGAACGCAAACGCGACGACCGCGCGATGATGCGCGAGACCCTGGCATGGGGCATGTTCGCCGACCTCGGTCGCCCCGCGTCGCGCGCGCGCTATGCCGATCTCTGGTTGAACGGAGTTTACGAGGGGCTGTACGTGCACATCGAGAGGGTGGACGCCGATCTGCTTCGCAACGCAGGCCTTGACGCCAGCGGGACGCTGGTTCGAGATCAGTTCCGTGACCGGCGCAACGAGGATCCGAGGATCGAGGTGGCGTCGGCATTCGCGTTCCCCCTGTCGGAACTCGATCCGGCGGAGCGCGCGCAGTTCCTAGCCGATGGCTTCGGCAGCCGCGGCAACCCGAACTGGGACCGCCTGGTGGAGTTGGTGCTGTGGGCAGAGGGTTCCGAGCCCGGCCCCCTTTTCGAAAAGGAGTTTCGGGAACGGTTCGACCCCGAGGTCTTCATCGACTGGCTTGCGGTGCACTTCCTGATCGGTGACATCGACTCCTTTGCCGACGACTACTGGCTCTACCTGGACGACACGGGCGAAGAAGCGCGCTGGATTGTGATCCCGTGGGACAAGGATCTTTCGTTCGGATCGCACTGGCGCCCCGGCTTTGGAACCGCAAACGATTTCTTCGCGTACGAGATGCCCGTGGGAGCCGGGTGGGACAACCCGCTGGTGAACCTGTTCCTGGAAACGCCGGGCCTGCGTGGGCAACTGATCGACCGCACGCGCGAATTGATGGACGAGGTCTTCACCGAGGCGTATTTCAAGGAGAGGGTGGCCGCCACTTGGTCCGGGATTCGCGAGAGTGCCACCCGCGAGCCCGATGTCGCCGCGTTTGAAAGGCATCCGAAAAACCACCACAGTGAACAGGGCGTGCCCGAACTGCATCGGGACACCGTGCTCGATTTTGTCGGCCTGCGCTACGGATACCTCGATCGGTGGATCAATCCCCGGGACAAGGTCCCGGGCCTGGAACTCAGCGCTTGGAGAACTGCTTCGCGCGGCGGGCTTTCGCCAGACCGACTTTCTTGCGCTCGACTTCGCGGGCGTCGCGTGTCATGAACCCTGCCTGGCGCATCGGCGAACGCAGTGTCTCATCGTATTGGACCAGCGCGCGGGCAATGCCCAACCGGATGGCTCCGGCC
>Ga0114946_10002496_pt1 | contig 12643 bp, 13 predicted proteins | sample WalLakDeSediment_FD_88676 | JGI IMG/M metagenome (GOLD analysis project Ga0114946, IMG submission 88676) | Lake sediment microbial communities from Walker lake, Nevada to study Microbial Dark Matter (Phase II) - Walker Lake 11/02/13 Deep Sediment | ecosystem: Environmental > Aquatic >...
CCCGCGCTGCGGCGGCTGCGCACGCGTGCGGCCTGGCGTTCCTCATGCTGGGCCTTGCCGACGCCGACCCGCTGCTCAGCGTGGCGCGCCGGTTCCTGCACGTCCCCTACCGCAGCAACCTCTACGCGCTGTCGTGGGCCGACGACCCGGCGCAGCGCCTCGACGGCCGCGTCCCCTACGTCGAGATCGCCACGCTGTGACAGGGTCGGGAGGGAGGGTGCCGTGAGCGAACGCCGGTTGACGCCTTGGGAGGCCACGTCGCTGATGGTCGGGGCCGGCGTCGGCGCCGGCATCATGGCGGTGCCGGCGCTGGCGGAGCGGGTGGGCCTCGTCGGCCTCGCGTTGATCCTGCCGCTGGCGTGGGCGGCGAGCGCGCTCGTCCACCTCATGCTCGCCGAGGTGCTGTTCCGCACCGGCCGGCCGCTGCAGGTGGTCGAGCTCATGCGCCTCTACGTCCTGCGCGGCCGGGTGGGCCGCTGGCTGCTGTGGGTCGTCTTCGCGCTGCTGGCGGTGGCGTTCGTCGCCAACCTCGCCGCCTACGTCGCCGGCGCCGGCGAGATCGTGGCCGGCCTGACCGGCTTGCCCGGCCGCGTCGCCGAGCTGCTCGTCTACCTGGTGTCGGCCGGCGTGGTGTTCTTCGGCCTGAAGGCCGTAGGCGTGGCGGAGCGCTACGGCGCGCTGCTGCTGGTGGCCTTGCTGGTGGCGATCGGCGTGGGCGCGCTCGCGGCGCCCTTCCGCTGGCCGCCCGCCGGCGGGGCCGGCGCGCGCGACGCGTTGGCGCTCTACGCCATGGTCATGTACGCGTACTGGACCTTCTACAGCGTGCCGCAGGTGGTGAAGGGCCTCATGCCCGACGCCCGCGCGGCGGTGCGCGCGATCGTCGTCGGGCTGGGCATCAACGGCCTGCTGACGGCCGTGGTCGCGCTCGTCGCGCTCGGCGTTTCCACCGAGGTCACGGAGGTCGCCATCGTCGGCATCGCCGCCGCCATCGGGCCGTGGGCGGGCACGGTCGGGTCGCTGCTCATCGCGGTCGCGCTGGTGACCAGCTACTGGTCGGTCTCGCTGGCGTTGGCCGACATCCTGCGGGAGCGGACGGGCGTCGCACCCCGCGCCGCCTGGCTGATCGCCACGCTGCCGTCGCTGCTGGTCCTGTGGCTGGGCGCCTGGCACTTCCTCGCCTGGTTGCGGCTGGCCGCCGGCGCAACCGGCCTGGTGCTGGCGCTCGTGACGGTGCCGATGGTGGTGCAGGCGCGCCGCCACGGCCCGGTGGCGGACCCGCCCTGGACGCTCGGGCGCTGGGGCACGCCGGCGCTCCTGGGGCTCGTCCTGCTCGCGTTGGTGCTCATGGCGGCGGGGTCGGTCGTGGCGACCGGGTGAGCGCCCGCCGCGGGCGACTAGCTCCAGGCCAGCCGCTGGCGCCGCTGCCAGTAGGCCCCGCTGTCCTCGGCCAGGCCAGCGAGCGCCGCCTCGGCCTCGCCGCCCCACACCACCGCCAGCGCGCGCAGGTTGCTGCGCAGCTGCGCCGCCGTCGCCGCGCCGCTGAGGACGACGTCGGCCCAGGGTCGTGCCAGGGCGGCGGCGAGGGCCAGCGCGTCGGGGGTCGTTCCGAGCCGGCGGGCCTCGGCCCGCAGCGCGGCACGCCGGTCCGCGAAGTCGGTGTCGGTGTCTGGCTCGGTCAGGCGGCCGTTGGCCAGGGCCTCCTTGACGATCACGCCCACGCCCGCGGCACGCGCCTCCGCCAGGGCCGGCCCCGCCGCGCGTTCGAGCGGCTCGCGGTCGTCGAGCGCGGGGCTCGCTAGCGTGAGCGAGTGGATCTGGTAGAGGTCGAGGTGCGCGCCCAGCAGCGCGCGGCTCTCTGGCCACTGGCGATCGAACGCGGCGAACCCGTGGTCCATGACCTCGTGGGCTTCTGCGTCGACGCGCCAGTCGGCGGTGTAGGTGTAGCCCCACTTCGACCCGAGGGTGACCTCGCTCGGCGCGACGCCGCGGGCCGCGAGCCACGTCGCCAGGAAGGCCTCCGCGCGGCCGTAGGAGCGGGCCGCGTCGAGGTAGCGGACGCCGAGGCGCCAGGCCTCGTCGAGCGCCTCGTGGGCGCGTGCCTCGATCGCCGCGACGCCGCGGTCGTCGCCGAGGTCCTGGTCGCGGCCGAGGTTGATGTAACCGGGGCGCCCGAGCGCGGCGAGGCCGAGGCCGATGGGGGAGACGGCGAGGCCGGTGGTGCCGAGGGTGCGAGGCCGGTTCACGGCCTGGGTATGCGTCACCGATCCAGCCTAATGGGCGCTGGGATCTCGCGGCGCCGCATCGATGCGCGTGAGCGTGCTGCGTGTAGGTTCGGCTGCATCATCTTCGGGGCTGGGTCGTGTACCGCTTGGGGCGGCCCAGCGCCGGCCAGGCTGTGCCACACTGGCGGTGACAGGTTGTGACGGGGTTCACGTGAGGGGGCGCCGATGGACGAACCGCTCGTCGTGCGCAGAGCTGAGCGATCGGAACTGCACGCGGCGGCGGCGTTGTTGGCCCGGGCGTTCGCCGACGATCCGATCACCGCGTTCGTGCAGCAGGCACACCCGCGTAGCCGGGACTGGATGGTGCCGACCTACACGGTGTACGTACGCGCCGGCTTCCTGTTCGGAGAGGTCCACGTCGCCGAGGACCTGCACGGCGTGGCCGTTTGGTTGGCGCCCGGCCAGGCGCCGCTGTCGGCATGGCGGTTGGTGCGCGCCGGCGCCGTGCGCTGGGCGCTGACGTGCGGCTGGTCGATTGCGCGCGGTTCGCTGGCCTTTTCCACGGCCACCGAGCAGCTGCACCGGCAGTGCGCATCGGGCGCGCACTGGTACCTCGCCTTCATGGGTGTGGAACCGGGCCGCCAGCGAGCGGGCATCGGCCACGGACTCCTGCAGCCGATGCTCCGACGTGCCGATGCCGAGCGCCTGCCCTGTTACCTCGAGTCGCCGCGACGCTCGATGTCGCTCTACCAGCGAAACGGCTTCAGGGTCGTCGCCGAACGGGCCATCCAACCCGACGGGCCGCGGCTCTGGGGCATGGTGCGTGATCCTGCCGGGAGCGGCGGCGCCTGAACCCGGCTGGCGTAGATCCTATGGCGTCCGATCGAACCAGGTGGGCGCGATCGATCCGGCTTCGCGTCGCCGGCGTTGCCGTGCGCTGACGAGCGTCGCCGCGACCACCACCATCGCCGCGGTCGGCAGCAGCGACGCCCAGGCCGCCGCGCGCAGCACCCAGGGGCCGCGCCAGCCGGCCGGGAAGAGGAAGGTGAGCGGGGCTAGGCTGGCGAGCATGACGGCCACCGCGGCCGCCGCGAGCCAGAAAGCGGCCGTGGCGCGGGGTCGCCAGGTGCGCAGCGCCAGCCACACCAGCGTCAGGGTCACGAAGCCGAGCAGGTAGCCGTGCAGCAACGGCACCGGCAGCAGCATGCGCTGGCTCCAGGCGGCCGCGGCGTCGAACGCGAGCGCGCCGTCGAGCAGCGCCTTGGCCGCCAGCAGGGCCGCCAGGAGCGTGAGCGCCGCTTCGCGGGCCCGTGCCGCCGCGAGCGTGAGCCGCAGCGCGAGCGCGAGCAGGCCGGCGGCGGCCGCGAGCCGCAGGGCCGTCACCACGACCGCGGGCCAGCCGAGCAGGGCCCCGAAGGCGCTCAGGAGCATCCCGGCGAGGAGGACCAGCAGTGCGGCGCGCGGCGACCGGCCGTCCACGGTTGCGCGGCGCTCTTCCAACGGCGTGGGCAGCGCGGCAAGCAGCAGCCCGAGCAGCGCGAGGGCGAACCAGCCGTGGGAGAAGAGGTCGAGGTAGAAGTGGACCAGGGCGTCCATCAGGGTGCCGGACGCGACCGGCGACAGCGCCGCCAGCGCCAGCCCCCAGGCGCCGGTGCTGGAGACCAGCAGGGTGAGCACGGCGGCGTCGAGGGCGAAGAGCGCGAGGTCGCGGCGCAGGTGCCAGCTGGCCGCCAGGTAGGTGGCCGCCCAGCCGTACCAGGCGAGCACCGCCAGGCCGGCCGCGATCATCGACAGCGGCAGGCGCGCGTCGCCGACCTGCGTCAGCTGGTAGCCGCTCAGCAGGAACGGCGGGTAGGCCAGGGCACCCGTCAGCAGCGTGGCGGCGATGGCGACGCCGAAGGCGCGCGGCAGCGGCCGCCCGCGGCGGCGCAGGAGCTCGACGCCGATCAGGGCGAAGAGCGCCGGCGTGACCCAGCCGAAGTACATCAGGTGGGTGTGCGCGTGGCGCACGTTCAGGTACTGCAGGCCGTACGGCATCCCGTGCTGTACCCCGAAGCGCAGCAGGCTGCCGGTGAGGGCAGCCAGCACGAAGGCGCCGATGGCGAGCACGAACGCCCGACGGGGCCAGGGCGCGGGCGGCGCGCGGCCGGCCCGCGGGCGGCGACTGCCGATGCCGGGCGCGCGACCGAACGTGTCGGCCGGCCCGGCCGCCGGGATGAACTCAGACATTGGCCTCCACGTTAGGCGAGGCGGCCGGGATCGTCCGAGGGACGTGCGTCCTTGGTCGGGCGGGCGTGGGGCGCACCCAGCGGCCTCAGCCAGCAGCGCGCGGGCGCGGGCGGGATCGAAGGGGGAGGTGTGGACGCCGGGCGTGTGCCCGGACACCCCGGCAGAGATGACCGCGTCGCTGACCTGCCCCCGGCCGCCATGGATGGTCTCCAGGCAGGAGTCCATGTCGTCGAGGTCGGCACCGGCGTGATGCGGACGGTGTGGTCGGCCGCTGCCTCGACAGAGTCGATCACGCCCAAGTTCGTGCGCCACCGCGAACCGGTGGCCGTCACGCACGTTGGTCGAGACGGCGCACGCGCCGCCCCCGCGGCTCGGCGCTCAGCGCTTCAGCTTGGGGTCGAGCGCGTCGCGGAGGCCGTCCCCGAGGTAGTTGAGCGCGATCATGGTGCACCCCAGCACGAGCGCCGGGAACAGGGTCATGTGGATGTCGGTGCGGATGTACTGCCGGGCCTGGCTGATCATGCCGCCCCAGGTCGGGTTGGGGGGACGGATGCCGATGCCGAGGAAGCTGAGTCCGGCCTCGGCCATGATCACCGTCGCGACGCCCAGGGTGAACTGGACGATGATGGGGGTCAAGGAGTTGGGGGCGACGTGGGCGAGGAGGATCCGGAGGTCGCGCGCGCCCAACGCGCGTGCGGCCATCACCGCGTCCTGCTCCTTGATCGACAGCACCTGGGCGCGCATGAGTCGGGCCGCGAACGGCCAGCTCGAGAGCGTGAGGATGAGGATGACGCTCCACATCGTGGGTCGCAGGAGCGAGACCATGAAGACGGCGAACAGGAACGGCGGGATCGCGTACATGACGTCGACGGCCCGCATGATGACGAGGTCCACCAGGCCGCCGTAGTAGCCGGCCAGCAGGCCCATCGCGGCGCCGATCCCCGTCGCCAGCAGCTGCACCGTGAGGCCCACGAAGAGCGAGATGCGGGCGCCGTGGAGGACGCGGGTCAGGACGTCGCGGCCGATCTCGTCGGTGCCGAACGGGTGGTTGGCCGACGGCGCCTCCCGCATCCTGGTGAAGTCCGCGACGAACGGGTCGTACGGGAGGATGACGGGCGCTAGCACCGCGGCCGCCGCGAGGAGGATCAGGAAGACCGCGGAGGCCGCCGCCGCGCGGTTCTTCGCCAGCCGCCTGGTCGCATCCCGCCAGGCGCCGGGGCGCCCGCCGGCGGCGCCGTCGACGGTCGCGATGAGTTGGGGAGCGTCGGCCATCAACCGCTCCCGTACCGGATCCTGGGGTCGACGACGGCGTACAGCACGTCGACGATCAGCGTCGTGACGATGAAGGCCGCGGCAAGGATGAGGGTGGCGGCCAGGACGACGGGGTAGTCGCGCTGGAGCACGGCGGTGACGCCTACGCGACCGATCCCGGGGATGTTGAAGATGGTCTCGACGATGAAGGCGCCGCTGAGGACCCGTCCGATCAGGATCCCGATGACGGTCAGCACCGGCAGCAACGCGTTGCCGAGCGCGTGGCGGTGCAGGACGTGCCACTCGCCGACGCCCTTCGCGCGTGCCGTCCGGACGTAGTCCTCGCGGATCACGTCGAGCATGGAGGCCCGCACCATGCGGGAGAGCAGCGCGCAGGGCCGGACGGCGAGGGTGACGATGGGCAAGACGAAGTGCGCCGGGGTGCCGGCGCCAGCGACCGGGAGCCAATCGAACTGCAGCGAGAAGACGATGACCAACAGCGTGGCGAGCACGAAGTCGGGCAGCGAGATGCCGATGAGGGCCAGGAACATGGCGCCGTTGTCGAACACCGTGTTGTGCCGCGCCGCGGCCATCACGCCGAGGAAGAGCGCGACCACGATCGCCAGCAGGAGCGCGACGACCTCCCACTGGAGGGTGATCAGCGCCGCCGGCCCGACGAGGTCGATCACCGGCGTGCCGAGGTACTGGTACGACATGCCGAAGTCGCCGCGCAGGGCGTTGCCGAGGTAGTAGAAGAACTGCACCGGGATCGGCCGGTCGAGGCCGTAGCGCACGCGCCACGCCTCGATGACCTCGGGCGCGACGTTGCGGTCGCCGGCCATGAGGCGGACCGGGTCGCCCGGCGTGAGCCTCGTCGCGGCGAAGGCAAGGAACGCCACGGCGAAGAGGGTCGCGAGGATGAACAGGCTCCGTCGGACGAGGTACCCGGCCATGGGCTCCCTTCTCGCGTTCGTGAGGGGTGGATCGGCGACACGCATCGCCGATCCACCTGGACCGACCTAGTTGGGGGCGCGAGCGCGCGGCGGGGTCAGCGCGACACGTCTGCGAAGCTCACCGGCCCGAAGAGGTTCGCGGCGAACCCCTCGATCCCCGGCCTCACGAGGTAGATGAAGCGCGAGTAGCCGAGCGGGATGAGGGCTGCGTCGTCCATCGCAATCCGCTCGGCCTCCCTCCAGGCGGCCGTGGACGCCTCGGGATCGAGGTGAGAGCGCGCAAGGTCGATCGCCCGGTCGACCTCCTCGTTGCAGTAGGTCGAGAAGTTGCTGTCGAGGCCGCAGTACAGCATCTCGTACGTCCACACCGAGGCCGACGGCGTGTCCGCGGTCCAGCCGAACGCGAACAGGCTCCAGCGGTCGTGGGACCACAGGCCGCTGATGTAGTCGCCGCGCTCGGGCTGGATCACCTCGACCGCGATGCCGAGGTTGGCCCGGAGCATGGCGGCGATCGCCTCCCCGACGGTGGCGGAGAGCGACGCGATCTCGACGCGCGGGAAGCCCTGCCCGCCCGGGTAGCCGGCGTCCGCCAGCAGCTCCCGGGCCCGCTCGGGATCGTAGGGGCGGGCGGCGAGGTCGGGGTCGTGCTGCGGGATGTGCGGGGGCACGAGGCCGGTCGCGTTGGCCCAGGCGCCGTTCTGCACGCGTTCGGCGATGGTGTCGCGATCGATGGCGTGGAAGAACGCCGCTCGGACGCGAGCGTCGCGGAACGGCTCGAACTGGCTCTGGTTCATGCCCACGTACTGGAGCTGGGCCCGCGTGAAGTACTGGATCTCGGCCCCGAGACGTGGATCGTTGGTGACCCGCGCGAGGGCCGCGGGCGGGACGGCCACGACGTCGAGCTCTCCGGCCTCGTACTGGGCGAGCGCCGTCGAGGCGTCGGGGACGATGTGGTACTCGATCCGGTCGATCTCAGGGCGGCCGAGGAAGAAGTCGTCGTTCGCCTCCAGGACGATCATCGACCCCGGCTGCCAGGAGACGAAGCGGAACGGGCCGCCCCCGACGGGCGCGTCGACCCAGCGCGGCTCGCCGGGCACGACGGCCTCGCTCGGCACCACCCACATGCTGGGTACGGCGAGCTCCTGCAGGAACTTCGGGTTGGGGCCGGTCAGGGTCACCTCGAGCGTGTGATCGCCCAGCGCCTGCACGCCGGTGAGCTCACTCGCGTCACCCGCGAACATGGCGGGGCCGCCGACGACGAGCCGCCAAGGGTCGCCGGCCGTCTGCGCGCCGAGCGACGCGCCGAGGTAGCGCTCCCAACCGAGCTTGAAGTCCTGCGCGACGATGGCACGGCCGTTGTGCCAGGTCGCGCCCTCGTGGAGCTCGAAGGTGTACGTCAGGCCGTCGTCCGACACGCCGTAGCTGCGGACGAGGTACGGCACCACGCTCGTATCGGCGTCGTAGGTGAAGAGCCCGACGTGCAGGTTGAGTGCCACCTCGGCGGTCAGCAGCTCCTTGGCCAGGCCGGGCTCGAAGGTGGCCGGGTTGCTGGTGATCGGGTAGCGGAGCACGGTGGGCTGGGCCGCGGCGATGCCGAGGCCGGCGAGGAGGATCAGGGAAGCAACGATGCGGGTCAAGATCGTCATGCGGTCTCTCCTTAGGGGTTTGCGGGGCGACAGGCGGCGGAGCTGCTCAAGGCGTCGTGGGGGTCTCCTTTCGTGACGGCGGCCGCGGCGACGCTCGCGGGGGCGGGATCAGGGGACCAGGGCGGCGAGGCTCTCCCGGAGCGACGCATCGAGGATGTCGGCGGCCCTCTCGGCCTGCTCGCGCGTGATGACGAGGGGAGGTCGCACGTCGAGGACGTGCGAGCGGGCGCTCAGGTAGACGCCGGCGTGGTACGCCCGGCGCGCGAGTTCGCGGACCAGTTCGGGAAAGGGCTCCTTCGTGGCGCGGTCGCGCACGAACTCGACCCCGATCGCGAGGCCCTTGCCGCGCACGTCGCCCACCTCCTCGACGTCGTCGGTCCAGCGGCGGAGTCGGCCGATCAGGTAGGCGCCGACGTCGTCCGCCCACGCGCTGAGCCCTTCGTCCTCGAGGATGTCGAGCACCGCCAACGCCGCGGCGCAGCCGATGGGGGCGGCCCCGTTGCCGCCGCTGAGCTCGCCGGGCGCTACGCCGTCGAAGAGGGCCGCCTCGGCCACCACGGCGGCGATCGCGATGCCGCCACCCAGCCCCTTCCCGACGACGACCATGTCGGGGCGCAGGCCCTCCCACTCCAACGCCAGCCGCCGGCCCGTGCGCCCGAACGACGACTGCACCTCGTCGAGGATGAAGAGGATGCCGCGCTCGCGCGCCCACGCCTGGAGACGGGTCAGGTACCCATCTGGGGGGAAGATCATGCCGCCCACGCCTTGGTAGGGCTCCACGACGAGGGCGGCGACGTCGTCGCAGCTCGCGTGGCGCAGGACCTCGTCGAGGTGGTCGACGCAGAACATGCCGCAGTCGTCCGGGCGCTTGTCGAACGGGCAGCGGTAGCAGTACGCGTACGGGGCGTGCACCACGCCCGGCATCGCCGGGCCGAACCTGCGCCGCGAGCGGACGCCGTTCAGGCTCATGGCGCCGTACGTGCGGCCGTACACGCCGCCCCAGAACGTCAGGATCTCGTGCCGGCCGGTCGCCCGGCGGGCGAGGCGGAACGACCAGTCGATGGCCTCGCTGCCGCCCGAGACGAGGTAGACCCTGGGGGCGTCCAGCGGGAACATGGCGGCGAGGCGCTCCACGAGCTCCGCACGCGCGGGGTGGGTCGTGCCGCTCTTGTTGGTGATCATCCGCGACATCGCGTCGTGGAGGGCGCGAACGAGCCTGGGGTGGCAATGGCCGACGTTGGCGATGATGTCGCTGAGGTCGATCGACTCGTGGCCGTCGACGTCGACGAGCGTCGCCCCGGAACCGCGGGCGATGACGGGCCTGCCGGCGGCGGGGTCGAAGTCGGCGTCGAACGCGGCGGTTCGCAGGGCGTACGCCGTCGACAGGGTCATTGGCGCCCCCCGTCCGGCAGGGGCGTGGTGGCGAACGCCCGCACGAAGGTTTCGATGTCGGCGACCATCGCAGAGAGCGCCGCCTCGCCCTTGGCGACCGTCGCTAGCGTGGCGTCGCCGTTGATGCCGTTGGCGGTCGTCATCTTGCCGCCGACGTGCACCCGGACCGCGCCGTCGCTGCCCACGCTGCCTTCGATGAGCGTGCGCCACTCCCGCGGCGCCCGCTCCATGCGGACCAGCTCGGGACGGAGGACGAGCATGTAGGACGTCTCCATCTCGTCTGCGTGGCCGCCGCTGGGCTGCTCCTCGAGACGAGACGTGACCGTTCGGCCGAGCGTCCGGATGTCGGTGACGGCCACCAGCACGCCGAGCTCGTCGTGGAGTTCGGACGAGAGGGTCCTGAGCGGCGGGTGGGTGGAGACGCCCGTGTCGAGCAGGAGGAAGCGTCGCGCCCCGTGGCGATGCATCGATCGCACGATGTCGCCGACGAGGTCCATGAACGTGCGGGAGCGGATCGAGATGCTGCCCGGCCAGTCGACGAAGGCCGGATAGTAGGCGTAGCTGAGCGTCGGAAGCACCAGGACGGGACTCGTGCGCGCCAGGCGCTCGGCGAGCCCTTCGGCGAGCCACTGGTCCGTCCCCAGGGGGAGGTGAGGCCCATGCTCCTTGGAGCCGCCACCGATGGGGAGCACCACGACGGGGTGGGTCTCGAGGTGCACGCGCACCTGGTCGTACGTGAGGTCACGGATGTAGGTGCCCACGGTCAAACCTCCAGGACGTGGCGAGCGTTGTCGAACAGGACCTTCCGGCGCACGTGTTCGGCGAGCGCAGCGGCCTGCACGACGGCGAACTCCGAGGCCCAGGGGTCGGGCTCGGCGTGGCCGTTGAAGGGAACGTCCGATCCGAACAGCACGCGGTTCTCGCCCAGGACGCGGACGGCCTCCTCGATGGCGCGGGGGTCGCGCACGGTCGACGTCTCCACCGTGACGCTCGGGAGCGCCGCCAGTTCCGCCAGCGTCGCCGACACCCCCTCGGCGGTGTTCGGCGCCTTGCGGCCGAGGTGCGCGACGATGATCTTCAGTGTCGGCGTGCGGTCGAGGATGGCGCGGACCTGGCGCCCGAGGGTGGTGCCGGGGAGGTGGCGGAAGTGGATCAGCATCGGTACCCGCGCCTCCGCCATGATCGCGTAGGCGCGGTGGAGGTCGAAGCGCTCGGGCGCGTACAGGATGTCCTGCTGCTTGAACCCACGGGCGCCCTGCGCGAGCCAGCGCTCGGTGTCGTCGCCGACGAGCATGAACGGGACGATCCGCTCGGGGAAGCGGGCAGCCGCCTCGAGAACGTACCGGTTGGCCGCGATACGGTCCACGGCCTCGAGGGGGAAGGGGAACGCGATCGCCTGGGAGACGCCGTGCTCGTCCATCGACCGGATCTGCTGGTCGATCGTGCGCTCCATCCGGTCACGGAACGCCGGTCGTGACGCCGCCTGCGCCGAGACCGGTCCGGTGACGAAGCGCTCGAGGCCGAGGTGGACGTGGGCGTCGAGGATGGGGCCGGTGCGCGGGTCGGCCGGGTGGAGGCTCACGCTGCGCGTCGCCGCCGCGCGCACGCCGTCACGTGCTCGTGGAGGACGACCCGCCGCGCGCCTGGGCCTTCGGCCGCGAGGAGGGCGATCGCGTGCCGGACGGTGACGCGGCTGAGATCGAAGGTCGGCGCCGGTCGCCGTTCGGTCGCGATGGGCGCGTCCAAGGCGTAGCCGGCGCCGGTGACCCCCGCCCGGATGAGCGCGTGGATCTGGCGATCGAACGGCTTCACGCTCGTCCGTTGGATTGCGCTCGGGTCCACGGCCACCTCGTTGAATATGTTTGCGTATCAACCCCGCGCTATACGATAGCATGCGAAGTTGGACGAAAGCCCGACGCAGACGCCACGCTGGTCGACCGAGACCGGTCGCCGCGGCCATGAACCCGCGCGGCGCGTGCGGCAGCCGCGCCGCGGTCTTCGCCGAGGATGCCCTGGCGCGGACGCTGGCCGCGTGCCGGCAGCTCGTCCGCCGCGACGGTGTGGGGCGGATCGAATCGAACGGCGTCCGTACGGCCGACTAGGGCGTGTTAGCACTACGGTGGACCGGGCGTGGTAGGGCGCGCGGTCGTGGGCGCACGCCCGATTCCTGACGGCGTCGACCTGTTCGTTAACGTGAGCCGGACGGCTGTGGAAGCCCACCGGCACCAAGAGCGGGTCGGCCGGGGGTCGCGCAGCCTGGTGGTGCTGAGGTCGCACCTCGGGGCTGCGCACGGGAACGCGTCGTTGTTCCGAATCTGATCGAGCCGGAGTTCTCGGCTTCAGCGCAGCTGGTCAGCGATGAACGCGAACGTAACGAAGGCGCTGAACATCAGGTCGGTCTTGTCGTAGCGGGTGAAGACCCGCCGGAAGCGCTTGATGCGTCCGAAGAGGCGCTCGATCTCGTTACGGCGCTTGTACAGCTCGGTGTCGTACGCCCACCGGTCGACGCGGTTCTCCTTCGGCGGCACCACCGGTTCGAAGCCGAGCGATTGCGCCAGGTAGCGGGTCTCGTTACCCTCGTAGGCGCGGTCCATGATGAGCGGGATCTGCAGGTTGTCGATACCGAGCGACTTGAGTAGGTCACGACCGATGGGCGCGTCGTGCGCTTGGCCTGGGCTCAGGCAGAAGCCGAGGACCTGCTTGAGGCTCGAGGCAACCAGATGAATCTTGGTGTTGAGCCCGCCGCGGCTGCGGCCGATGGCTTGGGGGCCCCCTTTTTCAGGGCGCCCGTTCCGTCCGGGTGCACCTTGATGCTGGTGCTGTCGAGGCTGACGACCTCGATCCTGACCTTGAGGAGCTGCAGCATCTGCAGCTCCTCGAACACCCTATCGAGGACGCCGGCCTTCGCCCAGCGGCTCATGCGGGTGTAGACCGTGTGCCAGCGACCGTA
>Ga0114946_10002497_pt1 | contig 12641 bp, 7 predicted proteins | sample WalLakDeSediment_FD_88676 | JGI IMG/M metagenome (GOLD analysis project Ga0114946, IMG submission 88676) | Lake sediment microbial communities from Walker lake, Nevada to study Microbial Dark Matter (Phase II) - Walker Lake 11/02/13 Deep Sediment | ecosystem: Environmental > Aquatic > Freshwater...
TCCAGTACACGACCCAGGGTTTCCTGTTCAGCGGCCCCGGAGGCGCTTCGCATGCCAAGGCCAAGGGAAGCGGTGGGGCCCCCGGTGACGGGATCTGCCGAGGCTTCCAGCGTCACCCCGATGCGCCGGGAGAGATCGTGGACGATGTCCTTCCATCGGCGGCCCAGAGCCCGGGTGGAAGCCGTCAGGACCCGGTTCGCCAGATCTCCGTGGGAGGTGGCGGTGGAGAAGTCGGCGAGGCAGGCCACTCCCCCGTGGGCTGTGTGATCCTCCATGGCCACCCGCAAGGCAGACGTCTTTCCCATGCGTCGAGGTCCGTAGACCAGGAGCTTGGCACCGGGCTCCTCCAGCGTCTTCCGGATTCGCGCCACCTCGTTCGCCCGGTCTGTGAAAGCTGGGCGGGTGACGACGCCGTGGATGGGAAAGGGGTTCTGAACCATGGAAATACTCTGACTTGGGGTCCTATTTCTTACTAACTAAACCGTTACTAACGATATACTTACTCCTTGGAGAAGTCAACCGGAAGGGGAGGGCTGGCTCCACTCAGCTTCTGCACCGGCCTAGTACGCCTCCAACCTTGCCCCAGGTTCCTCTCCGCGCCAACCTTTGAAGGTGGGTATTTCCGGCGCCCCTCTCCGAAGGACGGCGGGCGCGGCCTCCTCGATCTTGGTCCCTCAGCGGGCCTGCACCCGCCCTGGAATCTGGCTGGACACCACGTGGATCCACCTCAATCCTTCATGAGCTGCCAAGGGTGCGGAGCCCGAATGCGGTTCTTCCACGGGGAAGGCGCCCGGGAAGTGGTGTGTCCCCGTTGCGGGCATGTCTCCCCCCCACCGCCTGCCAAGACCAGCCGGAAGGCGGGAGGAAGCCGGCCGGGGCTCTGGATTCTGGCCGCCCTCCTCCTTCTTGGCACATGTTGGGCCCTCCCCTTCCCTTCTCTGGAGGAGCTCGGCATTCCAGGGGCGAGACAGGCGAGGGGAGCCTGCGACACCCCCATCGGATGGAGCATCGGGACCGTGGATCCAGGCTTCGGGATGGAGGAGTGGCAGGTGCGGGATGCCGTGGAGAAGGCTGTGGTCCTGTGGGAGAGCGCCGCCGGCCGTCGGCTCTTCGTGGAGCAGGCCGATGGAGGCATGCCCATCGACCTGGTCCACGATGGAAGGCAGCAGCGGCTGGTGGAGCGCATGCGAGAAGAGGAGCGATTGACTCGTTGGGATGCCCTCCTCTCCAGGGGTCCTGCCACACCGCAGGCGATCCCCCAGCACAATAGGGAAGTCGCCCGGTTCAATGCGGCGGTGGATGTCTTCAACCAGACACCCTTGGAATCCTTCCAGGCGGGGGAGTACGGCTACGAGAAGGTGTCTCGAACAGGGCGAACCACCAGTCGGTGGATCCGGATCTATACTGTAGCCGGTGAAGCGGACCTGGTGAGGACCCTCGCCCATGAGCTGGGGCACGCCCTCGGGCTCGAGCACGTGTCCGACCCCTCTGCGGTCATGGCGTACGAGGAGGACATCGCCCGGCGAACCCATCCCGTGCTCCGCCCAGCGGACCTGGAGGAGCTGGAGCGTCGCTGCGGGATCGGGCCATAGCTCCGACGCCGCTGACGATCGCCCCGCGCGCCTTCCTGAACTACCTTTTCCGGACTCGTAGCCCCGGGAAAGGCCCGGTGTCGTTTGCACCGAACATATCGATGGAGCTCGCTCATGCCTTTGAACCGTTCTCATCTTCTGACCCTGGGTACCGCCGTCCTCATGGCGGTTGGAGGCTGCGCCCCCCGACCGGCTCCGGCCGCAGCGCCGGCTCCCACGCGGGACGCCCCCACCCCATCCGCTCAGCCTCGCGCCCAGCAGGCCCCTCGGCCCTACGCCCGGGTTGTGACCTCCGAGGCCGAGACCCGGGAGGGGCTCTTCCTCACCCACCGCATCGGGAACCGGCTCCTCTTTGAGATCCCCGCAGCGGAGCTGGACAAGGATATCATGATCATGACCCGGGTGGACGAGGGGGCCTGGGGAAGCCGGGGGAACCGGGTGGTCCGGTGGGAGCGCCATGACAACCGGATCCAACTCAGGGGAGTAGACCATTCCATGGTGGCCGATCCGTCCGCCGCCATCTCCAGGGCGGTGGCCGCCCAGTCCCGGGGCCCCATCATCGCCGCCTTCGACATCGAGAGCTTCGGAGCCGACTCGGCGGCGGTCATCGACGTCACCCGGCTCTTCACTTCCAACATCCCCGAGTTCGTCCACGTGGCGGGAATCCAGTCGGATCGGAGCTTCATCGACCAGGTGGCGGGCTTTCCCACCAACGTGAACGTGACGGCGACCCAGACGGGGGCCAACGTGCCCTCCGGGACCCCGGCCTCCACACTCAAGCTCACATGGAGCTTCCTCAAGCTCCCGGAAGAGCCCATGATGCCTCGCCTCTACGACCCCCGGGTGGGCATCAACTCCATCACCACCGTGGACTTCTCCAGGCCCGAGCACCGCTCCGAGACCCGTCGCTACATCCGGCGCTTTCGGCTGGAGAAGGCGGATCCCGCGGCGGAGGTCTCGGACCCGGTGAAGCCCATCGTCTTCTGGATCGACCCCGCCACACCGGAGTGGCTGGTGCCCTGGTTGGAGCGGGCTGTGGCCCAGTGGCAGCCGGCCTTTGAAGAGGCCGGATTCTCCAACGCCATCGTTGGCCGGGTGGCCCCCACCCCGGAGGAGGACCCGCACTGGTCCATGCATGACGCCCGCCACTCCATGATCTACTGGCGAGCTTCCACGGTGCAGAACGCCAGTGGCGGCAACACGGTTGACCCGCGCACCGGCGAGATCCTGAAGGCCGAAGTGAACATGTATCACAACGTGCAGAACCTTCTCCGCAACTGGTACTTCATCCAGGTGGGTCCCCTGGACCCAAGGGCGCAACAGCTCCCGCTCCCGGACTCTCTCATGGGGAAGCTGGTGGACTACGTGGTGGCTCACGAGGTGGGACACGCCATCGGCTTCCCCCACAACTTCAAGGCCTCGGCCATGTACCCTGTGGATTCCATCCGCTCTGCTTCCTTCCTGGAGAGGATGGGCGGGCACGTGGCCACCATCATGGACTATTCCAGGTTCAACTACGTGGTCCAGCCCGGGGACAGCATTCCCGTCAATCTCCTCGTCCCCAGGGTCGGACCCTATGACCACTTCGCCGTCATGTGGGGGCACAAGCCCATCCCCGGAGCCAGGACTCCAGACGAGGAGCGCCCCGTCCTGGACCAGTGGGCCCGGGTGCAGGATACCATCCCCTGGTTCCGCTTCACCGTCGCCGGGGCCACGAACGACCCCCAGGCCGTGACGGAAGCGGTGGGGAACGAGGACGCCGTGAGGTCGTCCACCCTGGCCATGCTCAACCTGGAGCGGGTCATGGACATGCTCCTGGACGTGGCGGAGCGCCCCGGAGAGGATTACTCCCTCCTGGAGGAGCTCTACGGCAACGCCGTGGGCCAGTGGGGGCGCTACATGGGGCACGTGGCCGCCTGGGTGGGCGGAGCCCTGACCCAGGAGCGGATGGGAAGAGGCCCCCGTTTCGAGCCCGTGGCCCCAGAACGCCAGCGAGAGGCGGTCCTGTGGCTGAACGAGAACGGGTTCCGGACCCCGCCCATGTTCACCCGGCCCGACATCCTCCGCCGTATGGAATCGGAAGGGGTGATCCAGCGGATCGGGGTCCAGCAGGGTCGGGTGCTAGGGGTTCTCATGCAGGACGCCCGCCTGAACCGCCTGGTGGAATACGAGGCCACGTCCGGGGGTGACCCCGCTTACACCGTGGCCGATCTCCTGGAGGATCTCCGTGGCGGCATCTGGTCCGAGCTCAGGGATTCCCGGCCTCGGATCGACGCCTACCGCAGGAACCTCCAGCGGGTCTATGTCAGCACCATGGACCGGTACCTTAACCCCGAGGCGGGCCTTACCCTTTCAGACGCTCGCCCCATCGTTCGGGCCCAGTTGGCGGAGCTGGGGCGGGAAGTTCGGGGAGCGGCGAGCCGGGCCGGTGACGACATGACCCGGCTGCACCTTCAGGATCTGGACGCGGTCATCCAGGGGATCCTGAAGACGGAGTAGGGGAGGTTCCACGAAAAGAAGGCCCCCTGAGAGGTGCGGGAGGAGGAAAGGCTGGCCAGCCCCGGGCCAGCCCCTTCTCCCGCCCCTTCCCCCGCTCCTTCTCCAGCCCCTTCTCCCGCCACACTCCGCCCCCGCTGTCCTCGATGACCGTCAACTCCACCCAAATCCCCTCCCTAGCCATCCGTTCCCGTCGCAACGGGGTTTGAGGGGCAAATAGATGCTCAAAACCCAAAGGCTCTTTCGCGCATAGGGTCCGATACGGGATAGGTGGGCAAATAGATGCCAAAACCCGAAAGCGATTTCGGCGCCGTGTCAGAAACCGGGTTTGAGGGGCTCCCCTCGGGCCGGACCTGGAATCCCCGATTCGCACAATGTCCCGCACATGAGCGATTGCCGAACGCCGGAGCCACCGAATCATAACGCCCGCACTCCGGCCGCTCTCTTCTTGCAGTCTAACCTGCGCAGCAGCGCCCGGTGCCCGCGGCCCCACGGTGCCCGCGGCCCCACGGCGCACGCGGCTGACACCGGCCGAGGGGAAGAGTCTCGCCCAGGGAGCGGGGGGACAGTTCAAACCATATCGAGATCTCCGCCATCCAATAGCCTGGACACACAGGTGAGCCGACGAAACAGCTCCTCCATTCCCATCGTAGGGAGGGGGAAGCAGACCTAGGAGCCACCGGCATGAGGAATCGCCGGCCCCATCAGAGGAGTGAACCCATGTATGCCCATCACTGCCATCGCACCGGCCTCCTTCGCCTTGGACGGGGCCTCCCCTTCGTCTTCCCTGCCCTCCTCGTCGCCCTGGCCCCCGCCACCCTTCAGGCCCAGGCGGACGACTGGTGCGCCAGTGAGCGGTCGGGCCGGGAGCAGATCTGCGAGGTCCGTGAGCTCACGGCCCAGCTTCGCAACGGAGCCTTCTCCATCAACACCGGTCCGAACGGATCCATCTCCGTGGAGGAGTGGGAGGGCCGGGACGTACGGATCCTTGCCCGGGTCTCGGCCCAGGCCCGAACGGAGGGGGCAGCCCGGGATGCCTTCGGAGCGATCTCCCTGCGGGTCGGCACCGGCAGCTTCGAGACCGATGGACCGCGGTCCTTGCGGAACGGGTCATGGTCGGTGAGCGTGCGGGTCCAGGTCCCTAGCGGCACCGACCTCACCCTCTCCAGCGTCAACGGCTCCATTCAGGTGGCGGGGGTGTCCGGTCCCGTCTCCGGCCGCACCACCAACAGCTCCATCGCCGCCCGCGACATCCGGGGCCGGGCTGACCTCCGGACCACGAACGGTGGCATCCGCGCCCACTTCGACGGGCCCATTCCCTCCGACGGGGAAGTGCGCCTCCGGACCACCAACGGGGCGGTGGAGCTCACCCTCCCCAGGGAGGTGTCGGCACGCCTGGAAGCCTCCACCACCAACGGGGGGATCTCCACCGACTTTCCCATCACGGTGCAGGGTAGGATCGGCCGCCAGATCTCGGCCACCCTCGGAAACGGCGGCCCCCTCATCGAGGCCAGGACCACCAACGGAGCCATCCGCCTCATTCAGGGGTGACTCCTTTGGGGCAGCCCCCGCCCGAGAGAAGCTTGAGGTGAGACCGGGCGGGCCCTCCTCCTTTGGGGCAGCCCCCGCCCGAGAGAAGCTTGAGGTGAGACCGGGCGGGCCCTCCTCCGGGGGCCCGCCCCCTGTGTTGATCGCCCCGGAACGGACTCGCTCCTGCGTGCCGGAGAAGGCACCTTCCCCAAGGCCCAGATCCCTACCCTCCCCTCATCCTTGCCCAGCCTCGACGTATACCGCCACATTCCCGCGGGGCGGCCGGCGCCCGCCTGGGCCGCCCGATAGCCGGTCCTTTCGGGATTCGGGTTCCCGGCCGGCGGCACCAAGGAGCCACACTCATCGCGGGGAGCAGCAAGATGGCAGACAACGTCGATCGTCGGGAGTTCCTCAGGACAACGGCCCTCACGGGCCTCGGCCTTTCGGTGGGAGCCGCGGCGCTGTCGTCCTGTGCCAGTGTGGGCATTCAGGGCGTGGGGCTTCCCGGGCAGTTCCAGGCCACGCCGCTGGAGACGGTGCGGATCGGCATGGTGGGCATCGGAATGCAGGGCCGGGGCCACCTTCGCAACTTCCTGGGGATTCCGGGAACCGAGATCCGGGCCGTCTGTGACCTGCTTCCGGACCGGGCCGAAAGGGCCATCCAGGCGGTGGTGGACGCCGGCCAGCCGGCGCCGGTCCAGTACTCCGGCGGCCCTGAAGAGTACCTTCGGCTGTGCGAGCGGGAGGACCTGGACCTGGTCTTCAATGCCACGCCCTGGGAGTTCCACGCGCCGGTCTGCGTTGCGGCGATGCGGAACGGGAAGCACGTGGCCACCGAGATCCCCATGGCCATCTACATCGACGAGTGCTGGCAGCTGGTGGAGCTGTCGGAGAAGACGGGCAGGCACTGCGTCATGATGGAGAACTGCTGTTACGACCGGGTCGAGCTCATGATCCTGAACATGGTGCGCAAGGAGCTGTTCGGGGAGCTTCTGCACGCGGAGTGCGGGTATCTCCATGATCTCAGGGGCTACAAGCTGGGTGAGCTCTATCATCCGGCGGACTGGCGGCTGAAGCACACCATCCGGCGCAACGCGGATCTCTACCCGATGCACGGGCTCGGTCCTGTGGCCCAATGGCTGAACGTGAATCGGGGCAACCAGTTCGACTTCCTCGTGTCCATGAGCTGCAGCTCCAGGGGGCTCGCGGAGTATGCGGAGGAGCAGTTCGGGCCGGGGAGCCCTCAGGCCACGCAGCGTTATGCCCAGGGCGATGTGGTGAACACGCTGATCCGGACGAAGGCCGGCCAGAGCATCCTGGTCACCCACGACACGAATCTTCCCCGCCCGTACAGCCGAAGGATTCTCTTGCAGGGCACGCAGGGCCTGGTCCGGAAGTATCCCGAGCAGAGGATCCACATCGAGGGCCGCAGCCCCGGGCATCGGTGGGAGGAGCTTGAGGAGTACCGGGAGGCGTTCGAGCACCCCCTCTGGACGGAGATGCAGGAGCTGGCCCGGGGGGCTGGCCACGGCGGGATGGACTACATCGAGGACTATCGGCTGATCCAGTGCCTGCGAGAGGGCAAGCCCCAGGACATGGACGTCTACGACGGCGCCGCCTGGAGCGCAGTCATCGAGCTGAGCGAGCGGTCCATCAGCGCTCGGAGCCAGTCGGTGGACTGCCCGGACTTCACACGTGGCGGGTGGCGGACGGCTCCGCCCCTCGGGGTGGTGAGCGTCGCCGGCTAGCTAACGGCCCGCCCCGACTCATCCACCTGGGCGGCAGCCTGCCGGCCGGGTAGACGCACCACCGCATCGGCCTTCTTGGGGCAGACGGCCATGCAGGCGCCGCAGCGGGTGCAGAGCTCCTGGTCGATGAAATGGACCTGCTTCGTGGCCCCGGTGATGGCCCCCACCGGGCATTCCTTCATGCACACCGTGCAACCCACGCAGCGGTCGGCCACGATGTAGTAGGAGATGAGGGCTTTACAGACGCCGGCTGCGCAGGTCTTATCGTGTACGTGGGCCTCGTACTCGTCCCGGAAATACCGGATGGTGGAGGCCACGGGGTTTGGAGCCGTCTGGCCCAGGCCGCAGAGGGAGCCCACCTGAATCCACTTACCCAGCTCCGCCAGAAGGTCCACGTCCCCCGGTCTACCGCGGCCCTCTGCGATGTCGTCCAGGATGGCCAGCATCTGCTTGGTGCCGAGGCGGCAGGGCACGCACTTACCGCATGACTCCCGCTCGGTGAACTTCAGAAAGAACCTGGCCACGTCCACCATGCAGGTGTCGTTGTCCATGACCACCATGCCGCCGGAACCCATGATGGATCCCGCTTCCCCCAGGGCCTCGTAGTCCAGGGGAAGGTCCATGAGCTCAACCGGGATGCAGCCACCGGAAGGTCCCCCGGTCTGAACCGCCTTCAGGGTGCCGCCGTCCGGCACTCCGCCCCCGATGTCCTCGATGACCGTCCGCAAAGGCATTCCCAGAGGAACCTCGATGAGCCCGGGGCGGCTCACCTTGCCCACCAGGGAGAAGGTCTTGGTGCCCTTGCTCCGCTCCGTCCCTTGGCTGGCATACCAGTCGGCTCCGTGCCGCATCACCAGGGCCGTGGAGGCCAGGGTCTCCACGTTGTTGATGACCGTGGGCTTGCCCCACAGGCCCGAGACCGCGGGATACGGAGGCCGGGTACGGGGTGAGCCGCGCTTGCCCTCGATGGACGCGATGAGGGCCGTTTCCTCGCCGCACACGAACGCGCCGGCCCCCTCCTTCAGGCGCAGATCGAAGCTGAAGCCGGAACCTGCGATGTCCTTTCCGAGGAGCTCGTGGTGGTGCAGCTGGGTCAGGGCGTGACGGAGGCGCTCCAGAGCCAGGGGGTACTCGGCCCGGCAGTAGATGTAGCCCGTCGACGCTCCGATGGCGTACCCGGCGATGAGCATGCCCTCCAGCACCGAGTGGGGGTCGCCCTCCAGTAGGGAGCGGTTCATGAAGGCGCCGGGATCACCTTCGTCGGCGTTGCAGATGAGGTATTTGGGCGTGCCCGGCGCTTCCCGGCAGAACTGCCACTTCCGCCAGGTGGGGAACCCGGCGCCGCCCCGCCCCCTGAGCCCCGCCTGCCTGATCTCATCCAGGACGGCCTCCGGCGAGCCCTCCAGGGCTGCCATGAACCCGGTGTAGGCGCCGTTGGCGATGGCGTGGCTGATCTCATTGGAATCGATGATCCCGCAGTTCTTGAGCACCCGCCGCTTCTGGCCTTTCAACCCCGGGGTCTTCCAGAGGGACGGCACGCCAGCGGGGGGGCGCTTGCCGGTAGCCCCGAGAAGCCCCGTCCGGTCGATCCCGTCGCTGCCGAAAAAGGCTGTCACGATAGCCGGAACCCTCCGGGGCGTGACCCCACCGTACCAGAAGGTGGGCCCGCCGGGCTTGGTGAAGCCCACAATGGGCTCCGCGTGGCACATGCCCAGACACCCGGCCTCCACGAACCGGGCGTCAACACCCTGAGCGGAGCACTCCTCCTCCAATGCCGCCAGCGTCTCCAGGGCGCCGGCGGACCGGCCACAGGTGGCGGTCCCCACGGTGATGACAGGCCGGTCTCCCTGCCACAGGGCGCGCCAGTCCTTACGTGCCTGCCGGCGGATTCGCTCAAAGCTCTTCATGGCCTGTGTCCGTTGAGGGTGCCGTCGCTGGTGCCTCGGCGTGCTCCGTCGCCTTAGGAGCTCCTTTCACTGCCACCTTCGCCGAAGCGAAGTCCTTGCTGAAGAGCTTGCGAACCTTCTTGGCCGTGAGCCGGGCTTCGGTCCTGCCCCCCACCACGGCGCAGGGCGCCAGGGCACAGCAGCCGATGCACGCCACCGTTTCCAGGGAGTGGCTCAGATCAGGAGTGGTCTCGCCTTCGGAGATGCCCAGCTGCCGTCCGATCTCCTCCAGGATCCGGTCTACGCCCCGGACATGACAGGCGGTGCCCCGGCAGACCTGGATCTGTTCCCTGCCCATGGGCACGAAGCGGAACTGGGCGAAGAACGACGCCACGCCGTAAACGCTGCTCTCGGGCATGCCCAGCTTCACCGCCGTCAGCTGCATGGCCTCCTCCGGCAGATAGCCGAACCGACCCTGCAGCGCCTGCAGGACCGGGATCAGGCTCTCCCGGGCTCCGCCGTGGGCCTCCAGGATCTCCTGGGCGTGCACCTGGATCTCGTTTGTTTCCATTGCCATGTAGGTCTTCCCCCGAAACCGCGTCTCTCCGACCTGAGCGTCGCCCTAACCCCCGCTCACCTCAGGGCCTCCACCCGGACCGCCGTCACCTTGTACTCCGGCGTCTTGGACTGCGGGTCCAACGCCTGCCCAGTCAGCACGTTGGTGGGCGTGTCATAGAAGTGGAAGTTCATGTAGGTCGTGCCCGGGAGCACGTCGGCGGTGACCCTGGCGTGCACTTCCAGCTGGCCGCGCCGTGACACCACCCGCACCTTCTCGCCATGGCTGATTCCCAGCTCCGAAGCGTCTTGGGGGTTCACCCACACCTCTTCCCACGGCATCAGCTCCATGAGGCCCTTGACCTTGGGGGTCATGGCCAGATGGAAGTGGTAGCGATTGCGGCCGGTGGTGAGGATCATGGGATAGTCCTCGTCCGCCTCCTCCGCCGGGGGCCGGTACGCCAGGGCACTGAGGCGGCCCTTTCCCGAAGGGGTGCTGAACCGCTCCACGTGCAGCCTGGGCGTGCCTGCATGCTCCGGACCCGTGCAGGGCCACTGGATGCCTCCATCATCAAGCCGGTCAAAGGAGAAGCCCGCGAAGGAAGGCGCCAGCTCCGCGATCTCGTCCAGGATCTCCGACGGGCCGGTGTAGTCGAACCCCGAGGCCCCCATCCGTCGCCCGATCTCCGAGGTGATCCACCAGTCCGGCCGGGAATCGCCCACGGGCTCGATGACTTTCGCCACCCGCTGCACCCGGCGCTCCAGGTTGGTGAAGGTGCCGTCCTTCTCGGCGAAGCTGGCGGCGGGGAGCACCACGTCGGCGAACTCGGCGCTGCCGCTCAGGAAGATGTCCTGGACCACCACAAACTCCGCCGCCCGCAGCGCATCCTGGGCCCGGGTCGCGTCGGCCACGCTGTAGGCCGGGTCCATGCCCACCACGTAGAACGCCTTCACCTTCCCGGCCAGGGCCTCGTTGAGCTGCTCCACCACCGTGAGCCCGGCGCCGATGGGAAGCTCGGTTCCCCAGTGCTCCTCGAACTTCTGCCGGGCCGCAGCGTCCTGCACGGACTGGTACCCATGGAACGAGCCCGGAATGCAGCCCATGTCGCAGGCTCCCTGCACGTTGTTCTGCCCCCGGAGAGGCATGACACCTGCGGAGGGCTTGCCGATGTTGCCCGTGAGGAGAGCCAGGTTTGCCAGGGCCAGGACGTTGTCCGTCCCGTGGGAGTGCTCGGTGATGCCTAGGGTGTAGAGGATGAGGGCCGGTCCGTTCTCCCCGTACATCCGGGCAGCCCGCACGATGTCCTGCTGCGGCACACCCGTGATGCGCTCCACCGTGGGAAGGTCGAAGGCTTCCAGCTGGGCCAGAAACTCCTGGAACCCCTCCGTCCGAGCCTCCACGAACTCTCCCTTGAGCAGCCCTTCCTCCACGATCACCCTGGCCATGCCCATGAAGAGGGGCACGTCCGTGCCGGGCTTCAGGGGCAGCCAGAGGTCGGCGTCGCGGCAAAGCTCCACCCGGCGGGGGTCCACCACCACCACCTTCGTGCCCCCCCGGATGGCCTGCCGGATCCGGTTCGCCACCACCGGGTGGGCGTGGCTCGTGTTGGAGCCCACCAGGAAGAGGCAACGGGCGCCTTCGATCTCTTCAAGCTCATTCGTGCCGCCACCCGTGCCGAAGGCCGTGGACAGCCCGGTGACCGTGGGCGCGTGGCAGAGCCGGGCGCAGTTGTCCACGTTGTTCGTTCCCATGACCGCCCGGGCCAGCTTCTGCACCACGTAATTCTCTTCGTTGGTGCATCGGGACGAGGACATGGCGGCGAAGGCATCGCCCCGGTATTCCTTGAACCGGCTGACCACCAGGTCCAACGCCTCGTCCCAGGTGGCCTCTCGGAACTCGCCGTTCTCCTTGATGAGAGGGGTGGTCAACCGCTCGGGGCTGTTGACGAAGCTGAAGCCGTAGCGGCCCTTCACGCAGAGCTGGCCCCGATTGACGGAGCTTTCCCGGTCGCCCCGGGCCGAGACGATCTCGTCGCCCCGCACGCCCAGGAACAGGGAGCACCCCACACCGCAGAACGTGCAGACGGTCCGCACTTCCCGCAGGGGCCGGCGGTAGTTCTTCGGCATCAACGCCGCCGTGGGGCAGCGGGCCACGCACTCGCCGCAGGACTCGCAGACGGAATCGACGAGGGGTCGGCCGCCCAGGGTCTTGATGACGCTGTTGAAGCCACGGAAGGCGAAGTCGATGGCACCGACGCCGTTGATCTCATGGCAGGTGCGCACACAGATCCCGCAGAGGATGCACTTGTTGGGATCCATGTCGAAGAAGGGATTGCTGGAATCCACCTCGTGCCGAGGCTCGAACATGCGAAGCTGCTCGAAGCGCTCCGGGTCCACCCCCACGTACGACGCCATCTCCTGGAGGTGGCACTCGCCGTTCTTGGAGCAGGTGATGCACTCGCCCTCGTGGTTGGTGAGGAGCAGCTCCAGGGCCACCTTCCGCATCCTCTCCACGTCCGGCGTGTCGGTGCGGATCCGCATGCCTTCGGCAACGGTAGCCTGGCATGAAGCCACCATCCCCCGGCCCTCCACCTCCACCACGCAAAGGCGACACGCACCTGTGGCAGAAAGATCCGGATGGTAACAGAGGTGTGGGATAAAATGTCCTGCGGCCAGGGACGCCTGTAGAATGGATGCCCCCTCCGGCGCCACCGTCTCGTTGCCATCCACGAAGACTACCGGCATCGGCGAACCTTTCTCTGATAGAAAATAAAAGACAGCCTAATCAGTGGATGATTGGGGGGCAATGCTCCGGCGATGGAGGGCAGCCTCCA
>Ga0114946_10002498_pt1 | contig 12638 bp, 10 predicted proteins | sample WalLakDeSediment_FD_88676 | JGI IMG/M metagenome (GOLD analysis project Ga0114946, IMG submission 88676) | Lake sediment microbial communities from Walker lake, Nevada to study Microbial Dark Matter (Phase II) - Walker Lake 11/02/13 Deep Sediment | ecosystem: Environmental > Aquatic >...
GCCAGCACAAAAATTACGTACAATCGCTGAAGGTCTATTGGAGATCACTCTATGAATGCCAGTCAAACTCCTGAACAATGGAAAAGAAGGGGGGAAAAACTTTATCAAGATAAAGAATACCTGGAGGCGGAAGATGCCTTTATTCATGCTGCTGATGGCTTCAGGATGGCTGGAGATGAACTTTTAGCAGCTGAAATGGATAATAATCGCAGTGTTGCTTTCTTGCAGGCTGGTAAACCAGAGTTGGCCTTACAGGCAGTAAACCATACACCAGATATATTTGCTCGAGCAGGAGATCTACGTTGTCAAGCTTTAGCCCTCGGAAATCAGGCTGCATCACTGGAAGCTTTAAAGCGATTTTCCGAAGCTGTTGAAAAATACACAGAGGCTTCCGAAATTCTAAAACAAATCGGTGATAATGAATCACGTGCAACTGTTCTGAGGTCACTTTCTGTTCTTCAAATGGGTCAAGGAAATAGGCTGGATTCTTTACTATCAATGCATATAGGCTTACAACAGGTTGAACGTCCAACCATGAAGCAACGTTTGTTGAAAAAGCTTCTTGAGATTCCATTTAATATTATGGATCGTAGATAATCTCTTAAATTACCCATCACACAATCAGTCATATCTAGTAATAGTTACCAATTAATATATTTTATTTTTTTTAAGTTCAAGATTGATTATTTCATATTATTGTTAGAACTAATATATGAAGTTCATTAAGGGTAATCAATTTTCCAGTTATTGTTTTGGTCTTGGATTGGGCAAGAAGGTTTACTGTGAACAAATAAAGAAAAAGCTTTTGTCATATTTGCGGAGGCTAGTAAGGATTGAATAATATGACTGGACAATTAGACCTCCATGTACGTTTAGCCAGCAGCAAAGACAAACAAAAAATTGCCAACCTCCTTCATTTCGAGACTTATATACACCGCCACCTGGATTGGCGCAACCCCCTTGATTGGATTACACACCAACCTTATTTAGTTTTAGTAAGTGGGAATGATATTTTAGCAGCATTAGCCTGTCCTCCTGATCCTCCTGATATTTCATGGATTCGATTATTTGCAACCGGATCGTTGATTCCAATTGATGAAGCCTGGGAAGCTTTGTGGATACCAGCACTGCAAAAGCTCTCTAGCTATGAAGTAAATAAGGTTGCTGTAATACCTCTGCATGAATGGTTCCGTCAATTAGTGATTCACAGCAGGTTTTCTCCCTCTACTCAGGTGATAACGTTAGCATGGAGTCGTCAAGCACTCCCTCCCTCAAAAGTAGGTAAAGAAATTACAATTCGGGCAATGACTCTAGACGACATAAACCAGATAACAATCTTAGACACCCTGGCTTTCAACCTTATCTGGCGTAATTCTCAATCTTCATTGGAAATGGCCTTTCACCAGGCAGCAATTGCAACAGTAGTAGAATACAACGGCCTACTTGTTGGTTATCAAATTAGCACTGTAAACCAAATAGGTGGGCATCTTGCTCGGCTCGCAATCCATCCAAAATTCCAAGGAACTGGAATAGGGTATGCATTACTACGGGACTTGCTTCTAAGATTTGAGAGAAAAGGAGCCAATCAGGTAACAGTAAATACTCAAGAAGAGAATTCGATCTCTCTTGGTCTCTATGAAAAAGCAGGTTTTACATTCACTGGGGAAAAATTTCAGGTCTTTGAACAAAAGTTACCTGCATCAGAATAGATGCATTTTCAAATCCAAAAATCCAGGAAAATGATAAATTTACCCATCTGAAGATAACCCAAATATCCACTGAGAGATTCCCTGGACAATGGATTTTTCTCGTGGAACAATTCCAGTCATATCCAATGCACAGGAGACTAAATGAAAGGGAAGAAACCAACCTTAATAACACGTGAAGCAATACGGGAGAAGCGGCGCCGGGCACAACATCGAAAACGTTTAATGATGGTGCTGGTTATAGTCAGCTTAGCCCTAATTGTAACGGTTTTATTGATCCTACCAACATTGAATATTAATAACTCGCAAGATGAGATTATTCAGATCACACCGGTTGTTCGCCCATTGGTAGATGGGCGATCTATGGGAGACCCGGATGCCCCAGTGATCGTAGAGGTCTTCTCAGACTTCCAATGCTCTGCGTGTAAAATTTTTACTGAGACTATTGAGCCTTTAATATCCGAGAATCATATTGCTACTGGTCAGGTATATCTTACATTTCGTCATTACCCAATTATGGATGCGAGGGTTTCTACAAAGGAATCAAACCAAGCGGCCAATGCAAGTCTATGTGCAGCTGAGCAAAATCGATTTTGGGATTACCACGATATCTTATACGCGAATTTTACCGGTGTTAATATTGGGAAATTTAGTGACCAAAGATTAATTGCTTATGCAGAAACATTACAACTAGATATGCAATCTTTCAAATCTTGTTTTAATGAAAACCGTTATAGAACCACTATCGATAACGATATCACTCTGGGACAAGAGAAAAATGTCAAAGGAACTCCGTCAGTTTTTGTTAACGGGGTGATGATTACACCTGGTTTTGTCCCATCTTATCAAGATGTGCGTAAAGCAATAGAAGATACGTTGGTATTACCATAATTTGCAACTCAAGATTAAAACCAACCAAAATATCTAGTAATTGCTATTATTATTGGAGCAATCACCAGGGAAGGAAGGAAATTTCCCACTCGTATCGGTTTAATTTCCAATAGACTACTGATTGCAATTCCAAGAAGGAGCACTCCACCAACAGCCGTGATCTCCGTGATCATCTCAGGTGAAATCCACTCCTGTACTTGTGCAGCTAACAATGTGATTCCACCCTGATAAACTAATATCGATAACGCAGAAAAGAGAACACCAATACCCAGACTCGAAGCAAAAGCCAGAGAAGCGAAACCGTCCATTATGGATTTAATTGCCAGAGTATTGAAATCACCAGTCAGCCCATCTTGAATCGAGCCCAGGATTGCCATCGGGCCAACACAAAATACCAAAGAAGCGGTCAGGAATCCACGGATAAAAATGTTTCCTGGATTACATTGGTAAGGGGTATCTGTTTGGTTATTCTCATCTAACTGAATATCGTCAGAAATAACATGAGTTGATTTAGAAAATATATCGTAAGAAGAAACAAAATTTGTTAACCAGATTTCCATGATTTCCCCGATTTTTCTCAATCCATCTTCTATTCGAACCCACTCACCTAAAATCCCCCCTAACAAAAGGCTCATTAACAATACGATTGGGTTACCAGTTTTTGTGAACATATATAAGCCATAGGCAGCAGTGAACAAACCTAAACCAGCAACTACCGTCTGACGTATTCGTTCAGGTAAACGAGTTCCAAATCGAAATCCTAAATATCCTCCAACCAGGATTGCACCAACATTTATTATTGTGCCAGTCAATATCTTAACCGTTCCTTTTCACCCCGAAAATAAATACCCCATTACCAATTTATTCTTTTGCGATTGTAATATTAGAATTACCCGCTACCTGATTTTCAAACAATTCCAAAGCAAAACAAAAGGACGAAAGCCGATTGAGATATTGCAGTAAATGATAATTCTCAATCTCACCATCAAACATCAATCGAGCTACTCGCCTTTCTGCCCGCCGGACAATAGTTCTGGCTAACGCGATTGAAGCCCCAGCAGGTGAATCACCTGGGACAATAAACTCATTTGGTAATTGAACCATCGCGCCAATAAGATCTATTTGCTGCTCCAGCCAGGAGACATGTTCTCCATCGATCACCTGGAAACGTGAGGAAGTCTTGGGAGTTGCAGAAACTTCAGCCATTAGATGATATAAATCACGCTGCACTTGCAGTAATATTGCTCTTGTCTCTGGTGCCTGGCTGGTTGCACGTGCCACACCTAGAGCAGCGGAAGCTTCATCAATTGAACCTACTGCTTCAGTTACTGGATGATGTTTAGGCAGACGTCCTTCTCCCAGTCGTCTAGTATAACCATCATCCCCTTGACCAGTATATAATTTTGACATGCTCTAATTATAACCGCGAGGACTACACTATCCCGAATTCAGTGGATGTTGTATACTTGATTGTGATTGTGACTTTGGAATAACACAGGAGGTTTTAAAATGCAAATCAGATGCTATCATTGCCATAAGCCTTTTGCCATGAACAAACAGACAATTCATGAAGCCTTAGGTACAGTTACAAGGGAAGGCTTAAATCATTACAATGCTTATTGTCCTCATTGCCGCCGAGCCAACCGGATTTCTGTAGAGGAACTTCGACGCTGGGCACCTGATTGGGATTCGGATAATCCAACTGAGGAACCATCAGAAATTGAACCATAGTGAATTCCTGATCGGAGTGAATAAGCGGGAAACCAGTCTTCGGTGAACGATTCTCGAGATAGTAAAAAAGAAAATCCAGGTATTCGGAAAGTTCAGCACTTAGTTAAAGGTGAGGTAATCATCATTCACGGTTATTTGAAATAAAGCGGACTAATGGACTATTACTACTTTATCTTAGCTCCATCAATTATTCATCCACCATATCTAGATCAAAATTAGTGCTTCACAACAAGGTTTATGTGATGGTAAACAGTGAAGATCAATCTGTTAAAGAAAATAATAAATTCTGTATCAAACCCAAAAGACGCTCCTGGCCTGTAACAGTCCTTGCTCTGTTATTAGCAATTCAGGGAATTGCATTGTTGGGTCTGGCAGCATACCATATCACCTTAGCAGATTTTTCCCTGGTATTATCACCCTTTGATCTGATATTGGAACACCCAAATGAATTTATGGGCATTTCATATGGTGTTTTAGGTGCTCTGGGCATATTTGCCAGCATTAGCTTTTTTCATTTATGGAAATTTGCCTGGATTCTTGCTATCCTCCAGCAATTTATTATTTTAGCAGTAGCAATTGCTCTTTACTTCCAGGGTAAGCCCTTTTTTATCTTCCCAATGATGATTTACGGAATAATGATGGTTATTTACTTAAACTACTCTGACGTAATCAACTCATTTCAAACAAGATCCATAACAGAAGAATGGGGAGGTATCGATGAGGAGTAACTCAGATAAAGAATTACTCCGTCGCTTCGAGCCTGTAATTCGATATACCCGTGGCGAACACTTTTTTTCGATGGATGTAAATTCTTACGTAAAGGTTTCTAGCTTGTGGATGCAACCTCCGAGAAAACGACCGGTTTGTCTGATCCCTGAAGGTCAGTTATCTCTTGAAAAATTAAGTGAGCCATTAACAAATGGTTTTGGCACAGTCTACTTCTTAAAATTTATTGAACCCCTCAATATCCCTGAACTGGCTGCATATGCCTGGCAAGAAGGTATCAAGAAGAAAGACCCAAAAGATGTTTTTCACGCTGGACCGGGAAGATTAGCCCGAGTTGGATACACCTCGCGCATCATTGATGCATTGTTTAACTTAACACTGTTAACAAGAGGCCGTGTTCCTGGAGATACAGCAGTAGCCGCATATCGCCAATATCGCCGTATCATGGCAGAAAACCCATATTATTGCTATTATGGGCGGGTTCTCCGACAACAAGGTTGGACTGCCCTCCAATACTGGTTTTTTTACCCCTTTAACAACTGGCGAACAGGTTTCTTTGGTGCAAACGATCACGAAGCTGATTGGGAAATGATTTACATTTATCTGTCCCATGAGAACGATACAGATGTGCAACCAGAGTGGGTAGCTTATGCATCACACGATTTTTCAGGAGATGACCTGCGTCGAAGGTGGGACGACCCTGAATTAGAAAAGGTTGGTGAACATCCAGTAATCTATTGTGGTGCAGGATCCCATGCCAGTTATTATGCCCCTGGTGAATACCTTACCGAAATTGAAATCTCCTTTTTGCTTCCATTAGTGCGCATTATTGACCGATTACAAATCTTCTGGCAAAACTTGCTTGGTCATAATAGTAATTTCAAAGGCACTACGCCTATGAAGCCGGCTTTCAACCTGTTCCGAGTGGCTTTTGTGGATTATGCTCGTGGGGATGGTATGTCGATTGGACCAGGTGGGGATGTTGAGTGGGATGAGCCATATTTACTGACACCTCCACCTCAATGGGCTATTCAATACCGCGGTCTATGGGGTTTATATGCCAAAGATCCGCTGGCTGGTGAAAATGCACCAGCAGGACCAGTTTATAACCGGGATGGTATGGTTAGGCGTTCGTGGTACGATCCGCTAGGTTGGTCCGGCCTGGACAAAGTACCCCCTTCCCACAAGACTATTCAAACGGTCCAAAAGCGACAAAAGGAGATCGAATCAATCCGCAGCCAAATAGCGGAAGAAATAAAACTCAAGAACGAAGAACTAATCAAACTTGGGGTAGAGCTAAATGCCATGCAAGGACATGCTCATCTGGCGAAAGCCAACATATCCCATCAAGAAGAGATAAAGCAGCTAACAAGTCAAGTCAGATCACTTCGGGCAGAGTATGCCTCAGAAGGTAGCCTTTTAGAAGCCTTGGATATATATTTGAAAAAACTAGAGGCTGGAGAACGGGAACCAGCTCGTGCTCATATTCATCGAGCCCATCACCCCGCAACGGAGACAGGCCTTCGCTTAAGCCGGATTGCTGAGAACTGGGCAGCACTCAGCGTTGGTTTGGTGATGCTATCATTCGTTGGAATTATTTTTTTTGCTCGCCAGTATCTGTTTACTGGTTTAGTTAGTATGATAACCCTTCTGGTCATCATCGAGGCTGGATTCAGGCGGCAATTAGTCCGGCTAATCAGTAATCTCACGATTATTTTGGCAATCATTGCAGCAATTATCCTGATTGTTGAATTTTTCTGGACAATAATCGTTGTACTGGTTATCCTTGCTGGAAGTTACATTATTTGGGGAAATATTAAAGAACTACGTTCATAACCAAATAATCTACACAGTTGAACCAGGCGAGTATGGACTTGACCGAGGTTCATTTTCTTTCAAATGCAGGGTTGAACGATTATAGAGGTAATTGTAATCGCCCAATCTCTCTTTTATTTCTTCACTCAATGAGTCTTCTTTCATACACCACTCCCAATGGCCACTAGGATCTCCTGGCAAGTTCATGCGAGCCTCACTACCGAGTGAAAGAAAATCTTGTAACGGAGCTAATGCGAAAACAGCAATAGAAGACCATGCTGCTCGAATCATATCCCAGGAAATTTCACTTCCATCGCGACCCAGATATCTCCGGCAAAAATGACGTTCTTCAATTGAAATTTTTTCGAACCAACCACAAGATGTATCGTTATCATGTGTCCCCGTGTAAACAACACGGTTTTCCAGATGATTGTGTGGTAGAAATGGTTCTGTTGGGTCACCATAAAAGGCAAACTGCAAGACAATCATTCCAGGCAGGTTGAATTTCTCCCTGAGTTCGACAACATCTGGTGTAATAACTCCTAAATCTTCGGCAATTATTGGAAGTACTCCCAATGAGTTAAGCACCTTAGTAAAGAAGTCCACTCCAGGTGCTGCCACCCAGCGACCGGTTTCAGCCGTTGGTGATCCATAGGGAATTTCCCAATAGCCAGCAAACCCACGAAAATGATCTATCCGAACAATATCTACAAGCTGCAGTACACTTCTAATGCGGTCAATCCACCAGGAATAACCATTTGCAGCGTGAACATCCCATCGGTACAATGGATTGCCCCATAACTGTCCTGTTTTTGAGAAATAATCTGGTGGAACTCCAGCCACCACAGTGGGATTACCCTGCTCATCAAGGAAAAACAGCTCTCGATGAGCCCATACTTCTGCGCTATCGTGAGCAACAAAAATGGGAATATCACCAATAATTTGGAGATTACGCTTTCTGGCTCGTTCACGAAGGCCTGCCCACTGTTTGAAAAAAATGAACTGATTAAACACTTCCTGGTTTACTTTTTCGCTGTTAGACAGGGAAAATTGCTTTATAGCTTTATCATCACGATCCCGCAGATATGACGGCCAATTTACCCATGCCACACCACCTTGGCTCCGTTTTATTGCCATAAATAAAGCAAAATCATGGAGCCATGAAGCTTGTTGTTGCTTAAATGTTTCAAACTCATCATTGAGAAACCTGTTGCCAGTCACCTTGAAGCGATTAAATGCCTTCTGAAGGAGATCGATTTTCCAAGGAATCAAGATACCATAATCCACCCGCTGGGATGGAAAATCTGGATATTTGGTTAGATCACTTTCATCAAGTAAGCCTTCCTCGAATAGATTTTCAGGGCTGATGAGGTATGGATTTCCAGCAAAGGATGAGAAAGATTGATAAGGTGAATTTCCATACCCAGTGGGTCCTAGCGGTAAAATTTGCCAGAGCCCACAACCCACATCCCCCAAAAAATCAATGAAACGGTGAGCACCGGGTCCCAGGTCGCCTATTCCATATTTTCCAGGAAGACTGGTTGGATGAAGAAGGATACCACTGGAACGATTAAACTTCATAAGCTTGCCTCTTTGTAAAGATATGAGCGCCACGAGGTACGATATCCCCAGAAAAATCAGAAGGTATGACATCTGTTGCAATGACTGATTCCCGCTCTACAGTTATCCGAGGGGGTAGATGGCTATTTTTTCCAATCATACAGATACCAAACTCATCTTCAGGTTCTATTGAGCCAACTGAGGCACCACTACCTATCGTAACTCTCTTATCAACAATAGCACGATCCACAATCGCACCTGCCTCGATAACACTATCCGTCAGGATTACAGATTGTCGAACAACCGCTCCAGCCAGAACACGCACACCGGGTGATAAGACGCTATGTTCAACTGTGGCACCAGGTTCAATAACACATCCATCAGTAATCATCGAATCGTGGATTTCAGCCCCGCTACCAATTCTTGCTGGTGGTCGCTCTTCTGTACGAGTGTGAATGATCCAACTTCGATCATTTAGATCTAGCGATGGAGGATTAGCCAACAGGTCCATATGCGCACGCCAGTAAGATTCTACTGTTCCCACATCAACCCAATAGCCTGTATAGGGGAAGGCAAATACTCCAGCTCCTTCTGCGACGAGCCGCGGAAGGATATCCTTGCCAAAATCGTGAGTCGTTCCACTCCGCATCCTGTCTTCCCACAATACTCGGTCAAGAACATGTAAATTGAAAACATAAACCCCCATATTTGCCAGATTAGAAGCTGGATGTTTAGGTTTTTCAACAAATGTTTGAACTCGGAATTTGTCATCTACTCCAATAATCCCAAACCGCGAAGCTTCTTCAATTGGAACCCGAATAGTGGCGATAGTCACATCTGCCTGAAGGTCAATATGAAATGAGATCATGGCATCATAATTCATCCGGTAAATATGATCTCCTGAAAGGATCAGGACCAAGTCAGGATCTGCGTTTTTGATAAAACGGAAATTTTGCTGAACTGCATCAGCTGTTCCCGTAAACCAATCCGACGGTCCTCGGGCTTTATATGGTGTGTATATGCGCACACCACCTGTGAACTCACGGTTAAGATCCCATGGTCCTCCAATACCTATATGATCAATCAACGAATGAGGGCGATATTGCGCCAGGATCATCACATCAAAAAGCCCAGAATTTACACAATTAGACAAAGTAAAATCGATAATGCGATATTTCCCTGCAAAGGGCACAGCGGGTTTTGTACGCTTAGCAGTCAATGTACTCAGCCGGGAACCTTCCCCTCCCGCCAAGATGACGGCACGGGTTTTCATTCTATTGCCTCCAATAAACCATCAACCTGATAATTCGAGCCTTCTGATGCAGCTCGCAAACGCATAATAAATCTATATAAGGCTACGATACTTTCCGGTATTTTGTCATTCTCAATTTGGGGCGTTGAGAGAACAACCAATGTACCTGAAAATAACAGCCACATCAATAAGAACTCAAATGCTTCTTTATTAAACCAAAGCACACCTTGGTAGCGGTTTATCCTCAGCAAGCGTTGAATTTCTTCATCGCGCAACCACTCCTGAAGTAATTGATACCCGCTACACTTTTCATCTTTAAAATCTAGCCCTTTAAGTAAGTCCAGTTTTTTCGGCCAATCTCCCTTGGTAGTAAGAATCCTGACAACTGAAACCATCCGCCAACTGGAATGATCATCTGCTCCAAAATTTTGCATTTCCCTGGCAATAATACGCCCAAGCATAAACTCATCAATCCAACTTCGGCTTTGTTCAGTTGCTTGCTCTCCACCCATTAATTTCCCTAGGGGATGAATTACAATCCAGGCTAAGATTGTAACCCAAACTTGCGGATTCTGACCCAAATGTACCTTCAGAATATTCACAGCTTCTAAGTACTCTTTCGATTCAGGAAGGGGAAAATGAACCTCCAGATCCGGTATCTTACAGGTAAACTCAACCAACTTGCGTACATCCTTGGAAATCTCATTCACAATGGCATTATCATTCTTTATATGGACAATTTTGTTTATCTCGTAGAGTAATTGAACATAAGCACTTTTCAGCTCATCAAAGATTCCCGCAATAACCTTATCATCAGGATTTTCTTCGCAAACATTTACCAATCGTTTGACCGTCTCAGCATTGACCAGTTCATGAAAATGATCGTGCACTGGTTGAAGGAAGAGTTCCTTGAGAGCTTCATCGATAGTTGGTACCCCGCGACCGTTTAAAACTTCGCATAATTGTGCATAGCGATGAGACGCATCATCTTTCACCTGTTTGAAATCCAAGAAAACGTGAAATTTATAGGCATCAAGCTCAATATACAAACCTCGTTGGTGAATTTCCACATTACTACGAAGGTATTCCATTCCAGTGACTTGATCGCGGAAAATTACAAAGGTTTCTTGATCATCACTTAACCCCAAACCCTCACCCACTGTCTTTTGCATCATTACACGCTCACCTTTTCCATCGGTTTTGGCTGAGAATGAGGCTGAAGTCCTTATCCAACCATGCGACTGAGCATATCGGTTATGATAGACAACCAATGATCGTTCCTCTTCGAAGCGGTTACTATAAGTAAAAACATCTTCATTAACTGTCCCATCGGGGGTATAAAAATCGTAAAGCAGGAAATTCTTGACCTCCGCGAATAGATAACGCCGACGTAATAATGGGAAAATCTCACGCTCATGGCGTTCAACAAGGTAGGAATCGGGAGTCTCGTCCCAATAAGCCCTCCGAAACTCCATACCATACTTCTCAGAAAACCCTTCAATCTGGCCATGCCCAATCATTGGTAAACCTGGCATTGTGGCCATGAGGGTGCATACACCAAAGTACTTATCACCCTTACCAAATTGGGCTACAGCTGTCTCTTCATCTGGATTACTCATAAAATTTACGTAGCGTTTTAGAATATCTGGATCAAATTCTAGCGTGTTTTTAATAACCAGGCGATACTCCTGGTTCTTCTCATCTCTCAGCATGTTCATAAAGGCACTGTTATAAACTCGGTGCATGCCCAGAGTTCGCACAAAATAACCTTCCATCAACCAGAAGGCTTCTGCTAGCAATAGCGTATCAGGCACTTCTCGTGCAATAGTATCCACCAATTCACGCCAAAATTCTTTAGGCATGGTTGCATCGAATTCTTCTTTTGTCAACCCGTATTCCGCACGAGTTGGTATCGCTCCACCTGTACCTGGTTGAGGGAACCACAATCTCTGAAAATGTTTTTTCGCAAGGGTCATAGCGGCATCAAAACGAATGATGGAAAATTTTCGGGCGACACTTAATATCTCTTGGATTATTTGATCACGCACTTCAGGAAGTAAATAGTTCAACTGAGCAGTATCGTTCCAAGGCATACTGGTTCCATCATTTCCGTGGTAAATATATTGGCTTTCGCCAGTCCCATGGTCAACACGTTTAAACACAACTGCTGCATCGCTACTATCATAATAATGATCTTCAAGGTAGATGCCTACGCGTTCATCCCATGACAAATTTGGACCATTAAATGTATACGCAGGAAAGGGGGAATAATTTAACGAGATAAATCGGTTTGGGTGTTCAATTACCCATTTGGAATCAATGCCCATGTGGTTAGGGACCATATCCGATGCCAGGCGAATGCCTCGTTGCCAGGCTTTATCTCGTAAACTCTGGTACGCAGCTTCACCGCCAAGGTCAGCGGCTATCCTATATTCGAAGATGGAGTATGCTGAAGCCTCAGCATCCAGTTTTCCACGTATTTGTTTAATGCGCTTGGATGCAGGGCTCCGTTCCCACAATCCAATGAACCATAAACCATTGATCCCCCAACTGGCAAGTCGGTCCAACTCCTCTTCAGGTATTTGGTCCAAACGGTTTATCGCATAGCCGTAGGATTTTGAGAGCTGGTCGAGCCAGACATATGTATTCTTTGCGATCAGAACCAAAGAAGGCATCCACTGACGGTCAGGTGTGAATTGATCTCGCTCTAACTCAAGACCAGCAAAATCGTAAGGAATGGAAGGAGCTGAGCCGGTAAAAACAGCTTTTTCTTCTTCTTTTATCAAATCCAAACTGCTCAGAAGTCGGTAAAGATAGCGACCGAGCAAAAAAGCCCAACGTTCACGGATATACTCAAGTTGTCCGGACAATGAATAAGGCGAAGCCTTAACCGGACTGTGTAACATTTCAATCAAATTCTGAGAATCAGGCCCAAAAGGTGGTTGAGTCTCAAAGAA
>Ga0114946_10002499_pt1 | contig 12636 bp, 11 predicted proteins | sample WalLakDeSediment_FD_88676 | JGI IMG/M metagenome (GOLD analysis project Ga0114946, IMG submission 88676) | Lake sediment microbial communities from Walker lake, Nevada to study Microbial Dark Matter (Phase II) - Walker Lake 11/02/13 Deep Sediment | ecosystem: Environmental > Aquatic >...
CGCGGCCCGGAGCGCCGGCGCCTACCTCGGCCTCGCCGTGGGGGACGCGCTCGGCGCCACGGTGGAGTTCCTGACCCCCCGGGAGATCCGCGAGCGCCACGGCGAGCACCGGGAGCTCATCGGCGGCGGCTGGCTGCGCCTGCGCCGGGGCAAAGTCACCGACGACACGGAGATGGCCTTGGCCCTCGGCCAATCGATCCTGGCCCAGGGGCGGGTCGACCCGTGCGCCGCGGCGGAGGCCTTCAGTGACTGGATGCGCACCAAGCCGGTGGACATCGGCCACACCGTGCGCCGGGGCATCGCCCACTATCGGCGCACGGGGGAGACGGTGGTCCCCGAAAACGAGCACGACGCGGGCAACGGTGCCTGCATGCGCTGCCTGCCGGTGGCCCTCTGCACCCTGGGTGCCGAGGAGGCGGAGGTGGCGGCCGCCAATCGCGCCCAGTCCCACGTCACCCACCACAGCCCCCTCGGCGACGCCGGCACCCTCACGGTGATCCGCATGGTCCAGGCGGCCCTCGACGGCGGCACCCGCACCGATCTCAAGCGCCTCGCCGACGCCCTGGCCGCCGCCGAGCCCGAGTACCGCTACGACCGCCGGCGGATGGAGAACCCCGGGGGCTACCTGCCGGAGACACTGAAGGCGGTGTTTCAGGCCCTGTTCGCCACCGACGGTTTCGAGTCCGCCCTCGTCGACGTGGTCAACCGGGGCGGTGACGCCGACACCACCGGGGCCATTCTCGGCATGATCGCCGGCGCCCACTACGGCATTTCGGCCATTCCCCGGCGCTGGCTGCGCACCCTCGACCAGCGGGTCCTGGCCCAGGTCGCCGGCCAGGCACGTGACCTCACCGCCCTATCGCCCCGAGTGCGCGGCCGCTGAGGGGCTGGGCCCGCCCAAAGGCATCGCCGCGGGCCGGCGCGATCAGGTCGTAGGGCATCGAAGCGGCCCCGGGAGTTAACAGCCCGCCTCGTGTAGGGCGGGGATGATGGCCTCCACCGGCTCCGCCGCGGCGGCGAGCAGGTCCGGGATGTCGGCCTCGACCAGCTCGATCCCCCGGGTCGCACAGAAGCGCCGCTCCTTGTCCGTCGGCTCCGGGATCAGGGCATACCCGCGGGGGCTGCCGGCGCCGTGGATGATGTCCGAGAGCACCATCCGCTCCGTGTCCCTGGTCATGCGCAGCCCGAGGAACAGGTAGCGCTTGTCCTGGCGCCGGCGCTTGAGGAAGGCAGGGATCGCAAAGCCCCCCATGAGCTCGGTGATGTAGTCGACGTAGTCCGCGTCGGAGGCGATGTAGGTGGGGTCCGGGCACGGGCTGCCCATGGGCTTGAACAGGATCGGCAGGGTCGGGTCCACCTGGTCCTGATCGACCTCCCGGTACGCCCGGCCGTCCCAGGCGTCGATGCGAAAGCGGTAGCTGGTGCCAGCGATGCGGGCGATGCCCCGGATCAGGGTGTGGGGCACTCCGGCGTAGGAATCCTGAAGCTGGGTGTCGCGGTTGACGTCCACCACGTAGGGCGGGCGCACCGCCGCCAGCCAGTCGTGCAGGGGCGCCCGGGTCCAGGTGCGGCCGGCATAGGTCTCGGTAAGGAAGCGGTTGACCGCCCCCCGGCCGCGCTTGAGCTCCACGTCCATGGCCGCGCGGGGGAACTCCCACATCAGCCGGGGCGACATGGGGCGGCCGCCGTTCATGGCCAGGATCAGGCTGTCGCTGTCGGCCGGGATCGGGTCCCGGGTCTCCCGGTCCACCACCCCCGCCAGTGCCCCCGGCCCGAGGTAAGGCACCAGCTCCCCGCGGCGGACCTCCCAGGCTAGTTCAGCAAGCAGATCGGACGCCATATCACCCCCTCGCAGCCAAGCGAAGCCCGTCGACGGGCCTGTGCGGCTGCCGAGCAAGATCGGCGCCAGTTTTTCAGGCGGTTGATCGGACAGCAGTTCGCCTGGAGCCGGCGGAGCCGGCCGCACCGCCTTGTCGCAAAGCCGACAGGCGACGGCCACCACCGCCCGCGCCCCGTCGCCGTCTTCGTTGTCGTTGTCGTTGTCGAGGACGATTACGACAACGACAACGGTTGTTAGCAATAGCAAACGGTTCGTCGAGTGATGGGGCGACCCTCAGGTTTGGGCACCTTGTCCATTTGCGGACCGATGCTCTTTGATGGACTAAAGGGTCCGCAGCCGTACCTCGTACACCCCGCCGATGACCACCACCTCGTCCTCCCCCTTGAGCATCCCCGGCAGCAGGCGGTTGTAGAAGAAGACCTTGGGCAGGGGGGCCAGGGTCTCCAAGATGTAGTCACCGAACTCCCCGGCCCGCTCCCGGTTGGTGGTGAAGCTGTTGAGGTTGTTGAGGAGGACCAGCCAGCGCCCGCCCGGGCGTTTGCCCAGCACCTCGTGCTCGTCGATACGGTTGGTCCCCCGGTAGAGGGTGAGGTGCTGGGCGCCGGGGTGGGCGAGGGCCAGCTCGTGCTGGCAGTAGGTGTAGAGCAGGTCGAGCTGGGCCTCCAAGGCGTTGGTGCCGTAGAGCCCGCCCACTGCCTCCATCACGTACTGCTGGTAAGGCTCGCTGCCACGCCCGTGGAGCGGCCCCGCATGGTGTCGGGCGAGCAGCCCGAAGCGCCGCTCCACCCAGTGCTTGAGGACTGCCCCCTCCCTCCCGTCCGAGGAGAAGGACCAGCCGCGCACCAGGCGAAGGTAATTGGCCTTGGCCCGCTGACCCCGGCCCGGGCGCCGGCGGCTGGTGTCGAGGCCCGCGTCTTCCAGGTGATCCAGGCAGAAGTGGGCGCTCACATAGTCCTGAAAGCGCCGGGCCCGCTCGGCGTGATCCGTCACCCCCTTAAGCACCCGAAACAGGTCCCGATGAAAGGCGCGGATGCCGTCGATCTCCAGCGGCACCGGGTGCTGCTGGTAGGTCAGGCTGCCGAGGACCACCGCCGGCAGGTTGCAGCGGTTGAGCGTCAGCCTGGCGGCGGCCGGGAGGCTTGGGGTCCCGTCGGCGGGCGCGGGGGTCGTTGTCGGTTCTCGTCCGTTGGTATCCATACAGGTCACGCGGCTTTGTTGGCAATGCTACCCGACTGCGGGACCCTGAGGAAGCGGTTTATCTCGTCAGCTCAGGCACTTGTCGACCATCCGGACGCTTGGCACGGCCGCTGCATACCCGAAGTTGAGCCAATCCCTGACACCCGCTGCACAGCGAGCAACCCGAGGAGACCCGACCATGGCCCTGCGTCAATGCGCCATCTACGGCAAAGGCGGTATCGGCAAGTCCACGACCACCCAGAACCTGGTCGCAGGCCTGGCTGAGGCCGGCAAGAAGGTCATGATCGTCGGCTGCGATCCCAAGGCCGACTCCACCCGCCTCATTCTCCACGCCAAGGCCCAGGACACCATCATGCACCTGGCCGCAGAGGCCGGATCGGTGGAAGACCTGGAGCTCGAGGACGTACTCAAGGCGGGCTACGCCGGCATCAAGTGCGTCGAGTCCGGCGGCCCCGAGCCCGGCGTCGGCTGCGCCGGCCGCGGCGTCATCACCGCGATCAACTTCCTGGAGGAGGAAGGCGCCTACGAGGAAGACCTCGACTTCGTCTTCTACGACGTGCTCGGCGACGTGGTGTGCGGCGGCTTCGCCATGCCCATTCGCGAGAACAAGGCCCAGGAGATCTACATCGTCGTCTCCGGCGAGATGATGGCCATGTACGCGGCCAACAACATCTCCAAGGGGATCGTGAAGTACGCCAGCTCCGGCGGCGTGCGCCTGGCTGGCCTCATCTGCAACAGCCGCAACACCGCCCGAGAGGACGAGCTCATCAACGAGCTGGCCCGTCAGCTCGGCACCACGATGGTCCACTTCGTGCCGCGCGACAACGTGGTGCAGCGCGCCGAGATCCGCCGCATGACGGTGATCGAGTATGACCCCAAGGCCAAGCAGGCCGACGAGTACCGTACGCTGGCGAATAAGATCATCGAGAACAAGAACTTCGTGATCCCAACCCCGATCACCATGGACGCCCTCGAGGATCTGCTCATGGACTTCGGCCTGATGGACGAGGAGGACGAGTCCATCGTCGGCAAGAAGGCCGAGGAAGAGATCGCTGCCGTCGCCTGACACGGGTCAGGGGCCGGGCCGGACCGGCGCGTCCGGCGATGCGTTGGAGAGGCGGATGATTGGCCGTCACGGCCAGCATCCGCAGGCGGCACATCCCCGTGCCGCAGGAGACGCCGGAGGGCTTCTGCGTTTCCCTCGGATCGTTCTGGCGGCGCTCGTCGGCGGATGGGCCGCGCGCGCCTCTCACCTGGAGAGCCAACATGGCAGCACTGACCCGCGAAGAGACCCTTGACCTCATTGCCGAGGTGCTGGAGGTCTACCCCGACAAGGCCAAGAAGGACCGGGCCAAGCACCTGGCGGTCAATGACCCGTCCGTCGAGCAGTCCAAGAAGTGCATCACGTCCAACCGCAAGTCCCAGCCCGGGGTGATGACCATTCGCGGCTGCGCCTACGCCGGATCGAAGGGCGTAGTGTGGGGCCCGATCAAGGACATGATCCACATCTCCCACGGCCCGGTGGGCTGCGGCCAATACTCCCGCGCAGGGCGGCGCAACTACTACGTGGGCTACACCGGCATCAACACCTTCGGCACCATGAACTTCACCTCGGACTTCCAGGAGAAGGACATCGTGTTCGGGGGCGACAAGAAGCTCGACAAGCTCATCACCGAGATCGAGGGCCTGTTCCCGCTCAGCAAGGGCATCAGCATCCAGTCTGAATGCCCCATCGGCCTGATCGGCGACGACATCGAGGCGGTGGCGAAGAAGAAGGCCAAGGAGCTCGAGAAGCCGGTGGTGCCGGTGCGCTGCGAGGGGTTCCGCGGCGTCTCCCAGTCGCTCGGCCATCACATCGCCAACGACTCGATCCGCGACTGGGTCATCGGCAACCGGGACGGGGACGAGTCCTTCCAGACCACCCCCTACGACGTGGCGGTCATCGGTGACTACAACATCGGCGGCGACGCCTGGGCCTCGCGCATCCTGCTCGAGGAGATGGGCCTGCGGGTGGTCGCCCAGTGGTCCGGTGACGGCACCCTCTCCGAGATGGAGCTGACCCCCAAGGTCAAGCTCAATCTCATCCACTGCTACCGCTCCATGAACTACATCAGCCGTCACATGGAGGAGAAGTACGGCATCCCGTGGATGGAGTACAACTTCTTCGGCCCTACCAAGATCGCCGAGTCCCTGCGCCGGATCGCCGCCTTCTTCGACGAGACCATCCAGGCCAACGCCGAGCGGGTCATCGAGAAGTACAAGGCGGAGTACGAGGCGGTCATCGCCAAGTACCGCCCCCGACTGGAAGGCAAGCGCGTCATGCTCTACGTGGGCGGGCTGCGGCCCCGCCACATCATCGGCGCCTACGAGGACTTAGGGATGGAGGTGGTGGGCACCGGCTACGAGTTCGCCCACAACGACGACTACGATCGCACCATGAAGGAGATGGGCGACGCCACCCTGCTGTACGACGACGTCACCGGCTATGAATTCGAGGAGTTCGTTAAGCGGGTGAAGCCGGACCTCATCGGCTCGGGGATCAAGGAGAAGTACATCTTCCAGAAGATGGGCGTCCCGTTCCGCCAGATGCACTCCTGGGACTACTCCGGCCCCTATCACGGCTACGACGGCTTCGCCATCTTCGCCCGTGACATGGACATGACCGTCAACAACCCCTGCTGGCGCAACATGAAGGCGCCGTGGCAGAAGGACGAGGCACAGCCCGCCCCGGCGGCCGCGGCGAGCGCCTGATCCGGCTGGTCCCTCCCCACGCGGCGGGGAGGGCGGTCTTCGAGGTCGCATCCCCGCAACATCCGTTCAGAACTTGGCCGTCCGCGGATTAGCGGCGCCCCAGGAGAACCCCCATGAGCCAGACCGTCGACAACATCAAGCCCAGCTACCCCCTGTTCCTTGAAGGCGAATACAAGGACAACCTCGGCCGCAAGCAGGGCGTGGTGGAAGAGCGCCCGCCCATGGAGAAGATCGAAGAGGTCTTCCAGTGGACGACCACCGCCGAGTACCAGGAGCTCAACTTCAAGCGCGAGGCCCTCACCATCAACCCGGCCAAGGCCTGCCAGCCCCTCGGGGCGGTGCTGTGCGCACTGGGCTTCGAGAAGACCCTACCCTACGTGCACGGGTCCCAGGGCTGCGTCGCCTACTTCCGCACCTATTTCAACCGCCACTTCAAGGAGCCGGTGGCCTGCGTCTCCGACTCCATGACCGAGGACGCGGCGGTCTTCGGCGGCCAGAAAAACATGTTCGACGGCCTGGAGAACGCCCGCGCCCTCTACAAGCCCGAGATGATCGCGGTCTCCACCACCTGTATGGCCGAGGTCATCGGTGACGACCTCAATGCCTTCATCGGCAACGCCAAGAAAGCCGGGCACGTTCCGGAGGACTTCCCGACCCCCTTCGCGCACACCCCGAGCTTCGTCGGCTCCCACACTACCGGCTGGGACAACATGTTCGAGGGCATCATCCGCTACTTCACCCTCAACTTCATGGGCGACAAGGTGGTCGGCAGCAACGGCAAGATCAACCTGGTGCCGGGCTTCGAGACCTACCTGGGCAATTATCGGGTGATGCACCGGATGATGAAGGAGATGGGCGTCGACTACAGCCTGCTATGCGACCCCACCGAGGTGCTCGACACCCCCGCCGACGGCGAGTACCGCATGTACGACGGCGGCACCACGCAGGCGGAGGTGAAGGACGCCCCGAACGCCATCGACACCCTGCTCCTGCAGCCCTGGCAGCTAACCAAGACCAAGAAGTACGTGGAGGCGACCTGGAAGCAGCCGGCCACCCACATCCAGATCCCCATGGGGCTGGAGTGGACCGACGACTTCCTGATGAAGATCTCCGAGCTCACCGGCAAGCCGGTCCCAGAGTCGCTGGCCAAGGAGCGGGGCCGCCTGGTGGACATGATGACCGACAGCCACTCCTGGCTGCATGGCAAGAAGTTCGCCCTCTACGGCGACGCGGATTTCGTGCTCGGCATGGTCAAGTTCCTGCTCGAGCTCGGCGCCGAGCCCACCCACGTCCTCTGTAGCCACGCCAACAAACGCTGGAAGAAAGAGGCGGAGAAGCTGCTGGCCTCCTCCCCCTACGGGGCAGGCGGCACGGTCTACACCAGCTCGGACCTCTGGCACCTGCGCTCCCTGGTGTTCACCGACAAGCCGGACTTCCTGATCGGCAACAGCTACGGCAAGTTCATCCAGCGCGACACCCTGCACAAGGGCAAGGAGTTCGAGGTCCCGCTGATCCGAATCGGCTTCCCGATCTTCGACCGCCACCACCTGCACCGCATGACCACCCTGGGCTACGAGGGCGCCATGTACATCCTCACCACCCTGGTCAATTCGGTCCTGGAGCGCCTGGACGATGAGACGCGCGAGATGGGCGTCACCGACTTCAACTACGACCTGGTCCGATAAATCAAGTCGCCAAAGGCGCTCCGACACGCCCTCCCCCCCGTGGGGGAGGGATGGGGAGGGGGAGTCCGCCGGGACGCGGCCGCCAGGAACCCAAGCAGCGCGACGCGAAGCAACCGATCCGCACGCCGACAGGCGGCAAGAGGAGTCCCATGCCTAACGTGATGATCCGCAGGAACGACGCCGGAGCGCTCCTGTTCTACGTGGCCAAGAAGGACATGGAGGAGGTCGTCGCCTCTGTCCAGACCGACACCCCTGAGGCCTGGGGCGGCGAGGTAGAGCTCACCGACGGCTCGCGCTGGTACGTGGACCCCATCAGCCCGCCGCCGGCCTTCCCGACCACCCTGCGCTTCAAGCGCGCCGACTGAAGTTCCGATCCAGCCGATTCGATCAGCAGGAGAATCCCATGGCCCTTCAAATCGTCCGTGACGTCTGCACCGCCTGTGGCGACTGCGAGACGATCTGCCCCACCGAGTCCATTACGCCCTGGAAGGGCGTCTACAAGATCAACCCGGAGACCTGCACCGAGTGCGAGGACAGCTTCGACATGCCCCAGTGCATCAGCGCCTGCATGGAGGACGACTGCATCATCGCGGCATGAAGAGTTGTTGCCGCAAATGAACGCAAATGAACGCAAATAAGAAGAATGAGAAAAGTCGAGCATCGGCGCCACGCGACGCTCTCGGGTAAAGGACGCGACCTCGGGAGCGGTTGAGCATCCGCACCTTGCGGGTGCTCGAAGACAGACTGCCTGCCGCAGTCTCCCGGCCTCAGGCCAAGCCCTAGTCTTCATTTGCGTTTATTTGCGTTCATTTGCGGCCAAATCTTCTCCCACCGGAGCCCGAACATGCCCACGCCCATCTCCGACGACATCGCCCTGCGCATCGGCCTTGCCGCCCGCGCCCTGCCGGACACCCCGCCCGCGCGGCTGATCCGAGTGCTGGCGGAGGCGGTCGGCCTGCCGCCCACCGCGGACGAGCTCGCAAGGCTCAAGGTCAAGGACCTCAGGTCCGCCGCCGACGGCGAGCTGGCGGACGTCGATGTCGACGCCCTCAAGGCCGCCCTGACTCTGCTCAAGGGCGAGGGCGTGGACGTCAGCCACCCGCCACCCGCCCTGGACCCCTACTCCGAGGGCGACATGCCCGGCTCGGTGCGGGTCGCCTGCGCCTCCAACGGCGGCGAGGCCCTGGACGGGCACTTCGGCAGCGCCCGCCGCTTCCTCGTCTATCAGGTCTCCGCGGCCGAGGTGCGCCTGATCGACGCTCGCACCGCCGCCGACGCCGGGGCGGACGACAAGAACGCCTGGCGCGCCGATCTCATCCGGGACTGCCAGGTCCTCTACGTCGCCTCCATCGGCGGGCCAGCCGCGGCCAAGGCGGTCAAGGCGGGCCTCCACCCCGTCAAGGACGCCGCCGGCGGCAGCGCGCGGGAGCGCATGACGGCGCTGCAGGGGATCCTGGCCGACAAACCGCCGCCCTGGCTCGCCAAGGTCATGGGCCGGCACCCGGAAGAGCGGGTCCGATTCGAGCGCGCCGAGGCCGGCGCGTGATCGAGCCCGAGCGCATCGAGCAGATCGTCGCGGTAGTGACCCGGGCGGGGCTCACCCCAGGGACCGTCTCCGCCCTGCGGGAGGTCTTCCCGGAGATGCACTTCACCCACTGCCTGGACGACGACATCGGCGGCCCGCAGCCGGTGCGGGAGGCGGCGGGCTTCAACCTCTATCTCGTCGACGGCCACGACCACTGCATGCGCTTCACCGACGCCCCGGAGCGGGCGACCGGCGTGGTCCTGGCCGAGCTGACCGAAGAAGACTGACTCCTTAGGATGAAAGTCGCGCGCAGCGCGCTCCATCGCCCCCTCGCCCTCTGGGAGAGGGCCGGGGTGAGGGAAACGGCCATGGCGAGCAGTGCCTTCGATGGTCTGGGGTGGCGCTGGTCGCCATGACCGTTAGCGCGAAGCGCGCCGCCGTGCAGTGGCGCGCAGTTGGGAGGCTGCGCGCACCATAGGTGCCAAGCGTCGAACCATTTTCCGCGGCGATCTCGCGCGCGGCGCCGATGGACCCGCCGATCCGCACTGCTCTTGCAGTTCGGGTATCTTTCGGGCTTATCCCAGTCGCGTGGATGGGCACGATGGACGACAAGACGCATCCAGACCCGTTGGAGCGCCGCCCGGAAGCGCGCAGCCTGAAGGTGGACGACCTGATGGCAGAGCTTCGCCGCGGGCGCATCCGTATCCCGCCTTTCCAACGCGGCCTCAGGTGGCAACGGGACGACGCCGCAAAGCTGATCGACAGCTTGTACCGGGGCTACCCGGTCGGCACGCTCTTGTTCTGGGAAACCAGCGCCCCAGGCGCCGACGTCCGGTTCGGATCGCTCCGCATCAGCGCGCCCGCGCGCAGCGATGCCTGGTGGGTCGTGGACGGTCAGCAGCGCCTGGCCTCCCTCGCTCGGGTCCTGCTCCCAGCAGGGCCCGACGAGGACGAGTTTGCCCTCTGGTTCGACTTGGATGAGGGGAAGCTTGGCCGTCCGTCCCAGGACCAGCGGGCAGATGGCGCCCGCTGGCTGCCGATGACCGAGGTGTTGGACTCAGAGCGCCTGATGCAGTGGGTCTTTCAATTCGCCAAGAGCTCGGACACGCGACGGGGAAGGGCCTTCGCCGTCGGCAAGCGCATTCGCGAGTACGAGATTCCCGCGGTTCTGGTGCGCACCGACGATGAGCGCACCCTCCGGGAGGTACTCGGCCGCATCAACTCGACGGGAAAGCGGCTGGACAACCAGGAGGTCTTCGATGCGCTCCACCGGGGACGCGCTGAGAGCCGACCCGCGACACTCTCTCAGATTGCCGAAGACCTGGAGCAGCTCGGGTTCGGTCGAGTGGACGACAAGCTGCTGTACCGGCTGCTACGCGCGCTGCAGGGGCTTGACGTCTTCGAGCGCACGGGTGCTCCGCCTCGCCTGGAGGATCCGGGCACGGCCTATGGCCAGACGGCCGCGGCGGCGGCCCAGGTGGTCCAGTTCCTCAAGACTGCCGCTATGCCGCGATACGAGCTCCTGCCCTACAAGCAGCCCTTCGTCCTCCTCGGCAAGTTCTTCTCTCGCTATCCGGACCCCCGCCCGCGGTCCCTGGACCTGCTGTCCCGGTGGCTTTGGCGGGGCGCGTTGAGCTGCGCGCACCGCGGAGATGCCATCTTCACCCGCGCAAGCCTCGAAGGCATAGGCGCTGGCGATGAATCCGTGGCCGTCCAGCGGCTGCTCGCGGCCGTGGACCAAAGACCCTCCGCATTGCCGGACGTGGCGGCGCCCTTCAACTTCCGCCACGCCGCAGCCAAGCTCCAGGTGCTGGCCCTGCTCGACCTCGGCCCCCGGGATCTCGCGACCGGCGAGCGCCTCTCGGCGGGGCGGCTCTTCGGCAACGGCTCGAGGGCACCTCCGCTGACGGCAATCATCGCAGGCGGCTCCTCGACGCTTGCGCACTCGGCGGCCAACCGCATCCTCCACCCGGAACGCGCCGGCGTCGCGCGCCTGCTCGACGCCGTGTCCGATCCGGAGATCCTCGCCTCCCACGGCATCCCGCCCGAGGCCCTGGCCGCACTCCGCCAGGGAAATGAAGACCGCTTCCTGGTCTTGCGTTCAGCCCTGCTGAGGGAGCATTACGAACGCTTTTTCGCCCGCCGGGCCCGCTGGGACGAGCCGGACCGGCCGCCGATTCAGGCGCTGCTGGTCGAAGAGGATGCCTGAGTGGGTGATCGGTTCATCGTCCTGCTCGGCGACCTGCCGGTCGGGGTCCTCACTCGAAACGCCAGTGACGGGAGCCGCTTCCAGCTACTCGAGTCTTATCGGGGGCTCTACCCCCGTCCGGTGCTCGGCCAGACCTTCCTCGATGACCTGACCAGGGTCCACAGCACCCGGGCGCGGCTCCCCCCCTGGTTCTCCAACCTCCTCCCGGAGGGACCCCTGCGCGAGCTGGTTGCCAGGCGGGCGGGCATGTCGGAAGCTCGGGAGCTACGGCTGCTCGCGCATCTCGGCGAGGACCTTCCGGGGGCGGTGCGGGTCCTGCCGGACCCGATGGAGGGCGCCGATGAACCCGCGGCGGGCGATGAACCGCAGCCCGCGGCGGTCCCGGGCGAGGAGGAATGGCGGTTCTCGCTCGCTGGCGTTCAGCTCAAGTTCTCGGCAAGAAAGGCCCAGCGGGGCCTCACCATCCCGGTCACCGGCCGGGGCGGGGACTGGATCCTCAAGCTGCCCGACGCCCGGTATCCGCGGGTCCCCGAGTACGAGCACGCGACCATGCGCTGGGCGGAGCTCAGCGGCATCGAAGTGCCCCCGATGGAACTGGTCGACCTGGCGGACGTCCAGGGGCTTCCCGATGCACTAGCGCCCACCGGGGAAAGGCTCGCCTTCGCCGTCCGTCGCTTCGATCGCGGAGACGACGGCAGTCGGGTCCACATGGAGGACTTCGCCCAGATCCTGGGACTCTACCCCGCCGACAAGTACCGAAAGTACAACTACGCGACCATTGCCAACCTGCTCCTTGCCCTCAACGGGCTGGACGGCCTGGCCGACTTCATCCGCCGCCTTGTCTTCGTCGTAGCCGCGGGCAACGGCGACGCGCACCACAAGAACTGGACCCTGCTCTATCCGGACGGCGTTCACGCGGCCCTCTCGCCCGCCTATGACCTGGTTTCCACCGTCGTCTACAACCCCGCCGACACCTTGGCACTCAACCTTGCCGGCTCCAAGCGCTGGGAAGACGTGCGTCTCGACTCCTTTCTGCGGCTGGCGGAGCGGCTTCGAGTGGACCCGGGTTGGATGGAGGATGTTGTCCGATCAGCCGTCCGCGACATCCTGAGCGCGAGGGAAACGTCAGCCGGGGAATTCGGTTACGACGCGGGTGCGCGAGATGCGCTGGTCCGGCACATGGGGCGGGTGCCGCTGTTGTCGGGCAGGGCGCTGGGAGGAGAGGCTTAGGAAGGGCTGAAGAACAAACGGAGCTGGCGCAGAGCGGCTTGGCGCAGCCGAACCCGACGCCTCCCGTGCGGTGCACGTTATTGAACCGTCCCGCGGCGCGTCGCGGTTACCGTCGCCCGGCTGGCGCGTCAGTATCCTTGGACGGACGGTTCAAGCCGCCCACGGCCGGACCTGCTCCGAAATCGCCTCGCCCACCGCA
>Ga0114946_10002500_pt1 | contig 12635 bp, 11 predicted proteins | sample WalLakDeSediment_FD_88676 | JGI IMG/M metagenome (GOLD analysis project Ga0114946, IMG submission 88676) | Lake sediment microbial communities from Walker lake, Nevada to study Microbial Dark Matter (Phase II) - Walker Lake 11/02/13 Deep Sediment | ecosystem: Environmental > Aquatic >...
AAGGAGTAGGCAGTTCGCGAAATGGTCGGGACAGTAACGCTAAACGACTGGGAATAAAGAGATATGGCGGACAGTTGGTTAAGGCTGGCAGTATAATTGTCAGGCAGCGTGGCACACGCTTTTATCCCGGTAATAATGTGGGCAGAGGCAGCGATGATACTCTGTTTGCCACAGCAGACGGAAGGGTTGTTTACGAGTATAACAACCGTGCCAAAAAGCAGGTGAGCGTTTATCCTGACGGCAGCCCCCTTATGAACTAAGGCTTTTAGCCCGGTTAACCCCGGGCTTTTGTTTTTATCATTCATTTATTGAACAGGTGACCGATAACTTATGTTTGTCGATGAAATCGATTTGTTGGTACGTGGTGGTCGTGGCGGTAACGGGGTAGTATCATTTCACAGGGAAAAGTATGTTCCTCACGGCGGGCCTGATGGAGGCGACGGCGGAGATGGGGGCAGCTTATTTTTGCAGGCTGATTCTGCGAAACAGAGTTTTTTAGATTTAAAACACCAGAAACAATTTAAAGCAGCAGATGGTGAACATGGTCGGGGGAATAACTGCCATGGTCGGAAAGGTACAGATCTGATTATTCCTGTACCACCGGGTACTATTGTTCGTGATGAAAAAGGTTCTGTTATTAGTGATCTTATCATTGAAGGACAGATAGTTAGAGTTGCTCGCGGAGGGAAGGGAGGAAAAGGGAATGCCCGGTTTACGTCATCTCGTAACCGCGCTCCGAGAGTCGCTGAAAGAGGGTTGCCGGGAACGGAGAGGAAAATCTCCCTTGAGCTGAAACTTATCGCTCAGGTTGGCCTGGTTGGCTTTCCTAATGCCGGTAAATCAACCCTGTTAAGCAAAATATCATCGGCTCAACCGAAAATTGCTTCATATCCTTTTACTACAATAGCCCCTAACCTTGGTGTAGTTGAATATGCTGAAGGTAAAAGATTTATTGTCGCTGATTTACCCGGTTTGACCGAAGGTGCTCACAAAGGGATTGGTTTGGGGCACCGTTTTTTGAAACATGTTGAGAGGAACCTGCTTCTGCTCTTCCTGATCGATTTATCACCTGATGCTGAACCGCTATCCACCCGGGCATACGATCTTCTGCTGGAAGAAATGATTAATTTTAACCCGGAAATTCAGCATTATCCGCATTTGGTAGTGGGTAACAAACTCGATCTCCCCGGAGCAGGTGAGCAGATGAAATCTTTGCAAAATGCAGTTTCCACTGGTCAGGCTGAAAAAGTATTTGCTATTTCAGCTCTATCCGGAGAAGGGCTCGATGATCTGCTCAGTTATTTAACCGACCGGGTAGAAGCACTGGTCGAAGAAAATAAAGAAACGAGTTCTAAGATACCTGTTTACAGTTATAATGAAGATAATGACCATCATCCTATGCAGATAACCAAAAAGGATAATCTTTTCATTGTAACCGGCACTGAAATCGAACAGCGGGCGGCTAAAACTGATTTTGAGAGTGAAGAAGGTCTGAGAAGGTTCCAGAAGTACTGCCGGATTAATGGGGTTGAGGCAGAACTTAGGAAAATGGGTATTAAAGAAGGAGATACTGTATGCATTGGAGAGGAAGAATTTTTGTATTATGAATAAAGCAGACCAGGCACTGTCCTCGGTTTTATTACAAAACAATCACAAATCTGGCATAACAAGGCTAGGATTGATGGGGGGTACCTTTGATCCTATCCACATGGGACACCTGGTCACTGCTGAAGAGGCCAGGCAGCAGTTTAAACTTGACTACGTTGTTTATGTGCCGGCAGGTTGTCCACCGCACAAAGAATCTGGCGATATAACTTTACCGGAACACCGTTTCCTAATGACTTCCCTCGCTGTCATGTCTAACCCCTATTTCTATGTTTCCCGGGTAGAGCTCGATTGCAAAGTGTCTTCATACACCATAGATACAGTGAAGCATTTTCTATACGGAATAAAGGGTGAAATTCAATTGTACTTTATTACCGGGGCGGATGCTATACTGGAAATATTCAGCTGGAAAAATTATGAGGAGCTGCTGAGCTTATGTACTTTTATTGCTGTCTCCCGGCCTGGCTACTCCCTTGATAGTTTTCATGAAAATCTTCGGAAAGCATGTCCGTCACTACAGTACAGCGTGCATTTGCTAGAAATCCCTTCCCTTTCAGTATCCTCTACCTTTATCAGGGAGAGGGTCGCCCTGGGGAAGACTATTAAATACCTTACACCGGAACCGGTGGAACAGTATATTAAAAAAATTGGTTTATATAAAACAGGCTGATTATAGCAGATTAACAGACTTGCTATCATCTATAATTATTAGTGGAGGTTGTGCAGCGAATGTCGAAAACTTTATATGTCGGGAATATACCATGGAGCACTCGTGAAGAGGATTTATCGCAATTCTTTTCACAATTTGGTGAAGTAATTGAATGTCGGATTATCTCTGAAAAAGCAACAGGGCGATCACGGGGGTACGGATTTGTGGAAGTAAGTGACGAGAGCGTGAGTGATATTCTGGAAAAATCAGATGGCGCTGAACTAGAAGGACGAAAATTAATTGTTAATGAAGCAAAGCCAAGGGAACAATAAGCCAGTAGCAGAGTCAGGACTCTTTTGTTTGCTACGGCTGTAATCATTTAAGATGAATATACGAATGGTTGGTAAAAAAAGATGGATCTAACACATCACCGGTCTGTGCTGAAAGCTAGCCTGGCGAAAGAGTTTTATCTGCATTCTTTGGCTGTCGCCGAAACAGCGAGCATGCTGGCTGATAAATATGGTGTAAATAAGGATAAAGCATATGCCGCCGGTTTATTGCATGATTACGGTAAGCGTTACAGCTTTAAACAGCTGAAAGTAATGGCAGAAAGATTGTCTCTTAAATTAGATTCTATTTCTTACCTTGAACCCAAGTTACTTCATGCTCCGGTAGGAGCTGCTTTATTACCGCTGGAACAAGGGGTAGAAGATAAAGATATACTTGATGCGGTTGCCTATCATACGACCGGGAAGGCGAATATGACATTGATGGCTAAAATTGTTTATCTATCAGATTTTATTGAGCCGGGGAGAAAATACAGGGGAGTGAGAGCTGTAAGGCGTTTGGCGACGGTTAACCTGGACAGGGCAATTTTGCAGGCTCTGAACTATACCCTTTTATCTGTTTTTAAAAGGAATCTTCTTCTGCACCCATTGTCGGTTGAATTTAGAAATGACCTGGTTCAGTCTCTAAAGTGAAGTTTACAATGCTGTAGACTATGATCTGATCTAGTTACTGTTATTAAATCTGTGTGCTGAAAGGATGATTATATTTGGTTTGGAAACCAGGTAGCGGCTCCCGCAAATTGGCGCTACTGGCAGCAAAATTAGCGGCGGATAAAAAAGCAGAAAACATAAGCTTATTAGCAGTTGGCCGGCTATCCATTGTGGCTGACTACTTCCTGCTGATTACCGGCAGAAGTAGTATCCAGGTTCATGCCATCGGTGAACACCTTATTGGCAACCTAAGAAAAAGTGGTTATCAGGAGATACGTATCGAAGGTTATCGTGAGGGTTGGTGGGTGGTGTTGGATTATGGTTCCCTGGTTATACATATTTTTCAACCCGATGCCAGGGAGTTTTATAACCTCGACCGGCTCTGGTCTGATGCTGATTTAGTTAAGCTGGATATAGATCTACCCCCCCTGGCGACTTAGCCGTAAATATTTTTTAAAGGGTGATAAATGTATGGCTGAAAATATACTCCGTAAATCTTTGGAAAAGTTGTCTTTGCCCTGTGACGAGATTCCTGATCAGAACTTGATGGTTATTTCCTGTGAATCTGTCCGGGCCATTGCTCATGACCATAAACTATCTATACGTGATGTTGAAATTAGCTCCCTGGAATATGGCCTGGTTCCTATCCGTTACCTGAAGAATATCGGGTTGCTGGGAACTAGTGGTCAGGCAAAGCTGCTCGAAGCTTCAGTCGCTGTTGTGGGCACAGGCGGGCTTGGTGGTTTTGTCATTGAATTGCTCAGTCGGATGGGAGTGGGAAAGTTAGTGGTCATAGATTACGATTCCTTTGCTGAAAGCAACCTCAACAGGCAAATAATGGCTACGGAAAATAACCTTGGTCAAATAAAGGTAGATGCTGTTATAGAGAGAGTAAAAGAAGTAAACAGCGCTGTAGAGTTTATGACATACAAAACTAAGGGGCAAAGAGCTAACTTTGCGCCTATGCTAAGCGGCTGCAGCCTGGTAATAGATTGTCTGGACAACCTTTCATCACGCTATGAACTGGAAGAAACCTGTTCCGAACTTGGTCTGATTATGATTCATGGCGCTATAGCAGGCTTTTTGGGGCAAATAGCGGTTATTTACCCGCAAAGGCCTCTGCTTGCTTCAATTTATGGCTCCCGAAGTGAAGTAAACATTGACCGGGGGATTGAAACAAAGCTGGGTAACCCGGCCTTTACACCGGCCATGTTAGCCTCATGGCAGGTTGGAGAAGCCGTTAAAATACTGGCTGCATTGACAGACTTATCGCAAAATGATTATTTAACTATCATTGACATGTTTACTGGTAATATACACCGTGTTAATTTGAACCCCTTTTCCGCTTAGGTCCGACTATTGACAACTGCCGTAGGCGTGCATATAATGATAATTGTATTATAAATAGCATATCAATGCGATGAAGGGAAGTAGTAAGCTGGTAGGTCTTACACAGAGAGCCGAAGGTTGGTGTAATTCGGCAGGCTGATAAGCTGAACTCGTCCCCGAGCAACAATGGAGAGGAAACTATCCTTTGTCGTCTGGCTGGCGTTAACGGCTTTTAAGCGGGTTATTCAATGAGGGGCTGTGGCGCAGTGGGAGCGCGCTTCCTTGGCATGGAAGAGGCCGCGGGTTCAACTCCCGCCAGCTCCACCAATTGTTTCACCAAAAAGGGTGGTACCGCGGATAAAATCCGTCCCTTAGCAGGACGGATTTTCATATTTACGAGAGGTGGAAAAGAGATGCCAAACTATAACCCCGAAATAATTGAAAAAAAATGGCAAAAGATATGGCAGGGAGATAACTTTATTCAGACGGAAGTTGATCAGGGAAAAGATAAATATTATGTTCTGGAAATGTTCCCCTACCCTTCAGGAAAACTACACATGGGACATATGCGTGTATACAGTATCGGCGATGTGCTGGCGCGGTTTTTGCGCATGAACGGATACAATGTTATTCATCCAATGGGTTGGGACGCTTTTGGGCTGCCCGCTGAAAATGCGGCCATTGAACATGGTGTTAACCCAGCGCTCTGGACCGAACAAAATATAGAACTGATGAAAAAACAGTTTAACCTTCTGGGAGCAAGCTATGATTGGAGGCGGGAAGTTAATGCTTCATCACCTGACTACTACCGCTGGTCGCAATGGCTTTTCCTGCATCTGTATAATAATGGACTGGCTTATAAGAAAAAAGCAAATGTGAACTGGTGTGTGGATTGCCATACTGTGTTGGCCAATGAACAAGTGGAAAAGGGCTTATGCTGGCGCTGTTCTTCTGTGGTTCAATCCCGCGAGCTGGATCAATGGTTTTTAAAGATTACCGATTACGCCGATCGTTTGCTGAATGATCTTTCCATGCTTGAAAACTGGCCGGAACGGGTAAAGGTGATGCAGAAAAACTGGATAGGCCGCAGTGAAGGGGCAGAAATCAGCTTTGCCATTAAGGATTTCCCTGCGGAAGAATTGAAAACATTTACCACCAGGCCGGACACCTTGTTTGGTGTTACTTATATGGCCCTGGCGCCGGAACACCCTCTTGTCCCTAAACTTGTAGAGGGAACAGATCGGGAAAAAGATGTCCTTGAATTTATTTCCCGCGTAAAGCAGGAGAGTGAAATTGAAAGAACCTCGGACGAGGTTCCCAAAAAAGGAGTCCTAACCGGTCGTTTTGCTATCAATCCGGTGAATGGCGAGGAGATTCCCATCATGGTGGGGGATTATGTCCTGATGGCTTACGGGACAGGCGCTGTTATGGGGGTGCCTGCTCATGATCAACGTGATTTTCTTTTTGCCCGGCAGTATAATCTTCCCATTACAATAGTTGTTCAACCGGAAGGTCAGTCCCTGGTTGAAAATACCATGGATGAAGCTTACACGGGCGAGGGCACCATGGTGAATTCAGGTCAATTTAATGGGTTGCAAAGCAGCCAGGGAATTGAAAAGATAACAAGCTATTTAGAAAGCAAAGGATTAGGGCGGGCCGGCATCTCTTATCGTCTGAGAGACTGGCTTATATCAAGACAAAGATATTGGGGAGCGCCCATACCGATAGTATATTGTGAGCAATGCGGCATTGTTCCGGTGCCGGAAAAAGATCTGCCGGTAAAGCTTCCCCTGGATGTGGAGCTTTCCGGGAAACGCGTTCCTGGTTTGTCTCATTACAGTTCATTTATTGAAACCAGTTGCCCGCAATGTGCCGGAAAAGCGAGAAGAGAAACTGATACCATGGATACTTTTATCTGTTCATCCTGGTATTATTTACGCTACACCAGCCCCGGTTTCCAGGATGGGCCCTTTAGCCAGGAAGCGGCAAACTACTGGATGCCCGTAGATCAATATATCGGCGGCATAGAACACGCAGTGCTTCACCTGTTATATGCCCGGTTTATGACCAAAGTTCTCTATGATGCCAAGTTGGTTCAGTTTAAAGAGCCTTTTACCCGTTTATTGGCTCAGGGGATGGTCTATAAAGATGGCGCTAAAATGTCTAAATCGAAAGGAAATGTTATTACGCCGGATGAAATAATTAAAAAATATGGCGCTGATACCAGCCGTCTGTTTATCTTGTTTGCTGCTCCGCCGGAGAAAGATCTTGACTGGAGCGATCAGGGTGTTGAAGGTTGCTACCGTTTTTTACGCAGGGTCTGGCGGTTGATTGAAGAGTGCAGCGCACAGTATTCCGGAAGTGCCGGGAATATTCCGGGAGATAACTTTAGCGAGAGAGAGCTTGCATTACGGCGCAGCACTCATGCTGCGATAAAAAAAGTGACTCATGATATCCGTGAGCGGTTTAATTTCAATACAGCAATTAGCGCCATTATGGAATTGGTAAACGCGGTTTATGCCTATAGACAGTCATCGGAAGATTGTAAACAAAAAAGGTTTGTTCTCGATGAAGCTCTTGTGAATATTGTTCTGCTCATTGCCCCCTTTGCTCCCCATGTTGCGGAAGAAGCCTGGCAATTGCTGGGTGGTAAGGAAAGTGTGCACAGGCAAAGTTGGCCACAATACAATCCTGATCTTCTCGTGGAAGATTTAGTGGAGGTAGTAGTGCAGATCAATGGTAAAATACGGGGAAGATTGATAGTAAGTACGGAATGCAGTGAGGAAGAGTTAATTAAGGCGGTTTATAAAGATCAGCGCATCGCAGAGCTGCTCACTGCTGTTCAAGTGGTAAAAGTGGTTACCGTGCCGGGTAAACTGGTTAATATTGTGACAAAAAGTAATTAGTGTGTTAATTCAAAATTAGCACGCTATACAGGCATTTTCTTGACACCGGCAAAGGTTTAACCTATAATATATTTAAGGGTTGCTTCTCCGTATTTTCATCGATATTTACACATCTTAAAGCAGATCACACATAAAACAAGAAGTTGAGCCCTAAAAAAAATAGGGAGGTGTTATGATGGCTGAAAATGATAAGGGAAAAGTAGTGGAAAAGGTTGATGCCATACTTAAGCCAGATCCAAGCAAAGAAGGAGATAGCATCCGTATCTCTTCGGAAGTGATAGCAGTGATAGCGGGAATAGTATCAAATGATATCCCCGGAATATCCGGCATGAGCGGGGGTATCGTTGGTGGTATTGCTGAAAAGTTAGGACGCCGGGATTTAACCAAAGGTATCAAGGTTAAAGTCGATGAAGATCGGGTTACTATTGATCTTAATGTGATTGCCGAATACGGCACTTCGATTGTTGATTCAACTGCTAAGCTGAAAAAAGAGATTCGGGGCAATGTTGAAAATACAACCGGCTTAAAAGTAGAATCAGTTAACATTAATGTCCTTGGGCTTGATGTTCCGCAAGAAGATGATGAAGGCGATAGTTCCAGTTAGTTAAAAACGACTGTCGTAAAAAAAGCTAAATAATAATCAGGGGTTGTCTGCAAAAGGACAACCCTTCTGATTTACAACTTTTATTGTCCCCCATACTCTGAAGGGTAAACATACGGGTAGAGCGGTTTCTCTATTGATCTTGATGTGCTCGCCCGGACAATTGGCGCTTCATATTCCATGTTCAGCCAGGGATCAAAATAAATAACCCGGTCAATCACACCCTGAATTTCGATCCACTCATAATCTTCATAATCAGACAACCCTTCACCATCAGCAAGAATACCGGTGATCATGGCGTCAGCGGCGCAGCAGGTGATCAAAAGACGTGATATGAAGATAGTATCATCGTCAAAATGATCATGGCGAAAAATAAATCCACTGAGAGAAATCTGCTGGCCTTCGTAAAGATCAATGTTATTTTTTATGTGGTTAACAGCTCCTTCAAAAATGCTGTCGTCAATAACTAAGATCCCCTCTGTAGCATAACCTCCCTTTGTGCTGCTGCCGGTGGTACTGAACAGCGAGAAACCCTTTTCCTGTTGGGTTGTAGCTATGCTAATGCCCCTGGTATGAGCAATTTGTTCTGTAACACCCCGTGGCGCTATGGTTATGCCCATGATAAGAGGTAAAATAAAGATCAGGTACCCCAAGTGCAAAGGGCGCCTGGGGGCATTGATAATTCGCTTAACCTGAAAAATGGTCAGGAGGGAAAAAATGGCCATGGTAGAAATAGTAAATTTTACACTCCGGGGATGAATAAAATAAAGTATATCACCGGAAGCAATAAGGAAAAAAAGATATATGCTGAAGCTAAAAAGGATAGCAAACCAGATTAATTCATTCCAATTAACATTACGCATGTTAGCACCTACCATCCAACCAGATTGATTAAAATTGCTAAAGTGAAACAAACCAGGCTGGTAATAGCAATCAGCCTGTAAACAAACTTTGCTTTAAAACCTTCCAGCAGCATAAGCGTATTTTTTACATCGATCATGGGGCCAAAAATCATAAAAGCCATAATAGAACCGGTTGTAAATTGACCAACGAATGTAGCGGCGATAAAAGCGTCTGCTTCCGAACATAACGATAAGCCGTAAGCGAGGGCCATCAAAATAAGAATGGAAAGAACGGGCTGCTGTCCGGCGAAGAGTAATAGCTGACGTGGCAGAAAAACTTGTACAAATGAGGAAATGAATGCTCCCAGGATCAAAAACCTTCCCACGGCGAAAAGCTCTGCGCTGGTGTGGTATATAATTTCCTCTACCCGGTTAATAAATTTTCTTCCGGTTGTAGTTGTTTCATTTGTATCTTCTCCGGAAGAGGATGGATGTCCATGGCAAGAGCAGCTTAAGCTTGCCGGCGCAGCTGATGCTTCGTGAGCATGGCAGCAGTGATCTGACGACGGGCTATGGTCATGATCACACCCGCAGCTTAGGTCGTTAGTGACTTTTCGCAGCGCTGCCTGTGGATTTTTGGTGTAGCTTACAATCAACCCGATTACTATTGCCCCGATCATGCCAAGAAGCCCGCGCAGAAGCGCTACCCGCCAGTTACCGCCAAAGGCATAAAAAGTGGCAATTAGTACTACCGGGTTCATTATGGCTACGGACATTAAAAAGGTTATCCCAACGTGCAGGGGTACCCCTTTGGCAATTAAACGCCGGGTTACCGGCACATTAGCACATTCACAGATCGGGAAAAAAATACCCATCAGGGAGGCCCCCAGAAGAGCGGGAAACTTTTTCTTTGGTATCCAGCGAAGAAGCATATCTTCGGTGACAAAAACCTGGATCATCGATGATATAATAACGCCAAGCAGAACAAAGGGAAACGCTTCAATGATGATGCTGATAAACATGGTGGTGAAATTTACCAGCAGTGATAGTTCTACCAGGCCCCTTCCCTCAATGGTTAAATTTCCCACCGCGATGACCAGCAGTATTATAAAAATAAAAAAAACAGTTTTTATACTGGTGTTATTGTTCTTTTTGCTTTCTGTAGCCATAAAAAACCCCCTTATGTGTCATTGATTCGTTTCTAAGTCATAAGCACAAATAATACTAAAAAGGTAGATTCAATTGTTATTGTAGCATGTATTTAGGGCTATCGCAATTAATTTGCATAAAATTAACCAACGATGATCACTGCGGCAGGAAAACACTGCTGAAGAGAGAAATAGCTATAGTTATTGTAATTCCCCCCGGTGATTGAACTATAAGGCTTTGATCAAAAAAGCAGGGAGCGAAGAAGATGAATCTGCTCAGGGAAAGGTTTGTCCTGTTTCTGGTAGTTCTACTGGTTATGTCCGGGGTTATCTGGAAAGCGTATGAAGGTAGTAAGCCTATACCTGTTATTAAGGAAGTGGCCTCCGATTGCGATCCCGGGGAGGCCCTGATAGAAATGATCACTGTGCATCTTGTCGGGGCTGTAAACAACCCCGGGGTTTATCAATTGCCTGCCGGTTCCCGTGTTTACCAGCTGATCGAAGCAGGCGGCGGTTTTACAGCAAATGCGGAGGACGAAGCGGTTAACCAGGCGCGCCCCTTAATCGATGGTGAGCAGGTTCATATCTATCAAACCGGTGATCTGCCTGATCATAAAGTAAATAGCAGCAGCGCCCTGGTCAATATTAACCGGGCAGATGTATCAGAGCTAATGACCCTCCCCGGGATTGGTGAGGTAAAAGCCAGGCAGATCATTGATTACCGTGAGAAGCGAGGTCTATTTACTGATATTAAGCAGATCATGAGTGTAAGTGGCATCGGTGAGAAGACATTTGAAAATATAGCAGAGCTTATTACTGTATACTGACTTTTTATCTTTGCTCAAACCAGCCGCCTATTCTTTTTCTCACATTTTGATTTAACTTTGGTTAACTTAATTAAGGGATAAGTTTTGACAATGTTTACCCGCTTGATCTACAATGAAAACAGAAATAGAGTCGGTTATTGACCGGTATTTAATTTTGCCAGGAGGGATAAGATGCGTCGTCGTTTTATTTATGCTGTAGTGTTTGTTATTTTGTTTATCGTTATTATCATGACTGGAACAAATTTATACCTTGACCTTTTATGGTTTAATGAGCTTGGTGCCGAACAGGTTTTTGTTACCCAGTACGTTACTAAGTGGAGTTTGCGTCTTGGAGCCTGGTTGTTTATGTTTCTGGTTTTATTTATCAACTTGATGCTTACCAGGCGTTTTGTCGTTAGCTTTCCCAACCTGGCATTGCGGGAAAGGTTAATGGCTTCAGGCGCGATGACCTATTTTACCCCCAGGCGCATTACCTTTATATTCGTTATTGCTTCCGGTGTAATTTCTTTCATGTTAACCGGTTACACCGGTGAGTACTGGATGGAGCTACTGCGTTATTTTAACCATGTGCCTTTCCATATCGCTGATCCTGTTTTCAATCAAGATTTAGCGGTATATGTTTTCCAACTCCCGTTTTACCGCTTTATTTACAGCTACCTGATGATGCTATTCGTGGTTACTCTCTTATTGGTTGGCGCGCTATATCTGTTATTAAACCCCCAACCGGCAGGAAAGAAAAATTGGTTGCTTCAACCTTTTAAGGGCATTTCACATTTGGCGGTAATTCTGGCTGCTATCTATGGGTTAAAGGCCTGGGATTACCATTTAAAAAAAATGGAACTCGTTTTGTCCGATAGAGGTGTTGTTTTTGGCGCCGGGTATACCGATATAAATGCCAATCTGCCGGTGCTGCAGGTCATGCTATTTCTTGCCCTGGCCATAGCGCTTTTATTCATTGCCAATGCATTTATCAGGCGTCCCCGTCTATTTCTCTATGGGATACTGGTTTTAATCGGTGTATCGATGCTTGGTGGCGCAATATACCCGGCAGCTATTCAAAGTTTTGTTGTCGAGCCCAGTGAATTTAGCTATGAGCGTGAGTACCTGGCTCATAACATTGAATTTACACGCAGCGCTTATGGTATCGATCAATTTAGAACCCGAACCTTTAACCCTTCCCGCGATTTAACCTGGCCTGATCTGCTGGACAACCCGGGAACAATTAACAATGTTCGACTATGGGATTACCGTCCATTGCTAACCACTTTCAATGAGGAACAGGCTATTCGCCCCTACTACCGTTTTCTTGATGTAGATATCGACCGTTATATGATTGGTGATGAATATCGCCAGACTATGTTATCGGCCCGTGAATTGGATAAAAACCGGCTGGCAACCCCGGCTCAAACCTGGGTTAACCTGCATCTTCAATATACTCACGGTTATGGCGTTACCATGAGCCCGGTCAATGAAGTAACCCCGGAAGGACTGCCGCGCTACTTCCTGGGAGATATCCCCCCGGGAGGTGAGGTAAGTCTTAACAACCCGGCCATCTATTTTGGCGAACTCACCAATGATTACGTGATAATCAATACCAGAACTCCTGAATTTCATTACGCCATAGGCGGTGACGATAACGTTTATACCTCATATGATGGCACTGCCGGTATTCCCCTGCAATCATTTTTCCGCAGGACCTTGTTCGCTTTAAAGTTCAGTGAGTACCGGAT
>Ga0114946_10002501_pt1 | contig 12635 bp, 13 predicted proteins | sample WalLakDeSediment_FD_88676 | JGI IMG/M metagenome (GOLD analysis project Ga0114946, IMG submission 88676) | Lake sediment microbial communities from Walker lake, Nevada to study Microbial Dark Matter (Phase II) - Walker Lake 11/02/13 Deep Sediment | ecosystem: Environmental > Aquatic >...
ATTTGATCTTTGGCAATTTCTTTAGCGGCAGGTCGCGCCTGGGTATCGTTGACCAGGGAAAATCTGATTTGGTCCCCCTGGCTGAGGACTCTGCAGCCTTGATCGTGCGTACATTTGATACTGAGGCCGAGTTGCGCGATGCAACAGCCCGCGGCGCGGTCGACATGGGTCTCATTCTGCCAGACGGTTTTGACAGCCAGCTGCGCACCAGTGAGTTGGCAAAGATCACTGTGTATGTTTGGGGGGAGAGCCAGCTGCAAAACCGGGTGATCCTTGGGTCAGCCTTGGTATCTCTAATGCGTCAGGTCGCCGGGCAGGAAACACCGCTGGAGATTGTCGAGACCGTTCTGGGCGCGGGTACCAATATCCCCTGGGAAAAACGCCTGATACCGTTTGTGGTATTGATGACCATCACCCTATCGGGTGCGATGGTGCCAGCTACTTCCATAGTGACAGAGAAAACCAAGCGCACCCTATCTGCTCTGGCGGTGAGCCCGACCACTGTGGGCGAGATCTATACCGCCAAAGCGCTGCTGGGTGTAATTCTAAGCATGGCAACTGGCGTCTTGACCCTTTTCTTAAACCAGGCCTTTGGGGGGCAACCGGTCTTGTTGTTGGGCGTTCTGCTGCTGGGAGCGATCTTCAGTGCTACGTTGGGAATTATGGCGGGCTCGGTAGTGAAAGATATCAACACCCTGTTCGCACTGGTCAAAAGCGTTGGCATTCTTCTGTACGCCCCGGCGATTATCTACATGTTCCCAGGCATCCCGCAGTGGATCGGGCGCTTGTTCCCGACCTACTATGTCCTCCAGCCGGTGTTGGAGATCTCGCAAGAAAACGCCGGCTTAGCCCAGATCGCTCCCGAGGTTGGCATCCTGGTGGGGTTGATCGTAGTTGCTGTGGCAGTCCTGGCAGTTATGGCTCGGCGGACACAGGAGAGCCAGGCCTTGGCATAATGGAAGGATTCGATGATCAACGGGATAGGTTCCTGGGTTGCCTGCTTGGCCTGGCAGTAGGCGACGCAGTTGGCACAACTGTAGAATTTTTTCCACGTGGCGCTTTCTCCCCACTCACAGATATGGTGGGCGGTGGGCCATTCAAGCTCAAACCCGGGCAATGGACAGATGATACCTCTATGGCGCTGTGTTTGGCGACCAGCCTGTTAGAGCGGGATGGCTTTGATGCGCGCGATCAAATGGAGAGGTACCTGAACTGGCGGGACAACGGCTATCTATCCAGCACAGGCATCTGCTTCGATATCGGAAACACGGTTAATCAGGCCTTAGAGCGGTTTCGGCAAACCGGTGAGCCATTGGCTGGCTCAAGCGACCCTTACTCGGCCGGCAATGGTTGCATCATGCGTCTGGCGCCTATCCCTATGTTTTATTATGCTGATCTGAATGCCGCCGAGCACTATGCGGCTGAAAGTTCCCGCACCACACATGGTGCGCCGGAGTGCCTGGATGCTTGCCGGTTATTTGCAAGGATCATCATGCGCGCCTTGCAGGGCAAAACAAAGGATGAAATCTTGTTGGGTGACAAGGAATCCTTCCGGGGAGCGCCTAAGATTATTGCTTTGGCCCAAGGGAAGTATATTGGCAAGACCAGCGAAGAAATCCGCAGCTCGGGCTATGTAATCGATAGTCTGGAAGCGGCCCTGTGGAGCTTTCAGACTAGCGGCACATTTGCCGAAGCGATCCTTACCGCAGCGAACCTGGGTGACGATGCAGATACCACCGCAGCCGTATGTGGGCAGGTCGCTGGCGCCTTCTATGGGTACTCTGGAATTCCAAAGGGCTGGGTGGAATTGCTTGCCCTGCGGGTCGAGATAATCGGCCTGGCAGAGGCGTTGTTCAGACGAATCAATCCCCCGAATCTTAGGTGACAGGCGCGTAGCTATACAATATAATAGTATTGGAGCTCCTAAAGCCGGGATCTTCTACGCTAATCCCTGAAGAGCCATAGATTATCCCGTGTCGATTGATCAGGAGGCTGGAATGTGTGTTGGTTCATTGCGAACACAGATAACCCCGGTCTTCTTCGCCTACCTGTTGGCGGGTTTGTTGGTGGCTTGTGCGCCAATTACCTCTACACCCAAAGTCCCCCCGATTAACATTCCAGTTGTGAGTATTTCAGTCTCTCCAACAGTGCCTGAAGTGACAGTCACGCCAATAGCCCCTGGCACAGTTCAACCAGTAGTTACCCTCACCGCGGCTTTTTCAAGCACTCCTACACCCAGCCATACCCCCACACTTGCTTATACACCGACAGTCTGGGAAACACCTATGCCCAGCCCGACTGTAACCATTGCTGTGGTCTGGGGTGCTGGTATACCTCAACCGGTTATTCTGGATCAGTTCTGGGGACAATGGTTGTCACGTGAGCAAAAAATGGTTGGTAATAATCTGGTGGGATCGGATTTTGGTGAGGTGTCCCTGGTGGAAGGGCCTCGCTTTGCGGTGGAGACGGTTCAACCTGGGCCTCAAGGTGCCTTGGCCAGTGCTTTTTCAGCCAGCCCCAATGGACGCTGGGTAGTCTATGGCGCTGTACCTTTGGCTGAATATGACCCGGATTGGTCTGAATACAGCACCTTGATGCGCTTGAACAGCCAGGATGGACGTATTGAGACACTTTTAGCCGGAGAGGGTCGTTTTCGGTGGCTTTCTTTTCCGGGTTGGTTGGACGGAAACACGTTAGCTATAGCAGACTATACTGGAGATGGTTTTTACCGGTACTGGCTGGTTGATGTTTCGAATGGATCTGTCATAACACGCGCCCAGGCGCGCGGGCCGGCTTGGCGTCCGAATTCCGCGTACCTGCCTGTGGCAGAAGAGAATGGCGGCCCCTACCGGCTTTTCGTCTTAACGCGGAGCCCTCAGGCAGAGCCTCATCTCACTATTTCTGGTGCGAACCAATTTGCACGTGGTTTCCCACCTGATTACGTTGCTCCGGACATGAATGTCCTGTTCAAAGATTGGTTGCCTGGCGCCAACCGTATGTTAGTGCAGGCTTTTGTCTACAACCGCACTGCTTTTTACACCACCCATTCTATGCTGATGGATTGGGATGTCGATACCAGGGTTGTTCAGGTGCTGGTGTATGCAGCATTGGATGGTCGTTACTCCCCGGACGGACGTTTATTGACTTTTGTCACATTGGGATCTGCACCGCTGTATCCAGATGGGACCCCTAGCTTTGATTTCGGCATGCAACTTCCTTTAGTACAACAGACATATTTGCAGCTTATGGATGTAGGCAGCCGCGTGGTGCTGTTCAGCCTGCCGGTCGTAAGCACACTGGACCGCTCATCAAGATATGTACTCAATGTTTACGATACCCCCCTCGCTTTTTGTCCGAACGGACGTTATTTGGCGTTTCTTACTCCCGGTCTGTTGTTGAGCGACCAAACCGGGAAATTGGTTGTTTTACCGGTAAACCAGGAGAGCGCACCGTATTTAAGCGTTCTGGATCTGTATACCTTTCAGCCCTTACTGTCCACACCTATCGGTGCAATTAAGGATTATTATTTTTCTCCAGACAGCGATCATCTGGCCTTCCTGGGGAAAGATGGTAATTGGTATGTGCTCAGGCTAACCGATGGTCAGGTCCAGGCGCTAACTGTGGCAGGGGGTGAGCGCTTGCATTGGAATGGGTGGTCCTACAATGGCGCTTATCTCAGTTTTTATGAATCAGCTGCGGGGGGAATTGGGCGCACCATGGTTATTGGCCCTTATAGGTGAATTCAAATATCCTACTTCGCTGGCAACCCACCAGATGTTGCCGGACGGATCTTTGAAGCTGCCGCGTTTGTCTGGGTCTCCCTCCTGTTGTTGGGGTTCTTGTACCGGTTGTGCTCCCGCAGCAAGCGCCTGCCGGTACACTGCTTCCACGTTATCAACATAGACGTGCAGCATGGAGGGGAAGGCCGGCCACTGTTGGCCTGCCTCTCCTAACATGATCACTGAATCTTCTATGCGAAGCTCAATATGCATCAATGACCCGTCAGGGTTGGTGTAGCGCCTTAGCTCTGTGGCTCCAAAAACCTTCTTAATGAAATCAAGGACATCCTCGGCTTGATTTACAATCAGGTATGGAGAAATAGTGGAATAATCTTTTGGCTTCATTATTTTCTTTATGTAAGACAGATCAACTTGCCGTACCGGCATTTGGATCGGGCTGGTGCAGCCCAATGATGATCCCGCTATTATCTTTGAAATAGGCCTGGTAACCTACCCCAGGGATAGCATCTTTGGGCATGACAATCTCCCCGCCGTGAGCCAGGACCTTTGTTAAAAAGGCGTCGATGTCAGCTACCCCGAGTGTGTTGATTGTGCCCCGGAATTCTCCACCCGCAGGCATTAAGCCCCCGTTGATTCCTGGAGTGGTCTCATCCCCGTTGGTTACCAGCCAGTAGTCGATTGGGCCGTCCCATTTTTCAATTTGCCAGCCAAACACCTCTCGATAAAACTGGGCGGTTTTTTCTACGTCATCAGAAGCCAGCTCGAAATGGATAAAACGGTTCATGGATATTTCCTCCTAGGCTAAAAAAGGATAGTTATTATCCGAATTATATTAGAGAACAGATGTTCTGTCAAGGGTCAAAAGAACTGTAAACAGAGCCTGAGTCGGGATAAAGGTTACGTTTGATTGACGTGTATTCAGGATGAGATGAATTTTTGGATGATACGTGTGGCGGAGTAGCGAGAATCATCCAAAAAAGATCATATTTTCATCCTCCCGAACTCACAATGGTTATGTGATATGATTCAACCGCTCGCAAAACGATAAATAATACCCAGATTGCGGGATATACATAAGGACAGGAGATCTACATGCAAAATTACCGTAAACCACCGGAGGAAGAGCTCCGGAAGAAGTTAACCCCCACACAATACCATGTTACACAACAGGAAGGGACTGAGCCAGCCTTTAATAATAAGTATTGGGACAACAAGCAAACTGGGATATATGTGGACGTCATCACAGGCGAGCCATTGTTCAGCTCTCTCGACAAATACGATTCAGGCACAGGTTGGCCGAGCTTTACCCGGCCGCTAGAGCCCGATCATATCATTACCCGCACCGATCGCAAGCTGTTCATGCCGCGTATCGAGGTGCGCTCTAAGCACGGCGACTCTCATCTGGGGCATCTCTTTGACGATGGCCCGGCACCAACAGGCCAACGCTATTGTATGAACTCAGCTAGCTTGCGCTTTATACCCTTTGAGCGCCTGGAAGAGGAAGGATACGGGCAATACCTGGCTTTATTCCAGGAGTGAACTCTGCTCGTCATCCCCCTGCCAGGCGATACATGAAGTCTGGTACCCAAAACTCCCCATGACCCGACAGGCGGATGGCAATATAGCCCACCATAATGGCCGCGCCCAGCCCCATATAAAAGTAGTCCCTTAACTCAAAATGGAGCTGGCGCAGCCAGGTGCGCGGGCGGCTGCCGAATGCGCGCAGGTCCATGGCATCAATGACCTCCTCACCGCTGACGATGGCACCCATGGTGACAGGCACGATCAATGGGGCTAGCCGGCGCAGACGGTCTAAAATACCACCTCGCAGCCGCTCCAATTCAAAGCCACGTGCCCTTTGGGCATCCACAGTCAAGGCGAAATCCCGCCCCAAGGTGGGCACAAAGCGAAAGGCCAGGTCCATGGTGAAGGATGCCTTATCCGGCAAGCCTAGCTGGCGAAAGCTGACCCCGTAGATGCTTGGATCCAATGTATAGGGGATGACGATGGCCAGGGCGGCCATGGTCAGCATGCGCACAATTTGAGTAACGGCAAAAAAGGCCCGGACAACGGTGATGGTGATGGTCATAGACCAGGGTGTAAGGGGGATATAGAGAGTGGGAGTCTGGAATATTACCGGCGAATCCTCAACCAACACAGCAGTCGGTCCGCCCCGCCCGGCGAGCAGGGCGTTCAGCCCGACAATGAAGAAAACCAGGATGGTGATAAAGATCCATGCCCGGCGGATATCCTGCCACTCGATGCGCGCCATAAAATAGAGTCCAAAAGCCAGAACAAATAGCGGCAGCAGTAGGCGGATATCCCATATCTGCGCCAGGGTGATGGCGAAGATGATGCAGGCCATGAAGACCAGCCGGGCGCGTGGATCCAATCGCTGGATGAAGGTGTCGCGAGTACGGTATTTCCAGGTGACGAACAATTAACGGCCTCTACTTGCCATTACCGATTGGTAGGCCACCATCAGGATAGGCAAGAGAATGATGGTGACGATCAGGTTGCCCAGAAAGGCAGGGGTGAAATATCCCACCAGGGCTGTGTTGAGATCAATCCCGCCGACCAGGATCTCGGTCAGCGAGGCAAATAACATGCCAATGGCAATACCTATGGCTCCGTATATGATCCCCAGGGTAATGCTGCGCCTGCTGCGGTACTCCTGGATCATGCCCATAGCCAGGCCAGGGAAAAAGCCCATCAGGGCGCCGCCGACGCTCCAGTTCCAATACAAGCCCCAGCCGGTCAGGGCATCGCCCAGGTAGGTGCCGATCAAGCCGGCCAGCAAGCCTACCCAGGGACCGAATGCGACCCCAAAGAAAATCAGTACGGCGACCGCTGGGCGGAAGGAGAGATTGCCCGCTGCCGGCAGGGGGAAAATATTGGTTAACCACGAAAAGACGCCATAAAGGGCGGCGCCGATCGCTGCATAAACCACCTGGCGGGTGCCAAACGCCCACAGACTCTGTTTCTCTTCCATAACATGCCTCCTTTTTCTACATAGCTGATTTGTTTCAATTGAGACGCTTCCACTGCGTTTCAATTGTTAAAACCCGAATGACAGCCAAAAGATGCAAGAATCTGCTAAGGTAAAGCAAAGTGAGCTAATCCCTCGGCAGTTAAAAACCGACCGGTGTGTTCCAGCAGCTCGCAATTCAGCCTCAGCAATGAGGTTGGCCTGAGACGATAGCGTTCCAGCAGATCGATATTGCACAAAACCTCCGGTGGGGGGCCGTCCGCAACGATGTGGCCATCGCCCACCACAATCACCCGGTTCGCATAGGTTACAGCTAGGTCCACGTCATGGGTGATGAATAATGTGGCGGAGAAATTGGCTGTAAGTAATGATTGCTCTCCCGTCCTGGTCTGGCACAGGCCGTTCATAAAGCGGGTGTAATTGGCGAAGTCCTGCCCGGCGGTCGGTTCGTCCATGATCAGGATGCGCGAACGCATTGCCAGGACAGCTGCAATGGTGGTTCGCTTTTGCTGCCCAAAGGACAGACCTAAGGGTGGATAATTCTCCAACCCGGTCAGGTTGGTTGTCAGCAGGGCCTCCTGGATATTTTTGGCAGTCTGTTCCTCTGAAAAGCCCAAGTTGCTTGGACCGAACTCAAGTTCTTCTGTTACGGTTGGAGCGAAGAGCATATGGGTGGGGCTTTGAAAGACATAGCCGACCGTGCGGGCTACCTGTGCGACAGAGGTTTGGCGTGTGTCGGTCCCATTGATCAGCACTCGGCCCTGCCGTGGCTTGAGCAGTCCAATGGTGTGCTTAACCAGGGTGGACTTGCCGGCACCGTTCGGCCCTAAGATGGCGATCAGGTCGCCCTGGCGGATCTCCAGGTTGATGTCGTGCAATACAAGCGGTCCATCGCCATAGGCAAAGGAGACGTCTTCGAATATCACCAACGGTTGCCCATCGGCAGCTGGTTGCGGTGGGGGTGTGCTCTCTGGCGGACTCCCTATTTGGCGTACCCGTTGAATAACCCAACTGGATGGAAGCTTGACCTCGCGGTGATCGATCTCCGGTGGCAGATCTGTCACCGGACCAAGGTAACCGATTTGTCCTGACGTGATGTAGAGCAGCCGGTCTGGCTTCAGTTGCAAGGCATCTTCGACCCGGTGTTCGACCAATAAGATAGATGTGCCTTCATCAGCCAGTTGGCGGAAGATAGCTAGCGCCTCGTAGGCGGAGGCCGGGTCCAAAGAGGCCAATGGTTCGTCCAACAACAGGATGGAGGGGCGCATAGCCAGCACACCCGCCAGCGCCACCTTTTGTTTCTCACCACCGGACAGAGTAAAGGTATCGCGATGGCGCAGGTGTTCCAATTTCAAACGGCGTAAGGCTTCATCGATTCGTTCATTGATCTCTGCTCTCGACAGCCCAAGGTTTTCAGGACCAAAGGCAATTTCAGCCAGTACATTGCTGGCCACGATCTGGCGTTCAGGGTCTTGTAGCAGGGTTCCGACTACCTGGGAAACCTCAACGAGGTCTAATTTTGAGACCTGCTTTCCGTGAAGCAGCACGTTGCCGGACCGTTGGCCTTTGTAGCTGCGCGGAATCAGACCGTTGATGCATCGCGCCAGAGTGGTTTTGCCGCTTCCGCTGGCGCCAGCAACCAATAGGATCTCACCCGGCTTTACCTCAAACGAGATCTCCCGCAAAGCATATTCGGGCCGGCTACGGTAGCGAAAGGACAGATCCTCGATGACCAGGGGTAGTGAATTGGATATCATGGGCTGTTCCATACTTCCACAATCACCTCAACCGGGTCTCCCACTTGCATGCCCAGGGATTGGGCGGCATTGCCATTGACGACTGATACAATCAGGTCTCCGGTGCTTCCATACAGGGCCACCGTCTCGCCAGCGGGACGTTCCCCGAAGGTCTGCACCAGGCCATCTATCCTCTGTGTACCGAGGTGGACGGCCAGCTTTGAAGCGTTCCCAAGATGCTCCCTGCGGATGTTGGTGGCGATATTGCCGAAATGGTCAATATGGATGATTTCCCCGAGCAGGCCAGTGGTTGTACGCTGCGGCCGGGGTAGCGTCAATTTGAGCGGGTTGCTAACCGGGCTGCCCAGCTCTGCCAGGGGAATGCCCATTGCCAGGTGTCCAGCGACTGGCGAAAAGATGTCCCGCCCATGAAAGACATGGCTGACATTCGCAAGCCAGTAGGCGGGCCGGTCCAGGTGTACAACCTCGACCAGCTGCCCGCTTTGCTCGGCGCGCTCCAGCAACAGGGTCAGCAACCCGTTGTCGGGCAGCACAAAGCGCTGCCTGCCTATCCGGGCAGCCAGTGGCCGGCGGTTGGTTCCTACCCCAGGGTCTACCACCACGACGTGAATAGTATCATTTGGAAAATAAGGAGCGGAACGTGCCAAAATCAAGGCTGCCTCGAGCACATTCTGCGGGCCAACCAGATGGCTCAAATCAACGATCTTAGTTTGAGGTGCGATGCCCAAGATCACACCTTTCATCACACCAACATTGCCATCTTTCAAGCCAAAGTCGGTCATGAGGGTGATGATGCTCATCGCGATCTCCTGAATTTGGTAATTAATGAAAATCGACTTTGCGTAATCGGTCTTACGCGCGCTAAATTAGATTGTATACCAAAAAATTGATTTGGCCGGAGGTCATTCGAAAAAATTTCCCCAAGGAACTTCAATTTGACCCCAAGGCAAAAAACATCGGGCTGAAATAAGGCACGAGCCAGATCAGCCACACAGCCACACTGAAACGGTGGAAATTGGTGATCCAGCGCTCGTCTTTTCTCTGCAAAGCGATGGTTGCCCAAACAGCATGAATGAACATGAGGATGATGGCGATTAAGCCGGAAGTACCATGCACATCGAATTTCATACCACCAGCCATCTCAACCATCATACCAGTACCCCAGGTGTCAAACACCAGCCCCAGCCAAAAGAAAGCCAGATGCCAGGGTTCGAGCCTGCCAGCAAGGCGTTCGCTCCATACACCGATCGAGTAAAAAATCAAGGCCAAGGTGATAATGATGCTTGATGTCTCTGACATGGGTTTGCATCCTATTAAATAAACATAGATTTTCCGCAGTTAGGAACCGCAACACTTAACCGTTTTTGGTCCGCCCAATCCCGAGTTCTTCACGGCATGTTTCAGTGCTACTGCGAAATGACGGTAGCAAGAAAAAATTACGATGGGATGTTCTCAGCGATGATCCAATGAGTTGCTTTGGCGCGCGCTAGCCGGACTCCTTCGGGATCACGCACATCTGCTGCAAATACCAGACTCTGGCCAACCTGCTCTATAAAGCGCGCCTCGACCAGTATGTATTTCATTTCGATCTTGACCGGTTTGCTGTAAGTCATCTCTAAGCGGCGGGTCAGGTTGGGTGGCGCAACCAGGACGCTGAGTGGACCCAGGGCGTTATCGACCGCTGCCGCTAGGATACCTCCCTGGACTGCACCATACGGATTCAGATAGCTTTCCAATATTGGAAAGCGCACCGCCAGTCTTTTCTTCTTCGGATCGTATTCGATGAACTCAGCCTGCATGAATCCGAAGACTGGGGGTGGGATGTGGTAATCCTCCCACGACTCCCCCAAATTCTTCTTGATTTTGTCCATGATTTGAGCGTGAAGGTTTAGGTTTGAGATCACGTAGGGCTTTCCTTGGCAGATTGATTGTGAGGTAATCTTAATTCCTGGCTTGAGCAGAATTATTGTTCAGAGCTGATCAAATTGGCTTACATTTTATCAGCCTAACAGTCAAGTTAGGCATCTGCTCATGGTGATATTCCTAGGAGAGATTAGCAATTGCTACTCAATACGTTGAAATCTTGCTCCAGCAGGGCTTTATAAACAAGGCTGGCCGTGCTGGATCAACAAAGTCCGTCTCTGGAAATGCTTCGTCAACTCTCTGCTCCGATTGATGTTTGCATTGACTAATTCAGAGGGGGAAGGATAATCTCCTCGCTGGTCTGCGAACAATTGGGTGATCACTTTTTGGGATGGGAGTTGGCCTGTTAGAACGTAACACAGACGAGCTTGGTTACTGGGGTTGCCCAAGTCGTTTACAAAGGTAATGGCTCTCCTAAAGTCCATTTTCACGGTTATTTTATTATTTTGGTCACTGATCCAGGTTTGAATCTCATCACATGTCGGCGAAAGCACCCAAGGTATTGATCAGGCTATGGGCCAGCCAGCCCGGCAGAATGCTCGAAGAGTGATGACGTAGCCATCCCATCAACCAGCCAGCGATAAATTGGACGATAACAATTGGAAGAAGAGACAGGCTGATTGCAAGCAGGATGAGATGCGGCAGGAGGAAAGCCAGAGCTTGGATCAGGTTGCCAGACTGGAAACTAAAACGCCGCACCAACCAACCTCCCAGCCAACCGCGAAAGAAGATCTCTTCTCCGAGCGCCACATGGAAAGCCTCGCGGACCAATATCATGAGAAAAGAAGAAACACTTACATGCAAATCTCCATAAGCGCTGATATTCAGGTTTGGATCCTGGATAACCTCTGCTGGCACTAATCGGAATGCCAGCCAGCCAAATCCACCGATCAGGCCGCATATTCCTATGCTCCAAAGATAGTAAACCAGTCGGCTGCCCCGCCAGCCAATTTTTCTAAAGGCTTCGGTCCAATCGTCCCCGCGTTTCTTTAGTAAGGCCAGGTAAATCAACGCAGGGATGCTAAACAAAATGGTCTGTAATGGGATATTCATTAGCTTATTCGAAAATAATTGTCCGATGCAAAATCTCCTTTACACAGAATCTTGCTTATGGGTAAAGAGAGTTGGAGCAGGAGGATTTTTAGAGCAGAATATTCGAATTATCGCGCAAATTACTCGATTTTCAACTGGTTGTATTACGGGTAGATTGTCTGAGCGTTTTTGGGTAGCGTCTGGACATGTCTCAGGTGAGCGCTGACCCGCTCGTCATCGGAATAGGGGTACTTGTAACCATAATGATCTCCAACGCAGACAGCCATGATGCGGAAGAGATCACCCATGCTGAACAGCGATTCCCATATTTGCGCATAGTCAGCGCCAGGATAGGTTTTCAATAGCATCTCCCATAAATCTGGCTCCAGGTATCGGCTAAGAAATTTTCCATACAAACCTGGATTCACGCTAAAGCTTGTTTTCACCCCCACTTGCCAGGTAGCCATCTTCATTAACTGCACTCGCAGGACTTGCTCAAGCATGGCCATGGCGTAGGTGATTTCCCTGCGCCACAAGCCTTTGGCGACATAGGGACAGACCCACCAGAATTCATTGCAGCAATCTGCATATTGTTTGGGTGTAGGCGGCTTGGGGAAGTAGTCACTTTCGTTTGCTTCCGGCAGGGCCGGGATGATATTATCTTTATCCAATAGCACCAGGCTGAGACTGTCGGTCTCTAAATGTTCCAATATTTTCAGAGGGAAAATACACAAGTCGATACGGTTTCCGTCTGTAAACTGCATGAGATAAGTGAATCTTTCCTCGGCTAGTGGAGGGGGATCTTCCATCAGATCTGGCATTTGAAGGATCATCAGCTCACCAAAGCGTTCGATCCATTTGGTGTTGTTAATAAAAGGGGCTAGCTCGGTTACCAGGTAAATAATGTCGAAATCCTGAAAGATATCCGGCGCGGCGTTCGGATTTGCCCTGGAACCGTTCAATATCACAGCTCGGATGCGCTCGTCATCTCTAGCTGTAATTAGGATAATATTGATCATTTCCTGTTCGCTGCGCATATATTAATTTCCCCAGGCGAACTCTTACCCCGCTTCATCCCATGCTTTATACAGCCAGGCTTCAACCTCAGCATCCACGTCACTTCGCTTCCAGAGCTCCAGTTGATGGGTAAACCTTCCGGAAGCCGGCTTGGTGATCTCCTTCCACCGCGGTGAC
>Ga0114946_10002503_pt1 | contig 12631 bp, 12 predicted proteins | sample WalLakDeSediment_FD_88676 | JGI IMG/M metagenome (GOLD analysis project Ga0114946, IMG submission 88676) | Lake sediment microbial communities from Walker lake, Nevada to study Microbial Dark Matter (Phase II) - Walker Lake 11/02/13 Deep Sediment | ecosystem: Environmental > Aquatic >...
AGATTGTACCCGTTTGGTCATTCATCGACAAGAGGTATGAATTTAACAAGGTAATGATTTGACTGAGCCAAGGAATTGACTGGATTAAGTCCTTAACTCCTCATATGAGAATTTTGTACATCTATCCATTGAGTATTAAATACGAAATTAATTCTCCCTTATACATTGATCCAGACAAGAGTGTAAGATACGATATCGCCATTTATCTTCCAAAGCCAACTGGTTCTCTATGGTAAAATTCGCTTTTGATGAGAGTTTTTATTGCAAAAATAATTAAAAGTACTCTATTATTGATCATATTTGGATTATTGATTCTATTTCTACCTCGTGTAGCGACAGAAATATATTCCGCGCCTCTCATCCATGACATCGATAGCTCTCCATCCAATCCAGTTGCAATTGTCTTTGGAGCTGGATTATGGCGTGATGGTTCTCCTACACCTGTACTGCAGGAGCGAGTTAATACCGCTGCTGATCTATACTTCTCCGGTAAGGTGCAGAAAATATTGATGAGCGGTGATAATCGTTTTTGGAACTACAATGAGCCTGCTGCAATGCGCGCCCATGCACTTAAATTGGGAGTGCCTGATGACGACATTATCCTGGATTATGCTGGTCGCCGAACATACGATTCTTGCTATCGTGCGAAAGAAATCTTCGGAGTTGACGAGGCTATTCTGGTAACCCAGAAATATCACCTCTCTCGCGCCCTTTACCTGTGCAACACCCTGGGAGTTTCTTCGATTGGCATTCCCGCTCACTTACCACCCTACAGCCAAAACCGGTTGACTTATTGGAATCTTCGTGAAATTGGTGCTACCATTGTCGCCCTTTGGGAAGCCAATATTTCTCGTCCTGTACCAGTGCTAGGCACACCCGAACCTATCTTCAACATGGAGGCTCAATGAAACGTCCTGAGGCGTTCGCCATCGTGCAAGAATTTGTAAAGAATGAGAACCTGATCCGGCATATGCTGGCTGTTGAAGCCGCCATGCGTTTCTATGCTGATTTATTCAACGAAGATATCGAGACCTGGGGTATCACTGGGTTATTGCATGATTTTGACTGGGAGATTCACCCATCTCTCGAGCAGCATCCCCAAGAAGGCGCACCCATACTGAGGGCGCGGGGTGTGCCTGATGAAATCATACGAGCTATCCTTAGCCATGCAGACCATACTGGCGTGAAACGAATAACAGTAATGGAAAAAGCTTTGCTGGCTTGTGATGAGATTACTGGTTTGATCACTGCTGTGGCGTTGGTCCGTCCTTCCCGTTCACTCCATGACCTGGAGGTTAAGTCAGTGAAAAAGAAATGGAAAGATCGGGCTTTTGCAGCCGGAGCTAACCGGGAGGAAATCGCTACTGCAGTTGAAGACTTCGGTATAGATTTGTGGGAACATACTGGTAATGTTATCCAGGCTATGCGCTCCATCTCTACTGAACTAAACTTCAATGCCTGATTTTGCTCCATTTTTTACACATCGAATTGTTGTCAACTAACAATTCAGACCAATCCATCTTCTCGATATATTCCATCTTAACTTGAATATCTGAGAAAAAGCCACTGTATTTATTACGAGACCCGCCTGAATGCAGAATGTGTTGACATCCTGGCATACTTACGTTAAACTATACGAAGATTGGCTATACGAATTATTCCTGCCCCTTGACCCGGAGTCATCAATGCACACACAATACACACCCACCGCTCACATAACCCCGAACACACAACTCATTCCAGCCATAAACGCCTGGCGTATTTTCCTGAATGATCAGGGAAAATCCATTCATACTATTAAAGCTTTCACCGCGGATCTCAGTCTTCTCGCTTCCTATCTGCCCCCAGACCGGACCCTGGGAAGCATTACCACGGTTGAACTCAATAATTTCCTAACCTGGATGCAGAAAGGTCGTGGCATCGCCTGCAGCCCTAAAACCCTCTCCCGCCGCATTACTTCTCTTAAAGCCTTTTTCCGTTGGTTGCATGATCATGGTGTCCTGTTAATAAATCCAGCTGAAGCGGTAATCCAAAAATCTGTGATCAGTCCGCTTCCAACCATCTTAACCCCTGATGAAGTTGCTGATGTTCTTCAGGTAGCTTCAGAGCGCCGAAAGGGCAAAAATCCAGACACCCGCTATTTTGCCCTCGCCTACCTGCTACTGAACACAGGCATAAAGAAGAACGAGTGTTTAAACCTTAACTTGAACCATATCGACCTGGAGGCAGCAGATGGCCCAATCCTGTTTGTGCGCTATTCGAACCCCCAGCACCGTTATAAAGAACGAAAAATTTATCTTCCTGAGGATTGGCTTGAAGCTTATCATGAATACAAATCTCAATACGGTTTAAAAGATCGCCTTTTTCCCTGGTCGCCACGCCGTCTTGAATATTTACTTGAAGACCTCAGTGAACAGGCTGGCTTGGACAAACATCTTTCATTTGAGATGTGCCGTTGGACGTGTGCCCTCAGCGATCTACAATCCGGTATGGAGCTTGAAAAAATCCGCCAGAAACTCGGGATATCCAAGATTCAGTGGCGGGAAGTCAGCCAGAAATTAATTCAATTAGACGCTCAAACCAAGCAATAAATCACATCCATTTAACAACAATATCACCGATCACATTAGCGGCATGGTCTCCTCGATCTGCCGCGTTTGAAAGGTGCCGGTATATTTCTCGTAGCTTAAGAATTTCCATGATCTCGTCAAGATCTTCTGGATCTTTAAACAAATCCGCTAAAGCATCGCGATAAACGCTTTCTACTCGATTCTCCAATGCTTTTGCTCGAACAGCGTGATCATTTGCCACTCTTGGGTGGTCCTCTAACCGAAGTACTGCACGGTGAATCTCCATCGCCGCATCCGAAAGTAACGAGACCATGCGTTCCAGATAAGGGTTTGGTTTCACTTTGAGAGCCACCATCTCATCGATCGTGGATTCAGCGTAATCCAGGATATCATCGATGGTTAAAGAGAGAGAAAAAATGTCCTCTCTGTCAAAAGGCGTAACAAATGTCCGGTTGAGCTCATCGATTAATATCCGTCTTACCTCATCTGCCTCAGCCTCAAGTTTTGTCACCCGCTCAGCTAAGGTTTCATCAGGAGTCTTCATGTATTGTTTAAGCGCGTCCATCCCCTGCACAGCAAATTCAGATTGGCGAATCAATAATTCAACGAACCGATTTGGCTGTTTTTTCCTGGCGAATAATTTCTTCATTTTCACTCTATCCGCGACGATTGTCACTTGATTCAAGATTTAGTGCAAGTGATTATACACCAGAGTGATTAAATGCACTTAATTTGATTTTTAGGAAATTTTGTGCTATATTATGTGTGTGCTTGAATAAATCATGTACGATTTATTCCAGGGAGCTACCACGCGTTATTGCCTGTATCAATTCATTTTTTAAGAAAAAACTTCACTACCCAAGAATAGATTTCCACCTTCCAGGAAAGGAGGTGAACACCCTCAAGAATAAGGACATACTCTATAAGGTTTGTGCCCACATGATTTACTTTTAATTATTAAGGAGAATAATATGGCACTAGGTGGTTATGCAAATCGTATTGCCCATATCGATCTCACCAAAGGTGAAGTCGATTACCAACCCATTCCCAAAGAATGGGCTCGAAAATATATCGGTGGCCGTGGACTGGGGGTTCGCTACGTATTTGAGAATGGCCCCCAGGTCGATCCACTCTCGCCCGAAAACATCCTATGTTTCATGAACGGGCCACTCACAGGCACAGATGCCAACATGAGTGGTCGGATGGCGGTAGTAACCAAGTCACCCTTGACCGGCACAATCATGGACAGCCATCATGGCGGTTGGTCTGCCGCTCGTCTACGTTGGTCTGGTTTTGATGGCTTGATCTTCAAGGGTCAGGCGGATAAACCCGTCTATGCCTACATCAAAGACGGCAAGGTTGAGCTCCACGACGCATCTGATCTGTGGGGTAAAGGCGTCCACGACACTGTCAAATTCTTCAAAGAAAAATACGGTGAAAAAGATTTAACTGTCATCGCCATTGGACCTGGCGGAGAAAAACTGTCCCGCTTTGCCAATTGGATGAATGAAATGGACCGCGCTAGCGGACGTGGTGGCACTGGTTGCGTAGGTGGTAGTAAGAAATTGAAAGCCATCGTGGTTAAAGCGGTAAAAGCTGTTCCCAAAGCTGAGGACCGGGCAGCCTGGAAAGAAGCCCATGCCCGCGCTTTAAAATGCATTATGGATGAGGCAAACGTCACCAGCCCGCGTAAAGGCGGCTTATCTGTGTATGGTACCAATGTCTTGATGAATATTGCTAACGACATGGGCGCTTTGCCTACCCGCAACAGTCAGCTGACTTCCTTTGGTGACAAAGGTGAAAAAATAAGCGGTGAATGGGTAAAAGAAAACATCCTGGTCGAAGATCCGACCTGCCACGCATGTCCCGTGGCTTGCAAGAAAGAGGTAGAGATTAAAGATGGGCCGTTCGCTGGTTTACGTATGGAAAGCGTAGAGTACGAACCATCCTGGTCTTTTGGCGCAAATTGCGAGAACGACTATGCCCCTTCAATTGCTAAACTTATTGATCTATGCAATGATTATGGGCTGGATGCCATTGAGATGGGCGACGTCCTCGGTATGTACATGGAAGCCACCGAAAAGGGGTATCTTAATGGTGGCGAAGGGCTGCATTGGGGTGATTATATGGGTATGGTAGATCTCATTCCAAAAATTGCCCTTCGTGAGGGTGTTGGAGATATCCTGGCAAACGGGACAGAAGCTGCGGCCAAACACTTTGGTCACCCTGAAATTTCCATGACAGTCAAGGGTATGGGAATCCCAGCTTATGACCCGCGTGGCTTGAAAGGCATGGGCCTGGGTTATGCAACCAGCAACCGCGGTGCCTGCCACCTGCGCGGTTACTCACCTGCCAGTGAATTAGGTTTGATACCGCTCAAGACTGATCCACTCGCGTGGAAAGGCAAAGGTGAGTTGCTAAAACTCTTACAAGATCTTTTTGCTTTCACAGACAGCCTCGATCTGTGCAAATTCAGTTCTTTTGCAGAAGGTGCTGATGAGTACGCCGCCCAATATTCAGTAATGGTGGGTATCCCATTCACAGCCGATGACGTGCTCAAGACTGGCGAGCGTATTTATAACCTGGAACGCCACTATAACAACCTGGCTGGTTTCCGCGAAGGCAGTGATTATCTGCCCAAACGTTTCCTCGAAGAACCATCCACCTTGCTCGCTTCGAAGGGTCATGTTTGTGAACTGGACAAGATGTTGGAAGAATACTATCGCCTCCGTGGCTGGGAGAATGGAGTCGTCCCAGAGTCGAAACTTAAAGAATTGGAAGTCATCTAAATCTCAACTTCCATATCTATTCCTGATAACTATGAAAATACCCCTCCCAATTCCAGGGAGGGGTCAATGATTAAAATAATCGCTTTGGCTTCGGTATTTTACTCAACCTCCACCCCGCATTAACTTTCTCTCCAACTCTGTTTTTAAGCGATCCAGCTCAGTTATGGATCCTTCTATTTCTAATCGAACTTGTCCCACCCGCAAAGATCCGACTTTGAAAGGTTCCATAGGTATTAATAAGGCTCGCCAACCTCTTCCAAGGATAACGCCTTCTTTATCTGGAATCCCCCCCAACTCCTCTAGATATTCCTGGATTAACCATTTAGGTGTTCCGCGCACTTGTCGAGAATAAATAACTATCTCTCCAGTCACTTACCCCCTCCCACCGCAGGAAATACACTGATCGTATCATCATCTGATAATTCAGTTTCCATCCCCTTTTCAAGATAGGGTAAATCCCGTCCGTTTACAAAAAAATGAACGTACCCAAGGAGTTCACCATCCTCATCCAATAGTTTCGGTTCAAGAGCCGGATATCGGTCAATGATTTTGTTCATTAACTCATTTACTGTATCTCCCTCATTCAATGGAAAATCAACACTCTTTTGCCCAACGATTTCACGCAATGTCGCATAGAATTTTACTTTCAACACTCCCTCCAATTATTCTCACCTGTTCAAACCATTTACTAACCTTGCTTCATAATAACCAGAAACGCAATGATATTATATTTTATCTCCTGGGTATGTTCGCTTTTTTGTGGAGTTTAATGAAAGCTGCCTGCCTTGTCGACTCCGCCAAACGGAATTGGTGAGAGAGTGCAATTCCGGGTATCCAGACAATATCATTGCCAGAAACAATTAGTGGCCATCTTTCACGCACTCTTCGGGGGATCTTCTGATTGATCATATATTCAGACAATTTGACTGAGTGTCCCTCCATTCCTAAAGGTTGGAATCGGTCTCCTGGTTTTCGTGAGCGAAGTTTAAGAAACATTTGCGTGTGATCCATCGAGATCCAGGCCTTGAATGAGTCGATATTCTTTATTGCTTGTTTACGGGCTTCATCCAGATCAGATACCATTTCAGTTCTGATAAACCAACCATTTCCTAATTTGAATTTCCCTGGAACCTCCAAAGGAATATCCTCGCCAACATATATTTGTGGCCATTCTTCACATGGAAGATCTGCCTGCCAATCAGCCAGGATTAATCGCCCATTCTCAATGAATAAATATAGTCCAGCAATAAGGTCTATCTGTCTGGTCTGCGTCGGGCAATCAAGGAAATCCACCGCTCGCTCTATACTATTAAAATCAATATTTCGTAATCCTGGTCTCAAGATACTTATTGCCTTACGAAAAATCCCTCTCTGCACTCCTACGAATTGGTCTTTCAAGGCTGATGGGTCAAGTGTTACAAACCCATCTCCTTGAGTTACGATGCAATCCCTCCAGACATCTTCAACCACTCCCTCCAATACCTGGTGATCTCCTCCCAAAACCAGGGACATTCGCCAAAAAATTTCTTTTATCGCCGGGTTGTACTTCTCAAGATAGGGAATCATTTCATGCCGTAACCGGTTGCGGAAATAGGTTACATCCAGGTTAGTCCTGTCAAACTGCGGTTTAAGTTGCTGTTGCTGGCAATAAGCTAAAACCTCATCCCGCCAGAAGGCTAACAATGGACGCACCAAAGGGATCTCATAACTCCAATTATTAGGCAGAGTTCGAAACTGCATTCCCCTCAAACCTGCGAGTCCACTTCCCCGCAATAAATGCATTATCACCGTTTCTACCTGGTCATCGGCAGTGTGCCCAACTGCCACAGCTTGGGCTTGATATCGTTTTGCCTGTTGAAAGAGGAATTGATAACGTACAGTGCGCGCTGCCTCTTCAATAGATAAACTGTGTTTTTCTGCATATTCCCCAACATCTATCTTGTCCAGGGCAATGGGAATGCTCCGCGCTTGTGCCATGCGATGCACTTCTCTAGCCTCTACCTCTGCCTCAGATCGCAAACCATGATTTAAGTGAGCAATTACTAACTGGTATCCTAATCGGTCCAAAATATCCATCAAAGCCAGGCTATCGGGCCCACCAGAAACCCCCACCAATATTGGCATACCTGGATGCAGTAGTTTTTCTCGTTCAATTAATCCTTGCACAGATCCATGCATAATATAGATTATACTAAAACTCAACCCTATGCTACTTGCATAGTGATCATCTTTATGCTAGACTGAATTCCAAATTGACCGTTGATTGAGGTGACACCATGCCTTATAAAATCCTTGTCGTAGACGACGATGATGATACCGTTCGGATGGTTAAATTGATGCTGGAAAAGCAGGGTTTCAGCGTTGTTACTGCCACCGATGGTGACAAGGCTCTAAGCATTTCCCAAATCGAGCAGCCCGATCTGGTTTTAATGGATATCATGATGCCAGATATTGACGGTTATGAAGTAACCCGCAAGTTGCGAGATGAACCCTCTACCAGCCAGATTCCAGTTATTATGTTTACAGCTAAAACTCAACTGGAGGATAAGCTGCTTGCCTTCGATGTAGGCGCTGATGACTTTATATCCAAACCATCCCAACCACAAGAACTGTTTGCACACATTAAAACTGTTCTTGCCCGTTCTTCTAGAAAATTACCTGTAGCTCACAATCAAAAGAGTGCAAACCTGATCGGAATCATTGCGGCGAAAGGTGGCCTGGGCGTTACTACTTTGGCCCTTAACCTGGGAATTGCCATCTATAACCTGACCAAAGGAGATGTAGTTGTCGCAGAATTTCGTCCAGGTCAGGGAAAACTTAGCCTTGAACTAAATTACCCGTCTCATAGTGGATTGATTGATCTGATAAATGCTTCAACCACTGACCTCACTTACCATGATGTCGAGAAGCACCTGGTCACTCATGATTCTGGAATTCGCCTTCTGTTGAGCTCTTACCATCCCAGTGAAGCATACATAGTTGGAGCAGCGCACCCGTTTGAAGTTATTACCCGCCAATTTGCCAAACTTTCTGGACATGTACTCCTGGACTTGGGCTCTGGTCTGACCCCAATCGCCAAGAACGTCATTAAGTATTGTCAACAGATCATCCTGGTTGTTGAACCCACCCCCCAATGCGCGACACAATCTAAATCTATGATGAAAGATTTATTTAGTTTGGGGTTTAATGACTCTCAGATAAAAGTCACCTTAATCAATCGGGTTTCTTCCAGTTTACAATTGTCGTGGAGTCAATTTCAAGAGCAAAGCGGTTTAAATCTGGCCTGTGTGTTCTCCCCCGCTCCTGAGCTATCATATCTGGCTTCTATCAACCACATTCCTATGGTCCTTTATAATCCAGAAAGCCCAACCGCTGATCAGTTCCACAAACTGGCAAGTTTAATCATGCAAGCAAATGATCGGTCTGTTTAGATGACTGGAGGCATTTCCCACTCAAATCCGGACATTCGCCTGGCTGCTGATTTAATTAGACAATCCAAGCATATGGTGGTCTTAACAGGAGCGGGTATTTCCACTGGTTCTGGTATTCCTGATTTCCGTTCCGAAGACAGCGGCTTATGGGCTCGCTATGATCCTTTTGAAGTCGCCTCCTTGAGTGCCTTTCGTTACCATCCAGATCGATTCTTTGCCTGGATGCGCCCTTTAGTGGCAGACATCCTGGCAGCCTCTCCTAATCCAGCACATTTGGCTATTACCAGTTTTCAAAAAGCTGGCTATGTTCAAACCGTCATAACCCAGAACATTGATGGCCTCCATCATCGTGCTCATTCCAAGAACATTCTGGAGGTTCATGGAACACTACGAACCTTAACATGTATTGGTTGTTTTCAACAGCTTATATCCGAGGATATCATTCAAACCTATCTCGATAATGGGGAGATTCCACGTTGCCCAAATTGCTGTAATATACTCAAACCAGATGTGGTCCTCTTCGAAGAACAGCTTCCCATACGACCATGGATGATGGCTCAGGAAGCCTGCTCCAAATGTGACCTCATAATTGTGGGAGGCTCATCCCTGGAGGTAATGCCCGTTGCTGGACTACCCATGCGAGCGGTAGAGAATCACGCCCGTTTAATTATTATTAACCGTTCCCCTACCTATATTGATCCACGTGCAGACCTCATCTTTCGCCAAAATATCACTGAAATATTGCCAGCCATTGTAAATGAATTAAACCGATGAATCCTTCTGATCAGGATTTCCTCTTGGAAAAATATCGACAACTGGTCGATATTTCCCGAGATTTAGCCTCAACCCTTGATTTGAACGAACTGCTTAACCGCATTGTTCACGTTGCGACTGAACTATGCCAATCTGAAGTCGCATCCATTCTTCTTTTTGATGAATCTAAAAACCAGCTATACTTCCAGGCAGCCACAAATTTGGATGAGCCGCTAATGCGAGGTTTGATTGTGCCTGTAGAGAATAGCATTGCTGGATGGATCGTCAAACACCGCGAGCCCTTGATCATAATGGATGCGCAACAAGACGAACGCCATTTCAACGAGATCCAGAAAATTACAAATTTCAAAACCAAATCATTGCTGGGTGTTCCCCTGATTACCAAAGGGAAAATCATCGGTGTTTTAGAGACTCTCAACAAACGTTCCGGTCAATTCCACCCTCTGGATCAAGAATTATTAATCGCTTTAGGCGCTCAGGCTGCTGTGGCAATTGAGAATACCCGCTTATTTCAACAATCAGATCTGATCGCCGAAATGGTGCACGAATTACGAACACCACTAACTTCTCTGAATTCAGCCACTCACCTGCTTCTACAGGAAGGCCTTAATATTGAAGCACGGCAAAATATTGTTGACATCATCTCAACAGAAACCAACCGTTTGGCAGATATGACCTCCACTTTCCTTGAATTTGCCCGTTTAGAATCTGGTAGAGTCCAGTTTTCTGCTCAGGTTTTCAGTCTGGCAGATCTCTTAAAAGAATGCGCTACGATTATGGGCGGAAAAGCTGCCGAAAACCGTTTACATTTATCTCTGGATATCCCCCCAGACCTGCCCCATATCACAGCCGATCGTGACAAAATTAAGCAGGTGATAATAAACCTAATGCATAACGCCATTAAATATAACCGTCCCAATGGCGATATTGGGCTATACGCCGAGAAACAAGAAGAATATTTGGTTTTCAAAGTCTCGGATACTGGTTATGGTATTCCCTCCGAAGATTTGGATCTTTTATTCGAAAAATTCTTCCGCTCACAAGCCTCCGGTCGCTCGGTAATGGGGACTGGTCTTGGGCTGGCGATCTGCAAACGCATCGTTGACGCTCATGGGGGTGAAATCCACGTTCGCAGTCGTCTCGGAGAAGGGTCGATATTTAGTGTCTACTTGCCGCTGCGATCTGGAATATAAACCTTAATTGCCTTTTCTACCAAACTGTCTCTCAAGCAAATCCACTGAAAGATGAATCATTGTAGGGCGACCATGAGGGCAGGTGCGTGGAGATTTACATGTTTCCAGACCGCTTAGCAGCGCGCTTTGTTCTTCAGTGGACAATTTTTGCCCAGCTTTGATCGCTGCTCGCTTGCACACCCGGGCGATTATCTTTGCTTCAATTTCTGCTTGTAAAGGGCTTTCATCCTCCTCAAAGTCTTCCACCAAAACTCGTAACGCATCCGCTGGTGATAAACCCGAGAGCAATGTTGGGATTGTCCGCACCAGGAATGTATTAGACCCAAAAGCCTCCACCTGAAATCCCAACCGGTCCAGAATTGGTAGCTGGGTAGAGAGTAAACCCACATCTGCAGGTGGCAAATGAACCACTTCAGGTTCCAACAACTCTTGAGATGGGATGCTTTTCTGCCTCTGATCCATGAAGCGTTCAAACAACACCCTCTCATGGGCAGCATGCTGGTCAATTAAATATAAACCATCAGGCCCTTCTGCAACTAAATATGACGTGGCAATCTGTCCAATTAGTCGTAGCAGAGGTACTCTTTGAGACGGTAAACCTGTCTGAGCATCGGGATTATCCTGATCTACCGATATGGTCCTATCCCCCTGCGGGTATTCTTTCCAACCAGCTTCATTCCCACCCTCGCCAGGATATCTCCACAGTTTTTCGTCTTGGTAAATATTACTGGTCAACTCTGGGACTGGGGTATGGGCTAGGAGTGCACGCCTGACTGCCCGTTGTACTCCACTAAAAACTCGATCTTTTTCGCGAAAACGTACCTCTGATTTTGCCGGATGGACATTTACATCAACCATCTCAGGCGCCAGTTCTAAGAATATCGTCGCTATGGGGAAACGCCCCACCATCAACATGGTGTGGTAAGCCTGGATCAATGCCGTTGTCAGCGCAGTATCCTGAATCCAGCGCCCATTTACGAAAAATGTAATTCCCCTTCGGTTAGAACGCGTCAAAGATACTGGGCTAATAAATCCACTGACCTGCACATCGTCGTACACAGCAGTTACTTCAAGCATTTGACGAGCTATTTCTAAACCGTAAAGCGAAGCCAGAACTTCGCGCCGATTTCCCTTTCCCCCGGTTTGCAGCGATTTACGACCATCCTGATCCAGATGAAAACGTACTTCAGGATAAGCCAGAGCGTAACGTGTCACCAGGTCATCAATCTGACGGCGTTCAGTAGAATCTGACTTCAAGAACTTTAAGCGCGCAGGCACGTTGAAGAAAAGGTCTTCCACCCGAACCACGGTTCCTGGAGGTGCTCCAACTGGCTTAACAGGTTTGGCTTTCCCGCCCTCAACATGAAGCCGCCCTCCAATTTCTGAATGAGACGACCTGGAAGTGATCGTCATGCGCGACACAGAGCCGATTGAGGCCAGAGCTTCTCCGCGAAAACCCAACGTATGGATACAGAAAAGGTCAGCAACACCACTTAATTTGCTGGTAGCATGGCGTGATCCAGCTAATGGTAAGTCCTCGATCGTTATTCCAGAGCCATCGTCGGCAACTTCAATCAGGCGCTTTCCAGCTCCTTCTACGGTAATATCGATGTAGTTTGCTCCTGCATCCAAAGCATTTTCTAGCAACTCTTTTACCACTGACGCAGGTCTCTCCACCACCTCTCCCGCTGCAATTTGGGACGCAATCTCCGCCGATAGGACTTGTATATGCATGAGGGTTATTATATCAATTTCTGTTTTCCCCTTTTGATACCTAATCACCAAAATAAATCTGCCATTCCTTGTATCTGGCACTATTTCCCTTATAATAAAGTCATGAAATATACAACCTTACTCATCGACTTAGACGACAC
>Ga0114946_10002504_pt1 | contig 12623 bp, 12 predicted proteins | sample WalLakDeSediment_FD_88676 | JGI IMG/M metagenome (GOLD analysis project Ga0114946, IMG submission 88676) | Lake sediment microbial communities from Walker lake, Nevada to study Microbial Dark Matter (Phase II) - Walker Lake 11/02/13 Deep Sediment | ecosystem: Environmental > Aquatic >...
AGGCCAACATACGAATCTCCTTCTATTATTATAACAAACCCCAGGATAAATTTCTCTATCCTGGGATTGATGTTACTATCAGACCAACTACGATCGTAGATTTCCAGAGCTAAACTTAAGGCATCCGACCATAAAGCTACCTGTTTGAAATCTGTATCCTGGCTTAGTTCACCAACAACCTGAAAAAAAGAGCGATTAAACTGTGTTACTCCTCGATCATTGAATACCAACCGGGTTGGTTTTCTGACAATTAAAGGGTGACCATTTTTATAGACCAACCACTCGGCAACATAAGCTTGATCTCTGCCCCACCCGCTAACCGATAAACTTTCCAATCTGACTTCTTCTGCCCAGCCACCATGGTAGATAATCAAATTGCTGCCATATATAAGAGCCTCTATGTAGCTGTGTGTCGTTCTACCTTCCTGACGTTTTGGGTATGAATAGTCAAAATTACTTTCTGTTAAACGCAACCCCTGATCGCCGTCGGTATAGATTAAACTGCCATCACGTTCTTCGATGATACGCGCTAATTTATAGTCAATGAAAAAAGTTTTCAATAGCATTTCACGATCTATATATTCGGGTTTGAGTAATATTCTACTCATAAATAGTGGCTCCGACAAAACATAAACAGGAGATCGGAGATCAATGCTCCTATTGTATAACTCCCTCAGCGAATCCGTTAAGATATACTCATATTTTGGCCCATTGAACATTTCTGCATCGGTTATTAATGTTCTTAGCTGTTTACTTTCACTACCCATGAGGGGGAGAAATACCTTCGCCCGACTTTGTGTATCGTAAACCAACAGCCAAAATGTATCATCATTACAGAGAACTTCGATTTTACTAATAGTTGATTCCGGTCCATTGGCAAGCCATGGGCTTTCCGGTCCAATCGGCAGGGGTAGAGAAAAATATATTTCAGTACACGTAGCAATATTCGTTAAATCGATGCTCTCAGCAGGTAAAGGATTGTAAGAAATATCCTTCAAAAATTGGGATAATAACGTCCAGACTTTTATAAATTCATTCTGTCCCTTTTTATAAACATTGAAAAAACCATCATCTCGTGGCAAAACAATTGAAGAAGGTAAAACTATTTGGTCTAGTGCACGCGGTTCTTCAATGAAAATACGTTCATAAATATCATCTTCAATTTGTGTAGCAGGTATTTGTCCGTACCAAAGCTGGTAAGTCAAATACAGACTTAGGGTTACCAGGATAAATAATATTAAACTTTTCACCTTTTCCATCATCATACTAATCCTTTATATTTTTGCCCAAAGGTATTGTAAATATCGCTTTCGTTCCGTTTCCGGGAATGCTTTCCAACCATATTCTTCCCCCAAACGACTCGACTACTTTCCTGGCTATTGATAGCCCCAGACCGGATCCGCCGTAATCCCTGCTCCGGGTTTTCTCCACACGGTAAAAACGATCAAAAACGTAAGGCAGTTCATCTGGAGGGATACCAGGCCCATCATCCTCAATAATCACATAGATATCACTTTCTTTTTCATAAGCTTTGACAATTATAGTTCCTGAGCTGCTTGAGTATTTAACAGCATTGCTTAATAAGTTAGATAAGACCCTCATAATTTTATCTCGATCAGCATAGATATCATTTACTTTAGCAGGTATTTTTTTTATGATATTCGCAACATCTGAGTCTTCTTTTCGCTTAATCTGCTCAACGGTCTCTTCTATCAATTCAGATAGGTTAACCTCTGTCCGCTGCCAATCAGCTTTATAGGTATCCATATGTGAAAGAGATAACAGGTCTCTGACCATTGTAACCATCCGATCCGCTTCCCGGTCAAGAATAGCCAAAAAACGTTTACTAACCTGTGGATCTTCCGAAGCTCCATCAAGCAATGTCTCAATATAGCTTTTTACAGTAGTTAAAGGTGTTCTTAATTCATGTGAAACGTCTGCGACAAACTCTTCCTGCCGCTTAATCAATTCTCTTTCCTTTGTAATATCATGTAAAACCATTAATGTACCATCCAATTTCCCTTGTTCAATTCTAAAAGGCGCTAATTTAACCAGCATAACACTTAACGGTGATTGAACTGATATCTCTGTATTTACAGGCATCTGATGACGTAAAAACTGCCTTAATGTCTCCTGGCCAATTAAATTCCTCAGCAAGCTAAAACCCGTTTTATTTAATTGAGGAACCTTAAACCCAAGTTTTTTTATCAAGCTTCTGGCTGCAGGGTTTATCTGGATAAGGCGTCCTTTACCATCAAGAGCTATTATACCGTCAGTCATATTGTTAATTATGGCCTCTACTTTGCTACGTTCCGATGACATCTCACCAATAGTGCTACTTAGTCTATCGGCAAGATAATTAAATGTTTCACCAAGTTTGCCAATTTCATCGCCGGAATAAACACTTATTTTGTAAGAAAAGTCGCCTCGAGCCATCAGGTTAGCTTTATCTGTAACTTCTTTAATCGGAACAGTAATAGTTCTGGTTAAAATTATCCCCAGTAGACAACTAATAACCAGGGCAAAGCTAACACCGGTTAAAAGAATCGTTTTGATTTCATTCAAAGTTTCATCAACCGGGTTTAATGAGCCGCTCAGATATACTACTCCTGTTATGTTCTGATCATCCATAATCGGTAACGCCAGATAATACCGCCGTTCAAGATTAACCGGATCATAGCGGACATCATCACTTAAGTGTCCGGAAAGGGCACGGGTAATCTCATTGCGAATTAATCGGCTGCCAACAATGGACTGGTTTCCTGAAGTGCCAATCACATGCGCATAGCTATCAAGAACAATCACCTCCATGCCTTCCAGTTCGGTAAAACCACTGGCAAGTTGAATGGTATCTTCAGCCCATCTTTGGCTTTCTCCAAGACCCGGTTCAATAAATGCAGAGAGAAGTCTGGCTTGATTTTCTAAATTATCCTTATAATTAGTTAGGTAATATTGTTCCAGTGATTGAACAAGGTAAACACTAATCAGCTGCAGGGAGAGCAAAATAAGAAGAATATAGATAAAAACAATCTTCCATTGAAGACTGTTGGCCAATTTACCGCCATTTAAAATAGTAACCTACTCCTCGTTTTGTATGGATATAAACCGGTTTGGAAGGATTGTGCTCGACTTTCTCTCTCAAACGGCGTATCGTGACATCAACCGTTCTTTCATCTCCAATATAATCATAACCCCACACCTGGTCTAACAAATGGTCTCTGGCAAATACATGGTTAGGCCTTACCGCCATATAAAGTAGCAACGAGAACTCTCTTTTTGTAAGCTCTATTGGTTTACCTTCTTTGTAGGCCTGAAATTCATTTTGATCCAATGTAAGAGAGCCATAATTGATAACCTGCATCGGCACATTCTGCTCGGGCTCCTTACCCTGACTACGTCGTAATATGGCTCTAACCCGTGCAGTTACCTCCCTGGCGCTGAAAGGTTTAGTTACATAATCATCAGCACCGACTTCCAGGCCGTAGACTTTGTCCATCTCCATATCTTTAGCTGTAAGCATGACTATTGGTACATTCATAAGCTGCCTTAGCTCACGACATATTGTATAACCATCTCTTTTAGGGAGCATTATATCAAGAATGATCAGGGCCGGCTTTTCCAGTTCGGCAAGTTTTAGAGCTTCTTCGCCATCATAGGCAACAATTACCTGAAAACCTTCTTTTTCAAGATTATACTGCAAAATTTCCGCAATCGGTTTTTCATCATCAACTATAAGAATTTTAGGGGGCACATTGTTCCCTCCAGAACAAAGCAAATATAATCGATTTACATAATGCTCTTAACTGGCGCTCTGCAATAATTATATAATAGTTTCTGGCAATAGAACAGATAGGCAGGGTAAACTTATAATAGGGTAATTGTTTCTTTATCACATGCCTGTAATGAGTAAGCTTAAAACAAGAAAATCGAAGATCAGTTATGTATATTACGGTCGGTAAAACATTAAGGGATCTACCGGCTTATGTTGGTAATATGTGTACCACTCACCCGAACCATCATCGATGCGTATTTCATAATGCAAGTGCGGGCCTGTGGATCTACCTGTTGAACCTACCTTGCCAATAACTTCGCCTTGCGCTACCTCCCGCCCCTGATGGACAAGGTTGATACTATTGTGCAAATATAAAGTCCAGTAAGTACCATGATAAATTATTATATAATTACCTTGAGTTCTTCCGTAACCGGAAAACCATACGACACCACTATCTGCCGCAAAAATATTAACACCCTGGGCGGCACCGATATCAATTCCTGTATGCCATGCACTAAAACCTCTTCCCGGGGTAACTTCACCCCCACCTTCAACTGGCCAGATGAACCTTCCCGTTCCGAACGAGGGAACACGTGCTGTCCCCCTGGCTTCGAGCTGGGTAACCGGTTCCCTTAATATCTCTTCGCTAATCTTAGTTCTCTCTATTTCAATCCCGTTTTCACGGGTTAGATAATATATTATTTCCCTACTTCCTTCCTGACCGGGCTCTAAAATTTCTCTCTGCACGATCCACAGCTCAGGGTCATAAACATATTCGACCGGGTAAGGGATGCTTTCTATAACAGTTACTTCCTCCAGGGTTCTTACATTAACATTTGGAGCACTGAGCGGAACAGGTACCTGAGTGAAATCTGGTGCGCTATCAATTGTAACAGAAGATAATGTAAGTCTTCCATCGCCTGCCTGCTTATCTTGCCAATTTACTGAAGGGGTGAAGGAATAGCTGCCTGCCGTAGCAGCAACATGCATAGAAAAACTTTCTTCTTCTTTACTAAGCATGGAAGCAATGAGCTCAGGTTCTGTAATCATTACCGGCGGCACATTACATGGTTCAAGGTCAATAGCTTCCAGCACATATGCATCTACTACTCTCGTGTTATTATCATTAATAGAATACTTGCTTTTCAGGGCATCGATAATAATTTCCAGATCTTCCTCACTTCTGACCGGAAGCACTGGTTCGCCATTGACAGTAACCATATAGGCCCTGATTAGCAGCGATATGTTCTGTCTTATTCGCTCTTTTACCTGATCCGGATTGGGAGTGATTTCAGGGTTATACTGTTTACTATAAACAATTTGATCCCCAAAGGTCGCTTCCATTCCATAATAATCGCCGGATCTAGTAGTTAATTCATCCAAAAAAGATTCTATTTCTTTCTCATCCCGGACGATACCCAGGTTGTAATCGTTCAGGGTGACAAAGTAAACAAAACCGTTTAAATAGCTAACTAAAGCCATTAATGGAATGATGATCAGGGAAGAGAGAAAAACAAAAGCTAGCCTTTTAGGGAAATATGTAAAAATAAAAGCTTTAATTCTTTGCAGGTAAGACTTATCCGGCTTTAAAACATGTTTTGGTCTTTTTCCAGCGGGCACGGTGATCAGATTGTGCTTCTGCATAAACTGTATCCTCTCCTGATGTGATATACTTATCAGGCTGGTTATGCAAACCTTGATCTTAAAATAGAAGCCCAGTGTAATATAACATGTATAATTTAATCAAAATGCCACGAGCCAGCGTTTCACTCACTTAAGGGCTTTATCCATTTGGTTTTATCAACATAACTCCTGTAACAAAAAAACGGCATCGCAATTAAAGCTATCCGCTACTCTTAACGAATTATAGCATAAAATAGATTTTTCGCAACCCTCTTTGCTACCTTTTGAGCAAATGTGGGTCAGCATTAGATTTTCCTTGGCAATCATTCTGGCCAGCAATATCATAAACCTTCAATTTGTCTGCGTATATCACGTGCCGCAATGGTCCCCGCTACTGATGATTGAATCAAACCTCTTGTTACACCTGAACCATCACCAACCATATAAAGGTTGGAAATACTTGTTTCCATCGAAGCATTCACAGGATAACGATAGGAGTAAAACTTAACTTCTACACCATATAGCAGTGTATGGCGTGACTTAATGCCCGGCACCATTCTATCCAGGGCTTCAATCATTTCAATGATCCCAACCATGTATCGATAAGGCAAAACAAGACTTAAATCGCCCGGTGTTGCTTTTTGCAGGGTAGGGTTGATAAAACCACGCTGTATTCTTTCCGGGGTTGATCTGCGTCCCATTAGTAAATCACCCAGTCTTTGCACAATAACACCCTCACCAAGCATATTGGCAAGACTTGCTATATATTTTCCATAACGAACCGGTTCCCTGAAAGGCTTTGTAAAAGATTTGCTGACCAGTATAGCAAAGTTAGTGTTTTCACTTTTTGACTCTGCATAGCTATGGCCATTTACTGTGACCAGGCCGTCATAGTTTTCTGTCACCACCACCCCATTAGGGTTCATGCAAAAAGTGCGTACGCGATCATCAAACTTATTAGTAAAGTATATGAGCTTGGATTCATAGATTACGCTGGTGATATCTTCCATGATAGCTGCAGGCACTTCTACCCGAACACCTATGTCAACAGGGTTATTGCTTCCTTCCAGCCCCAATCTCTTGGATTCCTGGTAAAACCAATCTGCACCTGCCCGACCCGCACCGCAGATAACATATTTTGCCAAAACCTCTTCTCCAGAAGTAAGACGCACACCCTGTGCCTTGTTATCACGAGAAATAATCTCACTGACTGAAGTATTCATTCTTATATCAACTTTATCAGTTAAATAATCGTGCATTTTCTTTAGTATGTGATAGCAATTTTCTGTCCCCATATGCCTAATTTTTGCCGGCATAAGAGATAATCCGGAAGCGGCAGCCAAGCGGTACATCTTACCAATGGCCTGATCATCTTGTCCAAAAATGACATCGCCTGCCCCAAATTTTAGATATATGGCATCAATTTCTTCAATGTAATTATCCAAGATTGCCGGTGCTAAGTATTCATTGAGAAGTCCACCAAAAGAAGCAGTAAGGGTTAGTTTGCCATCGCTAAATGCCCCGGCGCCACCCCACCCACAGGTAATGGCACAGGGCTGACAGCGTATACATTCTCTTTGTTCAGCCTGTGACTTACATTCCCTTTTACTTAAATGAAAGCCTTTATCGATCAACAAAATTTTTACATCTTTATTTTTGATTAATTCCATAGAAGCAAAGATGCCAGAAGGGCCGGCACCAATAATTATTACATCATATTCATAATCTTTGCTCAAAACAATTACCCTTCTTCCTTTGCGCTATCTTTAACCATATCGGCAAATTGGGTAAACCGATCAAGAAAGACCAACTTTATTAGACCAGTTGGCCCATTACGCTGCTTGGCTATGCTAATCTCTGCTATGTTTTTCTCTTCGGTGTCTTTATTATAATATGCATCCCGATAGATAAACATAACCAGATCTGCATTCGCTTCAATACCACCGGACTCCATAAGGTCACTTAAGATAGGGCGCCTATCTGGCCGTTTTTCCACTGCTCTACTTAATTGTGACAGAGCTACTACAGGTACGCGTAGTTCCTTAGCCAGGGCTTTAAGCGCTCTTGATATCTCTGACAACTCTTGTTGGCGGCTTTCTGAGCGGCTGAAGCCACGCATGAGCTGCAGGTAATCTACAAATATTGCTTCGAGACCTTTCTCTGCTTTTAACCTGCGCGCTTTAGTGCGAACTTCCATCACCGACATGGAAGCTGTGTCATCGATGTAGAGGGGGGCATCACTCAAAGGGCCTACCGCCCTGGTCAATTTATGCCATTCATCCTGAGATAAAAAGCCTCTGCGCATATTCTGAGCGTCAATTCTTGACTCAGCGCATAAAAGCCTTTGCGCTAATTGCTCTTTTGACATCTCCATACTAAAAAACGCAGTAGGTTTTTTATCTCTTACTGCTATTTGCTGCGTCATATTAAGAGCCAGGGTTGTTTTACCCATGCTGGGACGAGCAGCGATCACTATTAGATCTGAACCCTGTAATCCTGAGCAAATATAGTCAAGATCCTTAAATCCTGAAGAAAGACCGGTAATACCCTTTTTTTCATCATAAAGCTTCTCTATACGATCTATTGTATCGACTAAAACCTCTTTCAATGGAGCGAAGTTTTGATACTTTCCTCTTCGTCCAATTTCAAAAATAACCTGTTCAGCTTGATCAAGAAACTCATCAACATTACTTGGCGAATCAAAACTTTGTGTAACAATTCCTGTTGCTGCCTGAATAAGCGAGCGTAGAATAGCCTTTTCTCTTACAATCTGTGCATGATACTGTACATTGGCTGCTGTTGGCACAGCATTAGCCAGGTTTAATAGAAATGGAGTGCCCCCAATCTCATCCAGGCAATGCTTCTGCTGCAACTCATCAGAAAGAGTTACCAGGTCAACCGGTTCACCTTTTTCATTAAGACTGATGATAGCCGAATATACTTTTTGGTGAGCTGAACTATAAAAATCATTTTCACTCAGAAGCTCTCCCGCAGCAAAAATAGCTTCCTTATCAATGATCATCGACCCCAGAACAGCTTGTTCTGCATCCTTACTTTGCGGTGGCACTCTATCGCTCAATACAGGCAAAATAAACCCTCCTCAAACCCGCCTAACTACTTTTTTCAACTTTAACCGGTATTTCGGCCTTAACACCCGGCATTAAGCGTATATTAACCGTAAAAACGCCTAAACTTTTGATTGGTTCAGGCAAATCCACCTTTTTCTTGTCAATGAAGTAGCCTTTTTCTTTTAAGCATTCGGCGATGTCGCCTGAAGTAACAGAGCCAAATAGTTTCCCGCCATCGCCCGCAGGAAGTGTAAACATTAGTTCTTCCCTGTTTAATTTATCGGCCTGTATATACGCCTCTTCCATTTTTCTTTTATTATCTTCTGATATTTTTTCCTGCCTTTGTTGCCATTCTTTAACTTTTTGTGGCGTGGCTTCAACAGCTACACCCCGGGGAATAAGGTGATTTCTGGCATAACCTGGTGATACATTTTTAATTTCACCTTTTTCTCCTAAGTTAGGAACACTTTCTTTTAAGATTATTTTCACAAAATCGCCTCCCATTAGTTAGAGCTATTAACAATATTGGCAGAGCCATATAATAATTACTAATATGGTAAATTCGCTGATGGTATTTCTCTATCCTGCAACAAAAAGAGATGCCGCAAAATATTCGCACGACACCTCTTTTATTTTGTTTTTTAGAAACCTATTCTGAAGTAAAGGGAAGGAGAGCCATAATTCTAGCTCTTTTTATAGCTGAAGTCAGCTGCCGCTGATGCTTGGCGCAATTTCCAGATATACGCCTTGGCAGTATTTTTCCTCTCTCAGTGATGAAGCGCATTAACTTATCATATCGCTTAAAATCGACATAGTCGCTTTTATCAACACAAAAACTGCATATTTTCCTTTTCGGTTTTCTTCCCCGATCTCTTTTCATCCCATCACCTTCCTTCTTTAAAAGGGAACATCGTCTTCACTGATCTCAACATCCCCACCTATATCTGAATCCCGGTCAGAACTCCCTAGTGCTGCAGAACTATCAGCGCTTTTTCCGCGATCAAGAAATCGAACATCTTCAGCTACGACTTCGGCAACCTTCCTTTTTATGCCCTGGCTATCCTCATATGATCTGATCTGGATCCTGCCCTTAACGGCAGCCATCCCACCTTTTTGCAGATAAGTTGTACAGTTTTCGGCTAACTTACGCCAGGTTACAATGTTAATAAAGTCAGCATCTCTTTCACCCTGCTGGTTGGTAAAGGGGCGCTCAACAGCCAGGGTAAAAGTTGCTACTGCTACCCCATTTCCTGGTGTGTAGCGCAATTCCGGATCACGCGTTAAACGTCCGATTAAAACAACATTATTTAACATTCTAAGCACCGCACTTTCTCTGCCTGGTTTCCAGCTTAAAACTATTAACTAGCATCACCTTTTTCGGAATCGTCTTTAATTTCGGGCTCAACTTCTGTAACCGGTTCCGAATCAGAAACGCTTTTTGGTTGCTTAATATCGCTATCACTTTCCTCTGCCGGTATAACCTCTTCGTTTTCAGCAGTTCTCGCCTCGGCAGTGGCATCAATTGCTTCAATAACAACAGCTGCTTCAGCTGTTTCGGAAACTTCAGCCACAACAGCCTCTTTTTCCTTATCTGAACCTGCATTAGATTCTGCACTGCTTTCAATAGCAGCAGATTGTGCCTCTTCTCCAAGCTTGGATAGATCAATACTATCCTCATCAACCTTGATGATCATATTACGCATCACCTCATCAGAAACCCTGAAATAGTGTTCCAGTTCAGTGATTATAGCGCTTTCACCTTTGAAATAAATGAGGTAATAGTGGCCTTCCCTGAGCTTATTAATCTCATAAGCAAGTTTACGTCTTTTCCAATCCACAACCCTGACAACGTCGCCCTTTAGCTTAGTGATAAGCTGGTTAAGGTCTTCCAGGATTGTTTCGTATTCTTCAGCCTCAAGATCTGGTTGAATAATAAACATTACTTCATACATAGTCATTCTTTTCACCTCCCTTCGGACTATAACGGCTCCCGGGTAGGAGCAGGGAACTTACCTGAACCATAATAGCATATCTATCTTTGTGCGGCAAGGTAAATATCTTACATTGTATGCGCTTTTATGAACTATGATCCAGGTCAGTACTTGTATAAGCAGGCCCCTCTTTGATTAAAACCAGAATACCTTTTATTATACCCGCTAGTGGAACGGCAACAACCATTCCAAGTAACCCGCCAACGCTACCACCTATAAGGATAACAGTTATTATGGTTATTGCTTTTAACTGAACGCTACGACCTAGTATGACAGGCGCAATGAACAGACCGTCAAGAGCCTGTATAAGAACATAGATAAGTATTATGATCAGAGGAGAAGGGGTTAAAGGTGAAAAACTCAACAATAGCGCCGGTATAGCAGCTATGTATGGCCCAATATAAAGAATAAAATTAAATAAACCGGCAATCAGTCCCAGCAACAAAGCATATGGCATACCAATAATAAATAAGACCAACCCGGTTACAATCCCGACGATCAGACAGCGAATCAATGATCCACGTAAGTATGAGCCAGTATTTGTATCAATGATGGCAACTATTCTTTTCGCTAATTCTTTTTTAGCCTCTGGAATGATAGACAGGAGCTGTTTTCTGACCTCCTGAAAATCATATAAAAGATAAAATGTAAGAAATAAAACCAGAACAAAATCTACTGCCCCGCCTATAAGATAAATTGAAGCGTCAGCTAAATATTCTATCGCCTGGGAAAGATTGTCTGATACTGTAACCAGAAAGTTACGGACCTCTTCTTCCAAATCAAGAAGAACGATCTGCTGGGAAACCCATGACAAAAACTCTTGAAAACGGTTCATGTAGTGAGGGAAGCTATCGGCTAGTTCAACCAGCTCATAGTAAACAACTGGTACAAGAAGACTAATCACCAGGACACAGAACAATAAGAATAAAACAAACACAAGAGTAGTGGCTATTCCGTGCTTCATCTTAAATTTTTCTTTCAAAACAACTACCAGGGGATGTAAAATATAAACAATGACCGTGCTTATAATAAGCAATCCCACAACCCAGGAAATGCTTTGTAAAAACCACAAACAAAAAATTACAAAAAGTAATAAGAATATGATTTTCACTGCCAGTTTCCAATGATTATCCACACTAAACCTCCTCGTCAGCTATGTCCTGCAATAATGCCAATAGAACCAGATAAGCAGACCACAACTTACCTAAACCGAAAAAACAACACATCGCCATCCTGAACGATATACTCTTTACCCTCAATCCTACTCATCCCTTTTTCGCGAACCGAAGATAAGCTTCCCGCGCTAACCAGAACAGAGGAGTCAACGACTTCAACATTGATAAAACCCTGCTTAATGTCAGAATGTATTTTTGCTGAAGCATCCAAGGCATTTGTCCCGCAGGGAACTACCCATGATTTCGCTTCAGTGCCTTTCACAGTATAAAATGATATTAACTCAAGGTACTGATAACAAGATGTTAAAAGTTTTTTGCTTTGAAGCTCATTTAAGCCATACTCCTGTAAAAACTCCTTAAGATCATCTTCACCGAGGTCTGATAACTCTGCTTCTAACTTGGCACAAACAGGAACTACAAAACTATTTTGGGAAAATCCATCGCCGAAATGAACGGCATCTAATTGTTCGCTGGTGTTTAAGACAAATAGCATCTTTTTTGCTGTTAATAAATTTAACGGTTCAAGACATTTTTTGTCTCCCGGCTCAATCTGACAGGAAATAATCCCACACCCCTGGTTAAGGCAATTGCCTGTGTATTCCAGTATTGACATTTCCTGCAATGTGGCTTTGTCACCTGACTTACCCTTAACCTTGTTTTTCTCAATTCTTCGCAAAACCGTTTCCAGATCTGCCAGGCAAAGCTCTATGTTTATGGTATTTATTCTTTCTTCAACCTTACACCACTCATCGGTTGGGTTAACATCAAAGGCCGATACAACATGAATGAGCAAATCAACGTTTCTCAGGTGACCCAAAAACTGGTTACCTAACCCCTCGCCCCTACTCGCGCCCTTGACCAAACCTGCTACATCGATGACCTCAATTGTGGCGGGAGTTTTTTTGGTTGAATTGCACATAGTAGCAAGCTCATCTAACCGGGGATCAGAGATCGGAACCCTTGCTCTGTTCGGATCTACAGTCGAAAAAGGGTA
>Ga0114946_10002505_pt1 | contig 12621 bp, 15 predicted proteins | sample WalLakDeSediment_FD_88676 | JGI IMG/M metagenome (GOLD analysis project Ga0114946, IMG submission 88676) | Lake sediment microbial communities from Walker lake, Nevada to study Microbial Dark Matter (Phase II) - Walker Lake 11/02/13 Deep Sediment | ecosystem: Environmental > Aquatic >...
AGAGCATGTAGTCACCGGGCTGCTGGGATCCCCGGGCCGGGGCGGAGGCCAGGTCGTCACCGGCATTGGATGCCGGGTGATAGACGCCTGAACGGGCGGTGATGAGGTGGTGTACGGTGGCCTGCTTCTCCACGTCCAGGAGGCCTCCCTCATCATCCATGCCGAGCTCCAGGAGGGCCTTTTCCAGGTCGATGGTCCGGTCCTCCATGTGCTTCCCATAGAGCATGGCCAGGATGCTCTTTCGGGCGGACGCCAGGTAGGAGAGCTCCTGGATGTCACCGAACTGGAAGACGATCTTGCCCCGGTCCACCACCACGATGCCGGTGGAGTTTGCGCTGTCCCTGATGAAATTCGAGGCGTGCCGGATGCCCTCCGGGGACCACCCGTAGACCTGAAGATCGGCGAATTCCCATTCCTGGCCGGGGAAGACGGGAGCCGGCGGTGTCTGGCCGGTGACGGGAGGCGCCGTGGCGGCAGCCATGGCCAGTAGGGCAGCCCAGATGACGGCACGTAGAGGAATCATGGTTCAACTCCCTGAGGATAATGTGGAGGGCGAATGTAGGTCCCCGGCCCTCCGGCATCCAGATCCTACGCCCCGGGTCGGTGCCGGGGGCACTGGAGGAGAGGAGTTCCGGGACCCCGGATGTGACCGCGGGGGTATCGTGACCGTCCGTTGGGGAGGTAGATTAACCCATCCTGTCAACTGCGTTCACGGTGGCCATGAGCATACTGCACCAGTGGCTCGGCTCTTTGAAAGTCCTCTTGGCCGGGCTCAAGAACGGGCCGGCCGAAAGGGATCTCGATGAACTGGCGGCCCAGGCCGAGAAGGCGCCGGCGGGAGCACGGTGGGCCATGTTCAACAGGCTGGGCGATGCCTACCTGAAAGCCGGTGACCGGTCCAGAGCGCTGCGGTACTTCGGGCGGGCCATCGACTGCCTGCTTCAGGACGATCAGCCGGAGCCGGCCCGAGCGGTGGCGAGGAAGATCGTGCGCCTCCACCCTGAAGCCGTGCGCACCCTCTGCACCCTGGTCTGGATCGATCTCGCTTCTTTCAGGCTTCCTTCGGCAGCCTCCACCCTCCGGGAGTATGCCGAGGCCGCAAAGGTGGGCGGCCGGACGAACCTGGCCTGTGGCCAGATCCTGGAAATGGCTCGCTTCATTTCCGATCGGCGGTTTCTCGCGGAGGCACACGCTGCGCTCGAAACTCTAGGGTGCTCCACCGATGCGGATCAGGCGAGGGAATGGGTCGACGCGGAAGGGTCGCCCGACGCCCTGTCGGATTCCAAGGAGATCTATGCCGTATGCCTCAAGGCTGCGATTGGATCCAACGTCCTGATGAAGACCAAGGGCTCCATCTCCTGACCCAGACGCGGGAGGGCACCCTCCTCTGATCCGGATTCGGCGAGGTGCCACCCCCTGATCCGGGAGTGCTGGAAGCCGGGGCGATTCGCCAAGAAGGGAGATGAGGAATGGGAGACCACCACCAGACCTTGGAAGAGGGGGGGAAGTGCTCCTGCTGGGTGGTCATGAGAGGGGACGAGGCGCGTCCCGATGGGTGGGAGTCCGCCGAGTATGAGCTGATGCCGAACCCCGCCTGCCCGGTCCACGGCAAGAAGACCCACCCCATGATGGAGGACGGCGAGGGCTGCAAGGACGACTGAGGCTCTTTGGGACCGGGTTCGGGCGGGAGAGGCCTCAAGCCATGAGGTACACCAGCCCTGCGTAGGTAGCCAGGAAGACGGCCAGGAAGAGGACCAGCTTCAGCAGGCGCTTGATGATGGCATAGCCCAGGAAGGACAACAGGAGGGCCGTTACGATCAGGAGAGGCTGGCTCCCGCGAATGGACGATACGATGTCCGCCAGGATGTCGTGGAGGGCGGGAATCTCCATGTTCTCCTCTCTTGGGCTTCCAACCTTTTCCGGGTCGCGCCTCCCAGGCCCCACCCGCGGGCTCCCTGGTCCAGATCCGGGGCTCCCTGGTCCAGATCCGGGGCTCCCTGGTCCAGATCCGGGGCTCCCGATCTCGCTCCCCGTGCTCGTTTCGTGCGGCACCTTTTCGAAAGAGAAGATGGGATGGACCGACCTGAAAGGCCAGGATCGGGGGATGAGCCCGCACGATGATCGGAGGGGGGAGCCCCACCCCGGCAATACATTTGTTTACAATTGGCGGGGGCCGTCGATTATATTGGAAGAGGCCGCGTTGGCTCGGGGGGAGCGCCCCAGCCGGGCCAGCGGCTTTGCCGCCACCCTGCTCCTGGCAACCAGGATGGGGGGGCGCTTTCCGCCACAAGAGGGTGACGATGAGCGAAGACCCCGGGAAAGGTGACCGGAGCCCGCTTCGACGGGTGGCCGTCATCGTGCGTTCCTGGGACGGGCCGAATTCTCGAATCGGCCTCGAGATGGATCTTACCCAGATGCCCTGGGGGCCTTTCGACGCCTTGGGCAAGCGGCTGAACCTGGTCCTTCCGGCCGAACCCGGGCCGGGGACTTCTTCCACCGCCACCGACTCCGAGATCGATCGTGCTCTGCGTCACGTGGAGCATGCGGCAGAGCGGTGTGGTGCGTTTGCCAAGCTCGGGAAAGAGAACCAAGAACTCTGGCTCAGGTCCCAGGAGACCTGGGAGTGGGTTCGCAGGTACCTCACTGCCCACTGGCTGGAGAAGGAGGTGGACCGCAAGGTCCCACTGGGCCCGGGAAGTGAGGCGGCACCTGTACCTCCTGCGGCTTCGGATGTCGTCCCGGAGCCACCGCTCGCCCCAGGGTCGGATCCAGAGAAGAATGTCGCGGAAGAGTTGGGCGACGGTGCCCCGGTCAGCTTGGATCCGGTTCAGCTCCCGGCACTGCCGGGGGCTGCCTCCACCCTACTCGCGGTGGCGAGGGCACTACGGGCCACCCCCCTGTCCGCATGGAAGGAGGCCATTGGCACGGAGGAGGAGGCTACACCGACCCGGGAAGAGGCCATCCAGACCCTCCTGGGAGTGGCCCGGGTTCTGAATGCCGGCGGAAGTGGAGAAGAGGAACCCCTCCGGTCCCCTGAGCCCCAGCCGAAACCCGAGGAGAGCGGTAGCGAGGAGCCCGATCCCGACCGGGTTTCCTTCGACTTCGCCAGCGGTTACGATGATGGCTACCAGATGGGCCGGCGGGTTGGGCTCGCCCTGGGGATGAAGAAGGGCCAACGGAAGAAGCAGCAGTAGACTCTCCAGGCCACCCCTCACCCCTTCCAACCTGCCCCTTGCTCTCCACCCTTCACGTCCAAGACGAGCTTCCATGTCCCAGGAAACCCTCACCGTCGCCCTTCTTACGCAGGTCTTTCCTCAGGAGTCCGACTGGATCCGCCTCACGAACGTCCTGGCCGAGGCCAAGGAACAAGGGGCGGAGCTGGCTGTCCTTCCCGAGATCCCACTGAACCCGTGGTCACCGGTGACGAAGGTCGCCCTGGACGACGACGCGGAAGATGTGGACGGTCCCAGGCAGCAAATCATGTCGAAGGCCTCTTCCTCCGTGGGGATCTCCCTTCTGGGTGGCGCCATCATCCGGGACCCGGACACGGGGGCCCGCCACAACACGGCTCTCCTCTACAACCCCTCGGGCTCCTGCCTGGCCCGTTACAGGAAGGTCCACCTCCCCGAAGAGGAAGGGTACTGGGAGACGAGCCACTTCGAGCCCGGCTACGAGCCTCCGGCCCTCATCACCGATCTCCCGCTGAAGATCGGTCTCCAGATCTGCTCGGACGTGAATCGGACCACGGGGTTCCAGTTGCTGGGGGCCATGGGGGCCGAGGTGGTCCTGGCTCCCAGGTGCACCCCGGCGGAGACGTACGAACGATGGAGGCTCGTCCTGCGGGCGAACGCCGTCACCAGCAGTGCCTACGTGATCTCGGTGAACCGGCCGACCCCCGCTCCCGGCGCCATGGTGGGAGGGGCCTCCGTTGCCATTGGGCCCGACGGCGGGGTGATCCTGGAGACCACCGATCCCATGGCTCTGGTCAGTCTGAGCCGGGAGGTGGTGGCAGGAGCGAGGACCGGGTACCCGGGCTATCTCAAGGTATTCCCTGAGGTCTATGCCGAGGGGTGGAAGAGGGTAGCGGGGCACTGACAGACCGCCACCGGAGCGTACGTCCCCGGATCAATCCTCGGAAGCCTTACGGGCTTCCCGCTTCGATTCCTCCTGCTTCTTCCTCTTCCTTGGCCGGGTGTTCCCGAAGCTTTTTCGGAAACGTTTGCCCTTAAGGGTCTTCTTGTCGCCTTTACCCATGTAGCTTCTCCATTCGATGTGTTGCCGAGGGCCCTCCGGCAAGGCCGGCCCGACGTTCAGAATAGGCCCTGGAGTGGGAGTTGGGAACCACCTCCTGAAAGCTCCGGCCCCACGGCCGGACGCGCACAACCGTATCCTACCCTTTGAAGCACTCCTTTCTATCCTGAGACCTATCCCCTGTCTCCACCCGATGAATATGGCGGGTTTGACGCTTCTCGGTAGCCTGTCTCTCAACATCCTGGATGGCTGCCTGGCCCTCTTCCTACCGGTCTTCCGTTTCGCGCCGGTCGCGCCGGCGCAGGAAGAACTTGTCGATCTCGGCTGCCACCTTCTCGAAGGCCAGCGCTACGTCCTGGAGGCCATTGGTCACCAGGTTGATCCACAGGACCTGGGCTGCCAGGTACGGCAGGGGCCAGCCGGCGAACAGGGAGAACAGGATCGTGAAGACGATGGCCAACCCCGTGGATAGCAGGAAGTAGGTCACCTTTCGGATGTTGGCGAAGACGAGCCGGCCTTCCTCTACAGCGGCCACGATGCTTGCGAAGTTGTCGTCGGTGAGGATCATGTCCGACGCTTCCCGGGCCACATCGGTCCCCGCCTTCCCCATGGCCACGCCCAGATGTGCAGCTCGGAGCGCTGGTGCGTCGTTCACGCCGTCCCCGGTCACCGCCACAATCTGCCCCTGCTCCTTCAGCCGCTCCACCAACTTCAGCTTGTGCTCCGGGGATACGCGGGCGTACACGTCCACCTTCCGTACCGTCTCGTCGATCTCTTCGTCCGAGAGATCCTCCAGCTCGCGGCCCCCAATCGCTCCCTTCTCCTCCCCCGCGAGCCCGAGCTGTGCACCGATGGCCTTCGCCGTGTCGGTATGGTCGCCCGTGAGCATGATGACACGGATCCCGGCTCCCCGGGTGGCTTCGACAGCGTCCTTGGCCTCGGGCCGTTCCTGACGGGCTCAGATTCTCCCGTGAGGGCGGACTCGTCCAAACGCAGATCCTCGGCCTTCAGCAGCCGGACATCGGCAGGGACACGGGTTCCCGATTTCAACCGAACGATGTCGCCCGGGACCACTTCGTCGGTGGGGACCTCCACGGTCTCGCCATCCCGTCGGAGATGGGCTTTGGGCGCACTCATCTCGGCTAGTGCCGTGATGGCCTTCTGCGCGCGGTACTCCTGGATGAAGCCGATGGTACCGTTGATCAGGACCGCGGCAAAGATCACCGCCGAATCGATGTAGTCCCGGAAGACCAGGGTGACCAGGCCGGCCAGAATAAGGATGTAGATGAGGGGGTCCAGGAACTGGCGGCTCAAAATGCTCCACCAAGGATCACCCTCACTCTCCCGAATCGTGTTTGGACCGTATTCCTCGAGCCGCTCTTTCGCATCCTCTTTCGAGAGCCCCTTCTTGGGGTCCGTCCTCAACCGTTCGACGACTTCGTCACCGGGCTCGGTGTGCCAGGGGGTGTCATGAAGGTCTTGTTCCTCGATGACGGCTTTCGTCATTCCCGGCCCTCCTCGGCTTTCGCAGGGATCCGTATCACCTCCGGGACGCTGTCGGGGCCCATTCCCTGGGCCGGGACCCTCTTCTATGAACCCAACCCCGGTCTTCTTTCAACGGGGACCCCTTTCTCTCGATGGCCTGCGGTGGGCCAAAGCTCTGCATACTCCTCCCGCACGAAGGGACGAATGCGTTCGGCGAACTCTGCGCGAGCCCGGTGCAGACGGCTCTTCACCGTTCCGAGCTGGATTCCCAGGATATCTGCCACCTCCTGGTAGCTCTTTCCCTTCATTTCCCTGAGCCGGAAGACCCGCTGATGATTCTCCGAGAGGCCTTCCACGGCTCTTTCTACCAGGCGACGCGTCTCCCTCTTCTGGAACAGCCGATCGGGGGTCATGCTGTTGTCCCCGAACTCGAGATGCCTGGATTCCGTCTCCTGCCGCCCTTCCAGCGTGCGAAACGGTACCATGGGGCTCCGAGCATGGTTGCGCAGCTCATTCTTGCAGAGGTTTGCGGCAATGGTGTAGATCCAGGTGGAGAACCTCCTCTCGGTGTCGAACCAGTCCAGGTGGCGGGCCACCCTCATCCAGGCTTCCTGGAGAACATCGTCAGCCCGCTCGGGATTGCCGGTCCTCCTGAGGATGAAGCGGGAGAGCCGTGCTTGATATCGATTGTAGAGCTCTCGAAAGGCTTCGGGGCGGCCTTCGTAGTAGAGCGACACCAATTCTTCATCTGAATAGTCTCTCAGGAGAGGAAGATCCCGGTATGACCTCGTCTGTACTTGCGAGTTTTCTGCATGGAGATGTCTCATGGCGAAATACCCTTGAAGCCGAGGGAAAGAACTGTAGTCTGCTGGCTATAGCAGACTAGTTCCACGGGAGGCTCCGAGGGATTCACCAAGGGGGAGGAGAAGGATGGATTTTGGGGTAGAGATGGAGGCGCTGGAGCCTGCGAGATCCGTGAGCTTCTCTCTGTCTTCATAAAGTGGGCTCGCCACGGTCGATCCTCTCTCCCGGAACCCAACACACCCGGGGAATAGAACAGTGATGAGTCCCGGCTTTCGCCGGCAGTTCGATCATTCCTCCACGTGAATGGAACGGACCTCCGCCTCACCGCCGGATTCCAGTTCCGCCTCCACCTCCAAGCTCATCTGGTCCCGGAAGACCGTGGCCAGGGCCAGGAGACGCCCGTCCTTCCGGAAGGCGACGGAACAGCCGCCATCCTTGCAGGAGCCCTCCTTCACAGCTTCGTCCCAGTCCTTCCCGTGGCCCACGTAGGCCACCGGCCTGCCGTAGTGCGCTTCCGGTGCCACCACCGCCACGTCCAGCCCCCGGTTCCTCTGGGAAGCCGCCACTTCCAATCCAATGAACGACGCCCCCACCACCACAGCCCGCTCTGATGCCTCAGCCGTGGAGATGATGGCCCTGCAATCCGCAAGGCTCCCGCAAGGGGAGTTCGATTGGGAAGGCTACAGGGAGTTGGAGTCCAACTTCAGGTCCTGGAGGTAGGGCTGGTATCCCGTCTGAGGCCCGTCTTGGTCAGCACGAGCTTGCCGGGGGCGGCTCGCTGGAGGCGAAGGAGGCGCACGGCCTCGTTGCGGTCCCTGACCTTCAGCTTCTTGAGAATCTGATGGACGTGGCTCTTCACCGTACCCTCCGAGATGTAGAGCCTCTTGGCGATCTGCCGGTTGGTGAGACCCTCTTCCAGAAGGAGGAGAACCTCGCCTTCCCGGGAGGTGAGGCTGGAGAGCGTATCCGGGTTGAGCCCACGATCCCGGACCAGCTCGGCCAACTCGGAAAGGCGAAGGGACATGAGGTGCTGCAGTCGCAGCGGGAATACGGACTCTCCCCTTGCCACGAGACGGAGAACCAATCGAAGGCCCTCCACAGAGAACTCCTCCATAGTAAAGGCCACGGCCCCGGCTTCCAGGAAACGGAGGATGACGGCATCGTCGGCGGGGAGTCCGGTGACCACCACGTGGGGGAACTCCCCGGTGAACTCTCTTCGGAGCCACCGGCACACCTCCAGGACTTCGTCCGAAGGAAGATGGGCGCTGGCCACCACGAAATCGATCTCCTCGACCCTCACCTTCTCCTGGACTTCCAACACGGTGGTCCCGAAATCGATCACATCGAAATCCTTGGCCTCCCCCAGGGCCTGGGCCATGGCCTCGCAGGTCAGCCGATCCCGGTCCATGACCAGGATCCGCCACCGCTGCCGGGACCGCATGGGGCGGTGGGGCTCGCTTTCACCGAGGGCCGGCCCGCCATGCTGTCCCGCCGGAGCATCCGCGGGGGTGGGAGAAAGGCTCGACACGTCCGGAGGCTCTGGATCCGAATGGCCCGCTCCCTCAGGGCTTTTCTGGTCCGGGCCCTCATCTCCTACCCGTGTCATTTCCTCCCTGCGTCCCATGGTGTTGGCAAGCCGCATGAATTCCCCTGTGAGAGCGGTCAGCCCCTCCCATACCTCCCCCGGATCAGCGTCGGCCACGCAAGCCTCCAGCCCACCGAAGAAGGGATTTCCATCAGAATCAACGGGACACCTCTCCAAAACCGGGTGCTCCTTCACGACCTTTCGATGGGCCGCCTGCAGAAGGGCCCGGTAACCGCTCTGACCCACCAGCGGGGTGAACCTCTGCTGCAGCCGGGCAAAGAAGCGTTCCACGGCTCCGCCCGTCCGGGCACTGGAGGAGGGGTCGGCACCGAACCGCCTGACAATCCGCTCAGCTTCAAGGCTCGAAGGAGTGGGCCCAGACATACCGGAAGAACGTGACATGGTCTCCTCCCTGGCGGGCAGGCCCTGCATCACCTGGCAGATTACTTCCCGATATCGTTCTGGCTGAGCAAATCATAGGTGGCTGGGGCCGAAACCGAAAGGTTCGGCGCTGGTACTTCGCGATCCTGTCCCGGGCCCCGACGGAAAAGGCGAACGGTTTTGCCCAGGGGCAAAGAGCTTGGTCCCAAAGAGCGTTATCCCAGGATCAGGAGCGGGCACGCGGGTGCCCTCATGGCAGGCTCCCTCCCAGGAACGTCTCGAGCTGATCCCGGACCTCCAGGGCGCCCGGTGTGGCGGACGCCACCTCCCTCACCCTGGTGGCCTCAATCCACGAAGCCACGGAGCCCTTGAGAGTTACAACGCCGTTCTCCACCTCCACTTCAACATGGTCCTCGCCCACAAGGACATTCCGGGCCAAGGCAGCCTTGATGTCTTCGGCCAGCGCTTCGTCATTCACACTGTGCGAAGGTACCACGGCAAGATTGTGCTTCACCTCCGTGATTCCCCGGATCCCCATGACGACCTTCTCGGCACGGGTCACCTTCCAGTGGGCGTCCACCGTACCCTCGAGCTCCACGATTCCCTTGTTCACCGATACTCGGATGTCACAACCCTCCAGGTCAGAGTGCCAGTCGAGAACGTCCTTCGCCCTCTCTGCCAACTCTTTGTCGCTTCCTCCGGGCACGTTCTTCTTCAGCACGACCTGGAGTTTGTCCTCCACCTCCGCAACACCGGCGGTGAGCCGGGTCTCCTCCACGGCGGCGGCCCGGCCCGTGAAGTTCGGGACTGTCCCCGACAGCGTGACCCGACCTTTGTGAACTTCCACCTGGATATCCGCTGCTTCCACACGGCCGTCCCAACGCAGATTGGCCACCACATCGAGTTTGATGTCCTCGTCGTTCCGCTGCTCAGGCTTCTTGGGGGTCATCTCTTGCCTACCTCCTCCAGGATGGGTACCCAGCTCCAGGGTAAATGCCCGAATCCGACACATTCTATCTATTCCTTTTAACTTTGAGGGTACCGGAAGTTTGCACTCCCTGGCCATTCATCCAGATAGAGAAGCTGGATAGGCTTTGGGATGGGAACCCGAATTTCTATCCCAATCTCTATCGATTCCCTCCAACCCGATCCGTGGCCCCGACGCGAAGGACAGGTAGATGTTAAAAAAAGTAGTGCGTCGCACGGTGGAGGATGCCACCTTTCTTCCTGGAACGTGGAGCGGGAGGGAGGCTCTCCTGACGATCTTCCTCATTGAAAAGGCAGCGTACGAGCTCCGCTACGAGTTGAACAACCGGCCGGATTGGGTCAGGGTGCCCGTGGAAGGGCTCCTGGAACTCCTGGGCAGCCCCGAGACGGAGGGGACATGAAGGACAAGAAACCTGCAGATCCTGTTCAAGCCCGTCCCCGCGGTGAAAGAGCGGAAGGGTCTTTTGGCAGGACCGATTCGCCGGGCCCTCCCCCAAAGCCATCGGATCTCCTTCTGTCGGATGACGACCTCTACTGGTTCGGCGAAGGCAACCATTACCGGCTCTACCAGAAGATGGGTGCGCACCTGGACCGGGAGCAGGGAGCGGACCGAGTCCGGTTCGCGGTCTGGGCTCCCGAGGCCGCGAGTGTTCATGTCATGGGTGACTTCAACGGGTGGGACAAGGGATCGTTCCCACTCGAGCCCCGAGGCGTGTCGGGGATCTGGACGGGGCATGTACCGGGACTTGGGCAGGGTGAGCCCTACAAATACCATATCGTGTCCAAGCTCAACAACTACCGGGTGGACAAGGGAGACCCTTTCGCGTTCTTCTCCCGGACGGCCCCCGACACCACCTCCCTGATCTGGGACCTGGAGTACGAGTGGCAGGACCAGCAGTGGATGGAGGCTCGGACGCAGCGCCGGCCCGCCTCCACGCCCGAATCGGTGTACGAGCTACACCTGGGGTCCTGGCGCCGCCCGAAACACGAGCCCAACAGGCTCCTCTCGTACCGGGAATTGGCACCCCTCCTGGTAGAGTACGTCCTGGAGATGGGATTCACCCACGTGGAGCTCATGCCCATCATGGAGCATCCGTTCTACGGCTCCTGGGGCTACCAGGTCACCTCCTTCTTTGCGCCCACCGGACGATATGGCTCCCCGCAGGACCTCATGTTCCTCATCGACGTCCTGCACCAGAACGGTATCGGTGTGATCCTGGACTGGGTGCCTTCCCACTTCCCATCCGATGAGCACGGCCTGGGGTTCTTCGACGGGAGCCATCTCTACGAGCACCAGGATCCCAGGAAGGGGTTCCACCCTGATTGGGAGAGCTTCATCTTCAATTATGATCGGCACGAGGTCAGGAGCTTCCTCCTCAGCAGCGCCCTCTTTTGGCTGGACCGCTACCACGCCGACGGTCTACGGGTGGACGCCGTGGCCTCCATGCTCTACCTGGACTACTCCAGGAAAGAAGGAGAGTGGCTGCCCAATGAGTACGGAGGACGTGAAAACCTCGGGGCCATCCACTTTCTGCGACAGCTCAACGAAACCGTCTACCGGGAGCACCCGGGGGCAGAGACGGTGGCTGAGGAATCCACCTCCTGGCCCATGGTGTCACGGCCTACCTATGTGGGGGGTCTGGGGTTCGGGAAGAAGTGGGACATGGGGTGGATGCATGATACCCTGGCCTACTTTCGCCTGGATCCCATCTTCCGGAAGTACCACCAGGATTACCTGACCTTCCGGCAACTCTACGCCGGCACCGAGAACTTCGTCCTCTCCCTCAGCCACGACGAGGTGGTCCACGAGAAGGGCTCCCTCCTCGGCAAGATGCCCGGGGATCCGTGGCAGCAGTTCGCTAACCTCCGGCTCCTCTTCGCATGGATGTTTGCCCAGCAAGGGAAGAAGCTCCTGTTCATGGGGGGGGAATTCGGGCAGCGGCGGGAGTGGAACCACGACCAGAGCTTGGATTGGCACCTTTTGGAAGGCTCTCCCCAGGAGGAGGGAAACGATTCCCCCCACGAGGGGGTCCGCAGGTGGGTGGCGGACCTGAACCGTCTCTACCGTGGGGAGCCCTCCCTCCACCGGAAGGACTTCGACCCCGACGGCTTCGAGTGGGTGGACTGTACCGACATGGAGAATAGCGTCGCGAGTCTCCTGCGGAAGGGCTCTCCGGGGGATCCGGAGATCCTGGTCGCCCTGAACTTCACCCCTCTCCCCCAACACAACTATCGGATAGGCGTGCCCCGTGGAGGAAGGTGGGCCGAAGTGGCCAACAGCGATGCAGTTCTCTACGGGGGAAGTGGCCAGGGGAACCTTGGCGGAGCCCTGGCGGCCCCGGTCCGGAGCCATGGACGGCCCTGGGCGCTGAATCTGGTTCTCCCCCCGTTGGGGGCTGTGTTCTTTCGGCACGAGGGAGGAGAGGAGGCTCGGTGATCCAGTACCGGGAGGCTGTCCACGATGAGCTGGAGGGAGTGGGGATGCCTCATGTTGGATCTGCCGACAAGATCACGACGAGGCGGAAGGATGAAGAGTGCCGGGAGGGATTCGGCAGGAGGGAGGGAGTCGGGGCCGAGGCCTTCCAGAAGGCCATTAACCACCGCGTGGACGGTCCCATCGCCCCCACCCACCAGGAGCCGGGGGCGTCCCTCCTCCCTGGACTTCCTGGCCAAAGCCCGGACCTCATCCGCTCCCCCCGCAGCAGCCACCTCCACCTCCCTCATCACCGGGTGGGCCTGGAGGCTGCTGAGGATTCGCGGATCTCCTCGGATCCCGCCGGCATCGGGGTTCAAGATGAGAAGAGGAGCAGGCATGACGGTCTCCCTGGTACATGTGCTTCTGCCGTTTTCGGCAATCGGCCGGAAAGCCCGGGGCTTCAGCCCCGGGATGGATAGGCCGCCGCCCCAAGGGCGGCACTGGCCGAATAAAGGCCGAACATGTATCTTCAGAGATGGGCCGACCTCATGTCCATTCGCGGACCAACGTCCATCTCCTGAACTACCACGAGGCGGGACTTCGTCCACCAGCTGACGACGCAGTTGCTGGACGATCATGATGGAGTGTGTATCGAAGACCTCGCAGTGAGCGGCCTGGCGAGAACCAAGCTGGCGCGCTCAGTCCTGGATGC